>Ga0210040_10006528_pt1 | contig 14508 bp, 11 predicted proteins | sample CryGeyCG12114_NA_FD_185462 | JGI IMG/M metagenome (GOLD analysis project Ga0210040, IMG submission 185462) | Groundwater microbial communities from aquifer - Crystal Geyser CG19_WC_8/21/14_NA (SPAdes) (version 2) | ecosystem: Environmental > Aquatic > Deep subsurface > Groundwater | place: USA... | reverse complement strand
GGACGCCCCGGACAACGACCCGGCGGAGGTCCTCGGCCGGGTCGACCGGCTGGTGCAGGGCCTGCACGTCGCGCCGATGGCGACGATGGCCTACGGCCGGATCGAGCGCGCGGACGGGGCGGGGGAGCCGTGGCGGCTCACGCTGGCCAACGCCGGGCACCCGCCGCTGCTGCTGCGCGCCGTGGACGGCTCGGTGCAGCTGCTCGACGGCGCGACCGGGCTGCTGATCGGCGTCGACGCGGAGCACCGGCGGGCCTCGATCACCGTCGAGCTGCCGGCCGGCTCGACGCTCATCGGCTACACCGACGGCCTGATCGAGAGCCCGGGCGAGGACCTGGACCAGGGCATCGCCGCGCTCTCCGCCCGGCTCGCCGCCGCGCCCCTCGACGCCACCCCGGCCGACCTCTGCGTGCACGCGGTAGGCGCCTCCCCGGACCGCCGGGACGACATCGCCGTCCTGGCGCTCCGCCTGAACTAGCGCTCCGCCTCCCCCTGGGCGCCCTGCAGGGGCCCGCCGCGAGCTCGCGAGTGGTGGGGGGCAGGGTGGTCCTTCGACTGCAGGCCGTAGGCGCCACGGTGGAACAGCAGCGGGGTGCGCGAGGCGTCCGCGCCCAGGTCCAGCACCCGCGCGACGACGATGGTGTGGTCGCCGCCGTCGTACTCGGCCCACAGCTCGCTGTCGATCCAGGCCACCACGCCCTCCAGCATCGGCGAGCCGTGCGGGCTGGGTGCCCAGGTCACGCCGGCGTACTTGTCGGTGCCGGAGCGGGCGAACTGCCGGGAGAGCCCGCTCTGCTCCTCGGCCAGGACGTTGACGCAGAACCGGCCGGCCGCGCGCAGCCGCGGCCAGGTGCTCGAGGTGCGGGCGGGGGCGAAGGCGACCAGCGGCGGGTCGAGCGACAGCGAGCTGAAGGACTGACAGGTGAAGCCGACCGGGCCGTCGTCCCCCATCGCGGTCACCACGGTGATGCCGGAGACGAAGTGGCCGAGCACGTCCCGCATCACCCGGGGGTCGACCACCGCCGGGGGGACGTCCGCTGGGTCTGCGCTCACGCCGTCGATCCCATCACGGCGGCTCATGCCGGGACGACGGCACCCCGGGGCACGCTGCGGCCGCCGGCCCGGTACAGCGAGCTGGGCAGCTCGTGGCCGACGGCCCGCTCGGTGACCGCGGCGGCGGCGAGGACGGCGTCCAGGTCGATGCCGGTGTGCACCTCGGCGTCGGCGAGCCAGTAGACCAGCTCCTCGGTGGCGATGTTGCCGCTGGCGCCGGGGGCGAACGGGCAGCCGCCGAGCCCGCCGACGGAGGCGTCGAACTGGGTCACCCCGGCCTGCAGCGCGGCCAGCGCGTTGGCCTGGCCGGTGCCCCGGGTGTCGTGGAAGTGCACGCCCAGCGGGCTGCCCGGGCAGGCCCGGCGGACGGCGTCCAGCAACCGCACGACGCGCATCGGGGTGGTGGTGCCGATCGTGTCGCCCAGGCAGAGCTGGTCGGCGCCGGCGGTGACCGCGGCCCGGGTGACGTCGACGGTGCGCGCGATGGGGGTGCGGCCGTCGAACGGGCAGTCCCAGGCGGTGGCCACGATGACCTCCAGCGAGCCACCCGCGCCGTGTGCGAGGGCGGCGATCTCACCGACCGCGGCCACCGCCTCGGCGGTGGGACGCCCCGCGTTGGCGCGGCTGTGCGAGTCCGACGCGGAGACGACGTACTCCAGGTGCGCGATCCCGGCGTCCACCGCGCGCACCGCTCCCCGGGGGTTGGCGACCAGCGCGGAGAAGTGCACGCCCTCGAAGCCGTGCAGTTCCGCGGCCAGCTGGTCGGCGTCGGCCAGCGCGGGCACGGCCCGGGGGGAGACGAACGAGGTGACCTCGATCCGCCGCACCCCGGTGGCCACCAGCGCCTCCAGCAGAGCCAGCTTGTCGTACAGCGGCAGCGGGTCCTCCAGCTGCAGGCCGTCGCGCATGCCGACCTCGCGTACGTCGACCGCCGTGGGCAGCACCAGGTCGAACTCGTTCACTGCGGGCCTCCTCGCCGTCGTCCCCAGCATGATGCCCCCGTTCCCGGCCCGGCGGCCGGTTCCACGTGGAACCGGTTCAGGACTGCGCAGCCGGCTCGGGAGCGCGCTCCGCCTCGACCGTCCGGCCCAGCCGGGCGCCCTCGACGTCCAGGTCGGGGAGCAGCCGGTCCAGCCAGCGCGGCAGCCACCAGGCCGACCGGCCCAGCAGCGCGAGCACCGCCGGCACCAGCGTCATCCGGACGACGAAGGCGTCCACCAGCACACCCACCGCCAGCCCGAAGGCGATCGCCTTGACCGTCACGTCCTCGATGCTCACGAAGCTGGCGAAGACCGAGAACATGATCAGCGCCGCGGCCACGACGACCCGCGCGGCGTGCCGCATGCCGGCGACCACCGACTCCCGCGGCGCACCGCCGTGCACGAACTCCTCGCGCATCCGGGACACCAGGAAGACCTCGTAGTCCATGGCCAGGCCGAACAGCACCGCCATCAGCAGGATCGGCATGAAGCTGATCACCGGGCCGGTGGCGGGGACGCCGAAGAGGTCCATCAGCCAGCCCCACTGGAACACCGCGACCACCGCGCCGAACGAGGCACCGACGGAGAGCAGGAAGCCCAGCGCGGCCTTGACCGGCACCAGCACCGACCGGAAGACCAGCAGCAGCAGGACCAGCGCCAGGCCCACCACGACCAGGGTGAACGGCAGCAGCGCACCGCCCAGCCGGTCGGAGACGTCGATGGCGACAGCGGTCTGCCCGGTCACCGCCACCTCGGCCCCGGTCTCGGCGGCGAGGTCGTCGGCCTCGGCCCGCAGGTCCCCCACCAGCGCGGTGGTCGCCTCGTCCTGGGGGCCGCTGTCGGGCACCACGGTCACGATCGCCTGGGTCGCCGACAGCAGCTGGGGCGCGGCGTAGGCGACGTCGTCCAGCCCGCCGGTGAACTCGCCGGGGGTGCCGGTCGGGGTGCCGCCGATGGCGACGGCCACCTCGCCGGCCGTCTGCTCGGCGGTCGCCGGGTCCAGCCCGTCGACGAAGAGGATCAGCGGGCCGTTGACGCCGGGGCCGAAGTACTCGCTGATCGCGTCGTAGGCCTGCCGCTCGGGGCTGTCCTCGGCGGCGGTGCCGGCGTCGGGCAGCGCCAGCCGCAGCTGGAGGGCGGGGACGGCCAGCACCAGCAGGGCCACCAGGCTGACCAGCACGGTGAGCGCCGGACGGCGGGTGACCAGCGCGGCCCAGCGGGCGCCTCCGGTCCCGGCCGGTACGCCGGCGGGCTCGGCCAGCGCCCGCTCGCGGCGGGCTGCCCGGGAGCCCGGCTTCGGGACCAGCCGGGCTCCGGCGAAGCCCATCAGCGCCGGCACCAGGGTGAGGGCGACCAGCACGGACACCAGGACGGTGCCGGCCGCACCCAGCCCCATCACGGTCAGGAACGGGATGCCGACGACCGACAGGCCGGAGAGCGCGATCACCACGGTCAGCCCGGCGAAGACGACCGCCGACCCGGCCGTGCCCGTGGCCCGGCCGGCGGACTCCGCCGGGTCCATGCCGGTGGCCAGCTGCGAGCGGTGCCGGGACAGGATGAACAGCGTGTAGTCGATGCCGACCGCCAGGCCGATCATCAGCGCCAGCGTCGGCGCCGTCGAGGACAGCGTGATGACGCCGGACAGCGCGAGCAGGCCGGTGAGGCCGATCGCCACGCCCACCAGGGCGATCAGCAGGTTCATCCCGGCGGCCAGCAGCGAGCCGAAGGTGAGCACCAGGACGAGGACGGCGACGACGACGCCGACGAGCTCGGTCGGGCCCACGGTGACCGCCCCGGTGGCGAAGGCGCTGCCGCCGACCGCCACCTCGAGCCCGGCGTCGGTGGCCGCTGCGGTGGCCTCCTCCAGGTCGGACAGGGCGCCCTCGCCGAGCTCCTCGGCCTGCACGGAGTACTGCACCGAGGCCAGCGCCGCCCGCCCGTCCGGGCTGATCGCCGAGGAGCTGAACGGGTCGGCGACGGCGGCGACCTGGTCGACCTGGCCGGCCGCGGCGACGACCTCACCGATCGCCGCGGCGAACGCCGGGTCGGTGACCGTGGCGCCCTCGGGAGCGACGAAGACGACGTCGGCACCGGCGCCGGCCGCCGCAGGGGAGGCCTCGCGCAGCTGGTCCAGCGCCGCCTGCGACTCCGAGCCCGGGATGGTGAACTCGTCGTCGAACTCGCCGCCGACGGTCAGGAACAGGGTGACCACGGCCGCCAGCACGACGACCCAGGCCGCGGAGAACGCGACGCGGTGCTGGTAGGCGGCACGGCCCATCCGGTAGAGCAGGGTGGACATGGGTTCTCCAGGGACGGGCCGGTCAGGGTGTGGCGCGGTCGCGGACTGCGCCGCGCAGCAGCAGGAGGAGCGCTGAGCGCTCCAGGTCGTCGGCGCCGTCGGGCTGGGACAGCGCGTGCAGCGTGACGCCGTCGTGCAGCGCGGCCAGGCTGCGGGCCAGCTGCTCGGCGGTCACGGTGAGCAGCACCCCGGCCTCCGCCGCGGCTCCTTCGATCAGCCCGACCAGCTCGCCGCGGAACGCGGCCTGGTGCCGGCGGAGCAGCTCGGCGGCCGCCGGGTGCCGGGCGGCGTGCAGGGCGTACTCGGTGACCACGAGCGTCCAGGTCCGGTCCTGCCGGAACGCGCCCAGGCACCGGTCCACGACGGCGGTCACCGGATCGGCCTCGTCGGCCAGGCCGGTCAGCAGGCCGGCGACCCGGGACAGGTCACGCTCGACCTCGCGGGTCATCAACGCGGCGAACAGCTCGTCCTTGGTGGAGAAGCTGGAGTAGAAGGCGCCGCGGGTGAACCCGCCGCGGCTGCAGATGTCCTCGACGCTGGCGGCGGCGAACCCCTGCTCGGCGAACGTCTGCAGGGCGGCGTCCAGCAGCCGCTCGACCGTGGCCTCACGCCGCCGCTTCGGCCGCTCCAGGTCGGTCGCCGTCACGATGCAGCACTGTATTCGATACAGGCGTGCATCGACGGTCGCCCTGGACGGCCCCGTCCCGATGCCCCGGGCCTGCGAGGGGGCCGGGGTTCCTCACCCCAGGGCGCGGCCCACGGCGACGGCGCGGGTGTCGGGTGCAGCGACCCGGGCGGCGTCGGCCTCCAGGTCGTCGCCGGCCTCCTGCGAGCGGCGCTCGGCCTCGACCCGGGCCCGGTAGCTGTCCACCTCGTTGCCGATCCGCTCCTCGTCCCAGCCGAGCACGCCGGCCACCGCGCGAGCGACCGCGTCGGCCGACTCCACCCCGCGGTGGGCGGTCTCGATCGAGATCCGGGTACGCCGGGCGAGCAGGTCGTCCAGGTGCAGCGCGGCCTCGTTCGAGGCGGCCCAGACCATCTCGACCATGAGGTACTCCTCGGCGCCGGGCACCGGCTTCAGCAGCGCCGGGTCGTCGGCGGCCAGCGCGAGCACCTCCGGGGTGAGCGAGCCGAACCGGTTGAGCAGGTGCTCGGCCCGGAAGCGCGGGATGTCCCAGCGCTCGGCCAGCCCGTCCAGGGAGTTCACCATCGCCGCGTAGCCCTCCGCGCCGACCAGCGGGATGTTCTCGGTGACGCTCGGCGGCACCGGGCGGGTGACGTCGTCGGCGACGGCGTCCACCGCGTCGGCGGCCATCGGCCGGTAGGTCGTGTACTTGCCGCCGGCGACGGCGATGACGCCGGGCGTCGGGCGGGCGACGGCGTGCTCCCGGGAGAGCTGGCTCGTCGACTCCTCCTCACCGGACAGCAGCGGCCGCAGCCCGGCGTAGACACCGGTGATGTCGTCGTGGCTGATCGGCACCGACAGCACCCGGTTGACGTGCTCGAGGATGTAGTCGATGTCGGCCTTGCTGGCGGCCGGGTGCGCCTTGTCCAGCGCCCAGTCGGTGTCCGTCGTCCCGATGATCCAGTGGCTGCCCCACGGGATGACGAACAGCACCGACTTCTCGGTGCGCAGGATCAGCCCGGCCTCGCCGTTGATCCGGTCGCGGGGGACGACGATGTGCACGCCCTTGCTGGCCCGGACGTGGAAGCGGCCCCGGCCACCGACCAGGGTCTGGATGTCGTCGGTCCAGACACCGGTGGCGTTGACGACCACCTCGCTGCGGACCTCGACCTCCCGGCCGGTCTCCACGTCGCGCACCCGGGCGCCCACCACGCGGCCGCCGGCGTGGACGAAGGAGACGACCTCGGCGGAGTTGAGCACGGTGGCGCCGTAGGCGGCGGCGGTGCGGGCCACGGTGAGGGTGTGCCGGGCGTCGTCGGCCTGCGCGTCGTAGTAACGGACGGCGCCGACCAGCGCGTCGGGCTTCAGCGCGGGGAACATCCGCCGGGCGCCGGTGCGGGTGAGGTGCTTCTGGCCGGGCATCGGCTCCGACAGCGCGCCCAGCCGGGCCAGGCCGTCGTACAGCGCCAGGCCGGCGGTGACGTAGGGCCGCTCCCAGCCGCGGTGGGTCAGCGGGTAGAGGAATGGCACCGGCTTGACCAGGTGCGGCGCGATCCGGTTCACCGACAGGTCGCGCTCGTGCAGCGCCTCCCGGACCAGCCCGAAGTCGAACTGCTCCAGGTAGCGCAGGCCGCCGTGGAACAGCTTGGACGAGCGGGAGGAGGTGCCGCTGGCGAAGTCGCGGGCCTCGACCAGCGCCGTCCGCAGCCCGCGGGTGGCCGCGTCGAGGGCCACCCCGGCGCCGGTCACCCCGCCGCCGACGACGAGGACCTCGAACTCCGCGGAGGCGAGGTCGTCCCATGCCTGGGCTCGCTGCTGGGGCCCCAGCGGGCGTACTGCCGTCATGTCTGTCGCTCCTCGCGCCGTCGCAGCGCACCTCGTTGTGGCGTCTGGCACTCCACGGTAGGTCGGTGGCGCAACGGGCGACGAGGCGCGGCGTCCGACGATGTCGCACAGCCGGGAGGCCCGGGGACCCCGCGGATGGCCTAGCGTCCGGCTGGTGCCGGGCACCGTGCAGTCCGTCGAGCGTGCCGCGGCCATCCTCCAGGTCGTCGCGGCCTCCGGCGGCACGCTGGGGGTCACCGACATCGCCGAGGCCGTCGGGCTGGCCAAGACCACCACGCACAGCCTGCTGCGCACCCTGCTGCACGTCGGTTTCGTCGACCAGGACCGGGAGACCGGGCACTACGCCGTGGGCGCCGGGGTGCTCCGGCTGGGCAGCCACCTGGACGTCAACGAGCTGCGGGCGCGGTCGTCGAACTGGGCCGACGCGCTGGCCGCCCGCAGCGGGCACGCCGTCCGGCTGGCCGTCCTGGACGGCGCGGAGGCCGTCGTGGTGCACCACGTGTTCCGGCCCGACGACTCGGCCCAGGTGCTCGAGATGGGCGCCACCCTGCCGGTGGCCACGACGGCGCTGGGCCGGGTGCTGGTGGCCCACTCGCTCGGCTCGCGGCCGGACCGCACCGGGACCGGCGACGGCACCGCCGGGCCGGCCGAGGTGCGCGCCCGCGGCTGGGCCACCGACCGCGGCGAGCACCGGCCCGGGCGTGGGTGCATCGCCGCTCCGGTGCGCGGCTCCGGTGGGCTGGTGGTCGCCGCGCTGGGCATCAACGGGCCGGTGACGGCGCTGTTCGACGGGCGTGGCACCCCCCGGGCACGGCTGCTGGGCATGGTGACCGACGCCGCGGCCGCGGTCTCCCGGGAGCTCGGGGGCGGCGGTGCCTGACCGGTACGTGCTCGCCGTCGACCAGGGGACCACGTCGACCCGCTCCCTGGTCTTCGACCGGGGCGGCCGGATGGTCGCCGTCCGCCAGCGCGAGCACCGGCAGCACTTCCCGCGGCCGGGCTGGGTCGAGCACGACCCGATGGAGATCTGGGCGAACACCCGGCGCACCGCAGCGCAGGTGCTCGCCGACGTCGGGGGGAGCGGGGACGTCGTCGCGCTGGGCATCGCCAACCAGCGGGAGACCACCGTCGTCTGGGACCGGGACACCGGCCGCCCGGTCACCCGCGCACTGGTCTGGCAGGACACCCGCACGGCCGACCTGGTCAGCGAGCTCGCCGCCCGCCCGGACGCCCCGCTCGTCGCCGAGCGCAGCGGGATGGCCATCGCCGGCTACTTCTCCGGCCCGCGGCTGCGCTGGATCCTGGACGCGGTGCCGCGGGCGAGGGAGCGCGCCGAACGCGGCGAGCTGCTGTTCGGCACGATGGAGACCTGGCTGATCTGGAACCTCACCGGCGGGCCGGACGGCGGCGTGCACGTCACCGACGTCACCAACGCCAGCCGCACGCTGCTGATGGACGTCCGCACCTGCCGCTGGGATCCCGACCTGCTGGACTTCTTCGGCATCCCCGCGGCGATGCTGCCCGAGATCCGGCCCTCGGTGGGGGTCCTCGGGGTCGCGACCGCGCTGTCCCCCGGCCTGCCCATCGCCGGTGCCCTCGGCGACCAGCAGGCCGCGCTGTTCGGGCAGGCCTGCTTCGCCCCCGGCGAGGCCAAGTGCACCTACGGGACCGGCAGCTTCCTGCTGCAGAACACCGGGACCGAGCTGGTGCACACCCGGTCCGGCTCGATCAGCACGGTCGCCTACCAGCTGGCGGGAGAGCCGGTGCACTACGCGCTGGAGGGGTCGATCGCCGTGGCCGGCGCGCTGGTCCAGTGGCTGCGCGACGGCCTCGGCCTGATCGCCACCGCGCCGGAGGTGGAGACCCTGGCCCGGACGGTCACCGACAACGGCGGCTGCTACGTCGTCCCGGCGTTCTCCGGCCTGCTCGCCCCGCACTGGCGCGGCGAGGCCCGAGGGCTGGTCGCCGGGCTCACCTCCTACGTCACCAAGGGCCACCTGGCCCGTGCCGTGCTGGAGGCCACCGGCTGGCAGACCCGGGACGTCGTCCAGGCGATGGCCGCGGACTCCGGGCTGTCGCTGCCGGCGCTGCGGGTCGACGGCGGGATGACCACCAACAACCTGCTCATGCAGTTCGTGGCCGACGCGCTGGACACCCCGGTGGTGCGGCCGATGGTGGGGGAGACCGTCTCGCTGGGAGCGGCCTACGCCGCCGGGCTGGCGGTGGGGGTGTGGTCGGACATCGAGGCGCTGCGCCGGAACTGGCACCGGGCCGCCCAGTGGACGCCGACCGCCGCCCGCGCGCAGGCGCTGAGCGCGGAGTACCCGAAGTGGGAGCGCGCGGTGCAGCTGAGCATCGCCTGGGGAGCCCCCTGAGCCGCTGTCCGACCATGTCGGACGAGGGGTGTTGTCCGGGTCACACCCCGGCTCCTACGGTCCGCACGAACGGCCCGCAGAGCAGCGGGCCCACGTCGAGGAGGGCACCCACCCGTGGACCCCAGTCTCTGGACAGTCTTCTTCAGTGAGGTGACCGGCACCGCGATCCTGATCCTCTTCGGGGTCGGCGTCGTGGCCAACGTCTCGTTGCCGAAGGCCTTCGGCAACGGCGGCGGCTGGATCGTGATCATCTTCGGCTGGGGGCTGGGCGTCTTCGCCGGCGTCTACGCCGCCGCCACGTCCGGCGCGCACCTGAACCCCGCCGTCACCGTCGGCCTCCTGGTCAGCGGAGCCGACGTGTACGCCCCCGGCGTCCCGGTGACCGTCGGCAGCACGCTGGTCTACTTCGCCGGCGAGATGGTCGGCGCCTTCCTGGGCGCGGTGCTCGCCTGGGCCGCCTACCGGGCGCACTACAACGACCCGGAGGCCGCCGGCACCCAGCTGGGCACCTTCTCCACCGGCCCCGCGATCAAGAGCCCGGTCGACAACCTGGTCACCGAGATCATCGGCACCTTCGTGCTGATCTACATCATCCTGCGGTTCGGCGACACCCCCGGCGAGCTCGGCCCGTTGGCCGTGGCGCTGCTGGTCGTCGGCATCGGCGCCTCACTGGGCGGGCCCACCGGCTACGCCATCAACCCGGCCCGCGACCTGGGCCCGCGCATCGCGCACGCAGTGCTGCCCATCCGGGGCAAGGGCGACAGCAACTGGGGCTACGCCTGGGTCCCGGTCGTCGGGCCGCTCATCGGTGCCGTGCTCGCCGGCGCCTTCTCGCACGTCTCCATCTGACCTCACCCCGCTGGGCCAAAATGGCCATTTTGGCCCTTCCCTGCAGGAGGAACCGCCATGCCGCAGTACGTCGCCGCCATCGACCAGGGCACCACCAGCACCCGGTGCATGCTGTTCGACCACGACGGGGCCGTCGTCTCCGTCGGCCAGAAGGAGCACCAGCAGATCTTCCCGCGGGCCGGGTGGGTCGAGCACGACGCGATGGAGATCTGGCGCAACACCCGTGAGGTGGTCGGCCAGGCCCTCGCCCGCAGCGACGCCGGGGTCAACGACATCGTCGCGGTCGGCATCACCAACCAGCGGGAGACCGCTGTGGTGTGGGACCGGGCCACCGGGGAGCCGGTCTACAACGCCATCGTCTGGCAGGACACCCGCACCTCGGCGATCGTCGAGCAGCTCGGCGCGCTCGGTGGCGGCGCCGACCGGTACAAGGACAAGGTCGGGCTGCCGCTGGCCACCTACTTCGCCGGCCCGAAGGTGCGCTGGATCCTGGACAACGTCGACGGCGCCCGCGAGCGGGCCGAGCGCGGCGAGCTCCTGATGGGGACCATCGACTCCTGGCTGATCTGGAACATGACCGGCGGGCACGACGGCGGGCTGCACCTCACCGACGTCTCCAACGCCTCCCGCACCATGCTGATGGACTACCGCACGCTGGCCTGGGACCCCGCGATCGCCGAGGAGATGGGCATCCCGATGTCCATGCTCCCGGAGATCCGGTCCAACTCCGAGGAGTACGGCCGGGGCCGCAAGGCCGGGTTCCTCGCCGGCGTGCCCATCGCCGGCTCGCTCGGTGACCAGCAGGCGGCGACCTTCGGCCAGGTCTGCTTCGAGCGCGGCATGGCCAAGAACACCTACGGCACCGGCAACTTCATGCTGCTCAACACCGGCGAGGAGGCCGTCCCCTCGCAGAACGGGCTGCTCACCACGCTCTGCTACCAGCTCGGCGACGCCAAGCCGGTGTACGCGCTGGAGGGGTCGATCGCGGTCACCGGCTCGCTGGTGCAGTGGGTACGGGACAACCTCGGCATGATCAAGAACGCGCCGGAGATCGAGGACCTGGCCCGTTCGGTCGACGACAACGGCGGCGCGTACTTCGTGCCGGCCTTCTCCGGGCTGTTCGCCCCGCACTGGCGCTCCGACGCCCGCGGCGCCGTCGTCGGGCTCACCCGGTACGTCAACAAGGGCCACCTGGCCCGCGCCGTGCTGGAGGCCACCGCGTACCAGACCCGCGAGGTGCTGGACGCGATGAACGCCGACTCCGGGGTGGACCTGACCGAGCTGCGGGTCGACGGCGGGATGGTGGGCAACGAGCTGCTCATGCAGTTCCAGGCCGACCTGCTCGACGTCCCGGTGATCCGGCCGAAGATCGCCGAGACGACGGCGCTCGGCGCGGCCTACGCGGCCGGGCTGGCCGTCGGCTTCTGGTCCGACCTGGACGAGCTGACCGCGAAGTGGGCCGAGGACAAGCGCTGGGAGCCCACGATGGCCGCCGACGAGCGCGAGCGGTACTACCGGCAGTGGCAGAAGGCGGTCACCAAGAGCCTGGACTGGGTGGACGAGGACGTCGTCTGACGGCGGAGCCGTCCGCTGGGCTCCGGCCCAGCGGACGGGTCCGTCTCGCCGTGCGGAATCATTAACCGCAACGTCACGTCACCCGGCTGCACACCCGCCCCGGTCCGGCCGACCTCTAGGACGTGCCGGAGAGAGTCGTGGCGTTGGCCGAGAAGGTCAACGCGCAGTCAGCGGCCCGCCTGCGCGACCTGGACACCATCGCCCGGCTGACCCGGATGCTGGCGCTCAACGCCCTGGTCGAGGCGGCGCGGGCCGGAGAGGCCGGGCGCGGCTTCGCCGTCGTCGCCGGTGAGGTGAAGGAGATCGCCGAGCGGGCGGCGGCGATCAGCACCGGGCTGTCGGAGGAGCTGGGCCCCACGGTGGCGGAGCTCCACGACCTGGGCACCCGGCTGGTCGCCCAGGTCCGCGGGCAGCGGCTGGCCGACCTGGCGCTGAACGCCATCGAGCTGGTCGACCGCAACCTGTACGAGCGCACCTGCGACGTGCGCTGGTGGGCGACCGACGCGGCCGTCGTCGACGCAGCGACCGAGGCCGTCCAGGGCGGGCCGGCCGCGGTGACCGCGACCCGGCGGCTGGCCGTGATCCTCCGCGCGTACACCGTCTACCTGGACATCTGGGTCACCGACGTGCACGGCCGGGTGCTGGCCAACGCAGCCCCGGGCCGCTGGCCAGGGATCGTGGGGAGCGACGTCAGCGACCAGCGGTGGTTCCGCGACGCGCTGGCCACGGCCGACGGTGACGCCTACGCCGTCGAGGACGTCACCGCCTCCGCCGCCCTCGACTCGACCGTGGCCAGCTACGCGACGGCGGTCCGCCGGGGCGGGGAGACCACCGGCGAGGTGATCGGCACGCTGGGGGTCTTCTTCGACTGGGCGCCGCAGGCCGGCGCCATCCTGGACGGGCTCCGGCTGGCCGCCGACGAGCGGGCCGGCACCCGGGCACTGCTGCTGGACGCCGACGGCCGGGTGATCGCGGCCTCGGACGGCTCCGGGGTGCTCACCGACCGGGTGCAGCTGCACACCGGCGGCGAGGTCAGCGGGCACTACACGGACGGCGACACGACGATCGGCTTCGCCCGGACCCCCGGCTACGAGACCTACCCGGGCCTCGGCTGGTACGGCTGCCTGGTCCAGCGCCGCTGAGCCCGCTCAGTCCGCGGAGCGGCCCGCCCGCTCCCACTGCCGCACCGTGCGCTGGGCGCTCAGCGACGCGGTGACCACCGGCAGCACCAGGGCGAAGACGGTGAAGCCCAGCAGGTCGTCGGTGTCGTAGGACGGCAGCGTCGCGAGGCCGCCGAGCAGGGCCAGCACCAGCACGACGGCGGCGGCGACCGCCGACCACAGCAGCAGGTCGGCCGACCGCCGGCCCAGCAGACGGATCCCCGCGACCAGCAGGCACACCCCGACCGGCACGCCGAGGGCGAGCAGCCAGGTGGTCAGGTCGCCGTCGTCGACCAGCCCGGCCATCAGGAAGATCAGGCCGCCGATGATGGTCAGCGAGCCGGTCACGATGCCCAGCACCGCCGCCGCGGTGGCCTGCCCCGGGCGCCCCGGACCCTGCGGCCAGGTCGGGGGCAGCTGCGACCAGCCCGGCCCGTACTGCGGCGCACCGTAGGGCGCCTGCCCGTACTGGGGCTGGCCGTACGCCTGGGGCTGGCCGTACGGGTGCTGGCCGTACGGCTGGGGCTGGCCGTACGGGTGCGGCGACCCGTAGGGCTGGGGCTGCCCGTACTGGGGCTGGGCGTACGGGTGCTGCTCGCCGTACGGCTGGGGCTGCCCGTACGGCTGGGGCTGCCCGTACGGCTGGTCCTGCGGTTGCCCCTGCTGCCACTGCCCGCCCTCGGTCACGGCGGGGAGTCTGCCAAGGAGGGGAGGCCGGCGGCACCCGACAGGCCGCCTCCCTCACCCCTCCAGGGCAGCGCTGACCACCTCGCGGGCCTCCGCCTGCACCTGCGCCAGGTGCTCGGGGCCGGCGAAGGACTCGGCGTAGACCTTGTAGACGTCCTCGGTGCCTGAGGGGCGGGCGGCGAACCAGGCGTTCTCGGTGGTGACCTTCAGCCCGCCGATGGCGGCACCGTTGCCCGGCGCCCGGGTCAGCTTGGCGGTGATCGGCTCCCCGGCCAGCTCGGTGGCGGCCACCGCCTCCGGCGACAGCTTGCCGAGCTTCGCCTTCTGCTCCCGGGTCGCTGCGGCGTCGATCCGGGCGTACGACGACGACCCGAAGCGCTCGGTCAGCGAGGCGTGCAGCTGGGACGGCGAGGACCCGGTGACCGCCTGGATCTCGCTGGCCAGCAGGGCGAGCAGGAGGCCGTCCTTGTCCGTCGTCCACACCGACCCGTCCCGGCGCAGGAACGACGCCCCGGCCGACTCCTCGCCGCCGAAGCCGACCGACCCGTCCAGCAGCCCGGGCACGAACCACTTGAAGCCGACCGGTACCTCGACCAGCCGGCGGCCCAGGTCGGCGACCACCCGGTCGATGAGCGAGGAGGAGACCAGCGTCTTGCCGACCGCGGTGCCCGCGTTCCACTCCGGGCGGTGCGCGAGGAGGTAGGAGATGGCGACGGCGAGGAAGTGGTTGGGGTTCATCAGCCCGCCGTCCGGGGTGACGATGCCGTGCCGGTCGGCGTCGGCGTCGTTGCCGGTGGCGATGGCGAACTCGTCCTTGCGCCCGATGAGGGAGGCCATCGCGGCGGGGGAGGAGCAGTCCATCCGGATCTTGCCGTCCCAGTCCAGCGTCATGAACCGCCAGGTGGGGTCCACCAGCGGGTTCACCACGGTCAGGTCCAGCCGGTGCCGCTCGGCGATCTCGCCCCAGTAGGCGACGCTGGCGCCGCCCAGCGGGTCGGCGCCCATGTGCACACCGGCGTTCCGGACGGCGTCCAGGTCGAGCACGGTGGGCAGGTCGTCG
>Ga0210040_10006527_pt1 | contig 14508 bp, 12 predicted proteins | sample CryGeyCG12114_NA_FD_185462 | JGI IMG/M metagenome (GOLD analysis project Ga0210040, IMG submission 185462) | Groundwater microbial communities from aquifer - Crystal Geyser CG19_WC_8/21/14_NA (SPAdes) (version 2) | ecosystem: Environmental > Aquatic > Deep subsurface > Groundwater | place: USA... | reverse complement strand
GCTACCGTGTAGGCCTGTTCGTTCGCGACCGGGTAGCGCACGTCCGGGGAGCGGTCGTACTCGGGGAAGACCACCGCTGCCCCGGTGCCCACCGCGAGGTCGCGGACCAGCCGGTCGTGGGTGTGGGCGTCGCCGAAGACCCAGCCGGCGCCGTGCGTGTAGAGGACGACGGGGAGCATCCCGGTCGCCCCCTTCGGCTTGACGATGCGCACGGGGACCGAGCCCGTTGGTCCACCCTCCACCGTGATCCACTTCTCATCGATCTCCGGCTTGAAGATTTCGGAGTCCTGCACGCCGTCGACGGTCGTGCGGCCCTCCGCCGGCGGCAGCTCGTAGAGGAAGGGCGGGTTCGCGGTCGCCTCGGCGAACTCGAGCGCGGCCGGCTCGAGCGACAGGTTGTGCGGGTTTGCGGGCATGACGGATCCTTCGTGGTTCGGTGGTGTGGAGGTCGGATGGGGTCGATCGGCGGGGACGAGGAGGTAGAGGGTTCAGCCGCCGACCTCGGCCGCCGCCTCGACGATGACGTCGACGACCGCCTGGGGGTTCTGGTGCATGATCAGGTGCGGCGCTCCGGCGACCTCGATCGCCTTCACGCCGGCGCGCTGGTAGCCGAACCGTTCCACGTCGGGGTTGATGGTGTGGTCGTCGGCGGAGACGATCCCCCAGCCCGGCTTCGTCTTCCACGCGGCTGCAGAGGCTCCCTCGCCGAACGCGATGGCCGAGAGCGGCCGCTGCGACACCGCGAGTACCTCGGCGATCTTCGGGTCGACCCCGGCCGCGAAGACCGCGGGGAAGGCGTCGAGCTTGACGGAGACATCGGTACCGTCGCTGCCGTCCGGGAGCGAGTACGGCTCGTAGACCAGGTTCGCCGCGAGGTCCGAGTCGGGGAAGCCGCCCTGCAGCTGGCCGAGGCTCTCCCCCTCGTCGAGCGCGTACCCGGCGACGTACACGAGGCCGACGACGTTGTCAGCAGTGCCGGCGACGGTGATCACGGCGCCGCCGTAGGAGTGCCCGACCAGCAGGACGGGCCCGCCGAGCTGCGTCGCGAATCGCTTGATGTACTCGGCGTCCCCCGAGAGGCTGCGGTTGGGTACGGGCGGCACGCGGACGTCGTAGCCGGCGTCGAGAAGCAGGCGCGTGACGGGCGACCAGCTGGCGCCGTCGGCGAAGGCGCCGTGCACCAGGACGATCGTGGGGAGAGCGGGCATCGGTCCTCCAGAGTTCTTCGGGCGTTCGTCGCCCTGGCAGGGCGGCTCGGTGACACCTACGCTGGCCCCGCATCGCGCCGTTGTCGTGGCCCTGTCATTACCCGGCGACGCGACCGCGGAGAACCCGGGCGGACTCAACCGCCGCCGATCCGGCCGTGGTCGAGCCTTTCCATCGGCGCGTGACCGGTCCGGGTGGTAACGGGAGGGTCAGTCTCCGGGAGAGGATCTGCACCTAGCGTGAGGCTGTGGACATCGCCGGCGAGGAGAGGCTGCCACACGACCCCGGGCAGGCGCAGACCCTCGTGACGCGTCTGGGCGAGATCCCCGCGTTCGCCCTCGATCGGCACCTCACCGTGGTGGCGGCGAACCGCTCGGCACGAGCCGTCTCCGCCGCATTCGAGCCTGGCGCCAACCTCGCCAGGTTCGCGTTCCTCGAGCCGGGCCCGGTCGGTGATTCGGATCGCGAAGACGCCACCCTGGCGACGGTCGTCGGGTTGCTCCGGGACTCCGTCGACCAGCATGAGGGCGACGACCGCTTCCGCAACCTCGTCGGGGAGCTCGCGGCCCGAAGTGAACCGTTCGCCCGGCTCTGGGCGGCCGACAGCGGGAGGGCGCGCCACAGCGGGACGGTGTGGTGCGTCGGACGGGGAGCACGGTTCGAATTCCAGGAGCTCCGACTCGTCGACGACTTCGAGCACACGGTCGTCGTACTTCTCTCTGCGGACTCCTGACGTCGTCGGCGTCGGACACCGCACGTGTTGACGATGCGCGCCGTCCCTCTTGACGAGGAGCGCACCGGGTGTCCTTCCGCTCCGCGCTTCGCAACCCTGGAAGCACGCCGGCGCGCGAGCGCGATCTCACCGGTGTATCGACTCGGGAGGAACACGTGCGCAAAGCAACCGTCCTCGGCGACTACCTGCGGGCGCGCCGCTCGGTTCTGCTCCCTGAGGACGTCGGGCTCCCCCGCGACGGCACGCGACGCGTCGACGGACTCCGTCGGGAAGAGGTGGCGCAACTCGCGGGGATCAGCCCGGAGTACTACCTCCGACTCGAGCAGGGGCACGACCACCAGCCCTCTGAGCAGGTGCTCACGGCGCTCGCCGGCGCCCTCCGTCTCGATGTCGCAGGCCGAGCCCACCTCTTCCAGCTGGCCGGATCGACGTCGCCGCGCTCGCCGGTCGAGGCGTCCCGGCAGCATCTTCTCGACCATCTCGCGGAGCTGATCGAGCGGTGGAGCGACGTCCTCGTCGTCGTCACCGACCGCAACCTCGACATCGTGCAGACGAACAGCATCGCGGGGCGCCTCGGAGCGTCGGATACCGCGGTGGGCACGAACCTCGTGCGCAGCATCTTCGACGTCCCAGCCGAACTGGCCACGCCCGCGGTCGAGGAGTTGCGCCGTCAGGTCGCCGGCGCGCTGCGCAGGTCGGGAGACCCCGACGATCCTCGGATGCAGGAGATCGTGGGCGACCTCTCGCTGCGGTCCGCGGACTTCCGACGGATCTGGGCACGGCAGGACGTCGTGGAGCTGATCGAAGGCGACTGCCTGCTCCGGGTCGAGCCGTTCGGGCTGCTGCCCTTCCGGTGGCACTCGTTCGCCGTCGCGGGCTTCCCCGGCTACGCGATGATCACCGTCTCCGCGCCGAGCGGGACAACCGCCGCCGGCGCACTCGCCTACCTGGCCGCTCGCGGGAGCGCCGCCGACCAGGAGGACGGTCGAGGGCGCGTGCACGGCGCCCGAATCTCGGAAGGCGCCATTCGCCGCTGACCGGTGATCGAGCCTGAGCGGCGCCGGTCAGGCTCCGGGATCGGAGGCTGACGCGCTGCTGCGTTCCCGCCATTCCCGCGGGGTCATGTCGAACCGGGCGCGGAAAGCGCGACTGAAGGACGACGCGGACGCGAACCCCGAGCGCCGACCGATCTGCTCGATCGACGCACCCGCCGACGAAGCGACCTGGAGCAGGGCGTACGCCCGCTGCAGCCGCTGCTCGAGGATCGTGCCCGCCACCGTGGCGCGCTCCTGCTCGAACGCCTTCTGCAGGGCGCGCAACGACACCTGCACCGCATCCGCCACCGAGGTCGGATCGAGACCCGGATCCGCGGCGTAGAGCTCGATGTGGCGGCGGGCGGCCGCAACGAGACTGCCGCGCATCGTGTCCGGCGAGGAACGACGACCGAAGTAGTCATCCGCGAATGACGTCGTGAGGTCGAGCAGCGACCGGGCCAGAGCGGCGCTCGAGGCCCCGCCGAGATCCACATCGTCCCGCATCGCCTGCGTCGCCAGCGCGCCGAGGAGGAAGGGCACGCCGTTCCGGACCGGGAAAGTCGCACGGGTGATCGAATCGATCTCGGCCGACGACAACGCGAGCGCCGAACGATCCAGCCGGATCGAGATCGCCCGCCAGTCCACAGTCGTTCGGAACTCTTCGATCCGCGGCATGTACCCGAGCCGCATCTCCCCCTGCGGAACGACGACCTCGAAACTCGACTCGACGGCGATGGCTCCGTTCGTCGTCACGCACCAGACGAACGCGTCGCCCGGATCGACGTACCCTGCCGCCGGACTGTCCCCGTCGAGCCGCGCCTTCGTGTGCACGATCTGCACCGGGCCCAGGTTGCGGGCGCGCACCGTCGTCGCGGCGGTCGGCGCGAACTCGCGCCCCTGCCGCGACGCAGCCGCCAAGTAGCCTCGGTGATGCGTCGACTCGGAAGCAGGCACGAGCACCATGATGCCGCGCCGGGGTGCGGACGGGAAAGGCCAGGGGTTGTGGGCACGCCCGCTGCTCGTCCGATTTCCGGCGACACATCCGAGCCGAAAAAAAGAAGAGCCGCCCGTGGGCGGCTCTTCTCTTCTTGTGGACCTGAGGGGATTCGAACCCCTGACCTCTTCATTGCGAACGAAGCGCGCTACCAACTGCGCCACAGGCCCAAGTGCCCGTCCACACTACCAAAGTTCGGCGGCCGGCCGTGACCGCGGAGCGACGCCGCGAGGTCCGGTACGGGGCCGACTGTGACGTTCCGGCTCATTACCTACGGCGGAACGTAGGTGATGAGCCAGAACGTGACGGGTCGGGACGGGACTGGTCAGACGGCGCGGCGGCGGGCCAGGACGTCGTTCAGATCGAGGATGCCCGGGGTCGCCTCGTCGAGCGCGGCCATGGCCGCAACCCGGCTGGCCTCACGCCAGGCGGGGATGTCGAGCTGCGCGACCTCCGGGGCCGACTGCGCGGCTCGCAGCGCTTCCTCCGCTTTCGCGGCGGCCTGCCGGAGCGACTCGTCGAGCTTGATGCGGGCGAGTTGAGGCTCCTCGTCGACCTTGTCGGCCACGGGGCGGCTCAGATAGAGGGGCTTCGGCAGCGGGGTCGGGGTCCACGTCGGACGCGACGGCTCGCTGCGCTCCCAGTCGTCGAAGCTCTGCACCGGCGCCGACACCGCGATGGTGCGGTCGACCGCCTGCGTCGCCCGCCGCGCTGCGGCGACCGTCGCCACCCGCTGGAGGAACGCGAGGGATCCGAGGGCGCCGAGAGCACCCGCGACGAGGAGCAGCCACGAACCGGTCGTGATGGCCTCGGGCACTCCGAAGCCGAGTGCGGCGACCGACGCGGCGAGCCCCATCGAGCCGAGCAGCCGCGAGCGGCGGAGCCGGGATGCGGTGAGTGCCGATACGGCTGCGGCTTTCTGCTTCGGCTCGCGTGGCGTGCGGGCCTTGCGGGAGAGGGAACGGGCCGCAGCGGCCTCCCGGGCTCGAGCGGCCGACTCGGCCCGCTGGGCGGCCTTCTGCAATGCGCGGTGCTGCTCCGCCACGCTGTGCGCGGTGGTCTCCACGCGCACCTCGTTCGGGACCTCCGCCGTCTCGGCGAGGATCCGAAGCGTCTGTTGCAACCGGACCGCGTTGCGTTCCGTCGCCAGGTATTCGCGTCGCCGCATCCACGTTGGCATCAGATAGACGAGCCAGAGGACAGCGGCGAGCGCGATGACGATACCGCCGCCTGCACTCTCCCCACCCATGCCGACAAGCTAAGAGGCTCCCGCGGCGCTCCCCCGGACGCGGCTTGGCGTGTCCCCCGGAACGGGGACCCCCAATGCGGGGGGCGTCCGCTCGCGCGCGGCGCCAACGGCCCAGTCCGGGAGGCGGCAGGAAGGTCAGCGCGGCGGGAAGGGCCGTGCAGCCGCGTCGCGGTCCGTGTCCGGGATCTGCGCGTTCGCCGGCGGCACCCGTCCGCCCTTCCAGCGGTCGAGCACGCCCTCGCGCAGCTCCTCGGACACGAGGGCGAAGCAGAAGTGGTCTCGCCAGTCGCCGTTGATGTGGATGTAGCGGCGGCGGAGTCCCTCGTAACGGAAGCCGAGCTTCTCCACGACACGCAGCGACTTGGAATTCTCCGGCCGGATGCAGATTTCGATGCGGTGCAGACCGAGCTGCTGGAAGCAGTAGTCGGTGGCGAGGGCGACGGCGGTCGGCATGGCCCCGACCCCGGCGAAGCGCTCGGAGATCCAGTAGCCGATCGAGGCGGACGACGTGGAGCCGTAGACGATGCCCGACACGTTCAGCTGGCCGGCCAGCTTCCCGTCGACCTCGAGCACGAAGGGCAGCCCCTGGCCGGCGCGGGCATTCGACTGCAGCGCGCGGATGCTCGCGCGCGTGTCGAAGCTCACCGGACCGCGCGGGCTGGTCGCCTCCCACTCCCGCAACCAGCTGCGGTTGTCGAGCAGTTCGCGTTCCAGCGGCCGCGCATCCCGGAGGCGGATGGCGCGCACCAGGGTGCGCCCGTCCAACAGGGTCGGGATGATCGCCACGGGTTCAATCTCTAGTTGCTGAGGGTCGCGACGAAGTCGATCAGCCATGGGCGGAGCTCCGGCCCCAGGTCCTCGCGCTCGCTGGCGAGCTGGACGATCGCCTTGATGTAGTCGATCTTGTCCCCGGTGTCGTAGCGGCGGCCGCGGAAGACGACGCCGTACACCCCCCCGAGGCCGGCCTCGTCGGCCGCAGCCGTCTGCAGCGCGTCCGTCAGCTGGATCTCGCCGCCCTTGCCCGGCTCCGTCCTCTCGAGCACGTCGAAGATCTCAGGGCGGAGCACGTACCGGCCGATGATCGCGAAGTTCGACGGGGCGGACTCCTTCGAGGGCTTCTCGACGAGGCCCGTGACGCGGACGACGTCGTCCTCGTCGGTCGCCTCGACAGCGGCAGCGCCGTAGAGGTGGATCTGGTCGGGGTCGACCTCGAGCAGGGCGACGACAGTGGTGTTGCGCTGCTGCTGCACCTCGATCATCCGGGGCAGCAACGGGTCGCGCGCGTCGATGAGGTCGTCGCCAAGCAGAACCGCGAACGGCTCGTTCCCGACGTGCATGCGAGCCCGCAGCACGGCGTGGCCGAGTCCCTTCGGGTCGCCCTGGCGCACGTAGTGGATGTCGGCGAGATCGGTCGACTCGTTGACGCGTTGCAGCTTGGCGATGTCGCCCTTCGCCTCGAGGGTCGCCTCGAGCTCCGCGACGCGGTCGAAGTGGTTCTCGAGGGCGTTCTTGTTGCGCCCGGTGATCATCAGGATGTCATCGAGTCCGGCGGCGACCGCCTCCTCGACGACGTACTGGATGGCTGGCTTGTCGACGACCGGCAGCATCTCCTTCGGCATCGCCTTGGTGGCGGGAAGGAAGCGAGTGCCGAGACCGGCAGCGGGAACGACCGCCTTGGTGATACGGGTGACCATAACGCTCAGGCTATCGGGCGCAGGCGCTTAGGATCGGACCATGCCGGGCGACCTGGGGCACCAGAAGAGGGCACTCCGGGCCGATCTGCGCGAACGTCGGCGGGCCATGACCTCCACGGAGCGCGTCGAGGCGGTCTCGGGCATCACTCGGAACCTCGTCGAACTGGTGACGGCGACCGGCGCCCGCAGCGTTTCCTGCTATCTCGCCACGCAGGACGAGCCGGAGACCCGGGGCTTCCTCTCCTGGGCGCATCAGCATCAGGTGCGCGTCCTGCTCCCCATCACGCGTGCCGACGGGCTGCTCGACTGGATCGTCGCGAGCGGAGAGGACGACGAGGAGATCGGCCTCTTCGGCATGCCGGAACCCGTCGGAGAGCTGCTCGGCCCCATCGCCATCAACGATGTCGACCTGATCCTCGTACCGGCCGCGTGCGTCGACGGACGCGGCGTCCGCCTCGGTTGGGGACGCGGGTACTTCGACAAGACGCTCGGCTCGATGGAGCGGTGCCCTCCCGTGTACGCGGTAGTCTTCGACACCGAAGTGATCGACGAGGTCCCGAGGGAACGGCACGATCAGCCGGTGAACGGCGCAGTGACACCGTCCCGCATCCTCCGGTTCTCCTCACCCCGCCCCTGATCCGCCGGAGTACCGCCATGCCCACCTATTCGTACAAGTGCACGAACTGCGGCAACGCGTTCGACACCGTGCAGTCCTTCACGGACGACGCCCTCACCACGTGCGAGGTGTGCGGCGGAAAGCTCCGCAAGGTCTTCAGCCCCGTCGGCGTCACCTTCAACGGCTCGGGCTTCTACCGGACGGATTCGCGGAGCGGCGCCAAGGCGGGCGGCGACTCCTCGTCCTCGTCCGGGGACTCGTCGTCCTCCTCATCGACCTCCACCTCGGACAAGGGCGGGTCTACCTCGTCGGGCTCTGGCACGTCGGGATCCTCGGGCTCGGGCTCGTCCGGCTCCGGGTCCTCGGGATCGGGGTCGTCCGGATCGGGGTCGTCGGGCTCCGGCTCCTCCGGCTCGGGCTCCGCGTGAGCGCGCCGCAGCCCGGCGAGAAGCACGGCGTACTGCAGGGCTTCAAGGAGTTCCTCCTCCGCGGCAACGTGATCGATCTCGCGGTCGCCGTCGTCATCGGCGCAGCGTTCACGGCGATCGTGCAGGCGATCGTGGGCGCCGTGCTCAACCCCGCGCTCGGCGCGTTGTTCAACGCGCAGTCGCTGAGCGAGGCCCTCGTCGTGCCGATCCCGACGATCTCGGGCGGCACCGCGGAGCTCAAGTTCGGCGCGGTGATCGCGGCGATCATCCAGTTCGTCATCGTCGCGGCGGTCGTCTACTTCGCGCTCGTCGTGCCGATCAACCATCTCAAGAAGGTCGCCTTCGCGAAGAAGCAGGCGGAAGAGGCGGACGTGGCGCCAACACCCCCCACGGACCTGCCGCCGACCGAGGCCGAGCTGCTCCTCCAGATCCGTGACCTCCTCGCAGCCCAAGCGGACGCCGACGTGGTCCCGACGACCACCGGCAAGCACGCGATCATCCTCCCCGAGGACTCGAAGCCCGCCTCCTGATGGACGACGGGAGCTGCCTCTCCTTCCGCTCGCTGAGGAAGCCCGCTCCTCCGCTCGCTAAGGGGGCCCGCTTCTCCTCTCGCTGAGGAGGCCCGCTCCTCCGCTCGCTGAGGAGGCCCGCCAGGGCCGTCTCGAAGCGCCTCAGCCGGTCGGGACCCGATGTCGGTGGCTACTGGTTGAGTAGCCACATGGACGAGGAGTTCGGCACCGACCCGGTCGACTGGGACGCCTACGCCGACGAGCTCGGCCTCAACGTCTCCCCCGGCCGCTACGCGATCGACCGCATCGCCGAGCGCACCACCATGGAGACCGTCTTCTTCGCCGAGAAGCTCGAGTACATCGACGATTCCCGCTTGATCGCCGAACGCGAGACAGGCGCGCACTGGTCGAGCCCCGACTCCCTGGAATGGCGGTCCCTCCGGGCGGAGATCGCCGCGGCCGCCCAGGTCCACGAACGCACCGCGCAGTTACTGCTCGATCTCGCCCGTGCGCTACTCCACCGGTTCCCGGACACCTTCGACGGGCTCCGCTACGGCGGCCTCACCCAGCGGCACGCCCGCATCCTCGTCGACCAGTCCGTCGGACTGCCCGAAGAACTGTACGCCGAGTACGAAGCTCGGCTGCTGCCGTTCGCGGAGAAGCTGGTGCCGTCCCGGTTCGAGAAGCTGGCCGCGAAGGTTCGCGCCTCGTTGTCGCCCGAAGCGATGGCCGAACGGCACCGCGAGGCACTCGCGGGGCGGCGGATGGCGATCGACCCGGCGGCCGACGGGATGGCCTGGCTCGGCGTCTACACGACCGCCGAGAACGCCATCGGCGGGGCCGCGGCGGTCACCGGGATCGCGAAGACCCTGGTGGGCACGCCGGGCGAGACCCGAACGCTCTCGCAGATCGAGGCCGACGTGTTCGTCGACCTGATCACCGATGCCGTCGGAGTCTCATCCCCGTTGGTCGAGGGCGAGACACCCGCCGCCACTCCCGCCGCTCACCGTGGCGTCCGGGCGGAGGTGTTCGTCCACGTCCCGGTGCTCACGGCGATGGGCACGTCGTGTGAGCCTGGCGATCTCGAGGGTTACGGGCCGATCGACGCCGACACTGCGCGCGAGCTCGCGGGCACTGCGACGGGGTGGATCCGCCTCCTGACCGATCCGGAGACCGCGACCGTGCTGTCGTTCGGGCAGAAGGTCTACAAAGTGCCGCCAGCGCTCCGGCGGTACCTGGCCGTCCGCGACGAGGTATGCCGGTTCGTGGGGTGCACCAGAGCGGCCAAGTACTGCGACGTCGACCACACGGTCCCGTGGGTGGAGGACGGGGAGACGATCGCCTCGAACCTCGCCCATTTGTGCCGCGGGCACCATCGGTTGAAGGGCAGCGGCAGATGGAAGGTCGGCCAGGACGGGAGCGGGATCGGAATCCTGACCTGGACGAGCCCTCACGGCCTCACCTATACGAGCGAGCCCGCGGTGAAGCTGCCACCGCCCCGCCGGCGCGGGCCGGTGCTGGCGAAGCTCCTCGCGCAGGATGGGTGGGCGGAGGACCCGCCGCCGCCCGACACCGCGCCCTTCTGAGACCGAAACAGCGCCTCGCCACGTCCGCACGTGCGCGGCTCCTCAGCGTCACCGACACCGACGGCGATCCGCTCCGCCGCGTCGTCAGTGCCCGGTCGTTCGTGGTGTCGGAGGGTCGGTGCATGCTCCGCGCATGATGGATCTCCTACCTCCGATCGACCTCGTTCTGAACGACTATTTCGAGTCCCGCAGGGCAGGCCTCAGCGGCCTTCGCCGTCGACGCGTCGACACCACCGAGTTGCAACTGCGTGCCTTCCTGGAGAGCGAGGGGCCGAGCCAGGTGTGCACGGAGTGCCAGGCCGTTCTGCAGCTCGAGCGGCAGTTCGGCGCTGAGAACGCCTTCGCCCGGTTCATGTTCCCTGAGGCGCTCGTGGAGCTCCTCTGCCCCTTCCTCGAGCGGCCGCGGCCGACGGGCGACATCGAGCAGCGTCGGGTGGAGGTTCGCCTCATCGAGGGGTTGGCAAGGTACCTGGACGACTACCGGCTTTTCGATCGACGGGAACTCGCACTTCCCTTCCTCCAGCTGATGAGCGCGGTCTACCGCACAAAGCGCACGCTCCACCGCACCCGCACGGAGTCGGGACGGCAGGCACGCTGACGCGCTGACGCTCTGGTCAGCGCGGCGCTGCCGGTGACCGACCTCTAGTCGGTGCACCGGTCGAGGAGGAGGGAGCACAACGATCGTCTCGAAGCGGATCTCCTACCGATCGCACGAGGAAAGCCCAGCGGTCAGTAGTGCGGAGGCTTGTCCTGGCGCAGGCGGTCGTCGTTCTCGCCGCCGCGATCGCCCCAGCTGGTGCTCGCGTCCTCCGAGGCGACCTCGACGCGCTCCGGCACCTGCGGAGTCGGATCGCTGCCGGGAGCCGGAGGCGTCTGCACCCGCCGGTGTCTGCGCTCGCCTGCCACGGAGCCCGACTCTAGCCCGCGATGATCGGGATCGCCTCGGTGCGCGGAGCCAGGTGCTCGGCGCCGAGCGCGATCGCGATTCGGAGCGCGACAGCGCCCGGGTCGGAGAACAGCTCGAAGCTGTGCACGCGGAGGTAGTGCCAGCCCAGCCGCTTCAGCATGTCCGGCCTGAGGCGCAGCGCCTCCCGCAGGCTCACCCCGGCCTGGGTGCCGTCGGTCTCGATCGCGATGGCCCGGCCCTGGTACGACGCGACCAACCCCAGCCGCCCGCGGTAACCGAGGGCGGTCTGCAGGCCGAGCGACTCGAGTCGCCGCGCGAGGTCGACGAGCATCGCGTCGCTGTCGTCCGGGAACGGGACCTCGCTGACCCGCGCCTCCGCCTCGGCGAGCACCTCGGCGAGGGCGACCACTCCGTGCGACATCCGATCGGACGCGATGTCTTCGGGGCGGAAGCAGGAGACGATGACGAGTGAGCGGCGCGCGCGCGTCACCGCCGACGCCAGCAGGCGGTCGCCGCCGGGACGACCGAGCGACCCGAAGTTCGACAGCATGCGCCCGTGCGGGGTGCGTCCGTAGCCGACCGAGAGGATCACGCGATCGCGGCTCAGCGCGAGCGCCTGCTCGAGCGTCACGACCATGAACGGCTCCGCCTGCTCCTTGAGGAAGAAGTCGGTGACCTCCGTGCGCTTCGCGACCGCGCGCAGCACAGCCGCCTGCACCCGCACCGCATGCTTCTGGCTCGCGGTGATGACCAGGAGGGATTCCCTCGGCCGGTTGATCGCGTGGTCGAGCACCAGCTCCACCACCCGAGTCACCTCGGCGTCGACGCTCTCGACCGATCCGGTGTCCGGGTCGGGGAGGCCGTGACCCTGCTCGACGTAGTCGAGGACGAGGCTCGGGCGGCCGAGGAAGGTGCCCGCCCAGGGCATCGACTCGATCTTGCCGCCGTAGAACCGGCGGTTGACGAGCTCTGCCAGGTCCTGGCCGCCCGCGCGGTAGCTGCGGGTCAGCTCCAGAGTGGGAAGGAGCTCGCCCAGGCGGGACAGAGCGGAGTCGGCATGCCGCGCGTCGAGCTCCTCCTGGGTGTACTCGGCACCGGCCGAGTCGCTCGTCAGGTCTTGGACCGCGACCTGGAACTCGTAGGGGGTCTGCGTGACCGGGTCGCCGAACACCACGGTCTGCTTGGCCCGGCGGATGGCGCCGAGGCACTCCGCGACACTGACCGCGCCGGCGTCGAGGAGGAACACCGCGTCGAACGGGATCTCGTCGGAGATGGTCCAGACGTCGTAGGGCGACGCGAGCCACACCGGTGCGACCAGCCGAGAGAGGTGCGGAGCCGCGCGGTGCAGGCTGGCCGCATCGGCGCTCTCACCCCGGAGCACCTGCCGCAGTCCCTCCGCCTCGTCGGCCCAGTCGGCGACGCCGACCTTCCACGCCTCGGCGAGCGCCCACGCGAGCTGAGGCGCATTGCCCGCCGCGTGCGCCTCATCCACGAGCCGGAAGTCCGCCTCGAGCCGGTCGAGCACCTGCGTGTTCGCACCGAGGAGCGCCTTGTCGTTCGCGAGCATCCGCTCGAGCACCGAAGTCCACCAGGTGAGCTCGAGCTCGATGGCGACCCGGTCCTCGGGGACGTGGCGGCGGGCCAGGTCGTCGAGGAGCGGGTCGAGGTCGAGCGCCCGGAGGTGCTGCACGAGCGAGGTGCGCTCCTGCAGGTTCTGCAGGACCTCCGAGTCGGCGGCGAGACCCTCGAGCATCGACAGCAGCTCGGGCATCGGCAGCGCACTCAGCGAGCGCGGCGACGCGGTGAGGCCGAGCGGCTCGTCGAGGGCGGCGAGGTCGGCCGAGATGCGCTGGAACGCGACCTGCACGTCGCCGATGCCGACCGGCACCTCCGGCGTGACGCCCGAGGTGACGAAGCGCTGGTACAGGACCCGCTGCTGCTGGATGCGGATCAGCGCGTCATGCAGGTCCGCGACGTGCACGCCCGGGCGCACGTACTCGCGGGCGAGCTTCCGGAGCCGGCGGCGGTTGCCGCCGTTCATCGCCGCCGCGTCCCGACGCGACCCGGTGGCCGCGATCAACTCGCCGAGGGACCGGTCGAAGACGACCGGCTGGAACCGGTCGAGCGTCTCCCGGATGTCGACGAGGAGCCGCAGGTAGATGCCGAGCTCGGTGATGCTCTCGAACGGGCGGAGCCGCGTCTTGCTGATCAGCTCGTGAGCACGCTCGAGGAGCCGCGGGACCTCGGTCGCGGAGAGCCGCTTGGCGAGGGCATGCGCGTTGGTGGCGGCGGAGGAGGTCGCGAAGTTGGCCCCGTACCAGGGCGAGTCGCCGGGCCCGTACCGGAACTCCCCGAGCCCCGCGGCACGCACGAGCGTCTCGGCCGCACCCTTGCGGTCGGACGCGAGCGCCTCCATGGCACGGTGGGTGAGGCGGGAGGTGGTGCGCGGCGGATCGGGCAGCAGGGAGAGGCGGGCGAGCTCGGAGAGCGCGTCGAGCGCGGACACCCCGAGCAGCGGTTCCTTCCGGGACAGCGCCTCGCGGTAGTCGAGCAGCACCGAGCGGAGCCGCACGAGGGCTTCGTCGACCTCGGCGACGTTCGTCGGCTGCGCCTTCTCGTTGCGGTTGATGGCCTGGATGACGTCGCGGCGGACCGATCGCGGGGACACGGCGATCCCGGGCAGCGCGGTGTCCGCGAGGCGATTGGAGACGGAGCTCAGAGTCGACCGGCGGGGGCTGACCACGAGCACCCGCTTGTGCTGCGACACGAGGCAGGCGAGGGCGTTGACGATCGTCTGCGTCGCGCCCGTCCCCGGGAGCGTCTTCACCACGACCGAGTTGCCGGCCGCGATCTGGGAGACGACGAGCTCCTGCTCGGGGTCGGCGTCGAGCACGAGCGTGTCGCTCGTCGGCGGCCGCAGGTCCTGGGCGACGGGCTCGGCGGCGGTGTAGGCGTCGCTGATCGCCCAGCGGGCTGTGGGGTTGCCGCCGAGCGCATCGATGACCGGGTGCTCGAGCTTCGCGATGTCGGCGACCATCGGGTGCGCGACGTCGGCGAACGACGACGCCACCAAGCGGGGGTGCACCGAGAACCAGGCGAGATGCGAGGTGAGTCCGCGCAGGCGGTCGATGGCCCCCTGCGGCTTGAAGGTGTTGCCGGTGCCGATGAGCGAGACGAAGTCCGCATTGTCGACCGAGATGCCGTACTGCTCTTCGAGGGCGCGGGCGAGCGCCGGGTTGAGGAAGGGGGTGCCCTTCAGCCGCAGCTCGAAGTCGCGGCCGTAGCGACGCAGCGCCAGCGGCCGGAGCAGCACCGGAGCGCGGTACTCCTTCTTCTCGTGCTTCCACTCGGCGATCCCGATCGCGAGGTGGATCGAGTCGATCCCCCGAGTGGAGTTGAGCTCGACGCCCTTGGCGGTCATGTTGGACGCCGCCGTGCTCGCGGACCGGAAAGCCAGGTCGTCGCGGATGAGGCTCGACAGCAGGGTGGTCTTGCCGGTGATGAACTGCGCGAGACCGCCCGGGTGGGTGGTTCCGAGCTCGATGCGGGTGC
>Ga0210040_10006526_pt1 | contig 14511 bp, 15 predicted proteins | sample CryGeyCG12114_NA_FD_185462 | JGI IMG/M metagenome (GOLD analysis project Ga0210040, IMG submission 185462) | Groundwater microbial communities from aquifer - Crystal Geyser CG19_WC_8/21/14_NA (SPAdes) (version 2) | ecosystem: Environmental > Aquatic > Deep subsurface > Groundwater | place: USA... | reverse complement strand
GGCCTCGGCATCGACGACTTCGGCCTCGACCACCTCGGAAAGGTCGCCCGTCAGCACGGCGCTCGCGACGAACTCGTCGCCGGGGACGAATTCGAACGAGGGCGTACCGATCGGGATCGAGGAGGTGATCGGTACGGGGGGTACGTCGGCGGGAGCCTCATGGAGAGACGCTCGACGGTCTGCTGATGACGGCCCCGACCGCGTCGGCCGGGCTACAGGCGCTCGGGTGACGAGGAGTTCGAGCGGCCCCGCATCTTCCGGCGTACGCGGATCCACGCCGGGAGAACCCGGAGCGAGAGAATTGAGTGACGCCTCCCACTCCGTGTAGACGGAATCATCTACGTCGACCTCGGTCAGCACGTTCTGGAGACGCTCGGCACGCTCGAGGAACGTAGCGCTCGAGTCGTTGACGATCTCGGCAATGGCGCGAGCCGCTGGAGTCGGCTCGGACGGCGTCTCGACAGCCTCCGCCGGAATCGGCTCGGACGGCGGCCGTCCGGACTGCGCGGCCGGAGCAGGTGCAGCGCCGTTCGCGTCGTCGCCTTCGCCGGCGTCATCGCGCGCGGGAGGAGCAGCGACGAACCGAGGACCCGTCGGCTCGAACGCTGCCGCAAGTCCGCTCACCTTCGCCGGTGCCGGAGCTTCCGGCGCTACTTCGGTCGTCCTGATGATCGGGATAGGGCCGGACGGTGCGAATCGGAGTAGTTGAGCGGCGAGCGCGCTCGCTAGTTCATCATCGTCATGGACAGCATCGGGGTGGGACTCTGGAGGGGTGGCACGATGAAGTGCACCAGAGTCCTCGTCACGCGGGTCGGGCATGGGCGAATCGTACCGGGGTGAGGCCTACCGGCGCAGGCTGAGTGGGTCGCGCGGGCATCACGGCGTCGTCTTCGCGGTGAACGCGGCGAGGCGGTCGCGGAGGCCGAGCGCATCGAAAGGCGCATGAACCTTCGCGTCGTTGTCGAAGTAGACATACGCATCCCTGCCCTGCCGCAGGTGATCGGTGAGTTCACTCGCCCACGAATCCAACTCGGCCGCCGAATATCCGCTCGCGTAAAGCTCTTCCGCGCCGTGCAGACGCACGTATTCGAAATCAGCCGTCGTCCGCCGGAGGACAGGCCATCGCGCTGCCCCGTCCGAGACGACGAGAGCGACACCGTGTCGGCTGAGGATCTCGAAGCACTCGTCGGATTCGAAGCTCTCGTGCCGCGGCTCGAGAGCATGCCTGATCGGCCTGTCGGGATCAGCGGCGAGCACCGGCTCATGGCGGAGTTTGTCGTCGTGCCCGTTCGCAACGATCGACGCCTCGCCCATTGTCTTGGGTAGTCGTCCGAGAAAGGCGTCGAGAACCTCGGCGTCGAAGTGCTGTCTCGCGGGAAGTTGCCAGAGCACGGGGCCGAGCTTCTCGCCGAGAGCCAGCACACCGCTGCCGAAGAAGTTGCCGAGCGCCGAATCGACGCCCCGCATGCGCAACATGTGCGTGAGATACCGGCCGCCTTTGACGGCGAAAACGAAGTCACTCGGCGTTTCCGCGAACCAGGAGCGGTAGCTCTCGGGCCGTTGCAGCGAATAGAAGGAGCCGTTGACCTCGACGGAGTCGAAACGTTCGGCCGCATACTCCAGTTCGCGACGCTGCACGAGCCCCTCTGGATAGAACCTGCGGCGCCACGGCGGATAGCGCCACCCCGAGATTCCGATGTATGCCCTACCGCTCACCTCGGCCACGCTAGCTGCTGGAAGCCGACTACCCCTGGGCGAGGGGTGGACCGATCTGTCGACTCGCGGGGCGTGTCGCCACGCAGATTTCAATTCGTTACTTAGCATCCTTTCTTGTGGGAGCCTCGATGACACAACTACTGGACGACTTGCGATCCGTACCGGTCGCCGTGATCGAGCGCCTGCTCAGCGAGAACATCGCTCAACACGCGTCACTGCGTGCTCGTAGCGTCCCTGCGGGGGCACCGATATTCGAAGAGAACTGCGCGCTGTTCCTCGTCTACGAGAAGGCGCTCTCTGAGCGCGGCGTCCGCTTCGCTGCCTGACGATCTCTCGACGCCGGGCCCCGATTCCGACGGGTTCACTCCGCAGTCGGCCCGGTGAGTCGGCGACCCACTCGCCTACTCGCGCCAGGCGAGCTCCCGATAGTCGCTTCTGTCGAGGCCAAGCGACCAGAACTCTTTCCCGAGGACCGATTTCGCTCCTTCCGGAGAGAAATCGACGCGCCGGAGGATCAGACCGCCCGGCTCCGTCATCATCGAACCGGGATTGATCAAAGCGGCGACTCGCTCGTCGCCGATCAGCGCAAAGCTCCACTGGGACCGTGAGACGAGAAGCAGCGCCCCCGTTCCGCGCCAGCGATATCGTCCGTTCTTGGTCGGCTTGGCAGACACGGAACCCTTGATCGTCCGCTGTTTTCCGCGCAGGTCGAATCGCACTTCGAATCTGACTCGCGAAGCGACGATGGGACCGATCGTGAAGTCGGCCGAGTCCACTCGTTCGCGGAAGGTGAAATAGCCGCTCGTTGTTGCAATGAGCCGCCATTGACCGATCAACTCGACCGGTGAGGCGGCTCCCCCATCGTGTGGTGCGACGTCCAACATGCGTTTCGTTCCCCCGAACGGCTTGATTCCGAGACAGTACTACCAGACCGGCGCGCAGGGCTGCTATGCCCGCGGAACCGTCACCGTGTCGCGCGAGTCCACTCGAGGAGCCGATCGACCGGCCATGTCGTGATTATCCGTTCGGCGGGCACCCCGTTCTTCGCGGCTCTCGCTGCGCCGTAGTCGAGGAAGGCGAGTTGGCCCGGAGCGTGCGCGTCTGAGTCGATGCTGAAGAGGCACCCGGCCTCGAGCGCGATCGCAATCAGGTCGTCGGGCGGGTCTTGTCGTTCAGGACGTGAATTGATCTCGACCGCGACACCGGCCTCGGCACAGGCAGCGAAAACCGCCTTCGCATCGAACTCGGATCGGGCTCGCGTGCCCCGTGATCCCTCGACGAGGCGCCCCGTGCAGTGGCCCAGCACATTGGTGTGCGGGTCGTCGATCGCGCCGAGCATTCGACGCGTCATCGTTTTCGCGTCCGACCGTAGCTTGGAGTGGACGCTCGCGACCACGACGTCGAGGCGGTCGAGCATCTCGGGCGTCTGATCGAGTGTCCCGTCTTCGAGGATGTCGACCTCGATACCCGTGAGCAAGCGGAAATCGCCGCCTACTGCGTTGATGCCGTGCACGACCGTGATCTCTTCTTCGAGACGTTCACTCGAGAGCCCGTTGGCGATCGCCAGGTTCGGCGAATGGTCGGTCAGCGCCGCGTACTCCCGCCCCAACACTCGTGCTGCGGCGGCCATGACATCGATCGGGACTGTGCCGTCGGACCATTCGCTGTGCATGTGGAGGTCTCCGCGCAGCTGGCTGAGGATCTCGGCTCCCTCATCGGTGAGCGGCGATGCGCCCCTGACCCGGAGATTCTGCAGATAGTCGGGAACCTCGCCGTCGACCGCTTGCCGAATGACCTCGAAGGTGCGGCCGCCGATCCCCTTCCTGCTCTTCAACCGGCCGGCGCGGGCCGCATCTGCGACATCATCAGCGGGCATGTCTCGGATCGCGGCCGCGGCCGTGCGGAAGGCCTTGACCTTGAACACGGGCGAACGCTCGCGCTCGAGCCAGAATGCGATCTCGTTGAGTGCTTCGACGGGGTCCACGTGCTCCATCCTCGTCCCCTCCGGTGACAAGGGAGCCGTAGAGTCGATCGTCATGTCTGAGGAAAACACGGCGAAGCTCTCCCTGCCCGGGTCGATCGCCCTCGGCACCGGTGTGATGATCGGCGCGGGGATCTTCGCGCTCGTCGGTCAGGTCGCGGGGATCGCCGGCGACCTGATGCCCCTCGCCTTTCTCGCGGCGGCGGTCGTGGTCGCGTTCAGCGCCTACTCGTACGCCAAGTACGGCAGCGCGAACCCGTCGTCGGGTGGGATCGCGATGCAGCTGAAGGACGCATACGGTCCCGGCGTCATCGCGGGCACGTTCTCCCTCTTCATGTACGTGTCGATGGTCATCGCCGAAAGCCTCCTCGGCCGAACCTTCGGCACCTATCTCTTGCGGCCTTTCGGTCTCGAGGACTCCGCCGTGCTCGTGCCGGCACTCGGCGTTGCAGCCATCGCCGCAGCCACGATCGTCAACATCGTCGGTAACCGCGCGGTCGAGCGTTCGGCGACGGTCACCGCGGTGCTGAAGATCGTCGGGATCGCGGTGCTCGCCGTCGGTGGACTCGTCATCGCGGGTTTCTCGTCCGTCACGAGGATCGCCTCAGGGGACTACGAGCCACCGGATCAGGGATGGCTCGGTTTCCTCGCGGCCGTCACGCTCTGCGTCCTCGCATACAAGGGCTTCACGACCATCACCAACCAGGGCGCCGACATGGAACGAGCGGAATCGACCCTGCCGCGTTCGATCGCCATCTCCATCGCGCTCTGCACGGTGCTGTACCTGCTCATCGCAGTGTCGATAGCGAGCAGCCTGTCACCGTCGGAGATCGCCGACGCACGTGACTACGCACTCGCTGCGGCAGCGGAGCCGCTGTTCGGCGGTGTCGGGGTCGGCCTGACGATCGCCATCGCCATCATCGCGACCCTGTCCGGGCTGCTCGCCAGCCTGTTCTCGGTGTCGCGACTGCATCAGATGTTGACATCGATGGGACAGGCTCCGACTCTTCCGAAATCCGTGCCGCATCGCTCGCTGCTGCTGACCGCCGGGCTCGCGATCGCGATCACGGCGCTGTTCGACCTCAGTCAGATCGCGTCGATGGGCGCCGTGCTCTACCTCGCGATGGACATCGTCGTGCACTGGGGTGTGATCCGCCACCAGCGCCGCTCGTTGAACGCGAAGCCATGGATCCCGACGGTCGCCATCGTTCTCGACGTCGCGATCCTCTCGGCATTCGTCGTGGTGAAGGCGGAGCAGGACGCCCTGCCGCTGATCGTCGCCGCGGCCATCGCCGTGGTCATCGCGTTCGGTCAGGTATGGGTGCTCCGGCGACGGAAGGCGTCCGAAGAGCGCTGATCTGTGACCTGTCAGCGCGGCGAGTGGGTTCGGGAGTACTCGCGCAGGACAGCGTCGGTGCCCGTCGCCTCGATCGCGAATCGTCGCCGGAGGGTGTCGGCGAAATCGTCGATGGCGACTTCGAGCGAACGTCCACTCGAGGTCAGCGCCTTCTTCCTGCTGTCGGCGGCGATCCTGGCGAGGCGCAGGCCGGACGGCAGCATGACCGGAAGTGACGCGCTACGACTCTCGTCGGAGAAGAAGTACGACGCCTGGTTCTGCACGAGATCGACCGTCACCTGGGCGAGTGCGCTGCTCAACGTGTCGAGGACTCGCGCCGAGCCATCCGGATTCGCGCGCATGCTCGACGCGAAACCCGATCCGTCCAGCGTGGACAGCTGGGTCGCAAGCGCCCTCCGCCGCCCGAGGGCGGGATAGAGCTGCATGAACCAGGAGACCGCTGCGGTGAGCAGGCCGAACCCGACGAGCGCTTGAACGGGAGTGAGAATGCGGACCCACGCATCCGTCGGGGTCAGGTCCCCGAGCCCAAGGGTCGACAGACTGATCATCGAGAAGTAGACCGCTTCGTAGAACTGCCCGTACATCGAGGCGCTCACTCCGTCACTCGAGGTGAACCCCTGGGGGATGTGGGGAAGGTAGATGAGCGCCCACCCGAACACTTGCAGCGCCGCCCAGAACAGGATGACGGCGACCGCGCCGAGTGGTCCGGCGAGGCTTCTTCCCCACCCACCGAACAACCGCGCAACCGACCAGACGAGACGCAGGAAGAGGGTGGAGAACCTCCCCCGACCGGTCGGGTGAAGGAGCGTCCGGAATACCTCGGCGAGGCCCAGCAACACGAGGACGATTCCGGCGAGAGTGGAGAGCCAATCCATAGTGAGAGAAGTTACCGGTCAGCGGGTGGGCTGGGCCTGACCGCTTCGCCCTGCTCCGACTGCGAAGGAGCGGTGTTCGCCCTGCGGGTCTCCTCATGCAGGAAGAACGCGCCGAGCGCTCCCGCAAGACCTGCGAAGACGACCACCGAGTAGATCGCGAGGAACACCTGCAGGACGCGACCGAAACCAGTGTCCACCTCGAGGCCGGTTCCCGTGATCGTCGCCATCGCCGATTGGAAGAGCGCGTCCGCGTAGCTGACCCCCTCACTCGTGACGTAGAGGAGCTGACTCGCACCGAGGATGACAACGGCCGTGACGACGAGGAGCCAACCGATGCGGCTCGAGAGCAGGCCGCCGGCTGAGCGCGATCCTCGCACTCCTGCGGAGAGGACACCGCCGAGCCTCGCGAGTCGAGCGCCTTGGATCGAGCGCAGAGTGGCGAGGGCACGGAAGAACCGGAGGAAGGGCACGAGAAGGAAGATGACCTGCCACCAGTTGCGCACCCAGAACGCACGTCCGAATCCGGCGATGTAGCCGCGGAGGAGGAATTCCGCCACGAAGATCGCCCAGAACAGCCAGCCGAGCGTAGTGAATACCGCAACGAGGACGGGCTCTTCCGCGAGCACCTGGCCGAGGACGACGAAGAGGAAGACGATACCGAGCACGCCCATGGGGCGGTCGAGTCGTTCAGCGAGCCGCTCGGCACTTCCCAGGCGGGTGTTCTCAGCGGTGTCATCGCTCGGACTGCTCGGTGCCTCGTTCTCCACCGGAGGGAGGCTAGCGGGCGAGCTTCCGTGGCAGCCGAACGTCGGACACGGCGTGCGTCCCCCAGGCCGGAATCACTCGTCGACCCATTCGAGCAGGTCACCCGGTTGGCAGTCGAGGATTCGACACATCGCGTCGAGGGTGCTGAATCGCACGGCTTTCGCGCGACCGTTCTTCAGCACCGCGATGTTCGCCGGCGTCAGCCCCACGCGTTCGGCGAACTCGCCGACGCTCATCTTCCGCTTCGCGAGTTCGACATCGATACGCACGATGATCGGCATCAGATGACCTCGTCGAGGTCACTGCGAAGGACCGTCGCCTGGCGAAGCAGAGTCCGCAAGATGACGACGAGGAGGACGAAGACCGCGCCGACCAAGACGAGCCCGAAGAGCGTGAGGGGGACGCCGGGGTCGCGTAGCTCAGGAGTGAAGTAGATGTAGGCGGTGAGGTAGGCCGCCACTCCCGCAAGCGCTGCCCATCCGACCGCGAACGCCCAAACGATGACATCGACCCACGCGAGCGAGACAGGGCTGAAGATCTGGTCGCCCCTGACCAGAGAGAGGAGCCGCCATGTGCACACGACGACCACCTGCAAGCAGAGCACTTCGAGCTCTGACAGCGCGAGCATGAGCCAGGCGATGTGGGCGAGCTCCGGGGCCTGTTCCGCGCGATAGGAGAACATGCCGGGCAGGCTCATCACCTGCAGGACGAGGAGGAACGCGAACAGCGCCACCAGGAACACCTTGAGCAGGATCAGGACAGGAGCAGTGCGAGTCATCCATCGATTTTCGATAGAAACATACTTTAAGTCAATAGGTCCATGCAGCCGCGTCCATCGGAAGCATTCCGTCGACGAGTGCCGCCGACGAGAGGACGGTGTCACCCTTCGGAAGCGGCACCGCGGTATCTCCCATGGCGACGGTGACGATGGCCCCTCCTTCTCGGTGACAGGAGAGCGCGCCATCGGACGAGAGGCTCCAGCGCGCGCCTTCAACGGGTGCGAATGCACCGTCCGTCAGCAGTCGACGGCGAACGCGAATCGCGCGACGGAACAGCGCCAAGGTCGAATCCGTGTCGGCCTCTTGCAGCTCTACCGCATGTCTGCCCCAGCCTTCCGGCACAGGAAGCCAGGGCAGGCTCGCGTCCGCTGCTGTCGCGAAGCCGTGACTTCGGTCGGGATCGGCGCGCCACGGAATGGGGACTCTGACACCGTCGCGGGAAACTCCGCCGCGGCTCCACATCGGGTCGACGCGTGCCGTCAGAGGAACGTCCACCTCGGGCAGACCCAATTCTTGACCCTGGAAGACGTAGGCGCCGCCCGGATAACCGAGCAGAGCCACGAGAGCAGCTCTGGCGCGGCGCGCGCCGCGCTCTCCCCCGCCGAAGCGGGTCACCGTTCGCACCAGATCGTGATTCTCGAGAGCCCACGTCGGCAGAGCGCCGTAGCGGCGACGAGCCTCTTCGAGCTGCTCCCCCACGTCGAACCACTCCGCGGCATTCCAGCCGAGCCTTGCGAAAGAGAACGCGAAAGTCTGGTGCATCTCGTCCGACCGCGTGTATCTGGCTGAGCGCTCCGGCATCAGATTCACCTCGCCGACCAGGACGCGGCCAGGAGTGTATTCCTCGGCCACGCGCCGCCAGCGCCGATACACCTCGTGTACGGGTTCCTGGTCCATCGCGAGGGGATTGGAGCGCAGCCCGTCGATCACGGTAGGGACGACGTCGGAATCGGGCAGACCTTCTGCTTTGTAGAGACCGTGTGCGACGTCGATCCGGACACCGTCGGTGCCGCGGTCCAGCCAGAAACGGAGTACACCCTCGAAGTAGTCACCGACCGCCTCGTTGCGCCAGTTCCAGTCGGGCTGCGCCGGCGAGAACAAGTGCAGATACCAGTCGGTGTCGTCGAGCGAGTCAGGAGCGACCCGAGTCCAGGCGGAACCGCCGAACACGCTCAGCCAGTTGTTCGGCGGGCCGTCCCCGCGCCCCGTGGCGAAGTGGAACAGCTCACGCTCGGACGAGCCGGGTCCCGCCGCGACAGCCTGAACGAAAAGCTCGTTCTCGATCGAGGTGTGATTCGGAACCAGGTCGACCAGCACCCGGATGCCGTGCGCGTGCGCACGCGACAACAGCTCGTCGAAGTCGGCGAGGGTGCCGAACAGAGGGTCGACATCGCAGTAGTCACTGATGTCGTAGCCCTGGTCGATACCCGGAGAGCGTTGGAAGGGCGTCAGCCAGATGCCGTCGACACCGAGCGAGGCGATGTAGGGAAGCCGCTCGATGACACCGCGGAGGTCGCCCACCCCATCGCCGTCCGCGTCTGCAAAGGATCGGGGGTAGACCTCGTAGATGACCGCTGTGTCCCACCACCTCCCGTCGATCTCAGGTGAAGTCTCGCCGCGGGGCGTGACGATCTCGCGTGTCACTTCGTTGCGCCCGAGGTCAGACCCTCGACGATGCGTCGCTGGAAGAACAGCACCATGATCACGAGCGGAATCGTGACGATGACGCCCGCAGCCATCTGCTCGCCGTACGGCGCCGCGAACTCGCTTGCTCCCGTGAACTTCGAGATGGCCACCGTTGCGGTCTGAACGGCCGGATCGTTGACCATCGACAGCGCGATGATGAACTCGTTCCACGAGTGGATGAAGGTAAGGATCGCGGTCGTGACGACGCCCGGAGCGGCGAGCGGGAGAAGGATCTTCCGGAACGCCTGCCACTTGGAGGCGCCGTCGATCATGGCGGCTTCTTCGAGGTCGTAGGGCAGTTGCTTGAGGAAGGTCGTGAGGTTCCAGACGGCCAGCGGGATCGCGAACGAGAGGCTCGGCACGATCATCGCCTGGTAGGTGTTGATCCAGCCGATATCGGAGAAGAGCCGCAGCAGCGGGACGACGACCGAGATGCCGGGGAACATCGATGTGGCGATGATGATCGCGAGGATCGACGACTTGAACCGGAACTTCAGGCGGGAGATCGCGTAGGCGGCGAAGATGCCGAGCGCGAGCGCGAGCACGGTGGTCGTCGTCGCGACGATGAGGCTGTTGAGCAGCGCCTGTCCGAAGTTCGAGGAGCCCGAGAACACATTCGAGTAGCTCTGCAGCGACCAGGTCGTCGGCAGCAACGTGTTGTCGAAGATGTCGCTGGTGCGGCGCAGGCTCGACACGAGCATCCAGTAGAACGGCGCAAGCGTGTAGATACCGATGACGATGATCGCGAACCAGCCGCCGATGCGTACCAGCAGGGCGCGACGCCGTGCGCTCCTCCCCCGATTCAGGCTCGGTGACGCGGTTCCCCCGGTTTCGGTCTGCGTGGCGACGGTGCTCATCGGACCGCTCCCTTCGACGCGGCTTTGGCCGCCTTGCGTTGACGGCGCTCGTCGCCGCTGCCTGCGACGTCGGCCCCGAGGAGTTTGATGAAGACGAAAGCGATCACTGCCACGTAGATGAGCAGGATGACCGAGAACGCGGACGCCGTGCCGTACTGCAGCTGGTTCGACGAGTCCCAGGCCAAGATCGACAGGGTTTCGACCGAGGACTTCCGCGGGCCGATGAGGACGAACGGAAGGTCGAACATCCGCAGCGCGTCGAGCAGACGGAAGAGCACTGCGACCAGCAGTGCGGGTCGCACGAGCGGAAGCGTGATCGACCAGAACTGCCGCCACGCGGACGCTCCGTCGAGTTTGGCTGCCTCGTAGACCTCTTCGGGGATGATCTGCATGCCCGCGAGCACGAGGAGAGCGATGAACGGCGCGGTCTTCCACACCTCAGCGGTGATCACGGCGACCTGCGACGCGAAACCTTCTGCGGTCCAGAGCACCTGGTTGCCGGAGATGCTGTTGACGATGCCGTCGGCTTGGAACATCCAGCGCCAGAGAAGGCCGGAGACGGCGGTGGGGATCGCCCACGGCACGAGGATGGCCGCGCGGAGGAACCCGCGGCCGCGGAAGGCCCGGTTCATCATGACGGCGAAGCAGACGCCGATGACGGTTTCCAGCGCAACGGAGACGAAGGTGAACACGCTCGTGTTGAACAGAGCATTGTAGAAGCGTCCGCTGTCACTGCCCGCGAAGATGTCGAGGTAGTTGCCGAGTCCGACGAACGACTCGCCTTCTACGACGAAGCCGTTCTCGTCGAGCCCGGACTGGGCGGAGAAGAGCGACTGGTAGACGGCGGACAGCAGCGGGTAGAGGATGACGAGCGCCAGCACGAGGAAGGTGGGCGAGAGCAGCAGGCTCGCGGTCCGGCCCTCGTGCTGGGTCGACGCCCTGCGCACACGCGGCGTCGTGAACGTCGGCGCTATCGGGCTTGACGTCATGGCGGAGTCCTTAGATCGGGTAAGCGGTGGCGGTGGCCGCCTCGGTCATATCAAGGCGGCCACCCGTGCGAATCGGACTCAGCCGTTGATTTCTTCGAGCGCGGCCTGAAGGTCTTCGAGAGCATCCTCCGGCGACTTGTCGCCCGAGATCGCGGCGTACACCTCGTCCTGGATTGCGGCCGTCGTCGTGCCGTACTGGACGACCTTGGGCCGCGGCTGCGCGGACTCGAGCGAGTCGAGCAGTGTGGGCAGGTACGGATACGTCGCTGTCACAGCGTCATCCTCGAAGAAGGAGGCGTACACGGGCGCGCGGGAGCTCAGCTCGAGGCGAGCCTCCTCCTGCTCCTCGCCGACGAAGAACTGGATGAACTCCAGCGCCGTCTCCTTGTTCTCCGCGTAGCTCGAGATGGCGATGTTGCGCCCACCGAGGGTCGACACACCGGGGCCTTCTTCACCGGGGATCGGCGAGACGCCGAACTTGTCGGCGACAGCACTCGATCCGTCGGTCGCGCTCAGCGAGTTGAAGATGTACGGCCAGTTGCGGAGGAAGACGAGTTCGCCGTCCTGGAATGCCTGGCGGCCCTGCTCCTCCTGGAAGGTGATCGCTTCGGCGGGGATCATGCCGCTTTCGAAGCCGTCCACGAGGAACTCGAGAGCGGTGAGCGCCTCAGGAGTGTTGACATCCGGGGTGCCATCATCGGTGTAAAGGGAGCCACCGGCAGATGCGACGGCCTCGCTGAAGTTGACGGTGAGGCCCTCGTTCTTGTCGAACTGGCCCGCGTAGCAGGACATCCCCGCAGCTTCGGGCAGCGCCAGCACGGCGTCGCAGGCCGCTTGCAGCTCGGACCAGGTCTCGGGGACCTCTGCGACGCCGGCAGCGTCGAGCAGGTCGGTACGCGAATACAGCAGCGCGCCGTCGGTGTAGTACGGAGCAGCGAAGAGAGTGTCGTTGTAGGTGGCCGCGTCGACGGTGGCTGGGATCATGTCGTCAACGGGGAGCTCGTCCTCGGGCAGCGCCGTGATCCAGCGGTTCGCCGCGAACTCGGAAGTCCACACGACGTCGAGATTCAGCACGGTGAAGGCGTCGCTCTCGATCTGAGCGTTCTGCGCGAGCTGCTGACGCTGCTGGTCCGCGTCGAGAGGAAGCTCGATCCACTCGACCTGCTCGTCGGGGTGCTCGGCGTTCCATGCGTCGATGGTCTGCTGGGCGGCGCCCGATGAGTCGGGGCTGCTGACGTAGGTGATCGGTCCGCGTCCGGTCAGCTCTTCAGTAGACGCTCCCGAGCTGCCGCTTTCGCCGCTCGCGCATGCCGTCAACGCGAGTGCGCTGGTGGCGAGGATGGCGCCGCCGACGATCATGCGCCGGCGCTGGCTTCGTTGCCTCATGGTGTTTCTCCTTGTATTCGTGTTGCAGGTTGGTGTGGTGACGGGCAATGCTTCATCCGCGGACGGCGGCGGTGGTGCCGCGCTCGATCAGTCGGTGCGGCAGGATCTTCGAGCCGCTCGCGCCCTCGAGGAGGGTCTGCAACGCCAGCTCGCCCATGCGCTCGAGAGGCTGAGCGACGGTACTGAGGGCCGGGTGCACATGAAGAGCGGTCCGGGTGTTGTCGAAGCCGAGGACCGATACGTCCTCGGGCACTCGGCGGCCGAGGCGCTGAAGCTCGTTGACGACGGCCGCGCCCATCTCATCGCTCAAGGCGAAAACGGCTGTGATCTCCTCATCCCGGCGAAGCAGTCGGTGCAGTGCGGGAGGGGCCGAGTCGTAGAGCGAATCTCCGCGTTCGACGAGCGCGATCGCTCCGGCCTCACGCATGGCGCGCAGATAGCCACGCTCGCGCGGCGCGTTCACATAGACGGAGCGTTCATCGCCTGCGAGCAGCCCGATGCGACGGTGGCCGAGGGCGAGGAGACGACCGGTCGCCTCGTACGCCGCCCTCTCGTCATCGATGGCCAGGCTGGGGAAGTCCGAGCCGTGTCCGATGGCGACGGAGATGATGGGGATCTTCGGACCGATCGCACGTCGCATCTCAGCAGTCAGCGCCGAGGAGATCAACACCACGCCGGCAGCGCGATATGTCTTGAGGGTGCGCAGGTATCCCGGTGCGAGCTCCGCCCCTTCACCGGTGCGGCCGAGCATGACGGCATAGCCCTTGAGCCGCGCTGCGGTTTCCACGCCGGACATCACCTCTGACGCGAGCGCGTCGGAGACGACGGGAGCAAGCACCCCGATGAGCTGACTCTTCATCGTCTTGAGCCCGCGAGCGAGGGTGTCCGGTTCGTAGCCCAGTTCGGCGACGGCTGAATGAACACGCTGCTGAGTCGCTTCGGAGATTCCAGGAAGGCCGTTGACGACGCGCGACACCGTCGCAGGCGAGACGCCGACGTGACGGGCGACATCGCGGATGGTGGTCACGTACTTCCCTCCCTTGGGCGCCTGAACCTGCCGCGGCCTTCTCGCGCGCAAACGTTTACGTTGATCGAACTCGTAGACCGTACGGATGACGACCGGGCCAGTGCAAACGTTTACGAAACAAGGAAACAAGAAGGCGACGCCTCGAGAGGCGCCGCCTTCTTATTCAGACGAGATGATCCGGATCGCGGACCGATCAGGCCGGGAGGTTCAGCACCTGCCCGGGGAAGATCAAATCCGGATTCGCGATGGTGTCGGCATTCGCGTCGGCCAACTGCTGCCAGCCACCACTGACCCCGAGCTTCGTCGCGATGAGGAACAGCGTGTCACCGGAAGCGATCGTGTAGGTCTCACCCGAGAGCGGAACCGACGCCGCGTGGCGAGGCGCAGCCGCGGGTGCCTCTACGACCTCGTTGGACGGAGCGGGGGCGGGCGCGGGCGCAGGTGCGGGGCTCGAAACCTGCTCGCTCGAGCCTCCCTGGATCGACCCACTGTTGCCCGAAAGTCCGAGCTTGGCGGAGCAGGCCGGCCACGCGCCCCAACCCTGCCCAGCGAGGACCTGCTCGGCGACAGCGATCTGCTGCTCCTTGCTGGCGTCAGCCGCGCTGCCTGAACCGCCATAGGCGGACCAGGTGCTCGGGCTGAACTGAAGACCGCCGTAGTAGCCGTTACCGGTGTCGATACTCCAGTTGCCGCTGCTCTCGCACTGGGCGAGGGCCTCCCAGGTTTCGAGCGACGCGGCGTTGGCCGGTGTCGCCGTGAGAGCGAGGCCCGCCGACGTAAGCGCGACTACAGCGAAGCTGCCTGCGGCAGCGCGGGTTTTGTTCAGGATCTTCATGTACGTGCTCCAGCGGGTTCGCTGACGCTCGTCCCGTCCCCGGGTCTCGACGCGCCGCTGCCCACCCTGACGTTTAGGGGTGTCAAGTAACGGTGCTGCATGTGGGCAGCGTGAAGCGTGGCAGCACCGGCGTACGTCCAGCTCGACCTGGGGTTCCGATTGCTCCTGGGCTTCGGATGCCGAGCTGGCACACGAAGAGTAGGTCGATCGCCGTCTCGTTGCAAATGTGTTACCTACCGTTGGCGTGTCGCGGTTGCC
>Ga0210040_10006525_pt1 | contig 14512 bp, 15 predicted proteins | sample CryGeyCG12114_NA_FD_185462 | JGI IMG/M metagenome (GOLD analysis project Ga0210040, IMG submission 185462) | Groundwater microbial communities from aquifer - Crystal Geyser CG19_WC_8/21/14_NA (SPAdes) (version 2) | ecosystem: Environmental > Aquatic > Deep subsurface > Groundwater | place: USA... | reverse complement strand
CCGAACTAACTGATAATGGCTTGCCCGTTTATTTTTTTACCGGCAACCACGATATGTGGATGTTTTCTTACTTTACCCAGGAACTGAATATTCCGGTTCTGCGGCAGCCCGTTTCCTTCCGGGTAAACAATCACCTGTTTCATATCGGGCACGGCGATGGATTAGGACCGAAAGACCACGTGTATAAAGTTTTGAAGCGGATATTTGCGAATAAAGCTTCGCAGTGGCTATTTGCCCGTGTGCATCCTAATCTGGGCATTGGTCTAGCTAATTACTGGTCGCGGAGAAGCCGCATTAGCAATACCAAAAAAGACGAAGTTTTTAAACCCGGCGAAGAATGGCTGATTATTTATGCCGAAGAAATGGAAAAGCAGCAGCACCACGATTATTATGTTTTCGGCCACCGGCATTTACCCTTAAATATTCAACTAAACGAAAATAGCCGGTATATTAACTTAGGTGAATGGGTAAATTATTGCTCTTACGCCGAATACGACGGTCAAAACCTCAACCTGAAATACTTTGAATAGTAAGCGTCCGTACATTCTGCTGGGTTTGGTGCTGCTCGCCCTTCTGGTTCCTTTTTTTACCTCGGCGCAAACTTTACAGCTAAAACAAACCTTATCAATAAACAAACCCGGCCGCGTTTCTGCCGACCGCTTAGATAATATTTACTTTTCCGACCAGAAGAATAATATTTATCAGGTAAGCCCGGTCGGAAAATTATTGCGCACTTACTCCCCTCCTACTCAGGCCCACGTGGCTTTACTGGAAGCCTGGAACATGGTGCGAATATTTGTTTTTTACGACGACCGGCAACAAATAACTTTACTGGACCGCTTTCTGACTCCGCTCTCCTCTACCCGGTTATCGGACCTAACCGAAGGTAACATCCGCCTGGCCACTTTGGCTTTAGATGAACAAATCTGGCTTTTAAACGAAAGCGATTTTACCCTGGCTAAAGTAGATGTGCAGCACCCGGAAAGTATCATGCGTACGCAACTAAATCAGATTTTACCTAAAACCCAGACCGATTTCCGGTTTATGCGCGAGTACCAGAACAACTTATATTTAATTGACCGCACTTCGGGTATTTATATTTTTGACAACTTAGGTAATTACAAAAAGAAAATACCGGTAACTGGTTTAACTTATCTGGGCTTTAAAGGCGACGAAGGCTATTATTTAAAAAATAACCAGCTTATATTTTTCAACCTGTATACCCAGCAGGAAAGAAGCCTAACTTTGCCTTTAAACGCAAATTATTATCAAGCCCTAATGGGCAACAACCTGATTTACCTGTTTTCTGATAGTACCCTCGACATTTACAGTATTGCCAATTAAAACACTTCGGCTAACCGCAAGGCTTTAATCTCCAACAAATAAGATCAACCATCTATCTCCAGTTAAATAAGATCTCCGGTGCGGTAAGGCTACTCTCCTACTGAAATTAAAGCCCTTGCGGCTTCGGGAAAAGACTTATTCCAATTTAGCCCTGGTTGCAAGCTGGAAAGATCCTGAATTTGTCAGCCAGATCTTTATAGAAATGAATGCCGAATTCTTAAAAAAAGAAGCGGCTATAAAGGTGGATTTCTTTTTTATTTTCTTCTGAATCAGGTCATTCAGGCCCACAACGAATTTTTTCTCTTTTTTTGGTGTCTTATTGTAGAAGAAACAAATAAGGGTTACCTCTGCGACAGCATGATGTTATTTCAAATGAAAAATTATCCTATGTCAGAGATTTTAGTATATTTGTTTCTTATCGAAAATCGAAAACAAGAATTAACTATATATAAGGAGTATTAAGGTGGGTTGTAATTCATGTTCTAGTGGCGGCTGCAGTACAGGAGGCTGCAAAAGTAACGGCGGGTGCAGCACGGGTGGGTGCAATCGTTTAAACGTGTTTGATTGGCTCAGCGATATGGATTTACCCACATCGTTTGAAGAGTTTGACATAGTAGAAGTACGTTTTAAAGGCGGTCGGAAAGATTTTTTCCGGAACAGCAATAATTTAAGATTAACCACCGGCGATCCTGTGGTGGTAGATGTGCCCAATGGCCATCATGTGGGGTACGTATCGCTGAAAGGCGAACTGGTGCGGCTGCAAATGTTGAAAAAGAAAGTAGATAATAGCGAAGAAATCCGCAGTATCTACCGCATTGCTACCGAAGCCGACCTGGCCAAACTGGAAGCCGTACAAGACCAGGAAAGCAATACCATGTACCGGGCTCGCAGCATCATTCAGGAGCTGAAGTTAAAAATGAAGCTTTCGGACGTAGAATACCAGGCCGACCGGTTGAAAGCTACTTTTTATTATTCGGCCGAAGACCGGGTAGATTTCCGGGATTTAATTAAAAAGTTAGCCGAAGAGTTTAAAATCCGCATCGAAATGCGGCAGATCAGCCTCCGGCACGAAGCCGGCCGTTTAGGCGGTATTGGCTCTTGCGGTCGCGAATTATGTTGTTCTACCTGGCTCACTGATTTTAAGAGCGTATCTACTACTGCTGCCCGTTACCAGAATTTATCTTTAAATCCGAGTAAATTATCGGGGCAATGCGGCCGTTTAAAATGCTGCCTCAACTACGAACTGGAAACTTACCTGGATGCTTTAAAAGATATTCCGACGGTGAGTAAACCATTGCAATTACAACGCGGCGAAGCTATCCTGCAAAAAACCGATATCTTTAAACGAGTAATGTGGTTTGGCTTTAAAAACGATAATAACTGGTATCCGGCTCCGGTAGAGCGGGTAAAAGAAATATTGGAACGCAATGCCAAAGGCGAAGTAGTGGAAGCTTTAACTGTGGAAGAAAAAGCCGAACAGGAGAAAAAAGTAGAGCTTATTGCGCAGGTAGAAAGCAACTTGGAGCGCCTCGATGAAAAATACCGCAATAAAAAGAAAAAAAAGAAAAAAGCAAAGAGCCCGCAGGCACCGGTGCTGGCCGGCGCACCCCAACTGGTAGCCGAAGTTGCCGCACCTACTAACAACGTGGTAAAGCAAGCTAACAGCCGGCCCGAAAACCGGAACCAGGGTCCGAACCAAGGTTCGGGAAACTTTAAAAAGAAACATCATCGTCCCTTTAAAGATAACCGCCCGCGCACCGATAAACCCGACCCAGCATGAGGAAACTGATTTTTGCCCTGGTTTTCTTTTCCGGCACTCTTTTTCTAATGTCCTGCGATAAAAACCGTATTTACGAGCAAAATAATGATATTCCGGATAATAACTGGAAAATAGAAGATGTAAAGGAGTATTCCTTCGACATAAAAGATACCACTAAGGCCTACGATATTTATTTCAATATCCGTAATTTGCTTAGCTACGAGTATTATAATTTGTACGTTAGTCAGACTTTGCTAGCCCCGGACGGAAATAAAATGTATACCCGGCTGCACGATATGAACCTGATGGATAAAAAAACAGGAGAGCCTTTAGGCAGTGGTACCGGCGATATTTTCGATCATGCATTTTTGGCAGTAAAACAACAGCATTTTGGTAAGGCCGGAACTTATAAAATCCGGCTTACCCAATACATGCGCAAGAACCCCCTGCCGGGCATTATGGCAGTAGGCATAAAAGTTAGCCAGTCCGAATAACTTTTTGGAGCTAAAGCAAGTATCTCTGTTACTATATATTTTGTAATTATGAAACTTGCTCTCGAAATCTTCGGGTCTTTGATGATTCTCTTTTCTTTTTTGCCACTTATTAAATCATCATACTGGTGGATTCGGGTGCTGGATTTTCCCCGGGTACAAATTGCCTTCTTTTGCTTTTTAACCCTGGTGGCTTACCTGTACTTTGCTCCCGTAAGCACCTTTGCCCAAGGCGTTTTTATTTTTTTAATGGCAGCGGCCTTCATCAACGAAATCATCCACGTTTACCGGTTCACTATTTTTTCTCCGGTTCAGGCTTTGCGCAGCCGCATCAAAGCCCCCCAAAACTCTTTCAGCATTATGATATCGAACGTGCGGATGTCGAACACGCGTTACGATAAATACCTGAAAGTAGTAAGAGAAACCGATCCGGATATTTTGCTTATCAACGAGCCGGGCCATAAATGGGCGCAGGAAATTGCCGTACTGGATAATACCTATCCGTATTCTGTTAAATGCCCTTTGGATAACACCTACGGCATGATATTTTACAGCAAATTTAAAATAATAAAAAAAGAAATCCGGTTTCTGATAGAAGAAGGAATCCCGTCTTTTTACAGCCTCATAGAATTACCTAGCGGCAAACGGTTCGATTTTTTTACGGTGCATCCCCAGCCGCCGCATTTAAATAAAAATACCGATACCCGCGAAGCCGAACTGCTACTCGTAGCCAAAGAAGCAAAAGAATCGCCGTATGCCTCTATTGTGGCCGGCGACCTGAACGATGTAGCCTGGTCGTACACTACTAATTTATTTAAAAAAATCAGCGGCTTGCTCGATCCACGCATTGGACGCGGCTTTTACAATACCTATAATGCCCTGGTACCTTTTTTCCGGTATTCCCTGGACCATATATTTTACGATCCGGCTTTCCGCATAATCCGGCTGAGAAGATTGCCCAAATTTGGTTCTGATCATTTCCCGATCTTAATCCGGCTGAATTACGAACCACTGGAAGCCGATGAACACGAAGTACCGGTAGCCGACGCGGACGAAGAAGCCGAAGCCCAGGAAATGATTGACAATGTACTGGAAGAATAAATATGAAGAAACAAAAAATCCCGTCCGGTGTTTACCGAACGGGATAAAAAAAATAACTAACGCCTAACCGACGCAACTGGTTATATTTTTAATTAGATTCTTTCTACGTTAACCGCATTCAGACCTTTTTTACCCTCTGTAACTTCAAAAGATACTCTGTCGTTTTCACGAATCTCATGAACCAAACCAGACTGGTGTACAAAAATATCTTGGTTGGTATCATCAGCTACGATGAAGCCGAATCCTTTCGATTCGTTGAAAAATTTTACTTTACCTGTTTTCATAAAAAATTAAAAAATAAATAATGGAACAAAGATAGGTTATATTTTTACAAAAACCTAATGTTTCATTATACAATACAAATTAAATAAGGTTATTTAAATTCCGTATAAATCCTATATTTAATTTAACGCTACGTATTTATTCGTTCCGGCTTATCCCAAGATTAATTAATCCTTACCAAAAAACATCTGCTTAACCCTACCGTATATTATTTATACATAATCGTTTCCGCATACTCGTAATTCCGCGGCTGCTACAAGCCGGGAAAAGTTAAGAGGAACGGAAATAATATATTCACCAAAACAATAAATCTATGGAAGAGAATAAAAAGAATGAGGCAATTAGTACGCCGGTGGGTGCTACCTCTTCAGCTAATAACCAGCAGCCTGGTACAGAAAATCAGGAAAATAAAATCAGTAAAGACAACTCGATGTTTAACCAAGGGAATACGCTGCAGGCCGGTGCCGGCAGCACGCCGGGAGAAAACAAAGAGGCTGGTAATGCCGATAAAAAAGAAGATACTGCTAATAAATTATTCGGCAAAAAAAAAGAAAGCAGTACCGCTACGGCGCAAGCTGGTACAGGGGCGAATAAAAACAATAAAACCGGAATCGGTGCCCCGGCTATCACGGCTACGGCTAAATCCAAAGAAGTTAAAGCTGGAACCAAAGATAAGAAAGAAGCTTCTGCCCAGGATAAAACTGCTGATAAAAATACCCTTGGTAAAGCTGCTGCCGATCAGAACAAGAGCGATGAATTTGAATTTGGCCGTACCAACACCAATATGGGATTGAACAGCCAGGCCGCTGACGATAAAAATACCCATAAAGATGAAGAAGAACACCGGCAGATACCCGGTGAATTTGGCCGCCAAAGCTACAACGATCACGACAACTTCGGTACCGACCAGCGGGGCAGTTGGGGTAACCAGGGTGGCAGCTATGGTCACCAGCAAGGCGATACTTTTTCCCGCAACCAGGATTTCCAGGGCAATTACGACTACAACCAGAACCGCGGCCAACGCGGCAATTACGGTTATGAAGCTTACGACAACGAAGGCAGCGGTTACCAGTCGGCTTCACGCGGCGGTTTTGGCACCTACGGTCAACAAGGCCGGCCCGATCAGTCTAATTTCGACAACGGTTATTCCGGTCGTAACGGCAACAACGATTATCAATCGTACAACCGCAATTACCAGGGGCATAACGATTATATGAACCACCGCGATGATTACCGTAATCAGAGCCGGGAGCAAAATAACTACGACCAGGACCACAACCGGAACCAGGGAGGCCGTAATAATTACGGAGACCAGAACCGGCAGCAAGACCAGAACCGATACGGGCAGTACAACCAAAACCGCTACGAAGATTACGGCAGCAACAGCGGCGGTTATGGCCGCACCGACCGCAATCAGCATCATCATGAATCTTACCGGGGCGGCGGCTCAAATGGCTGGTATGATGGTCCGGGAGACCAAAATGGTTACCGTTCGCAACAAGACCGCCAGGGCGGCTATAACCAAAACGGTGGCTTCGGTTCCCGGGGTGGTTCTTACAACGACGAATACCGGTCTTATAACAACAACCGCGGGGCACAAGGCGGCCGCGATAACCAAGGCGGCAGTAACTATAGCTCGCATTATTACGACGACCATAACTACCGTCCGGCGCGTCAGGATAATGGCAGCACCAATTACCAGGGAAGTTACAATAACTCGGGATCTGAGCACCAGGATTATTCGTCTCGCTGGCAGGGTGACTTCCGGGACAACTCCAATGGGCCGCAAGGCCGAAACAGGCCGGAAGGTTACGACAGCAATTACAACTCCGGCCGTAATCAGAACGATAACGATCGTTGGAACCAAAACCGGAACCAGCGCGATCGTTACCAGGATTATGACAACAGTAACGATGATTAATTTGTTTTATAAAACTAAAAAGGCTTTCCGATCGGAAAGCCTTTTTAGTTTTATAAAACCGTTATTTAAACTTTTATTCCGGCTGAAAAGCAGAACAACATGCTTCGGCGAAATCGGTGATGGACCTGGCCGGCTGGCCGGTAATTTGTGCTACGGTATCCGTTAAATTGCCTGCGTAACCAGCCTTCGCTATACCGTGCAACTCCATCATAGCCGCTACCATCCAGTCGGGCATGTGATTTTGGGCCATGGTTTGGGCAGCTACATCTTCCGGTACATCTATATATACAATCAGCCGGTTCGTAGCCTGGGTAATGGCATGGGCCACACTGTTCACCGTTATGGCATCCGGCCCCGTTAACTCATATATTTTATTTTCGTGTATCGGTCGGGTTAAAACCACCCTGGCTACTTCGGCGATATCCCGAACGTCGATATAACTAACTTTTCCCTGACCCAGGGGCATGTAAATCCGGTCTTCGTTCCGGATACTATCGGCATTATAATGCACAAAGTTCTGCATAAACGAAGAAGGGCGCAGAATGGTAAAAGGTAAACCGGAAGCTTCTAAGTACTTTTCTATTTCGCGGTGCCAGCGGCCTAACTGAATACCGGGCTCGGCATCGGCCCCACTCGCCGATAAACGCACAACTTGTTTTACCCCGGCTTCTTTGGCATAGTCAATTAACAACTTACCTAAATTAACCTGATCTTCGGTGAAAGGCGTAATCAGAAATACCCGGGTTATCCCGGTGAATGCGGCTTTTAAAGAATCGGGATTATGAAAATCCAGGTGCACCATTTCTACATTGGGCAAATTCCGGAACCGGTCGCCTTTTATAAGAGAATGTACACCGGCGCGCACCCTAACTTCTTCTCCCGCTAAGGCTTTTACAGTTTCAGAGCCTACGGTACCCGTAGCTCCGGTAATTAAAATAGTTTCTGTCATGAATAAAGTATTTCTTAAGCAGGCCTTGGTAGCACCTGGTTTAAACTTTAACTAAACCAAGGCAAAATGGTTACTTACCTTTTTGGGTGGCCTTAAATATTTTACCTCCCTCATTCGTAAAAATAAAATCACGGTCATTTATAAAAACCAAGGCTTCGGCCTGCCCCGATTTGGCGAATGAAAGGCAATATTTTTCCCCATTAAAAAAATTATCAGTACCGTTTATAGCAAACAAATAAATGCTGCCGTATCCCAGCAAAGCTATTTTATCTCCGGCCGGGTTAATGTCTGCCGCCGTTATCATAGCACTAACGCGAATTTGGTCCAGCACGGGTACTTCGTACTTACCGGGTGTAGCCGGCACTTTATAAACTTTAACTATTCCTTTCCGGCTCCAATCTTTCGAAAATAAATACAAATTACCCTGACGGTAAAAAAAAGCTTCACAGTCAAAATCACGGTATTTTTTGGCGGGTGGAAATTCTTTCTGATCGGCATAGGCAAATTGGATGGTATCTACCCGGTCCGGATTATTTTCGTTTACCCGGAAGATGCGGAGGTTACGCCGGTTATGGGCATTGTTGCCAAAATCTCCGATATAAATATTTCCGTTCTCGTCGCGGGTCAGGTCTTCCCAATCCAGGTTAGTGGTATGGGGTATTGCCAAGGTTTGAAGCAACTTGCCGGCAGCATTTATTTTGTATAAAATTGGTTTATTGCCGCTATCGGCCTGGGTCCAGAAGTTGCCGTCGCTTGCTAAAGCCATACCGGAACTTTCGGGCACTTCATCTTTCGCCATTTTGCCTATTCGTTCGATGGTATAAGCGCGGGGACGCACCTGAAAACCTGCGTGCTTTTTATCGGTACCACAGCCACAAAACAAAGACTCCAGGAAAACATAGATTGTAAACAGTTTATATAGCAAGGGGAAATAATTTATAAAGCAACAAGAGCTAAAGTTAAGAAAATGATCAAACTGCCTTTTATACGGGTAATTAAAACATAGCGTAAACAATTATTGCAAAACAAGACTGAAGGTTGGCTATAGCTGGAGGTAAGGCTTTAGTTTTTGCAGTTGTTGCTCCGTCATTTGTTTTATATTCCGGAGATCATCCAGCGATTGATACGGCCCGTGTTGGGTGCGGTAAGAAATAATAATCCGGGCCAAATTATAATTCAGATAAGGATGCTGGCGCAGTTCTTCGAAAGTAGCGGTATTCAGGTTAATTTGCTTCGGATTAAAGCCGGGCTGAATAAACGTATATTTCTGCAGGCTATCGAGCACTTCCGGCGACAAACCGTAAACATCGGCTAACTGCGTAGGTTGGGTAAAACCGCCTAGCTTATCCCGGAACTTCACTATCCGGGCCGATAATTTTGTACCAATACCGTTAATCTTTTTTAATTCGGTGGTATCGGCGGTATTGATATCGAAAGCGGCTAAACGGTAACGGGGTTTGTTATCTCGGGATGGGCGGGAATATTTCGGGTAAGTTTTGGGGCTGGATTTTGGATTGGAATAAGATTGGTTATTTTCTCCCCGGGCCGGTAATTGGATGTAAGGCGCCAGGGTTTGGTATAACTCCGGCGACATACCATAAATACGCTGCAGCTGTTCTTTATACCGGAAACCACCGGCTTTATCGCGGTACTTTATAATATTACTAGCCGTAAAACGATTAACACCTATGGTAAGCCATTCTGCCGCCGTTAAGGTGTTGGGGTTAAAAGGGCGAAGCTTTATCTTTTCCGGAGCCGGTGCCGCATTCGAACCTGATTTCGGGAAATCTTTTTCTTCGGACTGTATTTCCAGTTGAGCTATCAGGCTATCCAGCTGAGCCTGGTCTTTAGCAGGATTATAAACGGTTGAAGTAGTATAAAATAAAAACGGAGCCAGCATGGCCAGCACCACAATGAATAAAAGAAAAAGAAAACCGTTAGTTTGGCGTTGCGAGAAATTGAAGTAGCGCCGGATCCAAAACTTTATCTTTTTCATACTCCTATTTAAGTAAACGAGTGAATGGATGAATAAATACTTAATTAACGTGAGTTATAAATTAAAACCAAGGATAAAGTGAGCAAAGTAAACCGACACAAGTATCAAGATATAAGTATCAAGACTCGATTACAGGTAATTTTCTGATTTATCAAATATTAAGGTAAATAAGCACTTAGCTGGTAAATTAATTTAATTCTGTCCGATTACTTATTAAACTCAGTTAGCAAGTATTATATGCCGTAAAAGGGTTTAAATGCCTGCCCTTTAAAGTTTAACCAATCTGCAAAGAATTTAATCAAGCAAAATAATTCTATTGTTTTTACAACCTATTAATTATCAATATTTATAACCCATAACTCACGTTTATTTACAGTATATATTGAACCTGTTTAGCGTTTCTGTTTCTTGTTAATTTTACGGATAAGTTGGACAGAAAAAGCTAAGAAATGCAGCGCAAGCCAATGCTGAGCTTTGGTTTCAAAACGGATGAGCAAAGTCTTAAAGCTGTCGAGCCAGGTATTAACCTGTTCAATGACATTTCTTCTTTTATATAACTGTTCATCAAAGTACATATAATCATCTGTTATGTTGCACTTCTGGGATTAACGGCAATGTTAGCTTCTATCTTCCTTTCGCTGCATTAACTTCTAAACTGCTGGCTGTCAAAGCTAGCATTCGCATTCAAGAATAAATCCTTGGTTTCAATGCCTGATTCTTGCAATAACTCACATAATTCTGCAAACACCTGCTTTATCTTAAAAAGGTCATGGTGCTGCCCAGCTACCGGGTAACTACAGGCCAGCATCAATCCTTTGTTGTCGGCTAAAAACCAGTTGTTACAGCTATTTGCTACTTTTCTGCTCTGGTAACCAATGCATTCGCCCCCGTTCTTACAAATGGTCTGGCTACCATCTAATTGCACGCTTGATAAATCCAAATGCTTTCTTTGTTATTTTAACAGTTCTATCCATACCTTTCTGATGCTACCATTACGAATCCATCTTCTAAAATGATAGTACACCTCTTGCCAACTAAGCTGGCAGCCAGCAAAGAATGCTTTGGTGGGCAACTCTCACCATCGACAGCCTGTCTTTAGCTTGTACAATATAACTGTTACTACTTCCCAGCGTGCTACCTTCAGCTTTTCGCCTCTTTCTCATGTACTTAAATGTGGTACTATCCACGCATTGATGCTATCTTTACTTATTACTCCCATGAGATGAGGTGTAGGTTGTTAATGTATTCGTAAACATTTTTACCTCTCTTGTCCTTTGGTTGTTTTAAATACTAAACAGCTTCTATACCAACTATAAATTAAAATGAAAAATGAAAATCAAATTATTCAGTATCCTATTGTTTTGTTCTGTTTTTGCCATTAAAGCATTTGCCCAAGGAGGCGATGGTGTTGAAAATGTTCATAGCGCCAAGCTTACTTATTTAGGTCTTTCTTATAGTTACGAACATGCTATAGGAAAACAAGCCGTAATAAATGGAGAACTAAAGCTGGCAACCGGATTTGGGGCCAATTATTTTTATAATGAGGGCAAGACCTGGCATGTAGTTTATCCGATGTTACGCTTAGAACCCCGGTATTATTATAATTTTATTAAACGCGCCGGTAAAGGGAAAAAGATAATAAATAATTCAGCTAATTACCTGGCCTTATCCATCAACAAAAGCTTTGACCCCATCATAAAAACATTGGGAGTTGGCCTCATTAATGAATTTAGTGCTATTCCAAAATGGGGAATAAAAAGGACAATAGGCCAGCATTTCTTTTATGAAACCGCTATTGGCGTAGGATACAGATATAATAGAGTAGATAAATCCCGGGCTTCTTTAGGCTTTGATTTACAATTAGGGTATGCTTTTTGAAAAAGAATAGAAAAAATCTTCACCTGAATTTATAAGCCACATGAAATTAAAATCTATTATTAAATACCGCTACTTTTATTTGATTCTATTTTTTGCCCACTCTTCTTGTGAGCGCATCTTTGACAAAAATGCTACTTATTTATACGTAGTACAGAATAATACAACCAAACCCTTAGAGGTACGCTTTACTCAAACTGTTATTGGAAACAACGTAATCCAGAACAAAACCATACAACCTGGTGTCACTGGGGGAATATGGCAAGATACCGATTATGATGATGACTATGGCAGATTTGTGTATGACCGTGAGAAATACAGCAAGGAAGTAACCGGATTCCGCATTGAATCTTTATCTAAAGAAGGTATGTTAATGAAAAGTAATCCCAACGATTCAAAGCGGTGGACTTATAAGAAAACAAAGAGTTATAAAGCAACCTATACCTTAACCATTGAAGAAACGGACTTTTAACAGATTAAAAACACTTTGCTCTATTTAAGCAGGGTATTAATTTACTTTTCGATAGTAGTACTTTATTAAAATGACGCTGTTTAGTATTTTAAAATTAACCAATCAGTAGCCCTTGCCATTTGTTCTCACCGGCAAGAAGTCCAGCAAAGGCTTCATAATTAGCGGTGATAACACCACTAATGGTAACAAATTTTGCTTTCAGCCGAAATACTAAACAGCTTTATTGTAAAAAATTGATTATCAACTAACATACCCCATAACTCACGTTAATTGTAAGCTTTTCTCCTCTTATGTAGCTTAAACTAATTGTATCCACTTACTCCTGGCCGGCAGCTGCAGTTTTAATTAAATCTGGTCGGCTACTACGGCTATGCCCTCCTGAAAAGTATGCGGCGTAAAACCTAAATCTTTTTCGGCTTTGCTGATATCAAAACCCGTGCGGGGCGGCCGTTTGGCGGGTTGCGTAAATGTAGAGGCATCTACTTTTTTGATATAAGTTTTATCCAGCTGAAAATAATCGGCTACCTGCAGGGCCATTTCGTAGGGGGTTAAACCTTCTTTGCCCGAAATATGATAAATACCCTGCGCATTATGGACTATGGCCAGCCAGCAACCTACGGCCAGATCTTCGACTAAAGTGGGCGTCCGGAACTGATCGCTTACGACCTGAATGGTTTTCTTTCCTTCTAAAGAGTTTTTTACCCAGAGCACAATGTTGGTACGGCCGTAATCGTGGGCTATGCCATACACCAGCACCGTACGCAAAATAGCCCAGTAATCGGAGCTACGCTGCACTATTTCTTCGGCGGCCAGTTTGCTTTTACCGTAAAGACTAATCGGATTAGGTTTATCTGTTTCGCGGTAAGGGCCGGCGGCGCCATCAAAAATAAAATCGGTAGAAAGATGAATAAAATAACAATGATATTTTTCGCAGGCATTTACCAGATGCTGCACGGCCGTTACATTTAGCTGCCAGCAAGCTGCCGGGTTGAGTTCGCATTCATCTACGTTGGTCATGGCCGCCGTATGAATAACGTGGGTTGGTTTTTCGCTTTGAATAACCTGATCTACCTGCTGCTCATCTGTTACATCCAAAGAAACAAAATGTAATTCCGGCAACAACTGGTCTAGTTTATTTTTTCCGCGTGAAGAAGCCACTACCTCCACTTCGGCATTATGCACTAATAAATGCGCCAGCTTCTGCCCCAGCAATCCGTTAGAACCGGTTATTAATATTTTTCTTCTCATGCGGCCAGATACTGATAGCCGTAAAGCTTCGTAATTTTTTTCTTTTTTATCTTTTCTACTTTCATCGTCATGGGAATAGGCGTAGTAGGCCGGTCCATGCGCCCGGTGGGGCTTTCGGCTATTTTATCTATTACGTCTAAACCCGCAATCACCTGCCCAAAAACGGTATAATTATCGTCGAGGTGCGGTGTGCCGTTGTGGTTCTGAACAATATAAAACTGCGAGCCGCTGGATTGCTTTTGCGGATTATTGTTACGGGCAGCGGCCACCGATCCGCGCACATGATGCAGATTCGGTAAAATTTCGGCCGGAATGCGGTAGCCGATATCGCCCATACCATCGTTGTTGGGGTCGTCGTCTTTCGAATTAGCATCGCCGCCCTGAATCATAAAATCTTTGATTACCCGGTGAAAAGTAGTGTTGTTGTAAAATCCTTCTTTAGCCAGTTTCAAAAAGTTTTCCCGGTGTTGAGGCGTTTCGGTAAATAAAATTAATCTCATTTCTCCCTGCGGCGTCATAATAGTAACCAGCATATCCTTTTTCGAGGGCTTTTTGGCCGCCACCGCCGAACTGCTAAGCAGGGTACAAAAAATAAATAATAAAGCGTAAGACCAATATTTATTCATAGATGCAAATACGTGTAAACTGTTGTGGACTTAAAAACTTATCAGGCCCGGTGCAGCCGAATGGCATTCAGTATTTCGTTACCGCCCATTTGCAGGATGGTGGTGCCCAATTTTTCTCCCAGGGCTATGGCTTCGGTAACGGGCGCCTGCATGGTATCGGTAATCATTTGTTGCCCGTCTAAACTAACAACACCGCCAGTAATGCTCATCAGGTTGCCCTGCAGGGTAGCTAAAGCAAAAGAAGGAATACTGCAGCCACCTTCCATAGTTCGCAAAAACGACCGCTCGGCTAATAAACACAAGTGGGTAGCTTCGTGGTCAAGACATTTTTTAATCGCCAGCTTAAAATTAATTTCCAGGCTTTTGGCGCATTCAATGGCAATGCTGCCTTGTCCGGCGGCCGGCACAAATTTATCCAAAGGCAATATTTCGGTTATCAAATGGTTGT
>Ga0210040_10006524_pt1 | contig 14512 bp, 8 predicted proteins | sample CryGeyCG12114_NA_FD_185462 | JGI IMG/M metagenome (GOLD analysis project Ga0210040, IMG submission 185462) | Groundwater microbial communities from aquifer - Crystal Geyser CG19_WC_8/21/14_NA (SPAdes) (version 2) | ecosystem: Environmental > Aquatic > Deep subsurface > Groundwater | place: USA... | reverse complement strand
CGCATCTATGGTGATCATGCGATGATATCGCATCTACAGTTGCAGAAGTGGTTCACATGACATCGCATGTACAATCGCAGATGCACATAACATCGCACGTTAAATCGCATCCATGTGAACTAGGCTTGACTTTATTCATAGCACCATTGAAATGGTATGGTCACCATGAACACCGTTTATTGGCCTAAAAACAACGTAGGCATTTTCCGATGGTGACTATCTGAAATCTCATCGTCAAGTTTTGCATAATCTCAAGGTGTGCAAAATTTGAAGCCAATCGGTTTATGCGTTCAAAATTTATCGCGGAAATACAAAAAAAAACTGGAACGAGTACGCATGACCCTGCACGGGGCTAAAAAAGCAATGTTTTCTAATCGATCTAACTTTTACGCCTTTCATGACGGTGGCTAACATTATGAAAAATTTAATTTCATTTGTTCCTTATAATTTAAGGAGAAAACTTTTCAAGACACTATGGAAACATACCTTCTTGTCCAATGGAAACTTATGGAATTGCCATTCAAATAGGCACTACTTGGCAGGTTAACTCATGCCTAACTTGTACATGTCTCCATGATGAAGTACTCTGTGAAGCTAAGAATTGCCCACCCGCCCCTTGTCCTGAAAGTGACATGGAACAAGAGCCCAAAGACTGTTGCCCTCGATGTTCATCTAGTAAAGGAAGAAAGTTAGAAAAAATTGAAACCAATGAGTCCACTAGTCGCACGTGTTACTCCAATGATGATATGAAAGAATATCAAAACGGTGAAAGTTGGAAGGTTTGCCCTTGAAAAAAATTGTAACAGTATAATATTGTATTATATGATTGTGATATGAAAACTAACAAAGCCTATAAAGTGCATGTAATTTTCAGTTGGGACCATGTCAAAGCTGTATTTGCTTGGATGGAGAAGTAGAATGCTTTACACAAACGAAGTGCACTCCTACAAATTGCAAGCAGCCAGTATTTGTGAAAAATCTATGCTGTCCCATTTGTCTTGGTGAGCCTAACGGTTTCATTACAATTAGAATGTGTAGCATAAATTTTTAGTTTTACTTTCACAATATGGGCCATTTCGCGTTATGAAAGTAGATTGGCTTGTACTAAAACCCGTTTGAATATGAATGCACACAGGCTGTAGGGGAGGATAATGGACCATGATTAGTTACTAATGGAACATAAGGGCGATTAAACATGAGAACAGATGGTGCTCTTTTTGCGCAATTTTATAACAGTACTAAGGTAGCCTAGAAAATTGTCCTTAAGTGTTACCACATTATGCATTATTTTGGCCAAATGAGAACAGCCAGATATGAACTCCTGATTGTGAAAATATAGCATATTACAATTTTTGCCATCAAAGCTATTTCATGGAATTTGTTGGACTGCACAATATTTAATGGATGTTAGACAACAAGAGCAATGCTCAACAAAGTTGGTCAAGCCAGGGTAGTACAATACTATATGGTAAATGGTAATGGTATGGTACTAGTATTCTTTTACCCTGGGTCAAGCATACAAAGCACAAACAGGCCATTCATATGTAGCTCCTGTTCGTGCGAGCAATAGCAAAACCAAATGACTTTTTCCCATAACGTTATTCCACAATGATTCCACAATGGAGGCACTCTATACTTTTTTGTGCCATTTAAAGTCCTCGTAAAAATACACTAGTATTGTACATTGTGATATTGAAATTTTTTCCAGGACCTTTTCATAATCTTTTCCCATTTTGATCTTTTGTTAAAGATCAATTCAACATTACCCCAAATATTCTTATATGTGTATACACTCCGTCCCAAAAAAGGCTTCACAACTATAGTTTAGAGTGTACAAAAAATTAAGAAAGCAAAGAAGGTAATTTTTATGGTTTATGTTTTTTTTTTGACTTATGCGTATGCGTATAAGAGCTAATGTTCTCATGCTGTGCTAATTCCCATACGGAGCGCATTGTGAAACCTTGTTCTTTTTTTTGCTAATTTCTCAAAATGTCCTTGATTGGTTTTCACAAGGTCTTTCTATATTAACCAATTAACATATTACCCGGTCAGCCCATAGCCCATACTTAACAATTATTTTTTCTCAAACCCAAATTCTGGATTCTGGGCTACCTACGATTTCAGATTATCAACAGCAACTGCAATAATCATAGTTACACAACATACCAACTAGGCAGAAACAAAGGTTAAGTCAAACGAGTTGTTGTTGCGTACAAGATTTCAGGTTGTTGCTTTTATAAATTATTCGTTTTTTTTGCTTTAAGTTCGAGTCTTGAAAATTGGTACGCTACTAAAAACCCAACAGCCTCCAGACAGTATTTTAGTAGGGTGGGGTAGTGTACCCCACAAAACGTAGGTGCACAGCTGTTTTGGGATGAGATGTACTGTACGTACATGCAAACGAAATGGATGCAAGGAAAATATTAATTTTTCCAAATTATAAAATGAAGGTTTTCTAAAATAAACTATGGGTTGTAAAAACATATTTTTCTACATATACTTTTTCAATCGAGGACCGGAACTTTTTTTTTCGGTCGACATGAAAAAGCAGCCAGAATTCTATTACTGTCTGTTTCAAATTCAAATGGAGAATTTTTAGTACTAAGCTATCTGACATTGGTGACTGGTGGTTTTTCCAATAGTCCATTTCAATGAAAAAAAGATTTTTTTTCGGTAGGTTATTTGGCGTTTTTTGTTATTGTTGCCACAACATTTCACGGAGGGATTTTACTATTTCGGGAGATGTTGAAATCGGCACCACCACCACCGCCATATTAATATTCATTGATTTTTCAAGCAAACAATTATTTGAATTCAGATTTGATTTTGAGATTTGCTTATGGTAATTAACTTGGAGAAAATCGAAATTCTAAGGGGACCCCCTGTCAATTTTTCATTCTTGAGAGACTGGGTTGTTTACGTTTGCATGGCAACCGAAAATGCCGAAATGACCGACTTAATTGCCAATTATCTTGTTGAATAAGGGTTTTACGGCTTAGGACCTAAGGACGAGGGCACTTTGCAAGCACATAAGAATCAGTTTAAGCCTATTTCGAAGCAATTCGGTTCAGTACTTTTTGCGCAATTTGAGCGCAACATAGTGTTTTTAAACTTTCATTATATACGTAGATATGTGTGTTAAACTAATAATGTACCTGTCCTTCCAGATTCTTTTGAAATCACTACGAATCCTGTTCAGGCTTCACTGATGAAGAGTAAGAGAACTAGTAGTTTTACAGTTCCTTTCAAGAAAGAAAGCGATGAGTACATTCATCAACATGAGAGAAGCGAGGACAGCTTCCAATCCTCCCGGTGTGAAATTTTTTTGGCCACCTCATGCTGCGTTATTCTAATCTGCATGGTGATTGTGCTTCGTCAACGCTTGGTGCCCCGATCGTCACTGTTAGGTAAACACGCGGTAATATCCTTCCATTCATCGGATTTCTCTAATTCTATGAACACCAGTAGCGTTGACTGTTGCCCTTCCTGTGCTCCTATGTGTGAGCAAGGGCAAAAATCATTGTTCAATTCAAGAAACAGTTTACCACTCCTGAACAGTAGAGTTTGTGACAAAGTGTGAGGGACTTTGCCCTGATAAATGTTGCTTTCTCTCCATGTCCATGCAAGTTTAACGTAGCAGTACACAAAATATGCTTTAAGCGGTATGTGTATTATCCGGTCTCCTTACAACAAATATCTTGGCATTTGACTGCCTGTCGTCGTTCTCGTTAGTTTGCCTCATACTACATACGTCGCCGTTTTTAGGTCGCCAAATCTTAAGGTCAGGATCTCATTGGGCGGCGGCATCGTTAAGGTGCCGAGAAGGAAATGAGGATGCCAGAGCATCATACTAAACATAAGAATTTAAAAAATCTTAAAATAATCATTAACACAAAACTTCTGGTACAACTTGAGCCCGAGATAGAGACACAAACGCACAATAAATGAAATAAGACTCTAATTTCAATTTTTCTTAGATTTCAAAAATGTCTTTTGTTTAGTCTGCTTTGCAACCTGATAATTCATGTGTGAATAAGTTGGAAATGGATTTAAGTGGGAACTTCAGTATTTTGACTTTCAAATTCACCCAAGGTGTGACAACTGGCTTAGCCCACTAACTATAGGTACAAATGTTGAATTTCAATGCAGTGCTAAAAGTTTTCTAGCGCTTAGATTTCATAAATGTCGTTTGCTAGTCTGCTTTGCAACCTGTTAATTCATGTGTAAGAAAGTTTGAAATAGATTTAACAGGGAATTTCAGTATTTTGGCTTTCAAATTCACCTAAGTAAGTGTAACTAGTTTAGCTCATTGAATATACATAGGTCAAAAATTTGAATTTCAATGCGGTGCTAAAAATTTTCCAGCGCTTGGATTTCAAATTTTTTTTAGCTTAGTCTTTCTTATAGCATGACAATTTATGAGTGAAAAAATTCGAAATGGATTTAAGCGGAAACTTTAGTATTTTTGTGCTCTTTAAAAGTTGGTGTCTGGGTTTTCAAGTGGAAATTTCCATAGCCACGGGCCACGGTACTACCTTAGTCGTGATCAAGCGTATCTGAATTTTTATTTGAATCAATTAGCAAAGTAACGGTAATTTTTTGCTGGGTTTTTGAGACATTTATTGAGTTATGAAAAAATCCCAAACTCCTTGACTACCGTCCGACCTTCAAAAGAAGTCCTACATAACTGAATTTCCCAATAGCTTAGTGAATTGTAAAAACTAGTTTCTGTGCTCAATTTCAAAACGATCGCATATTGCCTTCAAATATCTTAATTTCCATGGTCACGGTACACCCCTTAGGCATTGTTCGATACCGCTGGATTTTAATAGGTACCATGACATTAACAAAAGACACAAGTGTGCAAAGTTTGGTGACAATCAGTTTATGCGTTCGACCGCAATCGTGTCCACAAAAAAGCGGGACAGATCGTGTCGATCCCTCTATCCTCTATCTCGGGCTAAAAATCAAAGCAATGTTTGGTGGTATCAAGTGCTATTTGTCATAGAACTAAATTGAACTAATACATAAAACCATTAACAAGGAAAATTGGTAGATCCGTCGATCCGGACGGCTTTCGCAGCTTAAAACTAGGTTTTCTATGAAATTTTCATCCACAAGTCGTAAAATTTACAAAAACCACAACAAAACAAATTTCAAGTTGGTTAGATTTGGAGCTGCAATTCAATTTGTTGTCATTCAACTTCTTAAATACTACGTTTTATAAAACCAGCTTTGCAATTTTTGGGTTAAGGATAAATGGTGGATAATATTTAATATGTAGGCAGACCTTTAGGGAATTTTTTTTTCTTTTCATAAAAATAACGAGACTTTCAGTGAATATGGTTTATTACCGCAATCACACTACAAGCATAAGTATAATGAACGAGTGACAGATAAATATCTTGGAGTGAGAAAAACAAAAATCTGCATTATCTGTTCTGAGTGAATGAGTTTAGAAGGTTAACATTCAATTGGTGGCAATAACAATAATCGCCATTCTTTGCTCTTCTTCAGCAGGTTATGGAATAAAATACATTGATTAACTACTATTCTCACATTAATACAATTGTACACATGAACACATGTAATTTTCATCACTTCAACAGATTTACATAGATACACATGGATTTCTTCTATGTTGTATATTGTATGCGGTAATGCTCGCTACAATTTTAAGATTAACTATTGCTCACTGCGTATGGAATCACTGCGTGAGTATCTTTACATACAACAATTGAAAATAATATTCCACTGATAAATTCAACACAGATTAGAATGCTTAGTGCCAACTAAATATAATACGGAAAACAACAAATTTAAACTCTTAGCTCTTAGATAACAATAGTCAACAAAATGTACACCACAAAAACAATATCAACGTCTTCAATCTACTATATAATAATTTCAACAAACTAAATATACGTCCATAAAAAACAACTTGCTCTAACTCACTAACTTATACATTTCAAATAAAAGATTTTCACTACCTTATTATAAATTCTAGTCTAACTAAATACTATACTTCAAGAAAGTAGAAGCGTTTTGCACTTTTCGCTTCCTTTACTCTATATTATCATATTTCATCCTTTTTGTTCTAAAATGCTAGCTATAAAACTTCAACTAAAATTCATTCAACAAACGTATAAAAGCTTCAAACTTCTCACGATTTCTTTTCCCAGTATTAAAATCAAACATTTAAAAACTTAGTGAGTCAAAGAATATCAATTTTTTACCTACTAGTGTAGTTTGTGTACTATTTTCATTATTAGTACACAAGTTAAAGTTTCCTGAGAAAACATTCTCCCTTTTCTATTCATTGAGAGGTGTCAAAACTTGTTATATGTTCTGGTTTATAAATTTATCTTTATTTCAACAATTAGTAAAAATACAAAGAAAGAAATGAATGAACTAAATAACTTAAGAGCAGAAAAACCTGGCTAGGAAAAGGAAAGGGGAAAACCTATTACCAGGAAACTGGTAAGGAAAACCCTAACCAACTGGGAATGCAACCCCAGCACGCATTCGCGCTATTTAAAACTACTAAGAAAAATCTCGTCGAGGCCGCGAGATTTGGGGTGGGTTGCAAGAATGCTTGCAGAATTCCCTCTTTGGATTGCGATGCTAATCCGCTGAAGCAAGTAAGATGATGATCTAGGTTCTCCGGTGGCAGCAATGAGTTTTCTGCCTAAGTCTTTCAGGAATTGAGTAGCTTGCTGTCCCAACGCGCCAGAAGTTTCCACTCCGACTGCAACAAATATATAGTCATGAGACAGAGACCTGTATTTATTTTGTTTCTTTACCTCGGCTTCAGAAGCCGCGGCACCAGCAGTGACGGAAGAGATATTTAGGTGAGAAACAGCATAGGAGTCCACACAGGTAGCGTCCCAAAGCAAGGCTTTACCTGGTTTGTTTTGGTTGGAAACTTCCCTGCCTTTACAGGCAATAAAGAATAAAGAAATAAAGATTTGAGCAATAGCGATCTTCAGAAATGCACTTACTGCATTCATGCTAAATTACTTTACCAATTTTAACACATTTTTTAAGGAGCAAAAAATCAAATTCAAACTTCCAATCTAATTCTCAAAACTACAAAATACTAATTTAATCAATGATCCTATCGGTCCATTACATTAAAGAATCAAGAAGTTCAATATTTGTTAGCAACATTGTACTTTTCTTCATGCTAAAACTATTTGCAGGCTTACCTTACTAATGACTTTACAGCTAATATAAATAACCTATAGTTCATAACAATTTTCACAAATGTGTTATAAAATTTACAAATTATAATTAAGTTTATACACAATGGTTGGAAACATGCAAACAACAATAACCTTCAATAAGTTGTCCAAGAAAGCATTTGGAAATAGCCCGTTTTTTTAAATTGACAAATTTGATGCAGAGTGTGCTGCCGACGTTAGTGATTTACCAAAATTAAATAACCTGCGTAAAATTGTTAACTGGTCGAGGCCACCAAAAATTCTAAAGAGCAAAAAATTGTATCGCATCATTGCACGATACTGTCGCGCGCCATAATCAAATGATATTCTGATAGGCTCCGACATTGTGAAGTTTCGAATATAGGGGGATTCCTATCATGATTTTTAATGAGAGTAGATATTGAATTAAAAGATGAAGAAATTTGTTCTTCTCTAATAAACTTAATAAATGGAGGCTGTTTTGAAATATTCATAAGAGATGAGGCAAGAAATATGAAGTCAAGAGATTTGATAACCAAGAATGCTAGGAGATCTGATTACGCATCCGCTTCCAGCTTATATATAGAATAATTGTGCCTTTGACTTTTATGAGTGGTAAGGAATCCTTTTGTGCCGGCCGGGTGAATGCTGTCTATTGGGTGTTATGTGCTATGTAAATGTTAGATGAATGCTAAAATCCACCAACTGACTAAACTATGTATATACTACACAAACCTAAGGGTAAATTTTGCCTCCTAAGCTAGTTAGATAATCATAATACTCAATTATTTGCCTAATGACTGTTCCCCATACAGATTTGGGCATAGAAATTCGGCAAATCGTTGCATTGTAGTTCCGAGTCTACTATCCAATCTTTAGTACTTAAGGTGTTTAGTCAGGAAGAAACTGATACACAATTCTGATTGTTTGATGCCCAACTGGAAAGATTTTAGTACTAACAGATGCAGTGTAGTGCAGAGTATGGATGACAAAATTGCAAACTCTAAATAAATTAGTTAAATTATTGATAAACAAATAATAATTATTCTTCTTTAATTTTTCTTCCTCTTTTCTCCAACTCAAAAATGCCACTGACTTATTCTAGCTCCACGCATAAAAGTCGTACTAAAATCTAATGTATACATATGTATATATATGACATACGTATATGTATATATCTAACAAATAATGTCATCCAATCAACCGACTAATATTCCTAATAATGTATACTTGTTTAAAACCTGAATCACAAATGTCTTATTCCATAAACTAGAATTGTTCGTAGCTACATAGTAGTTACAAAGGTAAGCAATTAAGTAAGTACATTATATTAATATAAGTAAATGTAAATAGTATAAGTACTATGTTGTGTAGTAAGTAGATTATGGGCTCCAGAGTTTTGTGGAAATAAGCTTGGTGGCTTTTTCTATAACATACCTATAGGTCATTGCTGTTACGTAATTTTGTCGGTATTCGGTAGGTTAAGTTTATGTAAGTGGGTCAGAATTGAATTCAGATGATTTCTTAGTTAGTTTTGGACACTGCTATATACGCTTATGCTTGTGGTTAAAAAATTCATCCATCTATACATAAAATATATGTGAAAGGAAGGAAAAAACAGTTTTTGTCAAGTGAGGAAAGCCGAACAAATCATCTACCACAGTGCGTTGTCCGTGGAATGTTGGGTTAGCTTAAACCAAACTCCCGGTGCAGTGAGTTTTTTAACGATGGTCATCAAGCCTCTTCATGTGGTTTTGAATCATCGTACAATCTAATAGGATAACTTTCGATGCCTTCATTTTAATTATGGTCGTCACAAAGTTAATGAATTTTATAAGAGTTTCGTTGCCTCGAGTATATTGGGCAGTCAATTTCCGTTTTTAAAGGGTTGAGAGGAGCTTCTATTAATGGAAATAGTAATAATGTTCAGTAGACATCCTGATGCTTTTATGGGTTTATAGCATTTTATCAGTCTTTTCTTCATTTTATCTAGGTTGCATTGGAATGTCAAGTAAAATTGAGTCATTTCGTGGCCAAAGTATTTGATAAAATATTTGTTTGTTTGTGTTATTACATTTTATCATCTTGAAAAACCATGTTGCCTTATTTCTATTGTTCAAGTTTGAAAGTAAAATGCGTTTCTTTCATAGTAGAGGTATTCACGGATACTTGGGTAGTTTGGGCAGAACTGCTACATAGTTTGACACACTGATTGCACCATCTTGTTCGTAATTTTTTTTCTATTCAATACCGGCTTCAAAAAAAGTACCTGGTATGAAACTTTGTGTTGTATTGACATATTTGGTTTGGTATTAAAAAATAAAGTCTGTTTTTTATACAATTACGAGAGTCACAAAATTAAGTTTGCTGTTTAGGTTAGGTTGATATATTGATGAATGTGGATGTGTAAAAGCTGCCACTTGAAGACAAAACCTTCCCCATATCATCGCGCAACTGAAAGCCAGATGAGCAGTCTTTAATCGTTCATTGTTTAACCCTGTTCAAATTTGCGTATATGCTGGGTCAAAAATAAAAATGTCACGTTATGTTAGCTTCACCTTTTCAGATGTGGTATTTTATATTTATGGTACTTTAAGTCTAATAGTTAAATATTTCTTTATGAAAGGAGAATAAAATTATTCCACTTGAAACTTTTCTCATTTTTTTTTCACTTCTAACAATCTATATAATATTTCCATCGCTTCAAAATTTCACACGCCTTTAAAGTCTGCGTCTCATAAAAACATTGCATTGAATGACTTACGCACCTTTCAGCAATTCAATTGTCAAAGGCCCTTAATGTACACAAATTAAATCACTTTGAACGACTTGCATACCACTAATCGCCAAACACCCATAATGCACAAAAATTAATTACACCACTTGCACACCTATAAGCAATTGTGAAAAACATAGCACATAATTTTGTATTCATTATAATGGGAATTAAAAAAACTTTAATTAAATGAGCTCAAACTAACCAAATGCTAAAAGCGGCCTTATGCATTCCCTCTATCCTTATAAAAAATAAAAAAACATATTATGTTGAAAATGTCACTCAAGCGAATCCGTCCACTAGTTTCGCCAAAACCGTGAATGTAAAATTTCATTTTGTAAGCACTAAAGCGTTTTCAGACAGGTCACGTGACCCAAAAAAAACATTTGTATTATACTCAGTGATGCATTTTTGTTTTGAAATTTTTTTGGAAGGAAAAACTCGAGCAGCTTAGCGTACCCAAAAATTTCGAGTATGTTTGGTTCAGTAGTTTTTGTGTAAAAACATCAACTTCATTTTATACTTCTTTAGACCCCCAATACTGGAAAACTATTTTTCATCTGACCGACGGGGTGTGTCTTTTCGAGCACAAGCCGGAGTGCAGGGGAAAGCTGGAAAAGCGGTGGGTTCGCCATCGGCATTTTCTGCCGGGCCTTCCCATGTACCTTCAAACGGAGGGTTGTGTCAAGCAAAAGTCCATTCAGCGTCTCCCACGATCCGTTTTACTTAATTTTTCTTTATTGTGGACCGAATTGATTTTAATTTTTTTACAGTTTTGAGGGGGTAGTAGAGGCGGGGGCGATTTGACAATTTTCCCAAATGCATTTTGTCCAATTGCAGAGCCTCATCAAGTCACCATATCCTTTTTAGCCCAACACAGGAAGGGCTTATGGAACCGTGATGGTGTCGTAGCATCTCAATGCTCTAACTTTCGAACACATCAACGGATTTCTTTAAAATTTTGCATAGACATTAGTATAGCCTGTCGCACGGCTGCTTTTGAAGATGAGCCCATTTGGTTCACTGTACGGCCAAACAGACGTCCACAAATATTTAAAAGCTCTATTTAAGAGCGAATTTTTATATATTTTTTCATGAAATTTGTACAGTTGATCGATTATACACAAAACTAAATATGTGCAAAAATTTAGACGTGCCCTAAAATAGGGCGTCTCTGGACGTCTTTGAAAATTCTAAGTCACTAATTATTAGCCTGTGTCCATAGTGACAAGATTGTTTTTTTCTGGATCATAGTTTAAACATATGGAATAATTTTTTAATGGCAAATTTGTTCTCAAAGTCTATCCATCGTAACAATAACAAGTAACATTGCTGTAAAACTTTGTTGAAAAACAATAAAGCCAGCTTGACTGCTTTTATTCGGAGATGCAAAAAAACCCGTCAGCTTGAAAATTTTGGAATAAAAAATTCGGGCTGTACATTTTCAAGTACCAACTCAACTTACATCAATTCGAAAAAGTAAGCTAGAAGTAAAGAATGTTAAAGAGTCAACCTGGTGTTTCAATAATAACCTGCATACTATTCCTAACTTTAAAATAGATATGCTGAGATTTAAAAAAATCCACCGGCCAGTTACTGGAAAATATTAAAGTATTGCAGAAAAAACTTTAGGATTAAAACGATTAGCCCGTTAAGATAATCGTTATTAGCTCAATATAAAATACATTTTAAAAAATTCGCAATTTTTTAGTGGAAAAGACAAGTTTATGTCAGTTTTGTAAAACATCAGACACACAGAGTAATCTCAGAAAAAATAAGACCATAACGTTAACAAGATATCATGTTATAGCATCAGCAATATCAAGTTTGAAAAATATGGCAATTTTCATAAAATTCAAACATCCATATATAAAAAACGAACGGTGCGATTTTGGAAAAGACAGTCTTATATCAATTTGGTAACACATAAGAGTAATCTCATAAAAAATTAGACCATAACGTTAACAAGATATCATGTTATAGCATCAACAATATCAGGTTTAAAAAATATGGCAATTTTCATAAAATTCAATTATCGATATATAAAAAACAAACGTTGCGATTTTAGAAAAGAATCTTATATCAATTTTGTAACACATAAGAGTAATCTCATAAAAAATTAGACCATAACGTTAACAAGATATCATGTTATAGCATCAACAATATCAAGTTTGAAAAATATGGCAATTTTCATAAAATTCAAACATCGATATATAAAAAACGAACGTTGCGATTTTGGAAAATCTTATATCAATTTTGTAACACATAAGAGTATCACAGAAAAAATTAGACCATAATGTTAAAAGATATCATGTTATAGCATCAGCAATATCAAGCTTAAAAAATATGGCATTTATTGAAAACGACGAAAAAAAATTTTCATGGCAACCAGTTTAGTTAGTTTGTTGACTAAAAACTTGATTCAATGGAATGTCAAACATCATTTTTCTACATCTTGTGTTTTATCACTAACTGAATTTTCTAACAATTTGTTTGAATTTACAATCTTTAACGTTTGTACCAAAAAAAGGTAGTTTAATTTATCCTGATACCCTGGAATAAATGTATTTTTTTGCATAAGTTTAGTGACCATGCTTTTTACGAAACATTCAAAATGATACCTGTGTTGGGCTCAGGCAAGTTGTACCAAGAAGTTTTATATGAAAGTATTTTACACATTTTGTGATAACTTAACCCATTGGATAATAAATGTATTTCAGAAATTTTCTTATTTTTGTTGACTAGCTGGGCCCACTGACCTGTGGCCAGACTCCTTCTTACGAGCAAAATTTAAAACCTGCAAAATTTTATATAACCCACAATGTTTATAGATTGTCTTTGTCATAAACAAAATAGCAGAAAGAAAGATAAGACAAAGCTATGAAGCCGTTTATTACAATCTATAGAAACTTGCCATACGTCAGAAAATTTGTGTCTTATTTAAATTTTTGCAGGTTTTAAAATTTGCTCTGTGAGGTGGATAGTTGTGATAAACCAACCACTCACGAAATGAATCCCTAGCTTCCGATGGAACATAGAAATCAGGAATGCATCTACTAATTATTAACTAATTTATTAAAACAAAAACGAAATAACAAACTAAACCCTGAATTAACTAAACCTACGTTAAGTTATTGACCGAATTATGAATCTTCTCGACTCATTTAGCTTTCACAGCTATATTACTTATCTCAAGTAATGTGACTCGACTCTTCGCCGCTCATCTCGAGCTTAACTTTGCAGACGTGTGCTCGGTCTGAAAGATAGCGAGAGAGTCACTCTGTAAATCTAAAGAATGTGAGTTGTCGTTCCTACGACCATGAACTCATGTAAGCTAACTATGCTAACTATTCGTTTATGCTAAGAAGTATTGTGTAGTACATGAAATGTAGTAGCCTCTAGTGTCCATCATACAGGCTACCCAAATGCCTTACAGCTCGTAAGAGTGAGTCCGGCCAAAGGTTAGTGGGCCCGGCTGGTAAGTATGGAAATCGGACTATTGCTTAACCACTTATATCTAAAAAAGCACAAAAACTTTTCCGTGACGAAAAAATCTTTGTTCAACAACAATGTGGACACCGTCTTAGCTATTGAAAATAGACTTTGGCGTGATGATTCACTTTCCGAAGCCGAAAAGAACAATGTAAGGAAACAGATCGCCCATGTTTTGGACAAACACCCTTGGCATGAAGATGAAGAACAACTCCACCATAATATTGTCCAAACCATACAACAAATAAAGAGGCGGAACAACATCATCATCACAAAGGCTGACAAAGGGAATGTGACCGTCATAATGGATCGTTCTGACTACAATAAAAAAGATAAGTACCATGCTTTCTACCTTCCCATATAAAATCATAAAGAAAGATCCGACATTGTCACATGAAAATTCTATAAAAAGCACTTTTTCACATTTATATAATTCAAACAAAATTTCTTTCGACCTTTTAAAATATTTAAAACCTTTTAATTCTAAATGCCCACATTTTTATGGCTGCCCCAAAATTCATAAAAAAGATTTTCCTTTACGCCCCATTGTAGATTTTCGATTTTCTCCTAGCTATAACTTGGCCTGTTTTTTAAATAAAATTTTAAAACCTTTAACGCCTTAAAGTCCCTATTTCATTTCGAATTCCAAAGACTTCGTTAGCAAAATTAAAGATAAAAATTTATAAAGAGACTGTTATCTCGTTTCTTTCGATGTAGTATCCCTTTTCACTAAGGTTCCTTTTCAACTTACATTGGAATATATTAAAGAGAAATTGTCACAAGATGATGCTTGGAAAAATGATAAACATTAACTTGATTTGCAAGATATAATAATGCTAGTAGAGATTTGTTTAGAAGGTAATTATTTTCAATGGGAGGGAGTATATTATGAGCAATTAGAAGGGTCAGCTATGGGTAGTCCAATTTCTCCAATATTTGCGGAATTTTTTATGCAGAGGTTAGAATTTCAAATTATTAATACAATGACATCAATAAAATTTTGGTATAGGTATGTAGATGATGTCTATAGTATGGTTAGTAC
>Ga0210040_10006522_pt1 | contig 14514 bp, 10 predicted proteins | sample CryGeyCG12114_NA_FD_185462 | JGI IMG/M metagenome (GOLD analysis project Ga0210040, IMG submission 185462) | Groundwater microbial communities from aquifer - Crystal Geyser CG19_WC_8/21/14_NA (SPAdes) (version 2) | ecosystem: Environmental > Aquatic > Deep subsurface > Groundwater | place: USA... | reverse complement strand
CTGGACGCGCACCGACCTAGCCTGGGCATTGCCCGATGGAGCGTTGGCGCTGCGGTTCGAGCCGGTCGCGCTTGCCGCCTATGACATTCACATCCTGCGCCGGCCCGACGCGACGCGCGATTATGACGACGCGCTGTGCGCCGCCGCCGACCAGCGCTTTCACGAGATGGACGAGGAAGCGCGCCAACGGCTTGAGCGAACCATCATCGCGGGGCTGCCCGGCAGCGAGGAAAGCTTCACCTCCGCCGAGTTTCTGCGCGCGATCAATGGATACGCCGATGTCGGCGCCGACAGGCTGCGAGAGCACCATGCCGACTTTCTGGAGGCGGTATGCCCGGTTGCGGAGGAAGCTGGCCTGAAACTGGTGGTGCACCCGGACGACCCACCATTCCCGATTTTCGGCCTGCCACGCGTGGTCAGCACCGAGGCCGACGTGACCGCGCTGTTCGAGCGGGTGCCCAGCGGCGCCAATGGCCTGTGTTTTTGCAGCGGCTCATTCGGAGCGCGGCTGGATAACGACCTTCCCGGCATGGTCGAACGGCTGGGCGATCGGATCGGCTTTGTGCACCTGCGCTCGGTCCAGCACGAGCCGGACGGCTCCTTCCACGAAGCGGCGCATCTGGAAGGCAATGCTCGAATGGAGCAGATCGTGGCCGCGTTGTTCCGGGTGCAACGTCGAACGGGCCAGTCGCTGCCGATGCGCCCCGATCATGGGCACCAGATGATGGATGACCTGACCAAGAAGACGAACCCAGGCTATTCGCTGATCGGCCGCATGCGCGGCTTGGCGGAATTGCGTGGGCTGGAGCGCGGCATCGCTCACGCGGCCGCGTAACACGGGCCGTGGCGCGAGAGGCTCAAAGCCCCCGCCGCGACGACCAGAAAACAAGGGAGAGGGACAAGATGGCGTCGCAGAATAGTCCGGCAGCGGCGCTCGCCCGCCCGTCCAGCAATGTTCGCTGGATCATCTGCGCGCTTCTGTTCCTGGCCACCACGATCAACTATGTTGATCGGCAGATCATCGGCATCCTGAAGCCGACGCTTGAGACGGAACTCGGCTGGAGTGAGATCGACTATGGCAACATCGTTTTCTGGTTCCAGGCGGCCTATGCGATAGGGCTGCTGGCTTGCGGCCCGGTGATCGATCGCGTCGGGACGCGGCTGGGTTATGCGGCCGCAATCGGGCTGTGGAGCTTTGCGGCAATGCTCCACGCCTTTGTGCGGACGCCGTTCGGCTTTTCTGGCGCGCGTTTCCTTCTTGGCCTTGGCGAGTCCGCCAACTTCCCCGCCGCGATCAAGACAGTGACCGAGTGGTTTCCACGGCGCGAGCGCGCGCTGGCGGCTGGCATCCTCAACGCGGGCGCCAATGTGGGGGCGATCGCCACCCCGATTGTCGTGCCGCTGCTGACCATCCACTATGGCTGGGAAGCGGCGTTCGTGGTCACCGGACTGCTCGGCTTCGTGTGGCTGCTGGCGTGGCTGGCATTCTACCGCACGCCGGCCGAGCACCCCCGGGTCAGCGCGTCCGAGCGGGCGCTGATCGAGGCGGATACCGCGACGCAGCCACAGGCCCATGTACCCTGGCGCCGCCTGTTCATGCAGCGTCCGACCTGGGCCTTTGCCACGGCAAAGTTCCTGACCGATCCGGTCTGGTACCTGTTCCTGTTCTGGCTACCTGACTTCCTGTCGAAGCAGTACCATCTCGACCTGAAGAGCTTCGGCCCGCCCTTGATCGCCGTATACCTGCTGGCCGACGCGGGGAGCATCGGCGGGGGCTGGCTTTCGTCGGCCCTGATCAAGCGTGGCTCCACCGTCAACGCGGCCCGCAAGATCGCTCTGCTGGTCTGCGCGCTGTGCGTCGTCCCCATCCTGTTCGCGAGCGGCGCATCCCACCTGTGGACTGCGGTTGCGATCCTGGGGCTTGCGGCCGCCGCGCATCAGGGGTGGTCGTCGAACCTGTACGCCGTGGTTTCCGATACCGTCCCCCATGGGTCGGTTGCTTCGGTCATGGGCATCGGTGGCGCTGCGGGAGCGATCGGCGGCATGATCATGGCGCAATATGTCGGTCGGACGCTGGAGTCCCTGGGCTCTTACTGGCCAGTCTTTGTATGGGCGAGCAGCGCCTACCTGATCGCGCTGGCTATCATGCACGTGCTGCTGCCACGCATCGGAGAAGCAGAAGCCAAGTGAGGCGGTCCGGCGGCCCCGGTGCCGCAACCGTCTTCCAATGCAACATTCCAACACGTGACCGGAGATCGATCATGACATGGGCCTTTCTCATGCTGCTGGCCGGAGCCCCCCAGGCGAGCAGCGCGGCCGTGGCGCAGGTCGAGCATGTTGCGATCCAGGCATCGGATCTCGACCGTAGTGCAGCCTTCTATCACGACGCTTTTGGACTGCGGCTCATTCCCACCCCGCTCAAGAACCGCCGCTGGCTGGATCTCGGGAACGGGGTCGCGTTGCACATTCTGGATGGGCGGGTCGCGCCGAAGCCGTCCAACCGGGACGAGCATCTTGCGATCCATGTCGATGACTTGGCTACCGTGACGGCCTGGTTCGACCGGCACGGACGCCCCTGGACCAACCTAGCGGGCAAGCTGAGCACGATGCAGGTCCGCTTCGATGGGGTGCGCCAGATATACGTTCAGGACCCGGATGGTTATTGGCTGGAGGTGAGCGATCGGCGCGGCGCGGCGGCGCGCTGACGACCCGGGCATGGGCTGGGGCGGTCGCGGCAAAAGGGCTGATCACCACCGTCCTAGCACAGGCGCATTACCTTGCGGTCAGGCCGGTGCACCGCTGTTCTGGTCGCCCCCGCCATTCGAGTACGTCATTCGCACGCCGGGCGAAGCTTTAGCAGCCGCCGCACGCCCATCAGTCACTGTGCTGCCTGCTGTACCGCTCCCGGCAAGCATCCCGTTCAGCGAGCCTCCTGTCATGCCCAGTTCTGCCATCAGGCCGTCGATGAGCGGGCCACCAACGCGGTAGCGCATCGCGGCGGCGACTGCCGCGTCGGCGAGGTTGGCCTGTCCGGCGCCCCCGGCGCCTTCGCCCGCTCCGTCCCCGTGCAGGCCGCGAGCATCAAGGATGCTGATCTTGTCGATGCTCTCCATCGGCTTGGCCGCGGCCGCGATGATGGCGGGCAGGGCGTCCAGCATCGCCTTGCGGATCAGCAGCGCTGTCTGTGCTTCGCTCAGGATGTTGGTAGCTTCGTTCAGTGAGGCCTGACCAGCCGCGTCGACCTTGAACGCCGCTTCGCGACCTTCTGCGCGGGCCTTTTCGGCATCAGCCTCGGCCATTGCCTCGGTTCGAAGCGCACTGGCGCGGGCCTCGGCAGCTTCCTTCTCTGCCGAGGCGGCGACGGTGATCTGGACGGCCTCTTCCTGCGCGCGCTGGGTGGCCGCGATCACGGCCACGTTCTTGTTGCGGTTGGCGATTTCGGTCGCCTTGGCGGTGGCCACGCTTTCCTCGGCGCGAACAGCGAGCGCGCGTGCTTCGTTGGCGGCAGCGGCGGCGGTCGACTCTTCTTCGGACTTCTGCGCGGTCTGCACGGCGGTCGTGATCCGCGCGATCTCGATGGTTCGGTCCCGCTCGATAGTCGCGGTCTGGATGGCGCCGTCGCGGGCAATGGTCGCGGTCTTGATGACCTTGTCCGCCTCGGTCTGCGCGACGGTCTGCGCTTGGGTTGCGGTGATACGCGCAATCTCGGCAAGGCGGGTCTGTTCGGCCGTGGCAGTGGCGATGGCGGTTGCCTGCTCGGCGCGCCGGGCGGACAGTGCCTGCTCTTGCGTCAGGCGTGCCTGCTCCGCCGCTTGCGCAATCTCGAGTGACTGGTTGTTGGCCTCCAGGTTGCGCTGCTCGATCGCGACGCGGTTGGTGGCGACGATGTCGTTCCGGGTCTTTTTGCGTTCCTCGATGGTGCGGGTGAGCACCGTGAGGCCCTCCGCGTCGAACGCGTTGTTCTCATTGAAATGCTCGAACGCGGTCTGGTCGAAGTGGGTGATCGACACTGACTCGAGATGAAAGCCGTTCATGTCGAGATCGGTGAGCAGCGCCTCCTGCACCTTCTGGATGAAGTCGGCGCGGTTGGCGTGGAGATGCTCCATCGTCATGGTCGCAGCCACCGAGCGCAGTGCGGATACCAGCTTGCCGTCCAGCAGCGACTTGACCGCCTCCGGGCTGTTCACCGCATCACCCAGGGTCTGCGCCGCAGCAGCGATCGACTCGGCGTCAGGCTTCACCTTGATGTGGAACAGCCCAACGACGTCGACGCGCAGCTTGTCGAGCGTGATAAGCGCGTCCTTGTTGAGGCGGGACACCTCCAGCTTAACGGTGGTCAGGCGGACCTGCATCAGTTCGTGAAGAACCGGGATGACCATGATGCCGCCATTCAAGACGACCTTTTCGCCGCCAAAGCCGGTTCGGATCAGCGCCACGTCCTTGGTCGCGCGCCGATACAACCGCGTCAGGATGATGCCGATCACCACAAAGGCGAGCAGGACGATGCCCGCATAGATCAGGACGTTCATAAGCGATGCAGGCACGTGAAAACTCCCCCCGGTCACCCCAACGTTCTTGTATCAAATCGATTGAAGAAACGTATTCCTGTCCGGCAGCGCGAAAAATCGCGCGCCGTCGCGTCGAACAATCAGCACGATTTCCCCCGACGCAATCGTGTCCGCGTCATCGTGCGGCTCGACCAGGATGAAGTGCGCCTGGCCATGCCGATCGACGACCTTTGCGCGAGCGGGCGCGCCGCGACGGGCGGTGCCCTCCAAAAGCGTTGCCCGCTGCCGGAGCAGGTCGTCCGTCGAGATAACCGTGCTTTCGAACCCCGGCATGATGCGGGCCAGTCCGTTGGCGGCCAGCGTATTGAGGATCCCGCCGGAAACGAGCGCACCGCCCGCCGCGAGCGGCCAAGCTATCGGCGTGCCATGAATCGCTTCTGCGATCTGCTGGATGGCAACACCGGCCAGCGTGAAGCAGCCCAGCAGCGAAGTCAGCCAGATCAGGATCGGTAGCTCGCCGCCCAGTCCCAGCCAGTCGAGCACGCCGCTGTGCCCGTCTGCCCCGACGTCACCATCCAGATCGAGGTGCCCCAGCCCCAATCCGATCGCCTCGATCAATCCGATGCCGATCATTACTGCGAAAGCGACTGCAAAGGGCAGGTAAGCGGGAGTTAGAAGCTGCGCGAGCATGGCCTGACGCGTATCATGCAGTTCTTGCCATGTCAGGTCGATCCGCGGGAGGAACGCGGACGGGCATTCGTCATGCATGGCGTACTCAAAGCCTTGCCCCTCGCACTTCTTCTGAAAGGCTTTGGGCCGGACCTTGTCGGCGAACGTGGCTAATTCCTCGGGGCCAGTCTTTGTCCCCTTGCCGATGCACGTCACGAGCAGAAATTACGACCGAACAGGCCATGATCTTAGTCCCGGCCAACTAAGGTCAGGTTCGATGCTCATAAAGCCGCAATCAGCTAATCAAAGCTGAAGTGCTTGGCTGCACTTCCATCTCTGTTTGTATTCGGGAAAGCGGGGTGGGCATAGTCTTGCTCGCACCCCCCTGAATGTCTGGTTTCGGCAATCGGTTTAGAGCCCTGAGCGGTGGCTCTAGGTTGGCTCGGTGCGCCGATGTAAGGAGACAGACGAGCAGCTTCCACGATCACGTCTTGGCGGATGCCCCTGACTGGGCCAAACCGGCCGCGTGAAGGTTTTCCTGGATTTTGAGGCATCGTCGTTGTCCGACCGGAGCTTTCCGGTTGAGGTTGCCTGGGTGTTTCAGGACGGCCGCTCGGAAAGCCACCTGATCAGGCCGGCGCCTGAGTGGACTGACTGGGATCGGGCGGCGGAGGCGATCCATGGCCTCAGCCGTGAGAAGCTGGAAAGCGAGGGGGAGCCTCACGACTTCGTTGCCGCCCGCATGATCGAGGCGCTGGGCGACCATGATATCTTCGCCAGCGCTCCTTCGTGGGACGGCAAGTGGCTGAGCGTCCTCCTGCGCGGGGCGGGGTTCCCTCGTCACGCCTTGCGATTGCGCGACACAGACGATGCCCTGATCGCGACGGCTACCGAAATCCTTGGTGCGGTCCTTCCGAGCGCGCAGGTGGACGTGGAGGTCCGAGCGCTCGTGTCGGCGGCGAGCGCGGACAAGGAGGCACATCCTGCTCACCGGGCGCTCGCCGACGCACAGGGCGAATACGAAACGTGGTGCCGTCTGCTACAGGCCGCCCGCGTCATGGCCGCCCAGAGCGGCGGGGCCTGAGCTATCTCTGGTGCCGCGGCGGTCGGGCGCGCTGTTACAGCTCAGGCGTGCCAAGAACCTCGGCCGAGGATTTGACCCGGCCGGCTGCGATCAAGCCGATCGCGCTTAGTATGGCGGCCCCGGCGAGATAAAGGCCGACCGGGCGCAACCCGCCCCGATCTGCCATCATCTGAGCGAGGGCAGGGGTCAGCCCGCCACCGATCACCCCGCCCACGTTGAACGCCAGCGACGTGCCTGTGTACCGCACGCCCGCCGGGAAAAGCCCGGGCAGCCACGCGCCGAGCGGGCCATAGACGAAACCCATCGCAAGCAGGGCCACGGCCATGAACGCGAACACGCCCACCATGGAGCCGCTTCCCAGCAGAGAGGGGAGCAGCGCTGCGGCGAGGACCGTACCCAGGCAGCCGCCAAGCAACACCCGACGCTGGCTCGTCCTGTCGGCCAGCCATCCCGCCAGGACGATGCCGGCGGCCATGAACAGGATCGCCCCGAGTTGTGCCTGGAGGAAAGCCTGGCGCGGATAGCCGAGCTGGGTCGTGCCATAGCCAAGCGCAAAGGCCGTCGCGATGTAGTACAAAGCGAAGCAGGCAACGACGCCCAGCGTTCCGGCAACCGTCACGCCAAGATATTGCTTCAGCACCAGGGTCACGGGCACGCGCGCAGGTTCGTGTTCGCGCCGAGCAGCCGCGAAGGCGGCGGTTTCCGTGAGGTTGAGCCTGACCCAAAGCCCCAGCCCGACCAGGAGGGCGCTGGCCAGGAAGGGCACCCGCCAGCCCCAGTCCCGAAACTGATCGGGGCTGAGCGTCGCTCCGAGAAGCAGGAAGAAGCCGTTTGCGGCGATGAACCCGATCGGAGCGCCGAGTTGCGGCATCATGCCATAGCGGGCGCGCCAGCCGGGTGGAGCGTTTTCGACCGCGAGCAACGCCGCGCCGCTCCACTCGCCGCCAAGGCCCAGCCCTTGGCCAAAGCGAAGCAGGCACAACAGCGCCGGCGCGGGCCAGCCGATCATGGCGTAGGTCGGCAGAAAGGCGATGGCCGCCGTTGAACCGCCCATCAGCAGCAGCGAGGCGACGAGAGTGGACTTGCGCCCGACTCTGTCACCGAAATGCCCGAACAGCACGCCGCCGAGCGGTCGAGCCAGGAACGCCAATCCAAAGCTCGCATAGGACGACAAGAGCTGTGCCGAGGCCGAACTGGCCGGAAAGAACAGGGGACCGAACACCAGGCTGGTCGCGGTGGCGTAGATGTAGAAATCGTAGAACTCGACCGATGTCCCGACGAGGCTTGCCAGCAGGATGCGGGCGGTATGGCGGCGATCAGTGATGGTCGAAGGCATGGGGCTTGTATCGGCGACTACGATCGGGCGCGCCAGTGGTACGGATTCTTCCTGGACACAGTGAGTGGACGCGTAACGCAGGATCGATCCGAGTTTCCCGCTCCGCTATCCTTTACGGCCGCTCAACTCGGCGCCAGCCTTCGGGTCGAAACGCGTGTTGACGAACACGGCGGTCAGCGAGATCGCCGTCACGGTCCAGAACGCTGCTGTGAAATCCGGGAAGCCAGGCAAGGTCCTGCCGCCCAGCAGCATGGAGGCGTGGAGCGCTGCGCCGCCAGTGCAGATGCCGAGTGAAAGCATCAGTTGCTGGAAGGTCGAATAGAAGCTGGTCGCCGCGCTCATCCGCTCCTTGCCGATCTCGTCATAGGCAATGGTGTTGTAGGCGGTGAACTGGAACGACATCAGGAACCCCGACACCAGCAGCACCGTGAACACCGCGGGCACCGGCCAATTCGGCCGAAACAGACCGCAGGTCGCGTAGGCGGCCGTTGCGAGCAGCCCCATCACAATCAGGCTGGATCGGAAGCCGAACCGGCGCAGCATCCGGGGCGCGACACCCTTCATCCCGAACGACCCGATCGCGGTCGCAACTGTCATGGTGCCGCTTTCCGCCGCCGACATGCCAAAGGCGAGCTGCATCATCAGCGGCAGCAGGAAGGGCTGGGCCCCCTGCGTGATGCGCGTCAGCGAGCCGCCGACCATCGACAGGCGAAAGGTGGGGATCCGCATCAGCGAGACATCCAGGATCGGGTGCTCGGCGCGGCGTGCGTGCAGGAGGTAAACCGCGCCCGCGATCAATCCGATGGCGATCAGCGGTACCGATAAACGCGCACCACCCGAGCGGCTCGCCATCTCGAACCCGAACAATAAACACCCGAGGGCCAATGCTGACAGAACAAAGCCGCGGACGTCAAAGGGGTAGGATGCGGTTTCACGGATGTCGGCAATGAACTTGCCGACCAGGACGATGCCGACCAGCCCGATCGGCAGGTTGAGCCAAAAGATCCACCGCCAATCGAGGTAGGTGACGATGAACCCGCCCACGGGCGGTCCAAGGATCGGGCCGATCAATGCCGGCATGATCAGCCATGACATGGCCGATACCATGTCGCGCTTCGCCACCGATCGAAGCAGCACCAGGCGGCCTACCGGCAGCATCATCGCGCCGCCGATCCCCTGCACGAAACGCGCAGCCACCATTGCCGGCAGGCTTGGGGCAAGGCCGCACGCGAGTGAGCCGACGATGAACAGCCCGATCGCGGCGCGGAAAACGGGCCGCGCGCCGAATCGGTCAGCTACCGATCCCGACGCCGGAATGAACACCGCGAGCGCGAGGAGGTACGAGGTGAGTGCAACACTCATCTCCGGCGCGCGCACGCCGAAGTCGCGGGCCATGGTCGGCAGTGCGGTGGCCAGCACCGTTGCGTCCAGGTTTTCCATGAACATGGCGCAGGCGATGATCAGCGCCACGGTGCGGTAATTGGCGCCGGGTGAGGCACCGCCCTCCTGTTCGAGCGTCTGGGCTATGCGGTCGCCGGCCGGAACGATGCCGTCCCGAACTTCGGCATTGACGGACGCGATACCGCGGCGCCGGGGGCGCAAATGGGTTGGGAAACGCAACTGCATGGGGCCGCTATCTGGTCCTCTCGACCCGAGATACAATCCAGCATCGTTTTTGGCCTGAGCGGATGCGGTAGCCCTCGTGTCGACGGCGGTTGTTCATCAGTCCGGTTGCGGATCGAGTGGCGATAGGCCACGGATCATAGGTCTTGGGTGCACTGGATGGGGCTGTGGCGGGCGGTTCAACGCGTAAGCATGCGATTGTTGTTCTGATACTTGCCACCCTGGCAGGCGCCGGCTTGTACCTGTTTTTCCGGTCGCACCCTTCATCTTCCCTGGTTCCGGAAGTTGCGCGGGTGTCCAAACTGCCCCAGCCTCCGCCCCCTTGGACGCCGACGCAGATACAGGACCTGTTGAGCGTCGTTGCTTCGACCGAGGCTGAGGGTCTGAGGCCAGCCGACTACAAACTTGAAGCGCTCGAACAGGGGATCACGCAGCGCCAGTTTGGGCCAAGGCTCGACGCGCTCGCAGAGGAGGCTCTCGCCTCACTCGCGCACGACTTTGCGGCCGGCCGGGTGCGCAACCGGCATCGGTTCAACTGGTATATCGATTATCAGCGTCCTGACCCGGCCCAGCTCGGCGCTCAGGCGACCGCTGCTCGCACGCGCGGTGACCTGCGGTCCTGGGTCGCTGGACTGCTGCCGACGGATTCAGCCTACAAGGCCCTTCGTGATGCCCTGGCGAGCACGCAGGATGGGGGGCGACGCGACAGGATCAAGGCAAACCTCGAACGCTGGCGCTGGTTGCCGCGCGACTTCGGCCATGGTGACCAGCTCTACATCAACCTGCCGACTTATCGGGTTGACCTGATCCGCGCCGGCGAAAGGGTCGAAAGCTACAAGGCCGTGATCGGCGCGACCGACATGCCGACCCCCGTCCTTTCCGCACCCGTGCGTCAGGTCATCGCCAACCCCGACTGGATCGTCCCGGCGAGTATCGTCAGGAAGTCCAAGCTTCGGCCCGGCTCCTCAAGCCGGTATACATTCTCGACCCGCCCCGACGGGACCTTGCGGGTGCGGCAGAAGCCGGGCCCCGGCAATGCCCTTGGCAAGCTCAAGATCGAGTTCCCCAACAAGCTCGCGATCTACTTCCACGACACGCCCAGCCGCTCCCTGTTCGGCGCCACTGACCGCACCTTCAGCCATGGCTGTGTCCGCGTGCAGAACATCGAGGATCTCGCAGGCCAAGTGGTCAGCAATCCCGAGCGCCTGTTCAAGGCACTCGCGGGGACAAACACGCGCAGCCTGTCTGCACGTCCCAACCTGCGGGCCAATGTTGTTTACCTGACCCTCGTTCCGGACGGGGCGGGAGGGCTCAGCGATGTTGGTGATCCATATCTGCTGGACGAGAAGCTTGCTGCTGCACTTGTCGGTCGTAAGCCGAAACCTGTGACCCTGAGCCAGAAGGCGGAAAAGGCGGCACCTCCAAAGCCGCGAGAAATTCGATCCGCGGCTTCGCACGAGCTTCCGGCTAGTGAGAGTGTCACTCCGCCTCCCGCGCCCGAGGCCAGCCCGGCGGCGCCCACCCCTGACGTCAATGACTTGTCTGCGCCGCGGAAGAAGGACAGCGCCAACGATTCGACCAAGGTTGGCGAAACGGGGCCTCGTCAGGAGTGAGGTGGGCGCTAAATGGTGGCGTCCTGGCCGCGCAGCCTTGGACGTACATGCATGGCCTTCCGGGATCGTGGCGGCCGACGCTCGTTGGCTCTGACGTGTCCCGGCGATTGGAATCAGCTAATCCGGCGAGACGATCGAATGCTGCGTCCTGAACTCGTCGAGGAGGTCTTCGACGGCAGAGATCTCTCGGCCGTCACCTGATGGCGAGACGGACCAGTTGCAATGCGGATGCGTGGACCGATCGTAGACCTTCACAGGTCCAATCACGATCCGCCACCGCCGGCGAGTGCCGCCGGTGCGCTTGATCATGGAGGAGATGAGTAGATCCTGAAGTTCGCTGGCCGTCATGCCGGCTGACTGACGGGAACGGTTGCCATGTGCAACCACTCGGTTGGCAGGGGCAGGAAGGGACTGCCCCCGAATTACAGTTTGGAACCTCGAGCGTCGAGCCAGCCACCCTTTTCTGGTTAAGTCTTCACCTCGGTCACATTGACCGTCGCGATGGATCGTCAGCGCGCCTGTCCCTTGTTTCCTCGTACCTTGTCTGACCAGGCAGCAGTCTGCCCCTATTGGGGCGGCTGACCGTTGGAAGCCATCAGGCCACCGTCCACCGGCAGGTTCACGCCCGTGACCATCCGCGCGTCATCGCTGGCCAGGAAGGCCATCACCGCCGCGATGTCCTCGGGGCGTGCTGGCGTTCCGAGCGGCATGCGCTCCTTGAACTTGGCCATCAGCTCCGCGTCCGATTGCATGTCCTTGGTCATGGCGCTGTCTGTAAAGCTGGGATTGACGGCATTTACGCGCACGCCGTCCTTTGCTGCATCCAGCGCCATCGCCCGCACCATGTTGGTCACCGCGCCTTTGGAAGTGTTGTAGGCGAACATGTTCCAGTCGCCGCCCAGACCCGACACAGAGGACGTCATGACGACCGAGCCGCGCGTTTTCACCAGCTCGGGCATGGCGGCCTTTGCCATGTGGAAGTAGCCGCCGACATTGACGGCCAGGACGTGGTTGAAATCCTCTTCACTGGTCTGGACGATATCGCCCTGCGTGGCGATGCCGGCATTGTTGACCAGGACGTCCAGTCCACCGAATCGGCCTACCGCCGCTGCCACGGCTGTAACCGCCGCATCCTTGCTCGAGGTATCGCCCGGGTGGATCAGGAGGCGATCCTGGGGCAGCTCGGCTGAGGCTTCCTCCAACTCAGCGCGGTCGAGGTCGACGACAACCACGTTCGCGCCCTCGTCTGCAAAGCGCCGTGCCGTCGCCCGGCCAATGCCGGACGCAGCGCCGGTGACCAGCACCGTCTTTCCCTGGAAGCGGGCCATGAAGAGTTCCTTGAATGATGTGCCGAACTTCAACGGCGAGTTCCGGCCCGAGTTGCACGTCGGTCGTGAAAGCCGCCCGATGAATGGGCTTCGACTGCACGGGTTGCGTTAGCCGAACAATGGTCAAGTCGTGATCATAGCAGCTTTGCTCGCCGTCAGAGTGCAAGCAGTTGAGCCGCCTTCAGGGCGCAGCTGGTCGTGGGCGTACCACATGAACGCTGGGCGCGGCTGAGGAACACGCGCTTCTAAGGTCCCGCACGCCTGTGAGCATCAGGCCCTCGGCCCTGCTGCCTCGCATGATACGCTCGAGCATTGTCTCGCATTGGAAGTGATTAAAGTTGGGCTCCGCCTCGAGAGCTGAGTAAATTGCCCGAGCCGCTTCACCCTGTCCGCGCTGCGCCAAGCAGACTGCCTTTTGCAGTCGTCCCAGGAGGAACGCCGGGTTGAGTGCGATGACTTCATCGAAAACGGCCTCTGCCTGATCCCATCGATTGGAACGGATCAGGGCACCTGCCTTCCAAGCGATCGGGAGGTAGAGCAAGGGGAGCCGGTGAAATGGCGCATGGTCTTTTCAAGGCAGGCAATCGCGTCGTCGCTCCGGCCCAACAGGCAAAAGGACACGCCTAGGTGGTAATGGGCCACCCCGTAAGCGGGTGCCTTCTCGACCGCACGTAGCAACAATCGTCGCGCATCTTCGGGACGACCGGTATAATTGAATGCACAACCAGCCCCGGCGAGAACGATCGGATCATCGGGCCCGAGCGAAAGCGCATGGTCGGCAAGCTGGCCAATGCGCTTCTCCTCGGCGAAATCATTGGGGCTGGTGATGAAGTAGGCGACGGCTGACGCCGACGCGATCTGCGCGTGAGCTGCCGCGTAATTGGGCGCGATTTCAGCGGCAAGACGTGCTTGTGCGAGCGCGCTGTCGAGGCTGGCGGCATCAAGGCGCTGGTAGAACGCATTGCTTCGGATCAGCGCCTCCCACGCGGTCAGATCGGCTGGCTTTTCGAAGATGCGTTGCAGTTCGAGGTCCTGAACCTGAACGTCCAGACTTGCCGCGACATCCGTGACCAGATCCTCCTGCAATTGCGCGAGTTCGCTCAAGGGTCGATCGAAGTGACCGGACCATCGGACGATCCCGCTCGACGCTTCAAGTATCTGTGCCGTCACGCGGAGTTGCTCGCCCGCGCGTCGTACGTTGCCGTCCAGCAGATAACGAACGTCGAGGCGTTGGCCCAATGTCCTGACATCGCTGGTTGGGGCCAACCGAAGACCCGCGGTGACGGCGCTGCCCAAAATCATCACGTTCAAGCTTTGCGACAACGCGCTGATGATGTCCTCCACCAAGCCTTCCGCGAACACGTCGTCGTCATGAAGGCCTGAGCGGCTTTTGAACGGCAGCACCGCAAGCGATGGCGCTGCGCCGCGTCCGTCGAGTTCGACGGTGTGGTTGGGATGCACTTTCAGCGATGGCGCTTGGTCCGGGGCGTCCTGCAGCACCTCGGCGATGAAGCGATAGCCTCGGCCATAGACGGCTTCAATGAAACGGGGAGCCTGAGCTTCGTCACCCAGCGCGCGACGCAGCTCCTTGATGGCTGACGTCAGCGAGGAGTCGGAAACGATGGTCTGTGGCCACGCAATCTCGAACAACGCGTCCTTGGTCAGAAGCGTGCCGCGCTGAGCGACAAGCGCGAGCAGGACCTGATACGCCTTGCGGCCGATATGGATCGGCCCATGGGCATCTGAAAGCCGTTCATCGGAAGGGTCCAAGGTGAACGACCCGAACCGGACGGTACGATGGATCGACGCATCGGCCACAAGCTCGGTCCCCTGATGCAGCGCGGACAGGTTAGCTGCTCAAGCCGAAAACGGCAATGCGAGCACTCTTGCAGGGCAATGGCGGGCCGGGCCGGTGAAAAGACTGTGGATCAACATCTCTCCAGCATGTCGTCAGGATCGAGGGCCGCGGCGGACCTAAGCATCTCCTGACCGGCGGTTAGTCCGGCCCATTCAGGAGGATGATCATGAAGCTATATTTCGTTGGGTTCGCTATCGGAACGATGCTCATGCTCGGCAGCACCGACGCACCGGCCCATGCACAAGAGAAAAGCGCTCCGACCCTGGCTGCGTGGTCCGATCGCGTATTCGACGATCTCGGCAAGGTCACCAAGTATCCAGGAGCGATCGGCAACCTGCCAACGCCCGAAGGGGTGGTAGCGGTCAAGTTCAATTGCAGTGAAAGCGGGGCTCCGGAGAACGTCACGCTCGTCGAGAAGTCGGGCCATCGCGATCTCGACAACGCGACGCTAAGGGCTGTGCGAAGGATCGCATCGCTGCACCCGTTGCCGGCGGG
>Ga0210040_10006521_pt1 | contig 14514 bp, 14 predicted proteins | sample CryGeyCG12114_NA_FD_185462 | JGI IMG/M metagenome (GOLD analysis project Ga0210040, IMG submission 185462) | Groundwater microbial communities from aquifer - Crystal Geyser CG19_WC_8/21/14_NA (SPAdes) (version 2) | ecosystem: Environmental > Aquatic > Deep subsurface > Groundwater | place: USA... | reverse complement strand
CCGAGGCCCCGGCGCGCGAAACCACGCCCCCGCCGCCGGCACCGCCCGCGGCGCCCCCGGCCCGGGAAACCACCCCGCCGCCGCCTGCGCCCCCGGCCGCCGGCGAACGCCGGCCGGACTGACGCGGCGCCGCCGGCTCTAGTCCGGCAGCGTCCCGTCCGCCTTCAGCACCTCGCCGGCCAGGTAGAGGCTGCCGCAGACCAGAACCCGGGCCGGCCCGCCGGCACCCGGCGCGTCCCGCAGCGCCGCCAGCGCATCCGCCACCAGCGGCCCCACCCGGGCCACCCCGCCCGAGGCCGCGACGATCTCCTCCGGCGCCACCGCCAGGTGCTGCCCCGGCTCCGCCACCGCCCAGGCGGAGGCCGCGTGCGGCAGCAGCGGCGCCAGGAAATCCGCCACCGCCTTCGACTTCTTCATGCCGACCACGAGGTGCAGCGGCCGGTCGCCCCAGGCCCGCGCCTGCTCCGCCAGCGCCACCCCGGCGCCGGCATTGTGCCCCCCGTCGAGCCACAGCTCCCAGCCCTCCGGCAGGGTGGCCGCCAGCCGCCCTTCCAGGCGCTGCAGCCGCGCGGGCCAGGTGGCGGAAGCCACCCCGGCCGCGACCGCGCCGTCGCCCAGCCAAGCCGGGTTCCAGGCCCTGAGCGCCGCCACCGCGATGCCCGCGTTATCCGCCTGATGCGGCCCCGGCAGCCCCGGCGCGGGCAGGCGCAGCCCGCCCGCGCCATCGCGGAAGAACAGCCCGCCCTCCGCCCAGGACACGTCCCAGTCCCGCCCGCGCGTCAGCAGCGGCGCGCCGCGCGACAGGGCCTCCGCCTCCAGCACCGCCAGGGCGGCGGGCTCCTGCCGGCCGGTGGCCACGGGCACGCCGGGCTTGATGATCCCCGCCTTCTCCCCCGCGATCGCCGCCAACGTGTCGCCCAGGAAGTCCGTGTGATCCATCGAGATCGAGGCAATGGCGCAGGCCACCGGCCGGTCCACCACGTTGGTCGCGTCGAAGCGCCCGCCCAGCCCGACCTCCAGCACCAGCAGGTCGGCCGGCACCCGGCTGAACAGCAGCAGCGCGGCGGCCGTGGTGATCTCGAACACGGTGATGGGCTCGCCGCCATTGGCCGTCTCCACCTCCTCCAGCGCGGCGGCCAGCACCTCCTCCTCCACCAGCGCCCCGGCCAGGCGGATCCGCTCGTGGAAGCGCACCAGGTGCGGCGAGGTATAGGCGTGCACCCGCTGCCCCGCGGCCTCCGCGATCGCGCGCAGAAAGGAGCAGGTGCTGCCCTTGCCGTTGGTTCCGGCCACGTGCACCACCGGCGGCAGCCGGCGCTCCGGGTGCCCCAGCGCCGCCAGGCAGCGCTCCAGCCGCCCCAGGCTGAGGTCGATCAGCTTCGGGTGCAGCCCGTGCAGCCGGTCGATGATCCGCTCCGACCGCCCCGCGCCCGGCAAGGCCCGCAGGCCGGCGGGCGCGCCCCAGGGCGTCGCGGGAAGAACTGGGTTATCGGCCATGGCCGGGTGCTCCGCTCAGGAGAGAACCGGCCCGGCGCAGCCCCCGGAAGGGCCGCCCCGCCGCCGGGCAGGGCGGGAAACGCCTATTCCGCCGCGGGCGTGGGCGCGGGCAGGGGCCCGGGCACCGGCGGCGCCACCTGCACGGGCTCCGGCAACGGCTCCGGCGGCCGCAGGAAGCCGATCAGCCGGGCCAGCGTGGCCCGCATCTCGCCCCGCGGCACCACCATGTCGAGAATGCCGTGCTCCAGCAGGTATTCGGCCCGCTGGAAGCCCTCGGGCAGCTTCTCGCGCACCGTCTGCTCGATCACCCGCGCGCCCGCGAAGCCGATCAGCGCCCCGGGCTCGGCGATCTGGATGTCGCCCAGCATGGCGAAGCTCGCGGTCACGCCCCCCGTGGTCGGGTCGCAGAGCACCACGATGAAGGGCAGCCCCGCCTCCTTCACCATGCGCGTCGCGATCACCGTGCGCGGCATCTGCATGAGGGAAACCGCCCCCTCCTGCATCCGCGCCCCGCCCGAGGCCGTGAAGACGATCAGCGGCGCGTCCTGCAGCACCGCCAGCCGGGCCGCCGTGACGATGCCCTCGCCCACGCCGGCCCCCATGGAGCCGCCCATGAAGGAGAACTCGAAGGCCGCCGCCACCGCCGGCCGCCCGTCGATCGCCCCGTGCGCCACCGCGATCGCGTCGTCCATCCCGGCCTTCTGCTGGGCTTCCCGCAGCCGGTCGCCGTAGCGCCGCTGGTCGCGGAAGCGCAGCGGGTCCGCCGGCGCCCGCGGCAGCTCGATCCGCGCCCAGCCGGGATCCAGCGTGTAGTCCAGCCGGCGCGCGGCTGCGATGCGCATGTGGTGCCCGCATTTCGGGCACACGTGCAGGCTCCGCTCCAAGTCCTGGTGGAAGATCATCTCCCCGCAATGCGGGCACTTGATCCAGAGGTTCTCCGGCACGTCGCGCTTGGCGCCGAACAGCGTCTGTATCTTGGGCAGCGCCCAGTCGGAGATCCAGTTCATCCCTGCCCCATAACACGGTCCGGGCCATGCCCCGCCCCCCGGTGCCGCGGGGCAAGGGGGCGCCCGGCCGGGCGGGAGGTAGGCGCGTCCGGCCCCCCCGCGCAAGGGGCGGCGGAGCACCATCGAAACCCTTGCATCAAACCCACGGGCCGGGGCCTGGACCGAATGGGGCTTCCGGGCGTTATCTCCCGGATATGGCGTCCAACGATCCCTACCAAATCCTGGGCGTGAGCCGCACGGCCGATGCCGAGGCGATCCGCCGCGCCTTCCGCAAGATCGCCAAGGCGGACCACCCCGACCTCAACCCCGGCGACAAGGCCGCGGAGGAGCGGTTCAAGGCCGCCAACGCCGCCCACGACCTCCTCTCCGATCCCGAGCGCCGCGCCCGCTTCGACCGCGGCGAGATCGACGCCGCCGGCCAGGATGTTCCGCCCCGCGGCTTCTACCGCGACCAGGCCGAGGGCGCGGCGGGCGCCCGCTACCGCCCGCGCGACCCCTTCGCGGGCATGGGCGGCGGCACCGCGGGCGCCGCCAGCTTCGATCCCGACGATCTCGAGGACATCCTCGGCATGTTCCGGAGCCGCGAGAGCGGCCCCCGCCCCGGCCGCGACGCGCGATACCGCTTGGCCGTGGACTTCCTGGACGCCGTGAACGGCGCCACCCGCCGCCTGACCCTGCCCGATGGACGCGACCTCGATGTCCGCATACCGCCGGGCCTGGAGGACGGACAGGTTCTCCGCCTGCGCGGACGCGGCTCCCCGGGCAGCCAGGGTGCCCCGGACGGCGACGCCCTGATCGAGGTGTCCGTCCGCCCCCACCCCTTCTTCGAGCGCGCCGGACGCGACCTCCGCATGGAGCTTCCGGTCACGCTGCGCGAGGCCGTGCTGGGCGCCCGCATCCCCGTTCCCACCCCGCGCGGCGAGGTGATGCTGACGGTCCTGCCACGCTCGGAGGCCGGCACCCAGATGCGCCTGCGCGGCCGGGGCGTGGCCGAATCGGGTGGCACCCCGGCCGGCGATCTTCTCGTCACGCTCCGCCTCGTCCTCGGCCCGGTGGACAACAAGCTGGAGGAATTCCTGCACGGCTGGTCCCCCGCCGAAGCCGGGGATCCCCGCGCCGCCATGCGGAGGAAGGCGTGACCGGATTCGATGCCGTTCTCAGCCAGCTCCGGGGCCTGCACGAGGCGGAGCTCCAGGCCTGGATCGCGGAGGGTTGGGTCCGCCCCGAGCATCAGGCCGGGCGGCTGGTGTTCCAGGAGATCGACATCGCCCGCTGCCGCCTGATCCTGGAGCTGCGCGAGGAGCTGGAGGTGAACGAGGCCGCCATGCCCGTGGTGCTCCGCCTGCTCGACCAGCTCCACGCCACCCGCCGCCAGCTTCGCCGCCTGGCCGAGGCGCTGGACGCATCGAGGAGCACGCCCGATGAACGCTGACCCGCCCGGGCCAGCCGGCGCCCCCGACCTGTCCGGCAGCGTCGGCGCCCTCAGCGCCGCCATCCTGGGCGCGGCGCTCGATGTCGCGGGCCTGGCCACCGTCATCACGGATGCCCCGCTCGACCCTCCCGGCCCCCGCATCCGCTACGCCAACGCGCATTTCGAGGCGATCACCGGCTACACCGCCGCCGAGCTGATCGGCCGCTCCCCCCGCCTCCTCCAGGGCCCCGAAACCGACCGCGCGGAACTGGACCGCCTGCGTGATGGGCTGACCACCACCGGCCAGTTCACCGGCGCCACGGTCAACTACCGCAAGGACGGCAGCCCCTACCGCAACGAGTGGATCGTCGGCCCCATCCTCGGCCGAAACGGCGAGGTGACGCACTGGCTCTCCATCCAGCGCGACGCCACCCAGGCCCCCGATCCGCACCCCCAGGCCGCGATGCTGCGGGACCGCACCCGCGCCATGCTGAAAACGGTGCGCGCCATCGCCACCCGCACCCTCGTCTCCCCCGATGACGGCCGCGTCTTCGGCGACCGCCTGGCGGCCCTGGGCCGCGCCCAGGCCGCCGCCGGCCGGACCGGCACCGACCTCGAAACCCTGCTCCGCGGCGAACTCGCCGCCCGCTCCGTCGGTGCCCGGCTGGAGGGGCCCCCCGTCGCCCTCCGCCCGGGCATCGCGGAACCCCTGGCCCTGGCGCTGCACGAACTCGCCGCCGTCGCGAGGGGCGCCGTGTCCGTCACCTGGGCGGTCGAGGACAGCATCGACCGCCGCCTCCACATCGCCTGGACCGAGCGCGGCGGCAGCCCCGCCCCTTCCTCCGGCTGGACCGTCATCGAGGAGGCGCTCCGCTTCGCCCTGGGCGGGGAGGTGCAGCGGCGCCGGGAGGGCAGCGCCCTGTTCTGCACCATCGCCCTGCCGCTGGCAGGCTGAGCGCGCCCTACCGCACGCAGATCCGCGCGTGCGTTTCGTCGCTTTCCCAGCAGGCCGGATCCGCCGCGATCCGCACATAGGTGCCGGGCAGGCTGACGTTGCGCGAACCGAAATTGGCGAAGGCGGAGCCCCGCCCGGGCTCGTCCACGTTCAGGATAAAGGCAGGCTTCCCCGGCGCGGTGACGCGGAAGCTGCCGGCCCGGTCCGTCGCGCGGAAGTCGCAGGCATAGGCGCCGTCATCCGTTGTCTCGCAGCGGGCCGGCCGCGCCTCCGCCCCGCCAGGCAGCGATGCCGCCAGCAGGACGAGGGCGGCGGCCCCGATGCTCCCGCGCACCCGTGCTCAGTTCCCCGCGCGCCGCGTGCCCAGGTAGTCGCGCACCGTCTGCCAGGCCACCGTCTGGAGGAAGCGCGCGGTGTCGGCGTCCAGCCCGGCCGTATAGGGATTGCCCTCGGTTGAACTGCCGAAGATCGCCCCATAGGTGGTCGCCGCCGCCAGATAGGTGCCCGCCAGGCTCGGATGCCGCTTGTCCGCGACATACAGGTTCAGCGAGGGGCGCTCGCGGATGCTGCGGGCGAAGGCCAGCCCCGCCGGGATCACCAGCGCGTCGTTGTCGTTGCCCGCGCGCGTGTAGGCCTCGGCGAGCTGTTCCGTCATCTCGGGCTTGTCGGCATAGGCCCAGGACATGAACAGCACGGGCTTCCCGCCGTGCCGCCGCACCGTGTCGCTGTGGCGCCTGGCAAAGTCGGTGAACACGGCGGACAGCCGCGGATGGATCGGGCACTGGCTGCAATCCATCATCACCGCGATGTCGAACAGCCGGGCGTTGTTGTTGAAGACGATGTTGTTGTTGGCATCGAAGGAATAGGAGCCCACGGCGTTCGGCCGGAAGTACGACTCCACGTCGTGCCAGTCGAAGCCCGAGCCGCTGATGGTGACGGAGGTGCTGCGGAAGGGCCGCGTTTCCCCGGCCCCGCGCAGCAGGTTCGTCACGTGCCCGTGCAGGGAATTGTTGTAGTAGAAGAAGCTGTTGCCGATGAAGATCGCCGAGGCCGGCCGCTCCTCCAGCGCCTGCACCGCCGGCCGTGCCGGGCTTTGCGCCTCGGCCGCCGCGGCAAGCCCGAGCGCGAGCCCCGCCCCCAGCGCGAGGCGCCGGAACAGGGTGAATGGGGTGGACCCGAATCCGGACATCAGACAGCTTCCTTCCCGAGAGCCCGGCCGTTCACCCGGCCGTGGCGCCCGATGATGCGCCACGCCCCCGCACCCCGCCAACCCCGGCGCGGTGCCCCGTCAGTATCGCCGCCGCGGCGGCGGAGCCTCCTGCGCCGGGTTGAAGCGCACCCAGCCCGGCACCTGCGCCTCCAGGTTCACCTCGCGCCACTTGGGGTGGCGCGGCGCCACCAGGAAGCGCTCGAACTTGCCGGTGAAGGCCTGCACGAAGGCGGCGACCTTGCGGTGCCGCTCCGTTCCCGCCGACCAGCCGTACACCGCCATCACCGCGCCCACCGCCAGCGTGTCCACGGGCGCCTCCGCCGGCACCAAGCCCGGATACTGCTCGTGCCCGAGCCGTGCCGGCAGGTAGGTCTCGATCAGCGACGGCGTCATCGGCAGCGCCAGGAAGTGCAGCCCGGAATCCGCCCCGAGCCCCGTGAACAGCCGCGCCGGCTTGCCCGTGACATAGACCAGCGCCGCGATCTCGCCCCGCCGCAGCTTGCCCAGCGCCACGTCCTGCGGGTCGTTCGCCAGCGTCGCGTCGATCTCCATCGCCTCGAAGATCAGGGAGGCCGTCATCGCCGTGCCGCTGCCCGCCACGTCCACGTTCACCCGCTGCCCCGCCAGGTCCTGCACCCGCGTGATCTCGGGCCGCGCCAGAACGTGCACCTCCTCGTCATAGAGCTTGGCGATGTACTGGATGGTCTGCCCCATGCCCGGGAACAGCCGCCGGCTGCGGACAAAGGCCAGCGCGTCGGACTGCACGATCCCGACATCCACGCCCCGGACGAACATGATGTCGGAGATGTTCTGCACCGAGCCGCGCCCGATGATCGGCAGCACCCGCAGCCGGTCCCCGTCGTCCAGCACCGCCGCCAGGTCGGCCGCGATGCGCACATAGGTGCCGTCCACCCCGCCCGAGATCACCCCGATCGTGCCCGCGTTCGCCCGCGCGCCAAGGGTCGCCAGCGTGTCGCGCGGGGAGGCCTCCCGGAAGCCCGGTGCTTCCCTCTGGGCCTGCGCGCTCCGCAGGGCCGGCAGCGCCAGCGCGCCCGCCAGCAGAAGCCCGCGGCGGGAGGCGACGCCTCCCCTCCGGGGCGGCATCGGGTCGGAGCTCACGGCGTGCGCCCTCCTTCATGGGACGCGGCAGCCAGGCGCCCCGCCAGGGAACGGGCGTCCGCATCGCCCATGGCGGCACCGCGCCGGTACCAGGCCGCCGCCGCCTCGGGATCGCCGCGCAGGCCGCGCGCGCCCAGCGTCGCCAGCACCTGCGGATCGAAACTCCGCCCCATGGCCGTCGCCGCCGCCGCGCTGCCGGCCGCCGCCGCCCGCTCGTAGAGCAGCCGCGCCGCCGACACGTCGCCGATCGCCAGCATGGCATCCCCACGCCGCACCAGCGCCGTGAGCAGCGCCGGGGCCAGGGCGGGCGCCTGCGGGCGCGGCGCGGCCACCGCCAAAGCCAGGACCGGCGCCGCCGGCGGCGGCACCGCCACCGGCTCGGGCGGCAAGGCCACTCCCTGCGCGACCGGCAGCGCCCAGCCACCGGTGCGGTCCGCCATGCCCTCCACGGACACGGGCGGCCTCGGCCCGCGCGGCACCGCCCCGGTGGGCGGTGCGGGCAGCGCGCCCGCCGGCGGCGGAACCGGATCGGCCTGAACCGGGAAGGGCACCGGCATCGCCTCCGCCAGCACCGGCAGCGACAACGCCGCGGCCCGGATGGAAGGCGCCGGCACGCCGTTCACGGCGGGCAACGGCCCCGGCGCCGGGCCATCTGCTGCGGGCACGCCACCGGGCGAAGCCGGCCCGGCCGGAAGCGCCGGCGGGGCCTCGGCCGCGGCCAGGCGCAGGCCCGAGGGCGGCGCGGCCGGCACGGGAACCGCATCCGGGGCCTCGGCCGGCCGGGCCTCCTCCCGCAGGGTCGCCGCAACGGCATCGGCGACGGCTGGAAGCGCCGCCGCGGCCGGCGCATCCTCCGCCACCCCGGCCGGGGCCTTGGCCGCCCGCGGAACGGGCTCGGCCTCCACCGCCGGAACCGGCGCGGCATCCGCCACGGGGATCGGCACGACCTCCGAGGCACGGGCCAGCACGGTATCCTCGGCCAGCACCGGCGCGGAGCGTGCGGACGGCCCGGCCACGGGTTCCCCGGCCGCAACCTTGTCCAGGCCGCGCGACGGCCCCGGCGAGGCAAGACCCTCCATGCCCCCGGGCTCCGTTCCCCCGCGGGAAAGCCAGCCTTCCGGGAGCGGCAGATAGCCCGTCCAGGCCCCGGCTCCCGCCACAGCCAGCAGCAGCACGGCCAGCGGCAAGGCCTGCCGCGCCATGCCCGGCCGTGCCATGGCCGCCGGCGCCACCACCCGCATTGCGCCCGGCGGCCGCTCGGGCAGGTTAATCGGTGCCGCCTCCGCATCGGCCGTGGGCAAGGCCGCGGAAACGGCCGGCGCCACGGGCGCGGAGGGAAGCCGGATCTCCTGCGCCATCGCGCGGGCGGGCGGCGGCACGGGCTTCGCCTCCACCTCGGGCGCCCGCACCGGCTCCGCCAGCGTCACCCGCCCCGCCACCGGTGCCCGCACCAGCAGGGCCCTCGCCCGCCCGGTCCAGCCCTCGTCGGCCGGGTCCGGCGCGGGCTCGGCCGCGAAGGCGTTGTCCAGCAGGACCGTCAGCCGCCAGAGATCCGCCTTGGAAAAGGACCGGTACACCACCGGCGGCACCCGCTGCCCCGGGTACCGCGCGCGATGGGCCTGCAGGAAGCGCGGCACCGCCTCCGGCACGCTCTCCGGCGCCAGGTCGATCAGCGCGACGCCATGGGCCCGGTGCAGCAGCGCGAAGCGGATGGCGGCCGCGGGCCAGCGCGCGTCGCCCGGCAGCCAGGCACCAGGCAGCACCTCCCCGCCCCAGGCCCCCAGGAGGGTGTCCGGCCCATCGTCCGGCAGGGGAGCAGCCGCTCTCATGGCGTCAGGCATGAGCAACGCGGGGGGTAACGCGTCCGCGGCGGACCCGGGCGGCAAGCCGTTGATCTGAAAACGAAACATCCGGGCAAGCCGGGCCGTGGCGAAAAGCGCACTTCATGCCTCAACGAAGCACGCGGGCGCGGTGGAAGCCATACCTTAGGTTTATCGGCCCGGCCGCGCGTCCTCAAATCGCCGGGTGCGCTCCTCAGCCGCGGGCGCCGCGCACCCCTTCCGCCAGCGCCCGCACACCGTCCAGCACCGCCCGCACGGTGCCCGAGGTCGCGCGCCCCTTCTCGTCCAGCGTCCCCGCCAGGATTTCGATCAGCGAGGAAGCGACCACCGCCCCATCGGCCACCCGCACCGCATCCGCCGCCTGCCCGGGCGTGCGCACCCCGAAGCCGATGGCGATGGGCAGGTCGGTCGCGGCCCGCACGATCGGGATCGCCGCCTGAAGGTCCTGCACCTCGGCCGAGCGCGTGCCGGTGATGCCGGTGATGGCCACGTAGTAGATGAACCCCCCGGCGCCATCGAGCACGATCGGCAACCGCCCCTGCAAGGAGGTCGGCGCCACCAGCCGGATCATGTCCAGCCCGTGCGCGAAGGGCCGGAGCTCCTCCGCCTCCTCGGGCGGCATGTCCACCACGATCAGCCCGTCCACGCCGCTTTCCCTGGCATCGCAGCAGAAGCGCTCGGCGCCATAGGCCAGGATGGGGTTGAGGTAGCCCATCAGCACCAGCGGCGTTTCGTCGTCGTCGCGCCGGAAGTCGCGCACCATGGCGAGCGCGCCCGCCAGCGAGCCCCCCGCCTTCAGCGCGCGCTGCCCCGCCTTCTGCACCGTCGGCCCGTCGGCCGCCGGATCGGTGAAGGGCACGCCGATCTCGATCAGGTCCGCCCCCGCGCCGGGCATCCCCCGCAGGATCGCCATGCTGGTCGCGGGATCGGGGTCATAGGCCTCGAGGAAGGGCATCAAGGCCCCGCGCCCCTCCGCCCGCAGCTGCGCGAAGCGCGCCGCGATCCGCCCCGTCCTGATCCGCGCCGGGGCTGCCTCGGCGGCCGGCGCGCTCACAGCTTCTCCCCCAGGTGATGCGCCACCGTGAAGATGTCCTTGTCGCCGCGCCCGGACAGGTTGAGCACGATGATCTCGTCCTTCCGCATCGTGGGCGCCCGCTTGATGATCTCGGCGATCCCGTGCGCGCATTCCAGCGCGGGGATGATCCCCTCCAGCTTGGAGCACAGCATGAAGGCCGAGAGCGCCTCGTCGTCCGTCGCCGCCACGTATTCCGCCCGCCCGATCTCGTGCAGCCAGGAATGCTCCGGCCCGATGCCAGGGTAGTCCAGCCCGGCGGAGATCGAGTGCGCCTCCGTGATCTGGCCGTGCCGGTCCTGCAGCAGGTAGGTCTTGTTTCCGTGCAGGACGCCGGGCGAACCGCCGTTGATGGCGGCGGCATGCGCGCCGCTCTCCAGGCCCCGCCCCGCCGCCTCCACGCCCACCAGCCTCACCTCGGCGTCGTCCAGGAAGGGGTGGAACATCCCCATCGCGGAGGACCCGCCGCCCACCGCGCAGACCACCACGTCCGGCAGCCGCCCCTCGGCCGCCAGGCACTGCTCGCGCGTCTCGTCGCCGATCACGCACTGGAAGTCGCGCACCATCTGCGGGTAGGGAGCGGGCCCGGCCACCGTGCCGATGCAGTAGTAGGTGTCGTGAACGTTCGCGACCCAGTAGCGCAGCGCCTCGTTCATCGCGTCCTTCAGCGTCGCGGCGCCGGAGGTCACCGCGTTCACCTCGGCGCCCAGCAGCTTCATGCGGAACACGTTGGGCTTCTGCCGCTCCACGTCGGTCGCGCCCATGAACACCAGGCAGGGCAGGTCGAACAGCGCGCAGGCGGTGGCCGTCGCGACCCCGTGCTGCCCCGCGCCGGTCTCGGCGATGATGCGCGTCTTGCCCATGCGCCTGGCGAGCATGATCTGCGCGATCACCGCGTTGATCTTGTGCGCGCCGGTGTGGTTCAGCTCCTCGCGCTTGAAGTAGATCTTGGCGCCGCCGAGATGGTTCGTCAGCCGCTCCGCGAACCAGAGCGGCGAGGGCCGGCCCACATAGTCCTTCAGCAGCCGCCGCCACTCCCGGTCGAACTCGGGGTCCTTGCGGGCCGCGTCATAGGCCTCCTGCACCTCCACCACGTTGGGCATCAGCGTCTCGGCCACGAAGCGGCCGCCGAAGTCGCCGAAGCGGCCGCGGGGGTCGGGCCCGTTGCGCAGGCTGTTGGGCCGGTCAGGCGTGGGAAGCGGCTTGTTCACGGCGGGTTCTTTCCCGGTGCGGGTTGGCCCGAAGAATGGGGCGAAGGCTCTTAGCGCGAGGTGGGGGCGCGGTCACGCCCGCGCCAGCGGGCGGGCAGGGTTAAAGCGCCCACCCCCAGCCCCGCCACCACCAGCGCCATGCCGGCCAGCCGCGCCGCCCCGAAGCTCTCTCCCGTCACCAACGCCGCGGAAGCCGCCCCCGAGATCGGCACCAGCAGCGCGAAGGGGGCCACGGTGGTCGCCGGGTAGCGCGCCATCAGGAAGCCCCAGATGCCGTAGCCCACCAGGGTCGAGGGCACGGCGAGGTACAGCACCGCGGCGACGCCGGAGAGGTTGATCCCCGCCAGCGCCGCGCCCACGGCCGCCGGCCCCTCGATCGCCAGCGAGAGCCCGAGCAGCGGCAGGATCGGCACCAGCCCCAGCCAGGCCATCAGCGCGACGGGCCCCCCCGGCGAGGAGCCGGCGCCCCGCAGCAGCACGTTCCCCCCCGCCCAGCTCGCCGCCCCCAGGAGGCACAGCCCGAGCCCGAGCGCGGTCATCCCCCCCGATCCCGCCGTGGTGCCGATCAGCGCCAGGCCCGAGAAGGCCACCGCCATTCCGGCCACCGCCCGCGCGGAGGGCCTCTCTCGCAGCACCGCCGCCGCGATCAGCGCGGTGAGGAAGGCCTGGGACTGCTGCACCACCGAGGCCAGGCCGGGCGGCATCCCCGCCGCCATGCCCGTGAACAGCAGCGCGAACTGCCCCAGGAAGAGAAACAGGCCGATCGCCACCAGCCGCCGCCAGGGGATCTTCGGCCGGGGCAGCCACAGCACCGGGATGGCCGCCACCATGAAGCGCAGCGCCGCCATCAGCAGCGGCGGCAGCCCGCTCTGGAGGCCCACCTGAATCATCACGAAGTTGAAGCCCCAGAGCACCGTGGTCAGCACCGCCAGCGCCACATGGGCAGGCGTCACGCGCCGCCCCTCATGCCCGGCGCGCCGCGTCGATGAAGGCGCGCACCCGCGCCGGGTCCTTCACACCGCGCGCTTTCTCGACCCCCGAGGAAACATCCACCCCCGGCGCAGCCGTGGCGCGCACCGCCTCCGCCACGTTGTCCGGCGTCAGGCCGCCCGCCAGAAGCCAGGGCCGCGGCACCGCCCGCCCCGCCAGCAGCGACCAGTCGAAGGACGCCGCGTTCCCGCCGGGCAGGGCGGCGCCCGGCGCGGGCTTGGCGTCCAGCAGGAAGCGGTCCACGGCGGGGGCATAATCCTCCAGCAGGGCGAGATCGGCCGCCGTGGCGATCCCGAGCGCCTTCATCACGGGCCGCCCGAAGCGCGCCCGCACCGCCGCGCAGCGCGCGGGGTCCTCCTCCCCGTGCAGCTGAAGGATGTCGAGGGGCAGGGCCCCGAGCACGGCCGCGATCGCCTCGTCCGCCGCATCCACGAACAGCCCGACCCGCAGCGGCCCGCCTTCCGCCGGGGTGGGCGCATGGGCGGAGAGCGCCGCCGCCTCGTCCGCCGTGACCGCGCGCGGGGAGGGCGGGAAGAAGACCAGGCCGATCATGTCGGCCCCGCCCGCCACCGCGGCGTCCAGCCCGGCGCGGTCGTTCAGGCCGCAGATCTTGACCAGCGTCACCGCGCGAGCGCGGCGGCGATGGACGCCGCCGCCGCCGCCGGATCGTCCGCGCCCGTGATGGGGCGCCCGATCACCAGCCAGTCCGCGCCGGCCGCCGCCGTTTCTTCCGGGGTCGCGATGCGGGACTGGTCGCCGGCCGCGCTGCCGGCGGGGCGGATGCCCGGCACCACCAGGAGCGGCCCGGCCCCGTGCGCCTCGCGGATCGGCGCGACCTCCTGCGGGGAGCAGACCAGGCCGTCCGCTCCGTTCTCCAGCGCCATCCGTGCCAGGCGCAGCACCTGCTGCGCCGTGCCGCCGGACACGCCGGTGGCGGAGAGCGCCGCCGTGTCCATGCTGGTCAGCACCGTCACCGCGAGGATGGCGGGGCGTGCCGTTCCGAATTCCTCCGCCGCTTTCCGGGCCGCCGCCACCATGGCCGGGCCGCCCGCCGCGTGGATGGTCAGCATGGCCGGGGAGAGGCGGCAGGCGGAGCGCACCGCGCCCGCGACGGTGTTGGGGATGTCGTGGAACTTGAGGTCCAGGAAGACGGGGCGGTGCCGGGCGATGCGCGAGACCGCGGCCGGCCCGTTGGCGACGAAGAATTCCAGGCCGAGCTTGAGGCAGCCCAGATGGGGGGCGAGGGCCGCCGCCCAGGCCTCCGCCCGCGCGGGGTCCTGCGTGTCCAGCGCCGCGATGATGCCGGCGCGGTGGGGGCGCGGGATCACGGGCGGACCATGGCCGCGGCCCGGCCCCGCGCGGGCCCGCCGGCGGCGAGGCCTTGTTCCGCCGCGGGCGGTGCGGGGATGCGCGGGGCGGGCGGCACGGTCAGAGGGCGCCGCCGCGGCGGCCGGCCATGGCGCCGAGGCGGAGGCGCAGCGCGTTGAGCTTGATGAAGCCCTGGGCGTCGAACTGGTCGTAGGCGCCCTGGTCGTCCTCGAAGGTGACGTGCTTCATGCTGTAGAGGCTGTTGGGGCTGCGGCGGCCGGTGACGATGGTGTTGCCCTTGTAGAGCTTGAGGCGGACCTCACCCGTGACGCTGGCCTGGGAGGCGTCGGCCATGGCCTGGAGCATGCGGCGTTCGGGGGAGAACCAGAAGCCGTTGTAGATCAGCTCCGCGTAGCGGGGCATGAGGCTGTCCTTGAGGTGGGCGGCCTCGCGGTCCAGCGTGATGCTCTCGATCGCGCGGTGGGCGGTGTGGAGGATGGTGCCGCCGGGGGTTTCGTAGGCGCCGCGGGACTTCATGCCGACGAAGCGGTTCTCGACGAGGTCGAGGCGGCCGATGCCGTTCTCCTTGCCGAGGGCGTTGAGGCGGGTGAGGAGGGTGGCGGGGGACATGCGCTCGCCGTTGATGGCGACGGCGTCGCCGCGCTCGAACTCCACCGTGATTTCGGTGACGCGGTCGGGGGCGTCCATGGGGGAGGTGGTGCGCTGCCAGACGATCTCGGGGGGCTCGTCCCAGGGCTCCTCGAGGATTTTGCCCTCGGAGCTTGAGTGCAGGAGGTTGGCGTCGACGGAGAAGGGGGCCTCGCCGCGCTTGTCCTTGGCGATGGGGATCTGGTGGGATTCGGCGAATTCGAGGAGGCGGGTGCGGGAGGTGA
>Ga0210040_10006519_pt1 | contig 14516 bp, 9 predicted proteins | sample CryGeyCG12114_NA_FD_185462 | JGI IMG/M metagenome (GOLD analysis project Ga0210040, IMG submission 185462) | Groundwater microbial communities from aquifer - Crystal Geyser CG19_WC_8/21/14_NA (SPAdes) (version 2) | ecosystem: Environmental > Aquatic > Deep subsurface > Groundwater | place: USA... | reverse complement strand
GTTCCCGCCCTCGTAAAAGGTGAAAGGATTGGTGTGGGCATTCTCATCCGGCGTCAGGAAGATGGACAGCCGGTGTACCAGCCGCACATCCTCGAAGCCCTTCCGGTGCAAGGTTTCATTCAGCTGCTGCTGCCCCACAAACTCATAGAGGCGGTTGTAGGCATCGTTGTCGCTCACCAGCAAAATCTTCTTGATATAATGCGCCACGCTCGGAAGCTGGTTTTCGGAGGTGCTGTCGGCGGTTACGGCGCTTTGCCCGGCGTAGGCGCTGTCTACCTGCAAAGGCGTGTACTTGGTAAGTCCCTTTATATTTAACTCGTTCAGCTTCTCCAGGGCCACCAGCGCCGTGGGCAACTTAATGGTACTGGCCGGGTAGAAGTACTCCTTTGGGTTGAGACGGTACGCATAGGACGTAAAGTGCGGCTGGTTCTGCGCATCGCGGTCTATCTGCGTGTACAGCACCTGCACCCGGTACTTTTCCGGGTTGTCCAGTATTTCCTTGAACTGGTCGGGGTGCTTCTTCAGTATTTTCCGGACGAGCTTTTTTGAGGACATCTTCTGAGCCGCGGCGGGCGCTGCGCTCAGGAAAAAAGCAGCGCACAGCAGAAGCAAACCGGCTAAAATGGGAACGTTTAGTTTGCCAGCCGGATAAGTCTTATTTATCATGTTTATACCTGTTCTGAGCCAGAAGATAGAGACTTTCTGCCAAAACCCTTCTATATGCCGCGTCGAAATTTGGGTTGCGGCACCTCCGCCTGGTCTCGATACACCTGACCTGTTGTATATAAACCGGCAACTCTTGTATATAAAAAGCCGCCGAAGGGTAACCCTTCGGCGGCTTTTTATATACGAAAAGAATTAAGCTATACTCTATCGTTTGAAAACCTGCGCATGTAGAGTACAATTTCTCATATAGCTTTATATCTCTTCGAAGAGAAACCAATTTTCACCTTTTTGACAAAACAAATGAATTTATACTCCAGGGATATATAAGTGATGTGGTGCTATCTTATATACGGCTCAGTTCTTTCAGATCAGCCTCTTCTTTGTAAACGTTCTTGAAGCGGTCTGTGGCCTGCACGGTGATGCGCTGCACGGCGTCGGGCAACTGGGCGAAAAACATATGCTCGGTAAACTGGGGCTCCACCCACTTGTGCTTGGCAGGTTTGGCAGCCCCGAGGTGCAGCTCCACCGAAAGCGGGTCCAGGGCTGTTTCGCGCTGCATCTCCCCCATCGGCTTCCCGTCGGCAAACCACTCCACTTTCCACTCCGGGTCCCAATTCCACACGTTCACCGCCAGGTGCTCCGGCTTCTCCTTTACGGCACCCACCGGGTAAATGCGCAGCTGGTGAGCCTTGTCGTGGCCGATGCCCTTGTAAAACCACTCGATGTCGCTGCCGTTCACCTCATACACGCCGTAGCCGCTGGGCGTGCCGTCAAAGCAGATCGGGCCTGTCCACCAGGCGCCGCAGACAGTGCCGTGTACGTGCTCGATGGTGTTTTCCTCGAAAACCTTCTCGTTAAAATGCGTGTGGCCCGACATGATGTGCGCCTTGTACGGTTTCAGGAGGCGATACAGTTCCCTCCGGTTGGCGACCACGCCCCCGATCGGCTCCTCTTTCTCCTGGTTCCGCACATGCTGCCTGTTATAGGCGGGTATATGCAGGCTCACCACCACCGTGCTGCCCTGCTTCACCTGCGCCAGGTCCTGCTCCAGCCAGGCCAGCTGCTTCTCGGTGAGGTAGCCGATGTACTTCTTGGCAGTGCCGATGAAGAACACGTCATCCAGCACCACATAGTGGATGTCGCCACGGTTGAAGGAGTAGTAAGTAGGCCCGAAAAGCTTCTTGAACGTTTCGCTCGAAAAGTCATCGCTGCGCGCCTCCAGGTCCATGTCGTGGTTGCCTATCACCTGAAAGAACGGGATACCCGTGGTGGCTACACCTGCTTTGTAATCATCAAACAATTCAAAATGGTCCCACACCAGGTCGCCGCAGCCAATCCCGTGAAACAAAGTATCCTTGCTGTAGCTGTCGATCAGCTTTTTAGTGTCCGGCGCCGCTATGGTTTTAAACGCTTCGGCATCGGCTTTGGAAATCATCTGCGGGTCGGCCCACAAAATAAAATTATGCCTGGTATCGTCCTGGGCCAGCTTCTTCAGCTCAAAATCTGCTTTAAACTTGCCTCGTGCTGCGGCTATTTTCTGGTAGAACCGGGCTATGCCCTGCTCCTGGCTGAATTCAAAGCCGCGCGGGATGGAGATATAGACAAAGTCGGCGGTTGCGTTGCTTTCCAGTGCGTACTGGCCTTTGGCGTCTGTGAGCGTGATGTTGATTCCGTCAGTAACGGCAACACCCGGAACGCCTTTGCCCTGCGCCTGCACTTTTCCGCTAAGGTGAACGGTGGAAAGGTCTTTGCCCGCGGCGGGTGTTTTTGGGGCTGCCTGCAGGGCCTGCACATCCAGGGTAAAGCCTGCCAGGCCTGCCAGCCCCAGCGATTTGAGGAAGGTTCTTCTTTTCTGTGACATAAGTCGGTGCGGTTGAAAGGTATGGGTAATCTGAAGTGGCAGCGCAGGCCCGCGAAGAGCATGCGCTGCTTTGATATAACTTATAGTTTACTTACGGCTTATTTCTCCCACCATACTTTGGTGTTGATGTCGTCGCCGCCCATATGCTCCACGGCCAGTTGGTAGTTGTCGTGGTTGCTCTGCTGCACAATGGCCGGGTACCTGAAACGCACGGGCACCATCTGGTTGTTTACCATGGCCTCTGTTTTGGGCAACACGGGCAACCCTGTTCTGCGATACTCGAACCACTGCTGGTAATCGTTAAAGTACAGGGCCAGGTACTTCTGCAGCATGATCCGCTCCAGGGTTCCGTCGTAAGCGGCGGCAGGATTCTCAAAATAAGCAGCCGGCACCGCGGCTCCCCACTGTTCCATGGCAGCCTTCACGCCGTTTTCATAGTGCAGCTGCGCCTCCCCGCCGATAACTCCCTGCCGGGCAAGCTCTGCTTTTATAAACTCCACCTCTGCGTAAGTCATGATCACCGAAATCATGGGCGCCGTTACCAGGGCAATGTTCATGGATGAGGGAACGAAGTCAAACTGGGCGTCGCTCCCGGTATAGCCGCTGGGAATGCCTTTGTACCCTATCTTTGTCTTTCCGTCTTTTAAGGTGGCCTGGGTAAAGAATTTTTCCAGGCGGGGGTCGTTCAGGGCATTCAGGTTATCAACAAAAAACGCCGACGCGGCTCGGCCCGTCCGAAAGTCTACGGCGCGGCCCCAGGGCGATATAAGCGGCGCGACACCTGAAATCTCCAGGATAGCAGCCTCCTCGTTGCTGGTGAACACCGGGAACTGCTCCGGGTTGTCGACAATCTCCGCCATCTGGGCGTAAGCGTTCATCTCCGCTTTCTGAGACACCCTAAGTAATAACCTTAAACGCAGCGAGTTGCAAAATCGCTGCCATTTCGCCACGTCATTGTGATAGAGGATATCCGAGCCGTAGATCATTTTCTGCTCCGGGTCGAACAAGGTGTTGGCCCGCGCCAGGTCGTTCAGGATTTTAGTGTAGATCTCTTGCTGTGTGTTGAAGGCAGGATATAAAATCCCTTCATCGCCGCGCCCTGCCTCCACCATGGGCACATCCCCGAACGAGTCGGTGAGCAGGGAGTACGTCCAGGCGTTCAGCGTCAGGGCGATGGCCTCATAGTTCGGGGCCTGCGCTTCCACCGCCGCCGCCTGCATCTCCTTTATGTTGGTCAGCCAGCGGTAATAGGTGTTCCAGGTGGAGTTACCGGCGCCGTCGCCAACATCGTAGCGGTGCTCCCCGCCCGAAGCGCTTGGGAACGGAAGCGCCACCTGCATGAGCTCAAAGGTAAAGGCATCGCTTCGGGATGTGTTAAAACTGGCTATTTCATATATAATGGGGTTCAGCAGCGTACCGGGGCTAATGGTCTCTATCCTGTTCGGGTCGAGGTTGACCTCTTCAAAATCGTCGGTACACGAAACGCTGAGGCAACTCATTGCCGCCAGCAAAATCAAAGTTTTCTTTATCGTTCTCATGGTTTCTTGTGTTTGGAAGCACCGCCTCCGGCCTATATACCGCTGGCGGTGCAGATACTTAACTTGTGGATACCTGACGCTAATCCCGCTTACAATTTCAGGGTAACATTGAGGCCGAAGGTTCTGGTGGAAGGCATCTGGCCAATCTCAACGCCCGGCAGAATGTTTGAGCCGTTCAGGGCCGCGGTCTCCGGGTCGAACATCGGGAAGTTGGTGAGCATCGCCAGGTCGCGGCCATACAGCGCGATGCTCGCGCCGTTCAGCACCCTGGTTCTGGAAAGCAGCCCTTTGGGCAGGTTGTACTCCAGCCGCACCTCCCTTAGCTTCAGGTAAGAGGCATCAAACGAGTTGGACTCTACGTTGGCGCGGCGGTAGTAGCGCACGTAGTAATCGGCGGGGTTTACCTGTTTTGTATTCGGGGAGTAGGTGCCGTCTTGGTTCGCTATCACGCCATCACCCACTATATACCCTTCTTCGCGGCCCTTGAGCGTGTGCTTTAGCTTGCCCTGCTCCGACATCTTGTGGTGTGTCTGCGAGTAAACGATTCCCCCGTACTGGCCATCGACTAAGGCGCTGAACCGGAAGTTCCTGTAAGTAAACTCATTCAGGAACCCCCCTTTCCAGTCGGCGTAGGCGTTGCCGATGTACTGCGTTTCTTCGGGGTAGGCAGGCAGCCCGGAGGCATCATACACAATCTGCCCGTCGGGGCTCCTCACAAAGCCGTAGCCGTATATGTCGCCGGTGGAGCCGCCCACTTTGGCGATGATGGTGGCCTGGCCGCCAGAGCCGATGATCTGCTCGTCGTCCAGTTCGCCGGCTAGTTCCAGCACTTTGTTGTCGTTCTTAGACCAGGTAACGGTGGATCGCCATTTGAAATCCGGGTGATCGATCGGTTTGGCGTTCAGCACCACCTCCACGCCCTGGTTGCGCACTTCCCCCGCGTTCAGCACGGCTCTGCTGTAACCGGTGGTAGGGTCAATCGGCACGTCCAGTATCTGGTTGCGGGTGAAGCTACGGTACAGCGTCAGGTCCATGCCGAGGCGGCCGTTAAAGAGCATATACTCCAGGCCGGCTTCGTAGCTGGTGGTAATCTCCGGTTTGAAATCGCGGTTGAACAAGGTGGTGAGCACAGAGCCGGAGCTGGCGAAATCGCTTTGCCCGTAGTATTTCCTCGTCTTGTAGGGGTCGGTGTCGTTGCCCACCTGCGCTGCCGACAGCCGTAGCTTGGCATAGGAGATGGCGCGTGGCAGGGGCAGCAGGTCGCTTAGGATAAAGCTGGAGCTGATGGACGGGTAAAAGAAGGAATTGTTCTGGACAGGCAGCGTGCTCGACCAGTCGTTCCGGCTGGTGAGGTCCACGAAAATCTTGTCTTCGTAAGAGAAAGTGGCCAGGGCATATACGCTGTTTACCTTCCTGTTCCGGTGATGCGTTGTCAGCATGGCGTTGCTGATGCCGTTGGATAGTTTATATACCCCGGGAATCACCAGGCCGTCCACCACACCGTCGGTGGCCCTGTACCGCTGGTTGCGGAGGTTGCCGCCCACAGAAGCCCGGATGTCTATCTTGCTGCCGAGCTTCTCCCGGTAGGTAAACAGGGCATCTGTGTTTATCTCGAAATCAAAAATGCTCTGCTCTTTATAGTACCCGTTCTGGAAATTGGCGGTATTGAAAGGGCGGCGCATTTCCCGGTCCTCGCTGCTCATGTCAACGCCTGAGCGCACCAGCAGGTCAAACTTCGGCGAGAACTCGTAGGTAGCCGATAAGTTGCCGACGGTTGCATAGCTGTTCAGCGCATTCGTCATCTCGTAAGCAATGATGTAGGGGTTGTCGATGTAGGAGCTGAACGGGTGCAGCTGCTCTAACTGCTCCTGCCCGGCCTTCCAGCGGGGCTCATACCACGCCAGGTCCACGTTCGGGTTCTGGAAGATCATGAAGTAAGAGATGGACTGGTTGCTATAGCCGGTTCCGGGAAGGTTGTCGCTTTTCTTGTGCGTGAAGTTCACCTTTGAGTTGAGCTTAAGCTTGTCTGAAGCCTGGTAGTTCAGGCTCAGGGCTGCTGTCATGCGCTCGAAACCGGTGTTCGGCATGATCCACTCGTTTTTGGAGTGGGTAACAGAAGCGCGCGCAGAGCCTTTCTCGTTCCCGCCTTCCACTGACACGTTGTTGGTAACGGTGGAGCCGGTCCGGAAGAAGCCTTTCACATTGTCTTCGTAGGGCCGCCACAGCTGCCGCTCCGCCGACTGTCCTTCCAGTGTCGGGTCGTACTGGTAATAGTACTGGCCGTCAAACTTTGGCCCGTAGGCGCTACTGGTGCCGCCGGTATTGGCACCATCGTCGGATGCGCCGTAGGAGTAGTAGGGCTCACCCGCCGCGTTAAACGATTTGCCCGTTCCCTGCCCGTATTCATGCTGGAAATCAGGCCACTTCAGCACGTTGTTAAAGCTGATGTTGGTGTTCACCGTTACACCGATGCCCTTGCCGCCCCGGCTCCCGGACTTGGTGGTGATGATGAGCGCACCATTGGCCGCGCGGCTGCCGTACAGGGCTGCCGCACTAGGCCCTTTCAGCACGGTTATACTTTCGATGTCGTCGGGGTTGATGTCTGCAATGCCGTTTCCGAAGTCGATCGGTGTGTCGTTCCCGGAACCCGCCCCATAGGCATTCTCTACCCCTGAGCTTGTGATATCGCTGCTCATGGGCACGCCGTCTAACACAATCAAGGCGTTGTTGCCGTTGGGGTTCAGGGAGTTGTCGCCGCGAAGGGAGATCCTGGTGGAGTTGACCGGGCCGGAGCCAGGCGAGATAAGTTTCAGGCCGGCCACCTTGCCAGACAGCGCCTGCGCAAAGTTGTTGGAGCGCGCCTGCGTCAGGCTTTCGCCGCTGACCGTTTGGGTAGCGTAACCCAGGGCCTTCTGCTCCCGCTCAATGCCGAGTGCCGTCACCACTACTTCCTGCAGCATCTTATCGTCTTCCTGCAGCTGCACGTCCAGGGTGGCGCTGCCGTTGTAAGGCACCTCTTTCTTGCTGAACCCGATGAAACTGAACACCAGCGCATCCTGTGTCGTCAGCGCATTCGGCGTGCTGAGGGTGTAAGCCCCTTCGATGTTCGTGGCAGTACCGACAGCCGTGCCTTTCAGGAGCACTGTTACGCCGGGCAGCGGCATGCCTTTGCCGTCTGTTACCACACCGCGCACCGTCTGCGACTGTGCAATGGCGCTGCAGCAGCACAGCAGCATGAACATCAGCACTGCCGTAATGTCTTTGCCTGTAGCTTTAGTAATTCTCAAACTCATAGCCTTGCTTTATTTGTTTCCTACAAAGCTACCGTCACTACGTTAAGCCCCTGTTAAGGCCGGTTTAAGATAAGGTTAAGAGTTCGGGAGGTTATGGGTTTATATATTATATTCACGATATTAAGCCTCAACTGGTACTGCGTGTATATAAACAGGAGAGGGAGGCCATGACCTCCCTCTCCTGTTTATATACACGGAGCAGCAATGATTTTATATAAGCCAGCACCACCTTCTCCTGCTAAAGCATTTTCACACCTTCTCAAGAGCCGAAAGGCAGAGATATCCTATGGGTATATAGCTGGCTGCGGTGAAACTCAATCAATAAGCTCTACTTCAACCTTCCGGTCTAACGGGTTTTCTTTTGCAGACGCTTTTTCATCGCCCATATACTGGATGCTGATCCGCTCTTTCGCGATGCCCTGCACCGTCAGAAAATTAACCAGCGATGCGACCCGCTTGCGGCTTAGCGCCAGGTTGTAAACGGCGTTTCCTGACTGCGAGGCATACCCCGTGAGCCGCACATGCAGGTCCGGGTTCTCCTGCAGCACTTTTAGGGTTTGGTTTAAATCCCCGAGACTTTCAGTAGGCACCCGGTGTGCGTTGATAGGATAAAAAACAGTGACGGCATTACTTGCCGGGGCCACCTCAGCCGGAACAGCAACAACCGGAACAGCAACAGGTGCTGCACTCGCGGCCCTGAGCAAGGTTAGTTCCTGCTCGTACTGGTTCAGGCGCTGGAGCATGCTGTCGTTAAGCGTGGCCTGCTGCTGCAGGTACTGGACCAGGCTGGTGTCTACAGCGGCCGCTGTTCGGAGTGTATCAACGGTTGGCGGCACGGCCTGCAGCGAATCGATGCTGCGCTGGAGCCTCCTGTTATCGGCATTCACAGCGGTTAGCCGCAGCCGTTCCTCCCGGAGTTGCACCGCGGCCGCCTCCCTGTTTTGCACCGTCGCAGGCCTTGTGTTGGCCGGCACATATACCACCCGCTCTCGCACACGCGTGGTGGTAGGTGCTCTTTCCTGCGTTATAACCTTCGTTCTTACAGGAGCTGCCTGCTGCGCGGCAGTCACACTTTCCGGTTGCGTAGTGGTTTGCTGTGGCTGTACCCGCTGCGCCGGAGCCGCCACCGGTTGCTGCAGGGCAAGCGAATCTGGGCGGGCTTCATTTATTTGCACAGCCGTGTCGGGTTGTGCCGTTGTTGCCTCGTTTGGCACGCCCAATGTGTCTTGGGCTGTCCCTGTTCCGGCAGAAGAGGTTGCCACCGATGGCCTTGCTGCGGTCGCCGTGTCCTGGTTCTGAACCGGACCGGCGGGCACTACCTGTGGGGCCACTACCTGAGGCGCTACGCTGCTGCTGTCCCCGTCTATAGTCACTCTCCGGATGCTAAGCGTGTCAGCGGGCGAATACACTGGCCGCTGCGCGATTTCGGGGAGAGTGGCTACGTTAGCCGAATCCTGCGGATCGGGTAACTGCACCGGTTTAGGCGGCAGCTTCAGCATAAGCTCCAGGTAATTTTGCCTGGGCTGGTTTTGCCCCTCCACCGTTTGCAGCAGCGCCACGTTGTTGGCGTAGAACCGGGGCGCTTTGAAAGTCGACTTCTTAAATCCGAAGCTGTAGCCAAGCGTTAGCCCCGTGTGCAGGTAGGCGTTGTTAAAGTCGTTCTGCTCCAGAGCAGGCCCCTGCAGGTGCGAGTCCGTCAGGTAAACGGCCTCTGTCTGCAAAGACAGTTGCCATCTTTCGCCCAACCTGAACTTGAGGCCCATGCCAAAGGGTATCGCAGGCACATAACGCGATTCTTCCGTTACGGCCCCAGTCGTGGTTTCGAGCATGGTGAGGCCATAGCCGCCGAAGAAATAGGGCGATATTAGGGCAGAAGTATGGAACATCCAGCCGTTGTCGGTGTAGAAATAGGCACGCACCGCAGACATGCGCACATCGGTCGTGAACGGGGTCCGCAGTTGGTCGCGCCCCCTCACCTCCCCGAAGCTGTAACTCACGGACAAACCCAGGCTGTTCCCGATGTGGCGGGTCAGGTCTAGCCTATATAGCAGGTTGTGGTTTGTTTTAAAGTAGTCTGCGGAGCTGTTCTCCTCGTTTATATAGTTGGCGATGCCTGTATAGCCGCTGAGCTGCCACTTGTACAGGTCGTGCTGCGCAGAAGCGTACTGGCAACTGAGCAGGAGCAGGCATATCGTTATGAATCTTTTCATCCCTACCTGTTTAAGTCCATCCAGAAATTAAGCTCCAGGCTTAAGCCCACAAACGGCCGGATATAGACCCGGTCGATGTTGAAGTCGGAGATTGAGTTGGAGGCCTGGTCGCTTTGCAGCACCGTCGCCCCTGCATTGATGCGCACAAAAGGAAGCGCCCGGTACCCGAGAGCCACGTAAATCGGGCGTTTCACGACAGGGCCGGTGGCCACGTTATCGTCGCCGAACTCCAGGTTCTGGAAAAACACTCCGGTGGAGATACTGGACCTGGACCAGAAGGCGGAGGAAAAGGGCGCTCTGCCCAGCGGAATGGAAATACCGGCATAGGGGGCTGTGTCCGAGGAGAAATTATCGACGTCGCCGGAGTAGTATACTCCTCCGTAACCCACGTTGAGCGCCACCACGTTCCTTGTTTTCTCAGTCGCGTAATCGGTTATCTTTTTACTGTCTGTTAAAGCAAGCAGCTGCGCATTGGCGTATTGCGCCACTTCCTGGTTCACCAGCCCTTTCAGCGCCTCAATCTGCTCCTGCGCATATTTCAGCCGGAGCGTGCGTTTATCTTCCCCTTCTCTTGCCAGGATGTTCAGCCTTGCTTTCCGCAGCCGCAGGTCGTTGATCTGCTCCAGCTTGTCGAGCACAATATCAGAGAAGCCCCTGAACTCATAGTTGATCTGATTCCTGTAGAGCGCCAGCCCCTGGTTTACGATTGCGTTCAGGTCGCTGCGCAGTTGTTTGGGGTGCTTGCGGAGTTCCACGCTGCTTTTGCTCACGACAAACGACTGGTCTATATAAGCGTTCAAGGCTCCGTTGAGCTGCCGCAAGAGCTGCTGTTGCTGCTGCGCCGAGGCGGGCTCGTAAAAATTCAGGAGGAAAGTATACTTCTCGTTTCCGCGCAATGGGTAGTTCACAGGTAGCGTAAAGCTGTTTTCGGAGCTGGAGGGGCCTTTTTTCCAGGCGTTTCGGTAGAGCGGTTTTTTGTTGGTGTCGGGGGAGCCGTAGATGGCAATTTCTACCATCCCGATGTTGCCTCCTGTCTCCCCGGTTAGCATAAAGTTGCTCTCGGCAGGCAGGGGCTGGCCCTCATTGAAGTAGGTTCTGTCGTAGTTAAAAACCACTGTCTCGTACTGGGCAAACAGCGGGTAACTAAAAAGCAGGCAAGTTACTAGTGTATAGATTTTTTTCATGCGATGTGTAATTAAGTTAAGTCGTAGCAAGGCGCTACAAAAGAATCAGGTGCGTGAAGATGCGATCCCACATCTTGAAAGAGGGTATGCCAGGCATCCCTACGGAAGCAGAACAGGGCCTAAGGGAGAATGTTCAGAATAAGGGTATATTGAAACAAGCGCAATTCGTTCATCAAGGTCCTTCATGCTTGTAGCGTAAGTCTTCTGGCAGCGTTCTCCAGTGCAGGAACAGCACTTTCCTTGTAGCAGGGTTACCAGCGTCTGCGCAGGCGGAATACGCTTGCAACCCATAAAAGTATAAGGGGAAGAAAAGGTAGCGGCACCCCCTTTGTAAGCTTTCCAAAAAGGGAAAATCTTATGCGTTGTGACGGCTCTGAATCAGGATCCGTCCCGATCAAATTTCTTTCCTTCATTCACTTCACGCCTTTTTAAGGCGATCGCATGAGCGAAGGGTATCGGTGCCTTCGTAGCGAACACTGCCTGTTACCAAGCAGGTAGTAAGTGGCGGAAAAGTATTTTAACCAGCACCAGGAAGAGTTATATATAGTAGTATACGTGGTTTCGTGCTATATAGCCACCGGGGCACTGTAAGAAAGGCCATTATTTCCTAAAAAGGGGAAGTCGCACAGCTAGATTACAAAAGATGGGAGCACCGGCCTTTGAACCGATGGCGCGTTAAGCCAGGGAGCAGCTTCGCCGCGTGCAGCCTGAGCCTGCCACAAGGATAAACTCGAAATTTAAATGGCCCTACTCCATCAGTTCCTCCAGGTCAATCATATCCAGGTAAGGCTCCAGGAGCTGCCTGTTATTGAACCCGTGTACCAGAGCCACCTGGTTGTCTTCCGGCGAATACCATACCTCAGCAAAGAACCCGCCCATATGATAGAGCAAAACACTGCACCCCATATCCAAGCGAATGGACAGAAACTGACCATGCTCCCAGACAAGCGCTGCGCGCTGTTCCTTCGGGAGATAGTTGAATGCATAGAAATCCATGATAAGCTGCTGTTACCGCATATATAAAGTACGCTTTTACTTTAAATCAGGCGTGCCGTATAACCAGATTTAAAGCTTTATCCGGTGAATGAATTCATTTCCGCTCCTTTTGCCCGCCCACTTAGCCCCAGAAGCACCGCGGCAGCGCCTATATGCAGGTGAACGCCTGCCGGAAAACCAAAGAAAGCGCCACACGTATGGCGTTGGACGATTCAGGCAAGGTTTCGGGACTTAGTAGGCAAGGGAGACATGAAAGAGAAAATAAGCATCATTACGGCCTTGTTCCTGACGGTATTCATCGGGTATATCCTCTATGCCATGCACCAGCGCAACCTGGACCTCCTGCGTCAGCTTGAGACGCGGGACCAGGTAATTGAAAAGCGGCTGGACAACGACACTTCCTACGTCGGCACAGGCAGTGATGCCTCCGAAGTGCTGCAGCACTATAGCCCCGGCCGCGACCTTATGGTAGAGGAAGGGGAGGTATCCACGCCGGCGCTGATCAAAATCCTGAAGGACCTCTACGATGAAAACGACTCACTGCGAAGCCACCTCCATCAGGTGACCGCCCGCGAGCAGAAGGCAGACAGCATCACCAGCGGCACGGTAGCGGGTTATCTCAGGCTTGTCCACGCTTACCAGGACTCAACTGCCTTGTTCAAACACATTGTTCGCCGCTCCAGGGAAGAGTACGGGATCAGCTACCGGTTTAACCTCACCAGGGACGGGCGCTTTACCACGAGCAAAGCCATTACCAGAGCCGACAGCGCCTTGAAAGTATATCCCTATATAAAACAGCTCCTCAAGCTCGATTCAGCGAACGATAGAATTCCCTTTTACTTTGATGAGCAGAAGGAAGTACAGCAAGGGCAGGCCGTGCGTGTAAAGTCAGCGCGGCCGCGGCATAGCACTGCCCGGCGCAAAACACCCTAACCGGAACCTACCGCAGCCAATATTAACGCCGCCTTTATAGAAGCGCTTCGCCCATCCTCCTTATAGGATCACACCAACCCAGCTATATAACATCTATAACAGCTACTGACCGGGCCATATAACGCATTCGCGCCGCAGATGCCCTTGGCCTTTGTGCAGGCAAAGTGGCTGGCACTGGCTACCAGCTTCCGCCGAGTGCTTTGATCAGGGCAATGGTGTAGATTGCCTGCTGCCCTTTCAGGTTCACGGCCTGCCGCTCCAGTTCCAGCGCGGTTCTTTCTGCATCTATCGCTTCCAGGAAAGAGGTCAGGCCTTTCACATACAGCTCGCGGGCGTAAAGGCGTGTTTTTCGCGCAGACTGCAGCGCCTGTTGCTGCACCAGCACCTGCCGGGAGAGCATCTCTAGGTTAGCGGCGGCAGTCTCCACTTCCTGCACGGCCGTGAGGAGGCGCTGCTGGTAGGCAGAAGACGCAGCGTCCACCTGCGTTTGGGCAATCACGATGTTGCTCTTGTTCCGGAACCCTTCAAAAACAGGCAAAGAAACACTGGCTCCCACCAGGTAAGTACCGCTACTTGTGCTCAGGATGGGGCTGATGTTCCGCGACAGCAGCCCTGCCGAGCCCAGCAGGTTTACACGCGGCAGCAGGGCTGCTTTATTTGATTTTACCTGTGTAGCCGCTGCCGCCATGAGCCGCTCCGACTGTACCAGGTCTGGCCGCCTGAGCACCATATCCGGCGCAGAAACGGCGGGCACCGCCGGCAGCACTGCCGGTAACTGCCCGGCGGGTATGCGTATGTCACCGGGTTGCGCGCCCAGCAGCACAGCCAGCGAGAGCTCTATTTCTCTCCGGCTGCGGCTAAGCCCCTCCAACTGAACCCGGGCGCTGGCTACCTCCGTTTCCGCCCGTTGCACATCCATCAGGTTCACAAGGCCCGCTTGGTAGCGTGCCGCTGCAATTTGCAGCGTAGAGTCTCTCAGGCCGATTCCCCGCAACAAAACGCTCAGTTCTGTGTCGATGGAGCGGAGCAGGAAGTACTGGCGCGCGATTTCGGAGGAAACACTCAGGGCGGCTGCCTGCAGCTCTGCCTCAGTCGCTTCTTTTACCTGTCTGCTCGTTTTTACCTGATGCCTGATCCGCTGCCACAGGTCTACCTCATAGCTCACGTCCAGCGGAACCTGGTAGGTCTGCAGCGAAAAGCGGTCCAGCACCTGCCCTTCCTGCATGGTAACGGTTACCGGGCGGTTTGGCGATAGGCTCTGGCGGGCCACGTACGGACTTAGCCGAACAGACGGATATAAATAAGACTTCGCTACATCAACGCGTGCCCGTGCCTCCTCCACCCGGGCCATCATCACCTGCAGGTCCAGGTTGTGCTGTAGCCCTGCCTGCTCCAGGGAGTCCAGCAGCGTATCGTTGAAGACAGCCCACCAGGAGGAGACAGCGGGCGTCTTTTTTTGACCAGGAGCCGCTGGCTGCGCCGTAACCGGGGCCAGGCTGCCGGCAAGCCCCAAGGCCATCAGAAAACGTAAAAGTACTTTCATGCGCACAAGGTTGTTTATTTTGCTGAAGCTGTGACTAACTGCACCGGCTGGCCGTCCTGCAGGTAATCTGTAGGGTTTGTCACGATCTTTTCGCCGCCATTCAACCCTCCCGTTACTTCCACCTCCGTACCGTAATCGCGCCCGATCTCAATGGCCTGTACATGTATGACATTACCTGCCCCCACCACCACCACATGCGGGCCTCCCGATTTAACGACCACGGTGTTGGCTGGAATGATAACAGGCGCCGACTGGCTTAACCTGGAAGTTCACCTGCCCGTAAAGGCCGGAC
>Ga0210040_10006518_pt1 | contig 14517 bp, 2 predicted proteins | sample CryGeyCG12114_NA_FD_185462 | JGI IMG/M metagenome (GOLD analysis project Ga0210040, IMG submission 185462) | Groundwater microbial communities from aquifer - Crystal Geyser CG19_WC_8/21/14_NA (SPAdes) (version 2) | ecosystem: Environmental > Aquatic > Deep subsurface > Groundwater | place: USA... | reverse complement strand
TTATAAAAGAAGTAGTTTGCTTATTTTTTATGATCACCCACGGCATTGAGATATTTTTAACCATAACGTGAACTCCAACGTGCTGCTTAAAAAAAGAAGCAGTGTCGATATAGTTATTTATTATTTGAGGATACTTTTACCGTTGAACTGTAACTGTGTGCACGTATACTGGAGCAGAGCGGAGCGGAGCTAAGAAAAAATATGAGCTTCACTGTGGTTAGTTAGTTAGTTAGTTAGTTAGCATAGATAGTTAACTATAGTTAGTTGGTTCGTTAGTATACCATGTGAAATTAGAAACGTTTATGGTAGTTCGTTAGTAATGCAGACAGACAGAGTGCAGCTTTAAAAAAGTCGGTTGTAAGATGTAACCATGTCTAGCTTTTTCCTTTTCATGTGTTTTCCGATGCACTGATAATGATCCGCTCATGTACACAGCATGTGAAATGAGTGCAATCAAATGCATGGTCAAGATCAGTGATAGTTAGCTCCGCTCCGCGGAGCGGAGCGGAGCTCCAAATTTTGTGTGAGAACTGGAGCGGAGCTCCAAAATTTTTGTGTGAACTGGAGCGGAGCGGAGCGGAGCTCCAAAATTTATGTAAGCACTGGAGCGGAGCGGAGCTGAGACCAAACTTACATCACTGGTCAAGATTAATTATTTTTGGGAATAACAACATTGTATAAGTTCATAAATTGTGTATATTCCATCCAACCAAAATAAGCAGGTGGGGTCGTGCGGTGATCATTATTCAGTATTTATCAAATAATACAATGTCCGTCTATAAACAAGTGTTATTCCCAGAAATTGTAACGGACTTGAAAAATTATACAAATTTTGAAAGTTATCTGCCTCTTATCAAAGGAAAAGTTTACCAACATAAATTTTAAATAATTTAGGCACTCCTTTCGCCAAGATTTGCTTACCTTTCCGAATAATTTGTCTACAGGAATAGAAAGCTTGTTGTTACGATTCTTATTCACTATCAGTCACGTAATTTAATATAGTTGAATTTAAATACATTTTGAACTTAAGCAACCACACTGACGGACAGGTCAATCATTACTTTTGTAATTAATTTTAATTAAGTGTAGTTTAAGTTTAGTTATAATACTTAATTGGATTTTGGAACAAACACAAACCCAAAACAATTCTGCAGTTGTCAAATCTCCCTTTCAAAATGCCCGTGCCGCCATTCAAACGTTCTATGTATTTCAAGCCTTACGCACAAAATTTTTTTTGGAATCCAAAAGTATAGGTAAACGCGCAAGCGATTCCAGCGCCATTCCCCTTTGTTTTAGTTAAGTATACGATTAAATCGCCACGTCATCAAACTTTCATTTCTGAAAAACAGGATAGGCGTCAATAAAGGCATCAATCTACAAATAAGCGTCTGTATTATATGTGGGAAATGAGAAAACTGCAAAATCCCTGGTTTCCTTCCGTTAACGTCATTTCTATGTAAACCCCATCCCGAAGGTTCTCATGTTCTACACCATCAATCCGGTCAAACATATATAGTTGCAGACGGAACACGTGAGAATTGTATTTAACTATGGACTACTTATTACAGGTACAGTGTGATTAACACGTGCCATTTGAAAAATGATGTTTAAGTTCACTTTGCAAGCGTTACTCGAACGACACATCATCCGATGATTTAATCCAGTTCTACCTATCAGCTGTATGAAGACAAAATGTTTCAAAAAACTGGCGAGCCAGTCGGTCTACTATTTCAGCACAGGAAGCATGATTGGCGCATGCAAATGCTCAGTTACTGAAGATAAGCCAAAAGATGCATGTAGTTGAAATGAAAAGAATCTGAGGCTTGCTTATCGTATTTTTTCTATAAAAATAGAATTTATATGGTAGTTTACATACGTAACATAATGTATCTGCATTAGAATTCTCCTTTGGCCGTCATCCAATTGTGAGTCAAATCATTTTAATTGCTGATGCAATTTTTGTCCTGTATTCAACTATCTGATTTGATCATGCTTTGGGTGCATGTTCTGAATGTGACTAAGAAATGCTACTGCTAAAAGACGACTTCCATAGTGGGATCGTATGTAGTTTTATTTGTAAGTGTGATTTGGTAAAAAACTGCGGAAGAAAACAGAACTGGCTCGACTTTGGATCAAAATTGGACTATCCAATTTGAAAAAATAAAGAATTGTGTTTTTTGTTTTCCTGCATGGTTAAAATATTTCATTAGCGAAGTTGATAAATGAGAAAATTATAAGTTGGATTGCATTTAATTTATTCCTAATAACTCTGACGCTGTATAGATGTGGAACACATAATTATTTCTTCATTTATTGATAATACTCATCAAACTCATACTGGGCTTTGCATATTTTACATGTGAAGTGGAGAAACACTTCAACCGTGTGCTGGGAATTAAGCAAGGAAACAAATTTTCACACAAGTATATTGTTAATTTTCCTTATTCTCAGGCTCGAGTTAATATGTATTTCATATTTCAAGCTCTATTCCTCCAAATGACGCTTCTAAGAAGTAATAGCTTCAATTATGACAGCTATTGACAGAAAATGAGGCCATGGATCCCAGAAAAACTCTTACTAATGCTATATTTCTTGAAATTAATGATGATTTTCAAACCTAACCTAAGTTTTGTTAATTAATTGTGCATTAAATTCCATAAGCTATTTGCATTTACAACTAAAGTGCTACTTTTCTTGACTCAATGTACCAGTACTTTCGAAATGAAGCCTTCGAAAAATACGACGCATGCATAAAAATGGTAAGGCGAACTATGTAGAAGTTTCTTGAACCACATTATAAACTACCATTCATAATGGACAATTCTTACAAGAATCTGAGACAAAAAATGGAAATTTCCCGAGCATTCAATGTTTTTGTTCCTGTCAATTACAGTAGGGAATTTTCTGGATTCAAAATGTATACTACACAGTCAGCATAGGAGCAATTTACATCTAAACATGCATGCCTACTTTTGGCTCCTCAACAGTAATGATGATCCATTATAATATGTTGTGCAGGGCAGGCATATCATTTTTTTGTATGCATTCAGATTTACCATGAGCTTCCTTGTATTGTCAAATCCCATGCATGATAGGAGTAAATTTAGAAGACCCTGACTGCAAGATCGGGAATTCCGAAATCATTTACCATCCAATATCCATGATAAGCAAAGCTAGAAAAACTATTTGAAAAAAATGTATTGCGTTTCCACATTCATTCTGAAAATGTTAAAGCGTACTTTTAGTTAGCATCACAAAATTTTTTTGCGTTGTTTATCTTAAGGTAAAGTTAGTTGCAACCGGCATTGTTGCACTGTAGTAATAATTGTGCACCGATACACACATATGTACATACTTATACATTGTATATGATGTCAGTTAGCTAATTGTTTTTCTTGTACCACAATAACATTTGTTAACTTGATTAAGTGTAGAACACGTATAGAAACAATGGATGGACAAGGAAGTATGAACTTTTATTACAACTCTGTTTGAGTTCATACGATGCAGCTTAAAGAAGAAATCAGAATTGCTATTCATGATCACTGATCGCTGGCACCACACTATACTGTATGCTTATCTTGTCTCTAGATTGACGGATTATCTGTTTCTAAACTGACTAACTAAATAGATTCTACAGACATGGAATTCACAACACTTGTAAGGATGACTACAAGTTTTATTTACAAATTTTGGGTGGTGTTTGTTAATATCTCGTTTAGCCCTGAAAATTAGCAAAAATAGCTGAATCATTGCAAAAAATGGCATAGAGTTTGTTTTTGCTACTTTTGACTATTTTAAAGTAAAAGTGTACACTCACATTTATATTTCTGTTAAAAAAGCAAGGTTTAGTTTTCTGTCCATAAGTTGTACGTCAATTTGTATTTGCATTCATACGATGGATACAGGCAAGTTCATATTAAAATTATGCGTATTACATTTTAGTTTTTTCATTCCTAACCAATCAGAAATGTAGATACATTTTATGTATTTGACAAAGCTGATTTTATCACGTTCATGCAGATAATTTAATTGCTTCTACAATCTTTTCATCTCATACAGGTCAAGTTTACAAGGTGGATCAACCTATATTGACAATGGACACTTGGAAGCAAGCTGCTCATTAATCGCTATTCATTTGCAGTCAGTTCATTGCTACTGTATGTATGAAATCATAACATCAATAAAAATATATGAACAAAATTCGCTATCATAATCATGGGCTTGTCAATTGCAACATTGCGAATATACATTTTGATTTTGATTCAAGTTCCCAAAGCTAAACATATGGGAATTTGCACGAAACCATTCACTCCAGTCCTGTTTTTTCCATTTCACATTGTAAGCAAAAAATTGTTAACGCTATGCTGAACATGTGTTGTTAGTGTACATTTCCAAAAGGTTAAGGTGACTTTGCAAATTGTGTGAACGTAGCAACAAGCATTACTTGCGCAATTCAAACGCGTTCTTTCTCACGAATCATTCCCTTTTTACACTAACTATAATTACTCAATTCACTTTTACTTTCTGGCACAGATTCACAAAATATACCATCCTTATGCATTGGTTCTGAGATCTGTGGCGCAAATGAATAATTTCACAAAAAGTTTTGTGGGCCAAAAATTTAACATTTTTTCCGTTGCAATGTACGCAAATATATTCCAGATTGGACAACTAGTTCATCAAAAAATATTTTTAGAATCTAAAGAGCCTTGAAAAGTCATTGCTCTTTTCACAGCCATCAAAGCAATTGAGTGCATGTACGGAAGCCAAAAAAATCACTGAAAATGCTCATAAGGATCTGAAGAAACTACTTTTGACTGGTTTTAATCAACCAAAGTTTTTTCGAAACCTAGCGCATTTGCTCAGAATCTACTTCTATTCATATCTGCTTAGTTAGTAAAAAATATTTACACTAGATGACGCTATCAATGCTTGAATGACGTTGAAATTGCTGTATTTGGTTTCCGTTTGCAATTTCCTTCTTATAGCAGAAAAATATTTTGTAAAAAACTGAAGTCTCCGTCTAGATTAGTTTTTTCCAAGAAAAGATACTCTCAGGTTAACTAACTGTGCATTTTGTTTAGTTAGTGCTGGGTTTACAGCTGAAGTGAACGGGTATATACTAGTTTTGTCGTAACGATTTGAACTTTACTACTAAATTGTAATTGATAATTCGTATAAGGGTGAGTCTCGGCAACTCCAAAGCTCAATTTTCAAATGGCACCTATAAGTCTGACCCAGTGGTCAGAAATTGACTTTAGACTGTAAACTTGCTCCATGTTTTGGACTTTGAAGTCCATTTTTTCTGGAAAATACTACTAGCATCTTACTATAATAGCTATAGCGATAATATAATCTTCACGGGGTATATATATTTATTGTATTCATTTATTGATTAACCCGTGGCCATAGCTTTGTTGATAACTAAAATTCAAAGTCCAGGAAATCATCATCATAAAATATTTATCTGGTAGCAGACTTTACTTGCCAGTTTTGTTTGTAGACATGCAGTATCTTCAAAAACCACGCATACGTTGCATGCTTTAACCAGAAGGCGTTCATTTAATAGTATAGAAGAGCAAATAGTAGGGGTACACCCGAAGCCATGTAAAGTCGTGCGTAAATCTCCCAGCCAATCAGATCAGTAAGGAGAAGTTGGAAGTCTGTTCTGATTGGCTGAGGGATTTACGCACGTAGAAATGTACGACTTTACACAGCATCGGGTGTACCCTTAGTGTGTTTTTCAATAGTTATACTCGTTTTAAGGGAAATTTCTGCTGGCCATCTCCAAATAATGAGTGGTTAACACCTTTGGTCAGCAATTGCAGGCTCTGCTTATTATGAACACTTATCGAAACAGTGATATCACAATCTAACGCATAGGCTAAAATTTTCGCATTAATAACTTATAAGAAAGCTCCAATTACTGTATCCATTTATTTTTTGTTTCAATTGCAGACAGAACTGATAACGGATTTTCTTATTAGTTCTTTCATTACTTAGCTCTAACAAATTGGCAAAATTGGAAAAACTTAAGATTCCTATAATTTCTTGTAACGCAAATTGGCTCATAAAATCATCTATGCGGGTTTATTTTATACAATTACAAGCTAGCTAAACAGCAAGATAGCAAAACAAGGATACCAATTTAGATGAATTTTCAATGTAAATATACTCGTAAAAAATCTGCATAGATAGAGTTGTACCTTTTTTCTATCAGTTTAATATTGTCTCGTGTCTGTCAACAATGAAGATTCATTAGTTTACAAAATTCATATTGAACACTGCCTTTTCCAGTGCTGCAAAATTTCTAGTATAACGTAGTATTCCGCAGACTTTCGTGGAACTCGACGCAACACAAAAAAACCAGTAAAATGTATGAAAACTTGAAATTAGTTTTCGTATTTCTAATACCTATAGTTCAAAGTAATTCTCGTGAAAATCATGATACGTGTTCACCTATATTAGTTACAGTGCCTGATGAAGATTTAGAAACTCAACTCACCGAAATATCGTACATAAAACAACTTATGATCTCAGGTACAGCAACTGAACACAGCATTCTCAATCTATCCTTGAGGACAAAAAAACCAATAAAATACTTTCGCCCACACCAAAAATTTCTCCGATATTGCTTCATATCAATTGTGCAATTACGCGAAAACTTTTCCCTGTTTGAAGATAATAGTTTGCTACTGCAAAATATATTGACCTCAATTGAATCGCCATTGACCTACAAATACAGTGACAAATACATATTCATAATCCCTACAACCACCCAGTTGCAAGAGTTATCAAAAATCCAATTTTTCCGGAAATTAAATCAAGTTTTACTAATACTTGACCAAAAAAGAAGCAAATACTTGGAAATATTTCGTTCGTGCCATTACTGTTATGAAAGCGGTCAAACTGAATTTATCACGAAACTGGAAAAACATAAAACAAAGTCAAAAGATATCTATAATCTATTCATGGACACATCCTATAATTTCAACAGATATCGAATGAAAATATCTTTTCCCCTGATAACTTCCCACGTAGCCTATAAAATCTCAAAAACCGGACAAGTTAAATTCTCACGTGGAGTATACTGCACAATGGTTCGTCACATGGCACAGAAATTGAATTTTACTTACAGCCCAGCTATTGCTACTGCTGGAAATACTGGGGTTCAAGCCAAAAATGGGACCTGGACAGGAACTGTATCCGATGTATTGTACAATAGGTCAGATTTCGGACTTCTCACTGCCCCAACTTACAAGCGCTACCAATATGTATCATTTTCCGCTGCTGTGTCTTACGAATTTGTTTCATTCTACTATTCAGAACCTGAAAAGATTTACTCATGGAAGGCCATCTACTGGCCATTTCGTTTAACACTATGGGTAGCCATATTTGTATCATTTCTCCTCATTCTATTAGTTTCAACAGTTATCAATTTCTTGTTCGTAAAGAAAAAACAAGGAAAAACTAAAATGCAAGTTTTCAGGGCAATTAGAATGGCAAAATCGGGAGCAGCATTTGTTAATCCATTGCTTGAGCAAGGGACAATATACCCGACCAGTTGGTCTGAATCGTTCAAAGTACTTTTAACATTTTGGCTCTTTTTTGCTCTCATCATTTCGACAATCTACCGGTCCAAAATGGTTACTGTCATGACCTTCCCGATGTATGAGAAGATTCCAGCAAATTTTGAAGAATTGGCAACATCAAATTTTAAATATGGCTTGTTGGATAAAGGTGGTGGAGCGTCGTACAGTTTGTTCAAAAATTCGGAAACCCCGACATTTGTTAACATTTTTAAATCCATGACTCTTGAGAGTGACCCCATGGATTGTCTTTTGAAAGTGGTACAGCAGAGATTTGTCTGCATTTCGTATTCATCAGTAGCCTCTTATTACCTGACACGGAATTTCGTCAAGTTCATTAATTCTAAGCCTAAGTTGTCTCCCTCGTATGCATTCTACATTCCTGCGGGATTGGCAGTCGAAAAGCAAAGTTTATTATTGCCTCGTTTTAACTGGATAATCCGAACAAGCATAGACATGGGCTTGGTTGAGCAATGGTTTCGAATGGATGCTGCTGCTGTAAAATTCGACGCATTCAAATTGTGGAAGCGTAAACTAGAGTTGACAAAAATGAGGCAACAATCAAGCACACAGGATGAATCTTTCGAAGGTGTCCCGGACGAACTCATCAAACAAGTGGATATCGATAAAGAAAACCAATTAAAAATTCATCAGCTGAAAGGATCATTTGTTGTTGTCATTTTGGGGTCCATTGTTGGAATCATCGCATTTTTTTCAGAAGTTTTGCTCTCAAAGTATAATATTTCACAACTACCTTTTTGTACTAATAATAAAAACTAACACATACAGTTTCACATCGAAAATAATACTATAAATTGTTATGAATTCAAGTTGGTGCATGGTGCCGTAAATTGAATGCTGAATAAAATTGTGTCCAAGCCGTCAAAGCATAAAAGATTAGATTTTTTTGATTGGATTTTGAAAATTCCGATAACGGAAAACCTTCAGCAGAGACTTAGTATATAGAAGGAAAACCCTTACCAACTCGGAATGCAACCCAACACGCATTCGGGCTATTTAAAACTAACTGCTAAGAAAAATCTCGCCGAGACGACGAGATTTAGGGTGGGTGGCCAATGGCCAAAATGCTAGCAGAATTCCCTCTCTGGATTGCATAATGCTTATTCGATGCAACAAGACTGATGAGAAATTTTTACGTACTTTACAAAAAATCCTTTTAGCTTAAAAATAGCGTTAGTTGCAAGGAAAAAGTTGCAAAAGAAAAAGGAAAAGTTGGAAAACACATTGCGAACCAAAATTTCAAGTCTTAGATTTCTAGATAGATCTTAGATTCGAAGATTGTATTACAAGTCGCTCAAAAAGAAAGAGGTCCTACAATTTTTTGTCAACCTTTTTGAATCGATGATGACTTAGATATTTTTAGAAGTGCTTTACTTTACTCACTATTTTCCCAGGAATTTTATTATTCCCAGAAGCCGTTACAACGGAAATGAATAGATTACGGAAACTATACAACAGTCTCTTCAGTTTTGCTCGCTTTATTAGAGAGACACTTAATTAACATTCTTCCATACACATCGTTGTCAGTGTCACTTTGTGTTTACATAAGTATAATGATTGTTCACATAAGCCAGCCACATTTGTTTGCCGTAAACCTGAAGTTCAGTGTTAATTATACCAAGAAAGTATTTTTAGTGAACTTAAAAACTAAGCCATAACAAATAAAGGCACATTTGTATCACGAAAAGTATAGCAAATTTTATATCAACATTCACATTGACCTTGCTAATTCAAAGTCTTTTCCAATAATTATCGGTTTTAATGGCTTTCATAAATTTCCAGGCATACGCTACACATTTTTCTCATTTCTCACCAAGAAGCAATATCAATTTACTGAAATTAACCTTTGACTATCTTTATGAACTTTATGGGTATTTCTGATATATAATGTAACTGTCGGTCAGTAACATCTTTCTGACATTTCATGTGGGAATTCTCAACGTAGATTCACACAATTAGAACCATGGCTGGGCATTTCAGTTACCCTTTCTTCACCCTTCCTCCTTTTTTTATAGAAGGGTCAAATTTTTACCCTTCTTCCTTCTTTCCTTCTTAGGTTAAATTTTTGACGTTTCCTTCACCTTCTTCCAAAAGGGTAAAATTTTCTCAACAATCCTTCTCCAGCCCTTTCTTCTGAAGGATTCCTCCAAAGTGTTCAAATATTTTTCTTATCAACCATATACTTGACAAAAAATATCCAACAAATTTTAAAAATATAACAACCAAAACGCCCTTGACCTACCTTAAAGCTATCTTTTTTGACATTCATACGCAGTGTGATTTTTTTTCCGAAATGCGCCTGAAATGACCAAATTTTTGCATCACAATGAACAATTTTGAGAAAAAGAGAAGGCCTTCTCTAATCCATCTTTCTTAACATTTTGAAAACTTAACCTGTCCTTCATTTACACTTCCGAGAAGGATTTTTAAAAACAGGCTCTCCTTCTCTACCTTTCTGAAGTACTATTCTATATACATACAAATACTATTCTATATACCTCGCATTCTCCAACCCTTCCTTCTGAAGAAAGGTGCCCAGCTACGATCAGCATTACAAAATAAAAAGTATCACTATTAGTGGGAATATTATACATTCATCGCATCAGCAAATAAACGACAAATTACATATTGAAACTAAGCCATATTAATTGCCATCATTTGCGTAAAAAATTATCCACAGAACAAGCGCCAAGGATTTTTCACTTAGGATAGGACACGATGGGAAGGAGAAAAGCCATCCATTATTTTGGAGAGCCTGAAAACATGGTTTAAACCGGTTTAAACGAATGAAGTGTCATTACCATATCGCTAGACATCAACTTTTTTCCAGGCATCCAGCCAACACTTTCACTACATTACCTTGTAAGCTAATGCTTTTCATTATTGCGTCTACTGCCATCTATATAGTGTAGTAAAATATTAAAAAGTGCTATGCGCTATGCTCATCAAATAGCAGGAGATATTGGCTACTTCATGGAAACTCCATATCTGTCTATTACCTGTGTAAAAACAGTAAATAGAGATATAGTAAAAATGTAAATAGTAAAAATATGTGTGTTTAATACCTGTTTTATCAACGGGATTTATTGTTGCCCATAATTGGTCAATTGGCATTTGCATTCCTATAATTATTGAATGAAAACGGTAGCTCTCATTAATGGCAGAAAGTACATACAAAAATGGTTCATTATTTTGACTTAAATTGCCGATGTCAATTATAAACAACGTTGGAGTTCTATATAATAACCATCCTTTGCGCTACGCAAGCTATGTACACTGCATACCACCCTGTGAGAGTAATAATCCGAAAAAATCGCGTGTCCCAATCCATAGTACCTAACAACTTGGAACAGCAGGTTATCAACAAGCCAAAATATCGAAAATGCGATTATTTATGTATTTGCAAAAACGTAAAATTATAAAACGAGAGCTACAAACACACCCAAATTTTAGATGTACACTAGTTTCACAGTCCTGAACTAATAGTTAGCAAGCAAAAAATAGAAAAAAATCCACAAAAAATATCACAATGTCTCAAATTGTTTGGTTCTTACTGACGTTGCTCCTAGCGCAAGTAACTAGTGACTTGAATAGCAAATCTCAAATTTTGAGAGCTATGCTTAAAAGCGACATATGTTCTCCAATCTACATATCCATATCAGACCCAGACTTTAACTCCGAAACAGAATCCAATACGAACATTTTGGCCAATCAACACGACAACGTTTTTCAGGGCGTGCTCAAATTCACAATCCCTATGAAAAACACAGAGAAATCCTTCTCCCGCCCTAACAAACAATTCAGTCAGAATTGTTTCACATCTATTCTCATACTTCCTGAAAATTTCTCCATCACACCAGAAACCACTTCTTTGGTTGAGAACTTACTAACACCTAGCAAGGTCCCACTAACTTATAGAAACAGTGATAAATACATTTTCATCACAACTCATCAAGACCAACTGTACCAAATGTTTAGTTTTAACTTTTTCCGTATTCTCAACTTTGCAATAATTGTGCTAGACTCGGGAGATTCAGATACGATAGAGTTTTACCAAATATGTCACTATTGCTATGAAAATGGACGCATTTCACTAATTCAACGCATTCAAAGATCGCAAATTGAAAATCAAGATTTTACGCATATTTTCACCGATGCATCAGAAAACTTTCACGGATACCAAATGAAGACATCCTTTCCCCCGATTCAAACGCATATCGGATTCAATGTGCTCCCGAATGGAAGTGTGGAGCTAACTCGAGGTTTATACAATGTAATGGTTCGTCACATGGCGAGAAAATTAAATTTCACCAATTCGGCCAGAATCTCCACAGCCGGGAATACGGGACTTCTCCTCCCGAATGGCTCATGGACGGGTACAGTAGGAGATGTAATCACGCACAGAGCGGATTTCGGACTCCTCACAGCCGGCACATACAAACGATACCAATACGCCTCTTTTTCTGCAGCTGTTAGTTACGAATTCGTATCCTTTTTGTATAAAGATCCCGAAAAATTTTTCACATGGAAAACTATTTATTGGCCATTTAAAGGGGCACTTTGGGCAGCCATTTTCGCATCCTTTGTGCTCATATTGATCATCAGTACAGGGATCCATGCTCTGTTTTTAAGAAAAAAATATTCCAAAACTAAAGATCTCATTTGGAATCTAAGAATAGGAAGAACTGGAGCTTCTTTTGTCAATTGCTTACTTGATCAAGGGACTGCCTACCCAAAAAACTGGTCCGAATCGTTTAAAGTCTTGCTGACTTTCTGGCTATTCTTTGCCATCATTATTTCTTCCACTTACCGATCTAAATTGGTCTCCTTGATGGCTTTCCCTATTTACGAAAAAGTGCCCGGAGACTTTGAAGAACTCGCTGCATCTACGATCCCGTACGGCCTATTGGATAAAGGTGGGGGCGCTTCTTATATGCTTTTCAAAGTTTCCGAAACTCCCGCTTACGCAACCATATTCAAATCAATGACTCGGGAACATGACTCTTTGGAATGCATGCTCAAAGTTATAAGAGAACGATTTATTTGCATAACTTACACGTCCGCTGTGTCATATCATACAACTCAAAATTTTCTCAAATTCCTTCATTCTCCACCGAATCTGGCTTCAGCGTATGCATTTTATATCCCGGTTGGATTGGTTTTTGAAAAACGGAGTTTATTCCTTCATCGGTTCAATCAAATTATCATGTCCTCATTCGACATGGGTTTGTTGAATCATTGGCTGGTCAGGGACAAAGCTATTGTGAGAAAAGAAGCGTTTGAAGCGTGGAAAGTTCGGCGGGATGCTAGGAAAAAACGTAAAGAAAATAAAACACCAATTAACACAGAAGAGGAAGGGACGGACGAAAATGAGCCAGATGAAATTAGGGATTCTAGAGCGGATCGATCCACGCCTTTAAGTATGAACCATGTGAAAGGTTCATTTGTCATATTGTCTGTGGGATCCATTCTATCCTCGTCTGCATTCATTCTGGAATTTGTAGGACACACTATCAAACGTGTTGCATCTAGATATAGAAACAAAGGTGGCACAACAGGAAGCACAGCTTCTTCCGTGAGAAGTACTTCAATAGAACATTCTTCGACGGAAACTATATCGACGAAACCTTCTTTGACCGAAGCTATTATTTCGGTAAAACCGTCTTCGACAAAAACTATGTTGAACAAACGTTCTCTCACAAAAAATTCTTCGTCGGTACTCCTTCCCTAAGATTACTATTCGGAATTTAATCGCACAAAGCGCACTCTAACTGTAAAATTAATATTTCATCAACTTCCTATTAAAAATATGCACGTAACTAAACATGTAATATAGCACTGCCGCCTAAAAATAACGTTTGTTCTTTGATGGTTCAATTTGTAATTGAAGCATAAGAAATGTTAATGATACATTCCTTTGTGTAGATACTTCCTACTACAATATAATGCATATTATTCGCAGGGAAATATTTTAACATTTACTTTAGGATAGAATACCTTTGAATTACGAAGAACAAATTACAGCAGGGAAAATAATTTTTTGTTCATTCATGCCAATCATTTAGAAAGTCGATTATTATTGATGCGTGTGATTAGAGACAGTAAATGCGGAGCTAATTTAAAAGACTTTATTGTGGAGTGGATCAAAGTTATTGCGGCAACTAATATTTTCTCCCGCATAATTCCAATTCATCCTAGATATGAGGGGTCGTTTGGGTTGTAACAGGAAATAACACTGCCGTACTTTTAATGCATAGATTGTGAAGAAAATACCATAATACAAAGTTATGAAACATTCATGTAGTATGTTTGGAACGCGAATCCCACTTATCTCAGTCAGTCAGTTTGAAGTGTGTGGAATTTTGCACGCATATCTCCTGTGATTGTATAGTGTAGAGTTTCTTACATATTACTGTTAAATTATAAGCCCTTTACCTTGGACTAAAAAGTGGGTTCACTTTAGATGAATAGTGTATGACATTTTACTTGTTTAAGAATTAGTGCTAATCTTCACAATGTCTCCTGCTAGTGAAATATAAACACCCGCATCCAACAGTGTAATAAATAAAGACGAGTGGTTCCCCAAACCATCACAAACGAAATCCATTGTAATATTATCGAAACCTGGATCCTAGAAAAACATGTTCGCAAAAATCGGTATTCTATTTTAGACAGCATGGTATCCATAACTTATTCAATTTTGTAACCACAAATTCGAATAGATCTATACTATTTATCCTAAGAAAACTAAATTATCTTCAATACCAAAAATGCATATAATTTTCCTGATTCCATAAAAAACCTAAATTCACAAAAAAAACTCCATGATTGTGAATTTAGGTTTTTTATGGAATCAGGAAAATTATATGCATTTTTGGTATTGAAGATAATTTAGTTTTCTTAG
>Ga0210040_10006517_pt1 | contig 14519 bp, 11 predicted proteins | sample CryGeyCG12114_NA_FD_185462 | JGI IMG/M metagenome (GOLD analysis project Ga0210040, IMG submission 185462) | Groundwater microbial communities from aquifer - Crystal Geyser CG19_WC_8/21/14_NA (SPAdes) (version 2) | ecosystem: Environmental > Aquatic > Deep subsurface > Groundwater | place: USA... | reverse complement strand
GGGGCCGGGCGCTCGTGCTCCGGCGGGGGGTCGTGGTCCTGGGTCACCCAGCCATCATCGCGCCGGGGCCTGTGCCCGGGACGGAGCAGAGCTGGCCGAGCAACCGGGACGGTCAGTGCAGGACGGCGTCCAGGGCCCAGAAGGCCTGCCGCGCACTCGGGCACGGGTACTGCGCCGCCGGGTCGCGCCCGTCGGGCCGGCACTCGGCGCAGCTGAGGTGACGGACCCCGGTGGCGGTGGTGGCCTCGACCGGGCGGTGCTGGTCGAGGACGAGGTGCAGCGCGGTGACCAACCGGTGGCCGTGGGCCCCCGCCCGCCGCAGCACCTGCTGGCACCGCGCAGCGAACTCGAGCTGTGCGGTGAGGCCGGGGTGCGCCCCCGCGGGCCGGCGGGCGGCGACGGCGCGGTGCAGCGGGAACGGCCCGGCGCTCGACTCCGCGGCGTGGCGGCGGGCCGACGGCACGGCGGCGGCCTGGTCGGCGCGGGTGGTGAGCGCGGTCGGGCTGTGGGTGAGCACCGAGACCTCCTCCTCGTGGCCCGCCGGTGGTGGGGCCGGGGACGATCGTGGTCGCGGCTGCTCTGCAGCGGCCCGGCCGCAGCCGCGGGCGGGGCTCAGGAACCGCCGAGGATCACCTCGACCGGGGGATGGCCCTGCTCAGGGTGGGCGGGGGATACTGGCCACCGTGGTGGCCGCGGGCCGCGCAGCAGCGGCACCGCGCCACCGCGACGGCCGTTCGACCCGCGGGCCGCAGCGCCAGCACGACGCACCACGGCAGGGCCCGCACGACAGCACGGGGCGCGCGCCCCTCGGGACGCGCTCCGGTTCCACGAGCAAGGGAGATGGACATGACCGACGTAGCACACCAGGCACCCGCCGCCAGCGAGGAGGACCGCGCTGTCCTGACCAACCGTCAGGGACACCAGGTCTACGACAACCAGAACTCCCGCACCGTCGGCGCCCGCGGCCCCGCCACGCTGGAGAACTACCAGTTCCTCGAGAAGATCAGCCACTTCGACCGCGAGCGCATCCCGGAGCGGGTCGTGCACGCGCGCGGCGCCGTGGCCTACGGGACCTTCGAGGCCACCGGCCGGTGGGGTGACGAGCCGATCGCCGACTACACCCGGGCCAAGCTCTTCGCCGAGGCCGGCAAGAAGACCGACGTGGCCATCCGCTTCTCCACCGTGATCGGCGGCCGGGACTCCTCCGAGGCCGCCCGCGACCCGCGCGGCTTCGCGGTGAAGTTCTACACCGAGGACGGCAACTGGGACCTCGTGGGCAACAACATGGCCGTCTTCTTCATCCGCGACGCCATCAAGTTCCCCGACGTCATCCACTCCCTCAAGCCCGACCCCATCACCTTCCGGCAGGAGCCGGCCCGGATCTTCGACTTCATGTCGCAGACGCCCGAGTCGATGCACATGCTGGTCAACCTGTTCAGCCCGCGCGGCCTGCCGGCCAACTACCGGACGATGCAGGGCTTCGGGGTGAACACGTACAAGTGGGTGAACGCCGACGGCGTCTCGCACCTGGTCAAGTACCACTTCGTCCCCTCGGTCGGGGTGCAGAGCCTGACCGGGAAGGACGCCGCCGCGATCCAGGCCACCGACCTCGGGCACGCCTCGAAGGACCTGTACCAGTCGATCGAGCGCGGCGAGTTCCCCCGGTGGGACCTCTACGTGCAGGTGATGAGCGACGACGAGCACCCCGAGCTGGACTTCGACCCGCTGGACGACACCAAGGTGTGGCCCGAGAACGACTTCGAGCCGAAGCTGGTCGGCACCATGACGCTGACCTCGAACGTGGGTGACCACCACAACGAGAACGAGCAGATCGCCTTCGGCACCGGTGTGCTGGTGGACGGCCTGGACTTCTCCGACGACAAGATGCTGGTCGGGCGGACGTTCTCCTACTCCGACACCCAGCGCTACCGCGTCGGCCCGAACTACCTGCAGCTGCCGGTGAACAGCCCGAAGAACGCCCGGGTGGCCACCAACCAGCGGGGCGGCCAGATGTCCTACGCGGTCGACCTGGGCCAGGGGCAGAACCCGCACGTGAACTACGAGCCCTCGATCACCGGCGGCCTGCGCGAGGGCCAGTACCCGACCCACGACGAGCAGGGCCCGGAGATCACCGGCCGGCTGACCCGCAAGCGGATCCCGCGCACCGACGACTACACCCAGGCCGGGCAGCGCTACCAGCTGATGGAGCAGTGGGAGAAGGATGACCTCGTCGCCAACTTCATCGAGCTGATCAGCGAGGCTGCCCGCCCGGTGCAGGAGCGGATGGTCTGGCACTTCCTGATGGTCGACGACGAGCTGGGCCTGCGCGTGGGCGAGGGCCTCGGCATCTCCCCCGACGACGTCCGGATGCTCGAGCCGCTGCAGAGCCAGACCCTGTCCGAGGCCGAGCTGGACCGGCTGGCGAACCTGGGCAAGAACGGCCCCCGGGACGTCACCGGCCTCAAGATGACCCACACCGTGCCCAACGAGCACGTCGTCATCGCCGGCTGACCGGCCCCGCCGGCGCCCACGGCCACCGGGCAGCTCCACCACGACGAGGCACCTCCGGCCGGAGGTGCCTCGTCGTGCGTCGGGGGCGCTCCGCCGTGCCGGCATGCCGCGTGGGTCGCCGGCTTCCTCGTCCAGCCGCTGAGCAGGACAGATCCCGACGGTCCCGGTAGGTAACGTGGGTGGGGCGGCGCTGCCGTCCTTCCCGCACGCTCCCGGGCCTCCCGCCCGGACACCCGCACAGGAGCACCCATGAGCGACACCTGGTCCTTCGAGACCCGTCAGATCCACGCCGGCCAGAGCCCCGACGAGGTGACCCACGCCCGCGCGCTGCCGATCTACCAGACCACCTCCTACACCTTCGACAGCGCCGCGCACGCCGCGGACCTGTTCGCGCTGAAGCAGTTCGGCAACATCTACACCCGGATCATGAACCCCACCCAGGACGCGGTGGAGCAGCGGATCGCCTCCCTCGAGGGCGGCGTCGGGGCGCTGCTGGTGTCCAGCGGCCAGGCCGCGGAGACCATCGCCCTGCTCAACGTGGCCGAGGCCGGCGACCACGTGGTGGCCAGCACGCGCCTCTACGGCGGCACCTACAACCTGTTCCGCTACAGCTTCGCCAAGATGGGCATCCAGGTCAGCTTCGTCGAGGACCCCGACGACCTGGCCAACTGGCGCTCGATGGTGCAGCCCAACACCAAGGCGTTCTTCGCCGAGACCATCTCCAACCCCCAGATCGACGTCCTCGACATCGAGGGCGTGGCCGGCGTCGCGCACGAGGTCGGCGTGCCGCTGATCGTGGACAACACCATCGCCACCCCCTACCTGATCCGTCCGATCGAGTGGGGCGCGGACGTGGTCGTCCACTCGGCCACCAAGTACCTGGGCGGGCACGGCACGGCGGTGGCCGGGGCGATCGTGGACAGCGGCAACTTCGACTACGCCAAGGACCCGGAGCGCTTCCCCAGCTTCAACACCCCCGACGCCTCCTACAACGGCATCGTCTACGCCCGCGACCTCGGTGTCGGCTCGCCGCTGGGGGCCAACCTGGCCTTCGTGCTCAAGGCCCGCGTCCAGCTGCTCCGCGACCTCGGCTCGGCGGTCTCGCCCTTCAACGCCTTCCTGATCAGCCAGGGCATCGAGACCCTCAGCCTGCGGCTGGACCGCCACGTCGAGAACGCGCTGGCGGTGGCCACCTGGCTGGAGCAGCGCGACGAGGTGGAGAACGTCAACTACGCCGGCCTGCCCTCCAGCCCCTGGTACGACCGGGGGAAGAAGTACGCGCCCAAGGGCACCGGCGGCGTGCTGTCCTTCGAGATCGCCGGCGGCATCGAGGCCGGCCGCCGCTTCGTGGAGGCGCTCGAGCTGCACAGCCACGTGGCCAACATCGGCGACGTGCGCAGCCTGGTGATCCACCCCGCCTCCACCACCCACTCCCAGCTCTCGCCGGAGGAGCGGGTCAAGGCGGGCGTCACCGAGGGTCTGGTCCGGCTCGCGGTCGGGCTGGAGCACATCGACGACATCCTGGCCGACCTCGACGCGGGCTTCCGCGCCGCCAAGTCCGCCTGATCCCCGGACCGGTGCGGTACGGCGGCTGGCGCCCGGGGGCCCCGCCGGGCGCCCGCCGCTCCGCCGACCTCGGGGCCCTCGACCTCGAGCTCGGCGGTCGGCTGCCCCGGGTCGAGGTCGCCTACGAGACCTGGGGCCGCCCGCGGCGGCGGGACGGCCGGGTGGCCAACGCCGTACTCGTCGAGCACGCCCTGACCGGCGACGCGCACGTGAGCGGCCCGGCCGGACCGGGGCAGCCCACCGCCGGCTGGTGGGACACCCTCGTCGGCCCGGGCCGGGCGCTGGACACCGACCGCTGGTTCGTGGTCGCCGCCAACGTGCTCGGCGGCTGCCAGGGCACCACCGGCCCCTCCTCCGACGCCGCCGACGGGCGGCCGTGGGGCTCCCGCTGGCCGGCCACCACCATCCGGGACCAGGTGGCGGTGGAGGTCGCGCTGGCCGGCGTCCTGGGCGTCGAGCGGTGGGCCGCCGTGGTCGGCGGGTCGATGGGCGGGATGCGCGCGCTGGAGTGGGTGGTCGGCGAGCCGGACCGGGTGGGTGCCGCACTGGTGCTGGCCACCGGCGCCGCCGTGACCGCCGACCAGATCGGCATCCAGAACGCCCAGGTCCTCGCGGTCACCGGCGACCCGGACTGGCGGGGCGGGGACTACCTGGCCGCGGGCACCTTCCCGGCCACCGGCCTGGGGCTGGCCCGGCGGCTCGCCCACCTCACCTACCGCAGCGAGACCGAGCTCGAGGAGCGGTTCGGCCGCGCCCGGCAGCCCGGCCACGACGACCTGTTCGCGGTCCAGTCCTACCTCGACCACCAGGCCGGCAAGCTCGTCCGCCGCTTCGACGCGGGCAGCTACGTCGCCCTCACCCGGGCGATGAACACCCACGACGTGGGACGCGGCCGCGGCGGGGTCGCGGCCGCGCTGGCCCGGACGCCGGTCCCGCTGGTGGTCGCCGGCATCGACTCCGACCGGCTCTACCCCCTGCGGCTGCAGGAGGAGATCGCGACGGCAGCCCCGGGCTGCGCGGGGCTGGAGGTCGTCCGCTCCCGCTCCGGCCACGACGGCTTCCTGATCGAGTCCGGCGCCGTCGGCCCGCTGCTCGAGCGGACGCTGGCGCTCGCCCCCTGACCGCACCGGCGGCGGCCGGGGCACCCCGGGCAGCCGCTCAGCCGCGGTGCGCGGCCAGCTCCAGCGCGTCCCAGGCCCGGCGGCGCTCGCGCTGCTCGGCGGGGTCGGCGACGGGCACGGCGGCCAGCAGCCGGCGGGTGTAGTCCTGGTCGGGCGAGCGCAGGACCGAGGCGGTCGCGCCGGTCTCGACCAGCCGGCCGTCGTACATCACCGCGACCCGGCTGGTCACCTCGGCGACGACGGCCAGGTCGTGGCTGATGAACAGGCAGGCGAAGCCGAGGTCGCGCTGCAGCTCGGCGAGCAGCTCCAGCACGGTGGCCTGCACCGAGACGTCGAGGGCGCTGGTCGGCTCGTCGGCCACCAGCAGGGCCGGCCGGTCGACCAGGGCGCGGGCCAGGGCGACGCGCTGGCGCTGGCCGCCGGACAGCTCGTGCGGCAGCCGGCCGGCCAGGTCGCGGCTGAGCCGGACGCGGTCCAGCAGCTCCTCGACCCGCTGCCGGCGGACGCGCGCGTCGGTGGTCCCGTGCAGCACCAGCGGCTCGGCGATGCTGCGGGCGATGGTGTGGCGCGGGTTGAGGCTGGAGGCCGGGTCCTGGAAGACGATGCCCAGGTGCCGGCGGGCCTCGCGCAGGCCCCGCCGCGACGCCCCGGCCAGGTCGACCCCGGCCAGCCGGGCCTGCCCGGAGGTGAGCGGGACCAGCCCGGCCAGTGCCCGGCCGACCGTCGACTTGCCCGAGCCGGACTCCCCGACCAGGCCGAGGAACTCCCCCGACGCCACGGTCAGCGAGACCCCGTCCACGGCCCGCACCTGCCCGCCGCGACCACCGAACACCACGGTCGCGTCCACCAGCTCGGCGGCCGGGACCTGGCGCCCGGCAGTGCCCGTCGAGGCGTCCGGGGAGCCGTCCGCCGGGCCGGCCACGGCTCCGATGCGGGGCACGGCCCGCAGCAGGGCACGGGTGTAGTCGGCGCGGGGGTGGGCGAACAGCTCGGCCACCGGAGCGGTCTCGACCACCCGTCCCTGGTACATCACCACCACCTCGTCGGCGATGTCGGCGACCACCCCCATGTCGTGGGTGATCAGCAGCACCGCGGTGCCCAGCCGGGTGGTGAGGTCGCGCAGCAGGGCGAGGATGCCGGCCTGGACGGTGACGTCGAGGGCGGTGGTCGGCTCGTCGGCGATCAGCACGTCTGGGTCGTTGCTGATGGCCATGGCGATCATCGCCCGCTGCAGCTGCCCGCCGGACACCTCGTGCGGGTACGCCCGGGCGATCCGGGCCGGGTCGCGGACGGCCACCAGCTCGAGCAGCTCCAGCACCCGCCGCCGGGTGCCCTCGCGGTCCAGCCCCGGCTGGTGCACGCCGACGGCCTCGCCGATCTGGTCGCCGATCCGGTACACCGGGTTCAGCGCGTTCATCGGCTCCTGGAAGATCGCCGCGATCCGCCGGCCGCGGATCGCCTGCAGGCGGTCCGGCGCCGCTCCGACCAGCTGCTCGGAGGCGCCGTCAGCCCCCACCAGGCGGGCGGACCCCCCGACCCGGGCCGAGGGCGGCAGCAGCGACATCAGCGACATCGCCGTGACGCTCTTGCCCGAGCCGGACTCCCCCACCAGGGCCAGCACGCGGCCCCGGCGGAGGGTGAGGTCGACCCCGTGCACCACCTCGGTGGGTGGCTGGCCGGCGGGGCCGTCGCCGGCCACGAAGGCGACCGTGATCGCCTCCGCGGTCAGGGCCACGGCGCCCGGCTCGCTGCCGGCTGCCGGCTCGGTCACGGGGTCCGCCTCACCCGCGGGGTCGGCTCGCTCACGGGGCCAGCGTCACCTTGAGGTAGTTCGGGTACGCCGGGAACGCCCCGATGGTGAAGTTCTGCACCTTCGAGCCGTGCAGGAACGAGTTCTTCGTGTAGGTCAGCGGCACGATGGGCGCGTCGGCCATGATCTGCTTGTCGATCGCCGCCCACTGGGTCCCGGCCTGCGCCGGGTCGACGGTGCCGGTCGCCTTGGCGATCGCCGCGTCCACCGAGGCGCTCTTGTACCGGGAGATGTTGTAGCCCCCGCTGCCGATCTGGCTGGAGTCGAACAGCGGCTGGATGTTGCCGTTCGGGCTCGGGAAGTCCGGCTGCCAGCTGCCGATGTACATGTCGTAGTTGCCCGAGCCGCCGGTGACGCGCTCGACCGCGGTGTTCTGGTCGAGCGGCTGCAGGGTCACCTCGACCCCGGCCTTGGCGAAGCCCTGCTGGATGGCCTGCCCCTGGGCGAGGGAGACCGTGTCGTTCTGCACCACGAGGGTCAGGGCGAGGTCGCTGGCGTGGCCCGCCTCGGCGAGCAGCGCCTTGGCCTTGTCGATGTCACCCGAGGCCGGTGCGGGGTACTGGTCGTACTCGGCCCGCCCGGGGATGCCCGGGGTGATCAGCGTGGTCGCGGCCGCGCCGGAGAGGTCACCACCGGAGGCCAGCAGGAAGGCCTGGCGGTCGGCGGCGTACTCCAGCGCCTGGCGGACCTTGACGTCCTTGAGGGCGCCGCGCGAGGTGTTGAAGGCCAGGTAGGCCAGCGCCCCCGGGTCGGAGGTGACCAGCCGGCTCTTGGCCGAGGGGTTGCCCTGGGCCTGCGCCAGCTGGGCCGGCGGCACGAACTGGGCGCCGAACGAGGTGGCGGCGTCCCCGCTGTCGGCGATCAGCGACTGCGCGGCCACGGTCGCGTCCTGGCTCAGCGTGAAGGTGATGCTGTCCGGGCCGGCGGTGCGGACGCTGTCGGTGGCCTGGTCCCACTTGGGGTTGCGGACCAGCTTGAGCGCGACGCCCTGCTGGTAGGACTCGACCTCGTAGGGCCCGGACGCGGCCGGCTTCTCCCCATAGGTGGCGGGCTTGGTGTCCTTGGCCTTGGGGACCGGAGAGAAGGCCGGCATCGAGGCGATCCAGGGCCAGTCGCCGTAGGGGGTGTTCAGCTCGAAGACGATGGTCTTGTCGTCCGGGGTCTTGATCGAGGACAGCTCCTTGCCGCTGTACGGGCCGCTGTAGTCGGCCGCACCCGCGAGCAGGGACTTGTGGTAGCCGAGGCCGCCGGACAGCTCGGGCGCGAAGGAGCGCTCGATGCCGTACTTGATGTCGCCGCTGGTGATCGGGGTGCCGTCGTCGTAGGTGAGCCCGTCCTTCAGCGTGTAGGTCCAGGTCTTGCCGCCGTTGCTGGCCGTGCCGGTGTCGGTGGCCAGGTCGGGGACCGGCTTGGCCTCCTGCCCGGGCGTGATGTCCCAGGTGGTGAGCCGGCGCTCGACGAGGCCGAGCGAGGTGATGGCCAGGCTCTGGCTCTTGGCCGGGTCGAAGCTGATCTCGGTCTGGGAGGTGAGGATGCTGAGGTTGCCGCCCTTGGTCACCGGGGCGGTCGTGTCGCCGCTCGGGGTGCTCGGGTTCGCGTTGCAGCCGGCCAGCAGCAGCGTGGTCGCCGCCAGCAGGGCACCGACCGTGGTCGCGCGCTTCATGGAGATAGGTCCTCTCGGGTGGTGCAGGTCGTGCGGAGGTGGAGCAGGAGCAGGTGATCGGCGGTGATCAGCCGGCGCGGGCCTTGACCCGGGGGTCGAGCAGTCCGTAGGTGATGTCGACGAGGAAGTTGGCCACGACGATCACGAAGGCCGAGAACAAGGTGACCCCGACCAGCACCTGCAGGTCGAGGTTGCCCACGGCGTCGAGCAGCAGGGCGCCCAGGCCCTGCATCGAGAACACCTTCTCGGTGATGACCGCGCCGCCCAGCAGCCCGCCGAGGTCGAGACCGAACACGGTGGCGACCGGGATGAGCACGTTGCGCAGGGCGTGGCGGGTGATGGTCCGCCGCTCGCTCAGCCCCTTGGCCCGGGCGGTGCGGATGTAGTCCTCACCCAGCACCTCGAGCATCTCCCCGCGGGTCAGCCGGGTGTAGAGCGCGGCGTTGAGGAAGGCCAGCACCAGCCAGGGCAGCACCAGGTGCCAGGCCCAGTCGACGGGGCTCTGGCTCAGCGGCACGTAGCCCGCCACCGGCACCATGTTCAGCGTGAACCCGAACAGGCCGATGCCGAGCAGCCCGACCAGGTAGGCCGGGGCCGAGACCCCGGCGACCGCCCCGGTCATCAGCAGCCGGTCCGTCGCCGAGCCGCGCTTGAGGGCGGAGACGACGCCGGTGGCCACCCCGAGCACCAGCCACAGCACGGCCGCGCCGATCGCGATCGAGAAGGTCACCGGGATGCGGTCCAGGATCAGCTGGGTCACCGGCTGGTTGAGCCGGAACGAGTAGCCGAAGCAGGGCGCCGAGCACTGGATCGCAGCCGTGCCCACCCCGTAGGTGCGGCCGGCGACCAGCCCGCCGAGGAAGGAGCCGAACTGGCGCCACCACGGCTGGTCGTAGCCCATGAACGACTCGGCCTGGGCCAGCCGCTCGGGGGTGCAGGGCCGACCGCAGGAGAGCTGCGCCGGGTTGGCGGGCAGCAGGTAGAAGATCGCGTAGCTGATCAGGGCGATGACCAGCAGGACCAGGACCATGCCGAGCAGCCGGCCGCCGAGGAAGCGGAGCAGCGAGCCGCCCGAGCCCCGCCGGGTGCGGGCGGCGCGGGGCGCCGGTCCCTTCGTGCCGCCGGTGCGGGCGACGTCGGTGGCGCTCATCGGCGCAACCCGGCCGAGCGCGGGTCGAGGGCGTCGCGCAGCCCGTCGCCGAAGAGGTTGAAGGCCAAGGTGATGAGGAACAGGGCGGCCCCCGGGAAGATGAGGAACATCGGGTCGGTCTGGACCCAGCTGATCGCCTCGCCGATGGAGCGGCCCCAGGCCGGCGTGGGCGGCGGCACCCCGACGCCCAGGAAGGACAGCGCCGCCTCGGCGCCGATCTTGCCGGGGATCGAGATGGTGGCGAACACGATGATCGTGGCGGTGAGGTTGGGCAGCACCTGGCGGAACAGCACGTGCCCGGCGCCCGCGCCGGCCGCCCGGGAGGCGACCACGTAGTTGCGCTCCTTGAGCAGCAGCGTCTGGCCGCGCACCACGCGGGCGATCGGCGGCCAGCCGAAGAATCCGATGACCAGGACGATCAGGGCGGACTTGGGCAGCCAGGGCGGGGCGATGGCGCCCAGAGCGATCATGAAGACCAGCCCGGGGAAGCCGAACACGACGTCGGTGGTACGGCTGAGCAGCCGGTCGGTCCAGCCGCCGAAGTAGCCCGCGACCAGGCCCACCAGCACGCCCAGGACCACCGAGACGACGGTGGCCGCCAGCCCGACCAGGATCGAGGTGCGGGCCCCGTAGACCACCACGGCGAACAGGTCGCGGCCGGTCAGCGGCTCGACACCGAACCAGTGCTGCGCGCTGATGCCGCCGAGCCGGCCCGCGGGCGCCCCGGTGCCGCCGAGGGCGGCCAGGTCGTAGTCGTAGGGGCCGTGCCCGGACACCCGGGCGACCAGGGGCGCGAAGACCGCCGCCAGCAGGAAGACGGCGATGACCGCGATGCCGACGACGGCCCCGTGGTCGGCCCGCAGCCGCCGGAGCACCGAGCTGCCGGAGGTGGGGGCGGCGACGACGGCTGCGCTCACCGGGCCACCCCTTCCCTCGCTGCTCGGGCCCACCCCCTCGGGTGGCGCCTGCTGGTCATGCCTCGACGCGGCCGGGCGATGCGTCCGCCCGGTGGTCAAGCCACCCGGGGCCGACCGTATTCCCGAGCGCGACGATGGGGATACCCTCGCAGCCACGTCCGGCACCCGGCCGGGAACGGTCTGGAGGGTGGACGGCCCGGGTCGGAGCGGCCGCCGGCGGGACCCCGTGCCGGCCCTCCCGGCCGGGCTGCGGCGCCGGCGCGCGCGCCCCTGGCGGTTGGACCAGGCCTTCCCTGGGTACGCTGACCTCGGTTTACAGCGTAAACACCGGAGCCCGCGCTCCCGCCCGACTCGCGGTCGCACCCCGCGCCCGGCGGGGGCGCAGCACCACCCCACAGCCAGCAGGAGGACCCGCATGAGCATCACCGTGGACCAGCTCCGTCAGCTCCTCGCCCACCCCGGCAAGGTCTACGCGGGCCAGCACAAGCTGGGCTCGGTCGGCCAGGTGTACGTCGACGACGCCAGCGGCGACCCGAGCTGGGTGACGGTGAAGACCGGTCTGTTCGGCACCTCGGAGTCGTTCGTGCCCCTGGAGGGCGCCCGCGTCGACGGGGACGACATCGTCGTGGCCTTCGAGGAGCAGGCGGTCCGCCACGCACCGCGGGTCGACCCCGACGGCGCCCTCTCCCCCGAGGAGGAGGAGCAGCTCTACCGCCACTACGGCCTGCACGGCTACGGCTCGGAGCAGCAGGGCGGCACCGCGGGCGAGCGCGACCGGGGCGCGGCGGCGGGAACGGTCGGGCACGACACCGCCGGCACCGGCACCGACATCGCCATGACGCGCTCGGAGGAGCGGCTGCGGGTCGGCACCCGTGAGCACGAGACGGGCCGGGCCCGGCTGCGCAAGTACGTGGTCAGCGAGCGGGTGTCGCAGACGGTGCCGGTGCGGCACGAGGAGCTGACCATCGAGCGCGAGCCCATCACCGACACGACCGGCACCGCCGCGCCCAGCACGCTCAGCGAGGACGAGGTCGAGATCGTGCTGCACGAGGAGGTCCCGGTGGTGGACAAGGAGGTCGTGGCCGCGGAGCGGATCCGGCTCGGCACGCGCACCGTCACCGAGCAGACCACCGTCTCGGGCGAGGTCCGGCGCGAGGAGATCGAGCTCGAGGCCGGCACCCGCGCGAGCACCACCGGGGACCGGCCCGCCACCGGCGGACCCGGCACCGACCTCCCCGGCCGGGACGACACCGGACGCGCGCACTGACCGAGGCTGCGGGCCGGACGGCCCGGGACTGGGTACGGTCCGGCTGGGGCCCCCGGCACACCCACCACACCTCAATCTGACGAAGGACGACCATGAGCAGCGCACTGACCCCTCCCGGCCGCGACGACCAGCCGGACCGCACCCGCACCGACCAGCCGGACCGCACCCGCACCGACCTGGACCGGCCGGGGGCTGAGCGTTCCGGCGCCGCCGCCACGGCCGGGCGACCCACCGGGCACGACCTGGTTCGCGCGCAGAAGGAGCGCTTCGGTGGCATGAAGTTCGGCGCCTGCTTCTTCGGCTGGCTGACCGCGACCGGCACCGCGGTGCTGCTGACCGCCCTGCTCGCGGCCGTGGGTGCCGCCTTCGGCCTGGCCAACGGCGTCACCGCGGGCGCCGCCCAGCAGAACGCGCAGACGCTCGGCCTCGCCGGCGGCATCGCCCTGCTGGTCGTGCTCTTCGTGGCCTACCTCGCCGGCGGCTACGTGGCCGGCCGGATGGCCCGCTTCAGCGGCGTCAAGCAGGGCATCGGCGTCTGGCTGTGGGCCCTGATCATCGCCGTCGTCGTGGCCGTCCTGACCGCCATCGCCGGGAACCAGACGAACCTGCTGGCCAACCTGAACGGCTTCCGCCTCCCGCTGAACCGGGACGCCCTGACCACCGGCGGGATCATCACCGCCGTCGCCGTGCTGCTGATCAGCCTGCTCGGCGCCATCCTCGGTGGCCTGGCCGGCATGCGCTTCCACCGCCGGGTGGACCGCGCGCCCCTCGACGACTGACCGACCACCCGCCTCTCCTCGAAGGACGCTCATGACTCTCCCGCCCGACCCGCAGACCGGCCTCGACCGCTCCGACCAGCCCGCGGCAGGGGCGGCCCCGGAGGTCGTCCGCTCCGAGGAGCGGCTGGTGGTCCGCACCGACCTCCGCCCGACACGACGGCTGCGCCTGCGCAAGCGGGTGGTGACCGAGGAGGTCACCCACACCGTCACCGTGCGCCGCGAGGAGCTCGTCGTCGACGAGGAGGACCTCACCGGGGCCACCGCGACCCCGGGCACGCAGCCCGACTTCGGCGACCGCGAGGTCGAGATCGTGCTGCACGAGGAGCGCGTGGTCACCTCCACCCGCGTGGTGCCGGTCGAGCGCGTGCGCGTCCGGGTCTCCACCGTGACCGACCAGGTCGAGGTGGAGGAGGTCCTGCGCCGCGAGGAGATCGACGTGCAGACCGTGCCCGTGACCGAGCTCGACACCGAGGGCACCAGGACCCGCACCACCTGAGCCCCGGCTCCGCACGGCCAGGACGGCCGGCTGCAGGCATCGCGCCCGCGGCCGGCCGTCCTGCTCCCCCGAGGGGTCAGCGCCGCCAGACGGTGGCGCGGACCACCTCCTCCGGGGGACGGGTCGCCCCCACGACCGACGTGCGGTCGTCCAGGTCCGCGTACGCGCCGTCCGCGGGCAGCCCGTCCTCGGTGAGGTCGTGCAGGACACCCCGCCGCCAGAGCGCCGGGTGCTCCCCCTCCCGGTCTGGCTGGTCAGCAGGACCTCGCCCCGGTTGTTCACCGCGATGGCCGACGAGGCCCCACCACCCACGTCGACGAGGTCGGTGGCGCGTCCCCGCCGCCACAGCGTGGCCCGCTCGTCCTGCTCCGCGTCGAAGGTCCAGCCGACCACCCAGCCACGGTCGTCGAGGGCTCGGCTGTCCCCCCGGTCGAACGGGCCGACGGGCAGCTCGCCCACCCGCCCCCGGCGCCACACGGCCGGGTGGAACCCCTCGCCGGAGCCCCGGCCGCCGCTGACCTCCCGCGCCGGTTGATGTCGGAGACGTCGCCCAGCGGCAGGGTCGTGACGTCGCCGCCGGACCATTGCACGATCCGCGACCGACCGGGCTCGGTGGTGCCGGCGACCTGGCCCCGCTGGTTGATCGCCACCGCGTTCTCGAGCGTGCCGGAGGGACCGGTGAGCGGGATGGACGTCCCGTCCTGCCAGATCGCCGCCTCCCCGGTGTCGTCGCGTCGGCCGATGACCTGGCCGCGGTCGTCGACGTCCGCCGGGCTGGAGTTGCCGAGGTCGGTCATCCGCCCGTCGCGCCAGAGGAAGCCGTGGTGGTCGTCGAACCCGCCGGTGAACTGCGACCGGCCCACCACCAGCCCCCGGGGGCTGACGGCGCTGGCGTAGCTGCTCTCCCCGCCCAGGGTGCCCCCGGTCCACCGCCCGGTAGCCGTGCGCGGCGCTGGAGCCGGCCCGCGGCGCGACCGTGGGTCGTGCGCCGGCCGCCGAGGGTCCCGGCGCGAGCACGGTCCCCGCCAGGACCGCGACCAGCACTGCTGTGGTCTGACGTCTCCACCTCATCGTGGACTCCCTCCTCCGGGTCCGCCTCGCGGCGGACGCCGGCCGGACGCACCGCCCAGGCGGGCCGGAGGGGCCGGACGACCGCTCCGTCGCGCGTCTGCTCACCGGTCTGCACCGCGGCGAGGTGGTCGGGGTCCCGGTGCGGTCACGGCTGCGCACCGCTCCGGC
>Ga0210040_10006516_pt1 | contig 14519 bp, 15 predicted proteins | sample CryGeyCG12114_NA_FD_185462 | JGI IMG/M metagenome (GOLD analysis project Ga0210040, IMG submission 185462) | Groundwater microbial communities from aquifer - Crystal Geyser CG19_WC_8/21/14_NA (SPAdes) (version 2) | ecosystem: Environmental > Aquatic > Deep subsurface > Groundwater | place: USA... | reverse complement strand
GGCCGGTCGGACCCTGCGGCCGCGACCGGCAGGTGCTCTTCGACTACCACCCGGGCATCCGCGTCCTGCTGCCCACCGAGGTCGGAGTCAAGAGCGTCCTCATCGAAGACCTGATGCCGCTGGCCTCCCGCTGGACCGTCGAGAGCGGCACCGAGAACTACGACCCAGCCCTGTTCGCTCAGCAGTAGGACGGTCGAGGGCGTGCCGCTGTCGATCGTTGACTGGAACAGCCGCGGAGCCCCGCGGCGGACGGACCGAGGGCTCGGGAACCGGTCGGCGACCGCCTCACGGCGCCGTCGTCGATCCGCTGTCCAAGTCGGGTTGGGCCGGTATCTTCCTCGTGAACCTCCCGCGCTGGTCGGCGCCGGGAGGTTCTTGCGTAGGAGGGCGACCGCATCAGGCGTCGCCCCACCACGCCGAGGAGCTCCTGTGCACGACCTCCAGCTGCACCGCGCCGGCCCGCGAGACCGCCCTGTCCTGGACCGGCTGTGGCTGACCTTCCGCCACGACATGGCCGAGCACCGCCCGGTCCTGCCTTTCCCCGACGGCACCTACCGCGACGAGCGGCTGCGCGCTGCCCTCACCCGCCCCGACCACGACGCCTGGCTCCTGCTGCTCGACGACCGACCCGCCGGCCTCGCCGTCACCCGCGCTCCGCACGACGGACCGCAGGTGCTGAGCAGCTACTTCGTCGTCCGCGGCGCACGACGTCTCGGACTCGGTCGCCGCGGCGTGCACGCCCTCACCAGCCAGCATCCCGGCGCCTGGGAGGTCGCCTACCAGGCCGCCAACGCCCCCGCTGCCGCCTTCTGGCCCCGCATCGCCGCCGAGATCGACCCCCTCGGATGGCACCAGCAGGACCGCACCGTCCCCGCGCGACCGGAGCTGCCGCCGGACACCTGGGTGACCTTCACAGCCCACCGCACGTCGACGACGTCGACCACGTCCTCGTCGCCGGCCTCTTCAGACGTGGCGACCACGTCGACGAGGCGGTGGACTTCCGCAGGGGATCGCTGACCGGGAAGCCCCCGAAGGGCGGGGCGGCCGCTAGCGTCGCGGGACGTGACGAGCTCGAGAGGGTTCCGACTCAGCCGGTCGCTCGTGTGGCTGGCGGGTGCGGTGGGAGTCGTCCACGCCGGGTTCAGCGCGTTCTGGGCCCTGGGTGGCCAGTGGCTCCTGGCCACGGTCGGCCAGTGGGCGGTAGAGCTGTCCGCGCAGTCCCCGGTGGCGGCGGGCGCCGGCCTCGGTCTCGTCGCGCTGGCCAAGCTGCTGGCCGCGGTGGTCCCGGTCGCTGTCGCCTACGACCGGATCCCCGGTCGCCGGCTCTGGCGCGCGGTGAGCTGGGTCGGCGGGTCCCTGCTCGTGGTCTACGGCGGCGTCAACGTCGTCGTCAGCAACGCCGTGCTGCTGGGCGTCGTAGCACCGGAGGGTGGCCACGACCGCTTGGCCATGCAGGGGCACGCCTTCTTGTGGGACCCGATGTTCGTCCTGTGGGGCGGCGCCCTGGTCTTATCGCTGTGGCTCTCGCGGCGAAGCCCAGCCACGCCCCGGTGAGGGGACGTGTCCGCTGACGATCGTCAGCTGACACGCGCCTGGTGAACGCTAGGATCCTGTACATGACGACCCTGCCGCTCGCCGACGCACGGGCCAACCTGTCCAAGCTCGTGGAGTCCGCGGTGACCACCCACGAGCGCTTCGAGGTCACCCGCAACGGCGACCGGGCCGTCGTCCTGCTCAGCGCCGAGGACTACGACGCACTCCTGGAGACCGTCGACGTCCTCAGCCGCGCTGAGGAGGTCCAGGCCCTCAGGGACGGGCTCGACGACCTCGACGCAGGCCGCACCGCGGCATTGGAGGAGGTACGCGCCTCGATGCTGCAGCGTGGACGCCTCCGGTCGTGAGGGCGCCCCCCGACGAAGACGGCGGCTACGACGTCGTCCTGACTCGCACCGCCAGGCGAGCACTGGAGGAACAGCTGCCCGAAGCGGTCGCTGCGGCCGCGTTCGAGCTCATCGCCGGCCCGTTGCGCGCTGATCCCCACCGTGTCGGCAAGCCGCTCCGCGAGCCGCTCTCGCCCCTGTGGTCAGCTCGGCGGGGGGAGTACCGGGTGCTCTACCGGATCATCGAGCGCCGCCTCGTCATCGAGGTCGTCTCCGTGGTCCACCGTCGCGACGCCTACCACCGCTGACCATCAGCGCCCTTGCCGCAGGCTTCCCACCAGCCGACCCCTGCCGGCGCAGCTGCGGACCTCGACGCCGGTGCCCGCCCCCCCCGCGGCCGTCCCGCTCGGGGTTGGTGACCGGCACGCTCCGCGTGACCATCCTCGAGCGGTGACCGCGGCGGTCGAAGCGTTGCGGCCTCCGCGGGCGTCAAGGTTCTATCGGACGCCGCAGGACGTCGCCGGCTTCGAGCAGAGCGGGATGGTCGAGCGTGAGCTCCTCCGCCTGCCCGTCCCAGTGGACGTCGCTGATGTCCCACAGACCCAGGCTCGCCCACCGAGGCTCCCGGTAGGACCACCAGGCGACTCCTGCGTACTCCTGGGTGTCGTAGATCGCCCGAGCCCACTGCTGGGTGACTTGGCGATCGCGGGTGACCACCTCGCTGGGGCGGAGGTTCCACTCGCTGAGCACCTCAGGGTCGTCCAGGTCGAGCACTGGCCGTCTCAGCTCGAAGCGGGCCAGGGCGACCGAGCTCCCGGGAGGAGCCGCCGGTGTCAACTGGAGCACCGCTGGAGTCCATCGTGGGTAGTCCCCCAGGTACTCGGCGACCGCGCCCGCGGGGGAGTCGCCGAGGTAGAGCACCAGGTATTCGTGCTCGGGGTCGTCCACGCGCCCCTGGCCCTGGCGCGGCCAGACGTAGGTTGGGTGGCCGTTGCTGGTGGGATCGCCCTGCCCTGGTAGCCACACGCACACCCGCCACACGTCCATCAGGAGAAGGCGCCCTGCTCACGAGCGGCGATAGCCGCCACCACCGGGGCGCTGCCCTGCAGTCGGAAGACATCGATGGGCCGGGCGCCGAGGTGTGCGTTGTCACCCGTCAGCCACAGCGCGGCTTGCTCGGGAGTGAAGGCAGCGAGGAGCTGGCCGACCAGGGACTCGAGATCAGCCAGCGCGGCGCGGTTGGCTGCCTCAACACCTTGACCCCGCACCCACCGGCCGGGACGGTCCTTGGCCACACCGAGCAGCTCGGCGACGGTGTTGTTGCCGAGCAGGTCGATCAGGCGACCGGCCACGGCCGGGGTGCTGTACGGCGCAGCTCCCTCGACTTTGAAGTCGACGGAGGCCCTGCCGCGCCGGCCGATCTTCCTCGCGTGGTACTTGGCCTGGGCCGCTGATGTGACGCGCATGCCTCTGGGGAGCCTGTAGCGGCCCTCGCGATCGGGGGCTAGATCCACCTCGACCTGCCGGGCCCCCGGAACTCGCAGCCTCACCTGCTTGGCCGTCGTGCGCGCTTCCGCCTCACCCATGAGCCAACGGTAGATGTTGGGCGCGATGGTCACCACCTCCACAGGGCCCAGGCCGCCCGCACGGGTGGTCACCGATGGCGCTCCAGGCCGGGCATGCCCGTCCCAGCAGCCGACCCCCTACCGGTGACGGCGCAGGTGAGCAGCCGCTCGAGCAGGACCTCGTGGTGAGCGTCCCAGTAGCTCTGTCCGGAACTGGTGTGCCGCACAGGTGCGGTCAAGCGGGACTGCTCGCGGTCATGTCGGCGGCGCCCGGCGTGGTTCCGGGAGCAGGGCCTCTTGGGGGACGGCCGGGCGCGCTAAGCGATCGTGCGCCACGAGCCCCGTCCGACGGTGGTAGGTGCGGCGGTCGACGGCGAGCGCGCGGCCACGGCGTCGACGGGACGGGGACGCCGTGTCGTCGCCGCACTCGCGCGGCCGCTCAGGGCCGCTGGGTGGTCAGCCGGCGAGCGCGGCGCTGCTGCGGCGGACCACGCCGCCCCAGAGGCTGAGTGCCCAGCTGTCGGGCAGGGAGCGCATCACGCCGCGGCTGACGGCGCGGTGGGTGATGGCCTGCTCGCTGCCCGCGAGCAGCGCGACCGGGCGCACCTGGCGCGCGCGGCGGGCCTCGTAGCGGCGCAGCGCGCCGATGGCACCTCCCGGGCCCACCCCCCGCAGGGCGGCGGCGAGGGCGTGCGCGTCCTCCAGGGCCTGGTTCACGCCCTGGCCGAGGCTCGGTGGCATGACGTGCGCGGCGTCGCCGACCAGGGTGACGGCGCCCGCGCCCCAGACCGCGGGGACGGGGGCGCTCCGGTGCTCCCACCCGGTGGTCTCGTCGCCGGCCACGGCCGCGAGCACCGCGGGGACGGGGTCGGCCCAGCTGCCGAAGCGCGCCCGCAGCGCCTCGCCCGGGTCGGCCGCGCCCGGGGCCGGCGCTGCACCGGGCGGGGTGCTGAAGGACCACTGGAGCAGGCCCTCGCCCGCGGGCTGGAGGTCGCAGAAGCCGGCGGGGCCGGTCATGAACAGGACTCGGTCGCCGTCGACGAGGGGGTGGTCCACCCGCGAGCACCCCTGCCACGTCGTCCAGCCGGTCCGGGACGGCACCGAGCCGGGGCGCACGGCGCGCCGGACGGGCGAGCGCTCGCCGTCCGCCCCGACCACGACGTCGGCCGCCAGGTCCTCCGGCAGCCCGCCCGGGACGTCGGCCACCCGCACGAGCGGGCGGCGCCGGTGCGGCTCGACGCCGTCGACGCGCGCGCCGAGGCGCAGGACGCCGTCGGGGAGGCGCTCGGCGAGCCGCTCGACGAGCCGGCCGCGCAGCACGCTCGTCGTGGGGGTGCCCACCTGGCGCCCGAGGTCGCCGAGGGGCACCCGCATCATCGGGCGCCCGTCGTCGGTGCGGCTCTCCAGCAGCTCCAGGTGGCGGCCGAGGTCGTCCACGCGCACGCCCAGCGCGACGAGGGCGGCGGTGCCGCCGCTGGTGAGCGTGACGGCACCGCCGCCCCGGCGCAGGGCGTCGGCGCGCTCGAGCACAGCGACGTCGTGGCCACCGGCCAGCAGGCCCAGCGCGGCCGCCAGGCCCGCCGGGCCCCCGCCGACCACGACCACCTCCACGCGCGTCAGCGGCCGGAGAGCAGGTCCGCGAACGACGGTGCGTCGTCGAACGGGTCGTGCGGGCGGCGGGCCGGCCTGCCCGCCACGACGTCGGCGAGCTGCCCCGCCGCCCGGTCCACCCGGGTGGACAGCGCGTCGCCGGAGCGGCTCGCGCCCGCCGGGCCGGCGTCACCGCCCCAGTCCTCGGGGGCCGCGAAGACGGCCGTCGGCAGGACCAGCGCGCGCAGGTGGGCGAACAGCGGGCGCATCGCGTGCTCGAGGACGAGCGAGTGCCGCTGCGTGCCCGCCGTCGCGCCGACGACGACCGGCACGTCGGTCAGGGCGTCCCGGTCCAGCGCGTCGACGAACGTCTTGAACAGGCCGCTGTAGGACGCCGCGAAGACCGGCGTCACGGCGACGACCGCGTCCGCGGACGCCACGGCGTCCAGCGCGTGGCGCAGCGCGGGGGAGGTGGCGTTCGCGACGAGGTGGTCGGCGAGGTCCCGGGCGACGTCGCGGATCTCGACCACCGTGACGTCGGTGCCCACGCCCCGCCCGGCCAGCGCCTCGACCGCGCTCGCGGCGAGCCGGTCGGCCAGCAGCCGCGTGGACGACGGTTGCCCCAGGCCGGCGGACAGGACGACGAGGGAGCGGCGGTCCATCAGGCCACCGTCGCAGCCGCCGGGGCCACCGCTGCGTCCGGGGCCGCGGCCGCGGCGTCCCGAGCGGCGACCCGGGAGGCGTGCGTCGGGGCGTCCGGGACGTGCGCGGGGCGCATCAGGTCCATCTCGCGGCGCAGGACGGGCACGACCTCCGCCCCGAGGATCTCCATCTGCTCGAGCACGACGTGCAGGGGCAGGCCCGCGTGGTCGATGAGGAACAGCTGGCGCTGGTAGTCGCCGAAGTGCTCGCGGAAGGTCAGCGTCTTGTCGATGACCTCCTGCGGGCTCCCGACCGTCAGCGGGGTGTGCTCGGTGAACTCCTCCAGCGACGGGCCGTGCCCGTACACGGGGGCGTTGTCGAAGTACGGCCGGAACTCCCGGACGGCGTCCTGGCTGTTCTTGCGGACGAACACCTGCCCGCCGAGCCCGACGACGGCCTGGTCGGCGCTGCCGTGGCCGTAGTGCTCGTAGCGGCGCCGGTAGAAGTCGACCAGCCGGATGAAGTGCTCCTTCGGCCAGAAGATGTGGTTCGCGAAGAAGCCGTCCCCGTAGTACGCCGCCTGCTCGGCGATCTCCGGGCTGCGGATGGAGCCGTGCCACACGAACGGCGGCACGCCGTCGAGCGGGCGCGGCGTGGAGGTGAAGGACTGCAGCGGGGTGCGGAAGCGCCCCTCCCAGTCCACGACGTCCTCGGTCCACAGCCGGCGCAGCAGCGCGTAGTTCTCGATCGCCAGCGGGATGCCGTCGCGGATGTCCTTGCCGAACCAGGGGTAGACGGGCCCGGTGTTGCCGCGCCCCATCGTCAGGTCGACGCGTCCACCCGACAGGTGCTGGAGCATCGCGTAGTCCTCGGCGATCTTCACCGGGTCGTTCGTGGTGATGAGCGTCGTGGCGGTCGAGAGCAGCAGGCGCTCGGTCTGCGCCGCGACGTAGCCGAGCATCGTCGTGGGAGAGCTCGGGACGAACGGCTCGTTGTGGTGCTCGCCGCTCGCGAAGACGTCCAGGCCGACCTCCTCGGCCTTGCGCGCGATGGCGACCATCGCGGCGATGCGCTCGCCCTCGGTGGGGGTGCGCCCCGTCGTCGGGTCGGGCGTGACGTCGCCGACCGTGAAGACCCCGAACTGCATGACCGCCTCCTGCGCGGACCGCCCCCGCGGGGCGCCCTGATGTTCCAACGTTCAACTGTCGTCGGGCCAACGGCTCCGCTCGGCCGCCTGTTCCCCCGCGGCACCTGCGCTGGGCCGTCCGGGACGCGGGGCCCGACGGCCGTCCGTCGCGGGAGGCGGCGGCGCGCGGGAGGTCGGTGCGACGCGTCAGCCCGGCAGCGCCTCGTCGAGCGCGGACCGGTCCTCGGCGGACATCTCCCAGCTCCCGGCGGCGGCGTTGGCGGCCACCTGCTCGGGCCTCGTGGCGCCGGCGATGACGGAGGAGACCTCGGGTCGGGCGAGGAGGCCGGCGAAGGCCACCTCGAGCATCGAGCGCCCCCGCTGCTCGGCGAAGGAGGCGACCGCCTCGGCGACGTCGAAGGCCTCGTCGGTGAGCCACGTCGGGCCCGCGCTCCCGGACAGGCGCGTGCCGTCCGGCGCCTGCTCGCCGCGGCGGTACTTGCCCGTGAGCAGGCCGCTGGCGAGCGGGAAGTACGGGAGGAAGCCGACGCCGTGGGCGGCGCAGGCGGGCAGCAGCTCCGCCTCGGCGCCGCGGCGCAGCAGGGAGTACTCCGACTGCTCGGAGACGAAGGGCGTCAGGTGCTCGGTGCGGGCCAGCCACGACGCGTCGGCGACCTGCCACGCGGGCAGGTTCGACGTACCGAGGTAGCGGACCTTGCCCTCGACGACGAGCTCGTGCATCGCCGTCAGCGTCTCCTCGAGCGGGGTCACCCCGTCGGGGCGGTGGTACTGGAGGAGGTCGACGTGGTCGGTCCGCAGGCGCTGCAGGGAGCCCTCGACGGCACGGCGCAGGTAGCGCCGGGAGCCGCGGGCGCCGAAGTCGTCGCCGTAGAGCCCGCCCATGTCGAGGCCGAACTTGGTCGCGAGGACGACGTCGTCGCGCCGGCCGCGCAGCGCCTCGCCGAGGGCGCGCTCGGAGGCTCCCTGCCCGCCGTAGACGTCCGCGGTGTCGAAGAGGGTGACGCCGTGCTCGAAGCAGGCGTCCACCACGGCCGTGGTGGCCTCCTGGTCGAGGCGGCCGCCGAAGTTGTTGCAGCCGAGACCGACCGACGAGACGCGCAGGCCGCTGCTGCCGAGGTTCCTCATCTGCATGCCCTCGACGCTAGGCCTGCCGTCCGGCCGGCGCCCCTCCGGCGCCGGCCGGGGGCCGTCAGGGCTTGAGCTGGACCTTGACGCAGCCGTCCTCCTTCTCGGCGAACGTGCGGTACATCTGCGGCGCCTGGTCGAGCGGCACGCGGTGCGTGGCGAAGGTGTCCACGCCGAGCGGGTCGGCGTCGGTGAGCAGCGGCATGATGTCGTCGACCCAGCGCTTGACGTTGCACTGGCCCATGCGCAGCTGGATCTGCTTGTCGAACAGCGTGACCAGGGGCATGGGGTCGGCCGCGCCGCTGTAGACGCCGGAGAGCGAGACCGTGCCGCCGCGGCGGACGACGTCGATCGCGGTGTGCAGCGCCTTCAGGCGGTCCACGCCGGCGGTCTGCTGCAGGGGGGCCGCCAGCGCCGAGGGCAGCAGCCCGGCGACCTTCTGCACCGTCGTCGTCGCGGGGGAGGCGTGGGCCTCCAGGCCCACGGCGTCGACCACCGAGTCGGGGCCGCGGCCGTCGGTCATGTCGCGGATCGCGTCGCCGAGGTCGTCCTCGTGCTCGGAGAGGTCGAGGACCTCGACGCCGCGGGCGCGCAGGCGCTCCAGCCGCTCGGGGACGAGGTCGACGCCGATCACGCGGTAGCCCTTGTGCGCGCCGATGCGGCAGGCGAAGTCGCCGACCGGGCCGAGCCCGAGCACGACGAGCGTGCCGCCGTCGGGCACGGCGGCGTACTCCACGCCCTGCCACGCGGTGGGGAGGATGTCGGAGAGGTAGGCGAAGCGGTCGTCCGCCGGCCCCTCGGGGAGCTTGATGTGGGTGAACTGGGCCTGCGGGACGCGCAGGTACTCGGCCTGCCCCCCGGGCACCTCGCCGTAGAGCTTCGAGAAGCCGAACAGCGCCGCGCCGGTGCCCTGGTCGCGCACCTGCGTCGTCTCGCACTGGGTGTAGAGTCCCCGGTCGCACATCCAGCAGTGCCCGCAGGAGATCTGGAAGGGGATGGAGACCCGGTCGCCGACGCGCAGGTCGCCGGTCTGGGAGCCGACGGCCTCGACGACGCCCATGGCCTCGTGGCCGAGGACGTCCCCGGAGCCCATGAAGCTGCCCAGGGGCTCGTAGAGGTGCAGGTCGGAGCCGCAGATGTTCGTCGTCGTGACGCGGACGACCGCGTCGGTCGGCTCCTGGATCGTCGGGTCCGGCACCTCCTCGACCCGGACGTCGCGCTTCCCGTGCCAGGTGACGGCCTTCATGCGTGGGCTCCGGTCATGCGGCGATCGTGGGGGGAGGCGGGGACCACCCGCAATCCGAGGGGTGCTCAAGACGTCAGGCCCGGCGCCGTCCTGCCGATGCTCACCACGTGACCACCACCACCCCGCTCGCCCCGGGGGACCTCGACGTCGCCGACACCCCGCCGGTGGCGCTGGTCGTCGAGGACGACGACGACGTGGCGGCGCTGCTCGTCTCGCACGTGCAGCGGCTGGGGTGGGTCTGCCACCGGGCCGCGACGGGGGAGGACGGCGTGGCGCTCGCGCTCTCCGTCGGCCCCCAGCTCGCGCTCGTCGACATCTGCCTGCCGGGGATGGACGGGCGCGAGGTCGTCCGCCACCTGCGCAGCCGAGCGGAGACCAGCGGCTGCGTCGTGGCGGTCACCACGGTGCTGGAGGGGGACGACCTCGTCGACGTCGGCTTCGACGTCCTCCTGCCCAAGCCCTTCACGCGCCGCGACGTCGAGCGCCTGCTCGCCGGCGTCCCGCGGCAGCCCCGCCCTCCCGGCGCCACCGACCCCGGTGCGCCGGTCCCGCTGCCGCGGTCGTCCACGGCCCCCTGAGCCGGCCCGTGACCCCCTGCGCCCGCCCGTGACCGCTGGAGCCCGCCCGTGACCGCTGGAGCCCGCAAGTGACCCCTGGAGCCCGCCCGTGACCACCGTCCTCGTGGCCGACGACGACAGCGACATCCGCGAGCTCGTCTCCTTCAAGCTCGGCCAGGCCGGGTACGAGGTGCTCGCCGTCGGCGACGGCGCCGAGGCGCTGGAGGCCGCCCGCGCGCACCGGCCCGACCTGGCGATCCTCGACCTGATGATGCCGGGGCTGTCCGGCCTCGACGTCTGCTCCCAGCTGCGCCGGGAGGAGGCGACGGCGGCCGTGCCCGTGATCATGCTGACCGCGAAGGCCCAGGAGCAGGACGTCGCCACCGGCTTCGCGGCGGGTGCGGACGACTACGTCGTCAAGCCGTTCAGCCCCCGCGAGCTGGTGAGCCGCGTGCAGGCGGTGCTCGCGCGCGCGGGCTCGTGAGAGCCCTCGCTGCCGTCGCGGTGCCGCGCGAAGGGCTGTCCGCCGCTCTCCCGGGCGCGCTCTCCTGGTCGCTCCTGGTCATCGCCGCGGTGGTCCTCCTGCTCGTCGGCGGGATCGCCGCCCGGCGCGCGGCGCGCCGACGGCGGGTCGAGCGGGTCCGGCGGACCACCGAGCCGCTGCGCCCGCTGCTCCTCGAGCTCGTGGCGGGTGAGCCGGAGGAGCAGGCGGACGCCGCCTCGCGGCTCGCTGCGCTGCCGCCACCGGTGTGGCGCTCGGTCGAGCCGGCCGTCGTGGCCCTGCTGTCCAAGGTGCGCGGTGACTCGCGGACCGAGGTCGTGCGGCTGCTGGAGGAGCGTGGCGTGCTGGGCCGCGCCCGCGCGGACCTGCGCCGGCGCGGTGCGGTGCAGCGGGCGCGAGCCGTCGAGCTGCTCGGGGCCGCGGGCGACGCGGCCTCGGTGCCCGCGCTCGTCGAGCTGCTGACGACCGACCGGGCCGCTGAGGTGCGCATCGTCGCGGTCCGGGCCCTCGGCCGGATCGGCGCCGCGGACGCGACGACGCCGCTGCTGTCGGCGCTGCGCGAGCAGCAGGGACGCAGCCGCGTGCCCCCGCAGGTGGTGGCGCACGCCCTCCTGCGCATCGGGCCCGCCGCGGCGGGCTCCCTCACCGCCGCCCTCGCCGAGGACTCCGCGGCGGTGCGCGCCACGGCGTGCGAGATCCTCGGCCGCGTCGGCGCCGTCGGCTCCGTCGCCGCGGTCCGCCGGTGCCTGCGCGAGGACGGCTCCGTCGAGGTCCGGGCCCGCGCCGCGACCGCGCTCGGGCGCCTCGGGATGCCGTCCGCGCTGGAGGACCTGGTCGCCGCGAGCGCCCCGTCCGCCCCCGGGACGGCGAGGACCAGCGCCGTCCGGGCCCTCGGGGAGCTCGGCGACCCGCGCGCCGTCCCGGTCCTCGCGCGCCTGCTCGCCGACGACGACGGGCAGGTGGCCGCGCTCGCCGGGCCGGCGCTCGTGGAGCTGGGCGGGACGGGTCGCGCGGTGCTGCACGAGGCGGCCGGCCCGGACGCCCCCGGCGGTGCGGGGGGCAGGGGGCAGGCGGCCGCGCGGGCGCGCGAGGCCCTCGCCGTGGCGCGGCTGCGCGAGGCCGTGCCGGCGCCGCGGGGAGCGGCTCCGGTGCCGAGCGCTGCGCCGGTCGGGGTCGGGGTCGGGGCATGACGTCCCCGTCGCTCGAGCTGCTTCGCGAGCCGCTCGCGGTCTTCTTCGAGGTCACCCAGTGGCCGGTGCTCGCCTACTTCGTGCTGCTCAACACCAGCTACCTCGTGCTCGTCGCCCTGGCGGCCGTGTCGCTCACCCAGCACCTGCGCCGGGACCCCTTCGCCGGCTACGACGAGACGTGCGCGTCACCCCTGACGCCGGCCGTGTCCGTGCTCGTCCCCGCGCACGACGAGGAGGCCGGCATCGTCACCGCGGTCGACGCGATGCTCGGCCTGCGTTACCCCGTCCACGAGGTCGTCGTGGTCGACGACGGCTCGCGGGACGCCACCTTCGCGCGGCTGGAGGAGGCCCACGACCTCGTCGAGGTCCCGCGGGTGGTCCCGCAGGACCTGCCCACCCGCGGCAGGGTGCTCTCGGTGCACGTGCCGCGCGACGGCCGCACGCCGCTCGTCGTCGTCCGCACGGAGAACTCGGGGCGCTCGGACGCCCTCAACGTCGGGGTGAACGTCGCCCGCCACGGGATCGTCTGCTTCGTCGACGCCGACTCGATCCTCGACCCCGACGCCCTGCTCACCGTGACCAAGCCCTTCGCCGACGACCCCGAGCGCGTCGTCGCCTCGGGCGGCGTCGTCCGCGCGGTGAACGGGTGCCGGGTGGTCGCCGGGCGCGTCGTGGAGACCCGGATGCCGCGCGGCTGGCTCGCCCGCATCCAGGTCGTGGAGTACCTGCGGGCCTTCATGCTCGGGCGCGCCGGCTGGTCGCGCGCGGGCGCCCTCGCCCTGATCTCCGGGGCCTTCGGCGTCTACCGGCGCGACGTCGTCGTCGCGGTGGGCGGGCTCGACCCCGACTGCATCGGGGAGGACTTCGAGCTCTGCGTCAAGGTCCACCGGGCGATGCGCGACGCCGGCCGGGACTACCGGGTGGTGCAGGTCGCCGAGCCCGTCTCCTGGACCGAGGTGCCGTCCACCCGCGCCGTCCTCGCCAGCCAGCGCCGTCGCTGGCACCGCGGCCTGTGGGAGGTGCTGCACCGGCACCGCGACATGCTCGGCAACCCCCGCTACGGGCGGGTCGGCCTCGTGGCGCTGCCGTACTACGTGCTCTTCGAGCTGGTCGCGCCGCTGCTCGAGCTCGTCGGCGTCCTCGTCGTCCCCCTGGGCCTCGCCCTGGGGCTCGTGGACGGCGGCGAGGCGCTGCGCTTCCTGCTCATCGCCTACGGCTACGCCCTCTTCGTCTCGGTGGCCGCCCTGGCGGTCGAGGAGTTCTCCTTCCACCGCTACGGCCGGTGGCGCGACCTGGGCACCGCCCTGGTCGTCTGCGTGCTGGAGAACGTCGGGTACCGCCAGCTCACGGCGCTCTGGCGCGTCCAGGGCCTGTGGGCGGCTCTTCGGCGCACCGAGCGGGTGTGGGGCGTCATGACCCGCACCGGGTTCGGCGACGCGGCGCCGGCCCGGGACCTGCAGGCGCCGACGGTCGGCGCGCGACACGCGGACGGCCTGCCGTGAGCGCGACCGCCGCGGGCGGGACGTCGCTCTCCCGCCGGCTGGCGCGGAGCTTCCTCCTGCTCGTGCTCGCGATCGTCCTCGTCGGGACCGCGGGCCTCGCGGGGCTCGTCGCGATGGACGAGGCCCACCACCAGCAGGACCGCCTCGTGCACCTGCAGACCGCCAACACCTCCATGCTCCTCGCGATGGCCAACGCCGAGACCGGGGTGCGGGGCTACCGGATCGCGCAGCAGACGACCTTCCTCGAGCCGTACGAGGAGGGGCGGGCGACCTTCCCGGAGCAGGTGGCGCGGGCGGAGGCCCTGGCCCTGCCGGACGAGCGCCTCCTGGTGGAGGCGCAGGTGGAGATCGCGGACCGCTGGTTCGCCGTCTACGGCGAGCCGGTCTCGTCCATGCCCCCGGGCGAGGTCGTGGTCCCCGACGAGCTCACGCAGACCAACAAGGACACCTTCGACGCCTACCGGGCGGCGAGCACCGCTCTCGCGGACCTGGTCTCGACCCGTGCCGAGGCCGCGCACAGGCGGGCCGACGCCGTGCGCACCGGCGCGCTCGTGGGCGCCGCCCTGGCGCTGGTCGTCGCCCTCGGGGTGGCGGTGGTCACCGCGCGCAGGACCCACGCGGGCCTCGTGGGGCCCCTGGGCGAGGTCGTCACGGTCCTGCGCCACCTCTCCGCCGGGGACCACGCCGCCCGGTCCGACGACCGCCGGGGGCCCCGCGAGGTGCGCGCGGTCGCCCGGTCGGTCAACCACCTCGCCGACGAGTCCGACCGGCTGCGCACCGAGCGCGGCGAGGCCGCACGCCTGCAGCATCTCGGCGTCGAGATCGGCCGGCGCATCCGCGAGCAGCTGGACGCCGAGGAGTCCCTCGCCCGGGCCGTGACCTCGCTCGGGGAGGGCCTGGGTGCCGACCGCGCCTGGGTCCGGCTGCTCGACGACGCCGGCCTCGGCGCGGCCACGGCGCAGTGGGCCCGCCCGGGGCTCGAGCCCTGCCCCGTGCCGGCGGTCGGGGGCGGGTCCGCCGGCTGGGCGCAGCTCCTGCACGAGCGCGGCGGCGTGCTGCGGGTGGACGACGTCGAGGCCGAGCTGCGCACGGGCACCGGCCGCGCGGACGACGACGAGCCGGTCGACGCGACCGGTGACGGCTTCGCCGCCTACCTGCGGGCGTTCGCCGCCAGGACCGGCGCCACCGCGACGCTCGCGCTCCCCGTCGGGGCGGGGGAGCGCGCCATCGCCTCGCTCACGGTGACCGTGGGCTCCGGGGCCCGCTGCTGGACCGACGGCGAGGTGGCGCTCGCCCGGTCGGTCGCCGCCGACCTCGGCCGCGCGCTCGTGCTGGCCCGGCTGTACCGGCAGCAGCAGGAGCTGGTCGAGCAGCTGCGCGAGCTGGACCGGACCAAGACCGACTTCCTGTCCACGGTCTCCCACGAGCTGCGCACCCCGCTCACGAGCATCTCCGGCTACCTCGAGCTCCTGCGCGACGGCGACGCCGGCGAGATCCCGCCGGAGGCGGACCGGATGCTCGCCGTCGTCGAGCGCAACACCCAGCGCCTGCGCTCGCTCATCGAGGACCTGCT
>Ga0210040_10006515_pt1 | contig 14520 bp, 11 predicted proteins | sample CryGeyCG12114_NA_FD_185462 | JGI IMG/M metagenome (GOLD analysis project Ga0210040, IMG submission 185462) | Groundwater microbial communities from aquifer - Crystal Geyser CG19_WC_8/21/14_NA (SPAdes) (version 2) | ecosystem: Environmental > Aquatic > Deep subsurface > Groundwater | place: USA... | reverse complement strand
ACTTGGTATGATAAAGAGTTTACCTGAAAATGAATAAAAATGAAAAATATAACTCCTGAGAAACTTACTGAACCTTGATTTGTAAATTTTTTTCTTCTTTTCTCACCCTCAAAGTAATTTTTTCAATCTCTCTTTGTCTCAATTCTTTCAGTCTTAGTTCATTTGAGATGAAAACTAAGCTAATGAACAAAATAACAATGGTGAACCAAAATAACCGAGATCGACAAATTCGGGTACAATAATGAGCATTATTCCAACGCAAATGAGTGGGACTTGTGGCTCGAATTACTGATGAGCCGATGATGTAACTTTTGTCTTTTTTCCCCAAAATTGGTAATAATGGCTTTGTGGATTTCTTGGAGTTCCCAACATTCCAACTTTGATTGTTATCGTTAACTGATGAGACTGGCAACATTTCAACAACAGGGCGCTGAAATTTTTACGAATCCCATAGTAATTAAATCAAAAAGTAAAAATTAGGATTTTACACGTAAAGTTTAAGGTTTTGTGTTGCCGCGTTTTTTGCAGTGTTCATGTGATAGATGTTTGCGCTGTTGTTAGCTCGTTCGCGTGTTCAGTTGTCGGGCGGGACTAATAATTAATGCTCTCGGTTTTTTCCCGTCGCTCATACTGAGTTTGCTTTTCAGATAAAAATGTAAAATTTTAATGAAAAATCACTCAAAATGCTATCTATACGATAACCACGAACTTTTTCTGTCCTGTTTGAAATCAAACTAAAAATTTTATACCGTTCTGATGACAATTTTTTGTTTTTTAATGCAAATTATTTCACGAAAACTTGAAACCAATAAGGGTTATTTCAAAAAATTCCGATATTTTTCATTTTCTGCAGCCAAAAATGTTACTTAAAGCTAATTTGAGCAATGTAAACGTTACACATTCAAATTGCTTACTCTGAAGGCATTGACGAACTACTAGCTGTACAAGCCATGATAATGTGGGAAACAATTTATTGGAATCAATGTGATTTTTTTATTATTATTTTGCCATCAAACAGATCTGATGCAAACAACGAAATACTATAAAATAGATCGAAAAACTGTAAAGAATTTAATACGCGGCATAGCTGCCGGTGAAATCGCGCACACCTGAATTTTGTCCCGCGAACGCACCTACACAGAATTTGTACGATTTCCCAAAACTGCAAATCGGTCTCAAACTCACACAAAACAAACAATATAGAACAAAATATTTTCACATTGGCGTTTAAAACTCACTAACCAACCAACCATGTATAAAATCTATATTTCCCTGTTGATCTCACATGTACCACTATTGTTGTGCGCTAGTGGCTCAATCGAAGAAGAAAAATATGGTGTCAAATATGCCAATAAATGTGAAGGTATTATTAAAACCAATTAAACTTAATACAATAGAGCTATAAAAACTTTCATGCCGTCCAATTTGAAAGTGAAGCTATGTAAATCTGGGCTAGAAATTGTTTCTTTTTTATGCTTCCAGTGTGTAAAATTATGACAAACGAGTTGAAAGATATGTTAGCCGAGACGGGAAAATCTGGAGAATTTCTGGAAACCAATTATCATCTGGATAAAAGGGAGAAAACTCGAAAGGAATACAAAACGAGTCAGTTACGGTTAATAGAGTCACTGGAAAAAGTTTGCGACAACATTATGAGCTATAATGTGCATAAGGAGCGCACCGATAGTACAAGATTTGCTAAAGGCCAGAGTCAAACTTTTTCTACTCTGCATGGTCTCGTGTAAGCAAAGCACTGTTTTGTTTAGAATTTTTATACAGCGGTTTTGATGATAAATTTTTTGCTGTGCTTTAGAACGTAACGTAAGAGACTATGCAATTTTACTGTGCTTTAGAACTTAACGAAGGATACTATGCAATTTTACTGTGCTTTAGAACGTAACGTAGGATACTATGCAATTTTACTGTGCTTTAAAACGTAGGAGACTGGCTATGCAATTTTGCTGTGCTTTAGAACGTAGGAAACTGACTATGCAATTTGTTGTGCTTTAGAACGTAGGATACTATGAAATTTTGCTGTGCTTTAGAACGTAGAATGCTATGAAATTTTGCTGTGCTTTAGAACGTGAACGTAGAATACTATGCCTATGCAATTTTTGTTGTGCTTTAGAACGTAGACTACTATGCAATTTTGCTGTGCTTGTGCTTTAGAACTTAGGAGACTGGCTATGCAATTTTGCTGTGCTTTAGAACATAGTTGACTGGCTATGCAATTGTTCTGAGCTTTAGAACGTAGAATACTATGCAATTTTTCTTGTGCTTTAGAACGTAGAATACTATGCAATTTTGCTGTGCTTTAGAACGTAGGAGACTATGCAATTTTGCTGTGCTTTAGAACGTAGGAGACTGGCTATGCAATTTTGCTGAGCTTTAGAACGTAGAATACTATGCAATTTGGCTGTTCTTTAGAATGCAAGATCTGAACATAACTTTTCTTGTGTACTATACATTTCAGTGACAAAGGAGTAAAAGTGGATTTAGGGATGCCATATGAAATGTGGGACAAACCTTCAGCAGAAATCACACATTTGAAATCCCAATGTGAAGATATGCTGGAAAAATATGAGGAAGAAATCGAAGACTGGTACAATCACAAACAGGAAGAAATCCCGTTGCAAACATATATCTGTGAAGAAATTGTGCTAAAAAATGATGATTCTAAATGTTTGACGGAAATTGCACCTGAACCTGCTAAGGTGGAAAAAGAAAAGGCTAAAACTGAATTGTGAAAATATAATATTCAATATTGTAGAGTTTTGTATCGTCACCTTGCATTTCCCTAACGCAAAGTTTTTTTAGTATTATGAAAAAAGTCGGCTTTTTTTCAGTGATCGCATAGCATAACATGAGAACATATTCTTTTCAGCATACTTTACACCTAATCTTATGTAAATATAACTTATTTCCAAAAAAATGCGGAAAATCATGATTTTTCACGAGTTTTTGAAAAAAAGATGCAAACAACACATTAGGTTTGTAATCTTTTATTCTGGGAAGACATTTTCTTCAATAAATAATAATAATAATTTGCTAATATCTCATTCTTTTGCCATGATACTACGGATAATTATCTCCCTGGTACAATATTATTTATCATCATGATAGTTAGTTCAGTACACTATAAGTAAAAGTAAATTCTAGAGATTTTTGCATGGAGGAGCTATTTTATATATACTTACAATGTCTACAACCTTTTTACCGTTTTCGTATTAAAATCCGCATCTAATTCATTCTAATCAGTTAGTGTAACTTACTAACTAACCACCTATACTCAATATTATTATGCTTATGATTGATATTTTTGGGAGGGACGTGAGTACAAAATAAAACACAAACGTCAACTCTTTTTTTTTTGCAAACAAAACTAATAATAATACAGTCAAATATGAAAAAAACGGAACGCCATTTTCTCATTAAAAAACCCATATCCATTGCTACAGTTTTTCATATACAACAAAACGGCAGAGATTTTAAAATTTCAGACTCCAATGAAAATTATTTCTCGTCATTTCTCCCTTGTACAAGGTCATTTGTCAAAGCCTATATAAAAAACAGAACAAAATCATAATTTTTTAAAACGAAAAGTTACATTAGAGACACTTTAACAATGTGAGCTAGCTCCAATATTGTGATGCAGCGTTAACTAACAATTCAATAGCTAACTAACTAACTAACTATATAGCTAACAAGAGAAACAATAGTGTGATACAGCTAATTAAAAATGTTAATAATGAGGGACCAACCACCAAATGGAAAAGTTGACTATAAAGGAGAGACAAAGAGACAGAGGACTGCGGATTTTCAAAGTCAAAGTCGAGTCTGAAAATTTTAACCAAAAACAACAAAAAACAAATCAATCGAACAGAAAGTAAGAAACTAACTATAATTTCAATTCATTGTAAAATGAGTGTCAGCAGCAGCGAGAAAATATGCATGCAAAAGCACCCAAAAGCCTGCAAAAATTATCAAAAAAAAAGTTCCCACATGATTGTAATTGTAAAGTCTGCTGAAAGCTCAAAGATGCAAAAAAATATCCTATCAACTATCAACCTATGTATTCCCTATACGTGACTACGACCCATTCAAGTTCCTTACACACTAACTAACTACTTATCATAATTTATGTCTCCTCATTATAGTTAGTTAGTATTAGTATTGATAGTTTTATTCACAGAGAAGATGATATTATTAACTAACTACCATTATGTAACTAACTAACTTGATTGTTGAGAAGAGCCCGCAGGAAAAAGCCACTGGCAAGCCACAATTGTGAACAACAATAACATACTGAACAATATTAAAAACGAGTATTAGTTAGTAAGTTAGTAATTAAGGAGCAGCAATTAGCACATAATACAATCATCATCATGATACGCATCATATTATTATTATTATTGTGAGCCACCAGGTGAGGAAATCCCATAGAAGACGGATTTTGAACAAGCAGAGGAATTCGGTGAAAACTTTCCATATAGGGTAACAAAATATAATCCAAAAACTGTCTTATTCTCTAATCAACTATAAATACAAGTAAAATATTTGTCCATTATTTGAATTGTCACAGCAGTTTGATTCTTCTTTTTTCAAAATCCGTCTCCCCCCCAATGTTTTTAGACGAGTACAACATACGATATAGAGAGAACACAGCAAGTATAGGGCTTTTCTTTGGCACGGCACAGAGACGACAAACACAACGCAATGTGGATATTATATTATAAGAACAACTCCATTGTCAGTTTTAGGCGTGAAATAATATTTTAAAGACAAATTCACCCGATAATCAGTAAAAATTGGCCGGATAACCAGTATCTAGGAAAAAATTTACCCGATAATCAGTAACCAGCAAAAAATTTACCCGATAACCAGTAAACAGTAAAAAAAAAATTAACACCGAGCAGCTGATTTTTTGAGTAAATATCGTAAAATTTCAGCTTTTTTTTTGTAAATTCGGTCAAACTACTGTTTTTGATAGAATTTTTGTTACATTGGGCAGTTTTTGCAGGAATTTTTGAAAATCTGCTCAAAAGTTGCCCCTTTCCATAACCTGGTTACCGAGTTCTGATGGATTTTCCACCCTTAGTTATAGTTAGTTAGTTAGCAAGTTAGTGAAAAAAAGAAAGAAAAAAAGGCGTGCCTTCCATAAGTCCATTCTTTTTTGCTATGGAGTATTGAGTTAGTTAGTAACTTCATTCATTCATACCACTTCATTCTCATTCTCATCTGCTTCACCGAGATCTTCTTCCGAGGCCAGCTCATCCAGTCCTAGTCCCGATTTCACGGGTGTTGTCGGACAACCTGTACAAAGGGAAGAAGAGATTTTCAGTAACGTTATCATTGAATTCATAATCAACTTCCAAGTTGAGACTTTTTGAGAGCTTTTGAATTTTTTATGCCTGGGAATCATACGAATGGATATTTTTTAATGCTTCGGGATCTAAGCACGGACATTTTCCAATGCTTTGGAGTCTAACAGGGAATTATTTCACTGCTTAAGAATCTGAATAAATATTTTATATTTATATATAGGATATTTTTTACTGATTCGGGATCTAGCGCATGCTGTTTTTTAATGTTTTGGAATCTAAAGCATGCAATTTTCTACTGCTTTGGGATGCAAAAACTGTGCAAATTGCTCTGGAATTTAACGCATAAAATTTTCCACTGCATCAAGATTTAAGCTATGAAAATTTTTCACTGCATCGGGATTTAAGGTTTGGAAATTTTAAATGCTTTGGAATCTCTAACTAAAGCATGAACTTTTTCACTGCTTTGGAATCTAACTCGTAAATTTTTTTGGTGCGTTCGAATCTCTACTGACAAACGATTCATTTGTTTTGTCAACTAAACATACCCAAATCGCCACTACTGGAGCTCTCGGTGAAAGAAGGAGTTCCCTCTGTCCAGGTAGGGGTGGCCGAAGTATTGCGACTGGACTCATTATGATTACCATGCAGAGGGGATCTGGAGAACTTGCTACTGTGACTGTGAGTGTGGCCACCGGGTGCACCAGAACTGACCCCAGAGGTGGTCGTCGAAGAGGCCACAGAGAGAGTGGACCGAAACGAAGAGTTCTTCCGAGTCTCCACGTACACTTCGGTACTGCTTACCGACTCACCCCCATCCCCACTCAGTTGATGATGAAATGGAGATGAATTTAGTCCTTCTTTGTCACCCCCTGAAAAAAAATTGAAAAAATTAGCATCGGGATTTCAAGAATAAGAGTTTTTGGAAAAAATCGAAGTTATCTTGTATAGTGGGAGCAGAAATTTTGTTCAGTTATAAAATCCAATCTAATTCTACCTTGCATTTAGGATTGTTTCAAAATCTAGACTACGATTTTTTCACTGCATCAAAACCTAAACTGTACATTCATTTTTTCTCTGTTTTAGGATCAAAGATTTATTCCACTGCTTTAGAATCTAACATTAGATTTTTTCACTGCAGTAGAATCTGAACTACAATTTTTTCACTGCTTTAGAATCTAGGGTAGGATTTTTTCTCTGCTTTACAATCTAACTGTAGATTTTTTCACTGCTTTAAAATCCAACAATATATTTTTTCACTGCTTTAGAATTAAAGAATATATTTTTTCACTGCTTTAGAATTTAAGAATATATTTTTTCACTGCTTTAGAGTCTAACTATAGATTTTTTCACTGCTTTAGAATCTAACTATAGATTTTTTCACTGCTTTAGAATCTAACTATAGATTTTTTCACTGCTTTAGAATCTAACTATAGATTTTTTCACTGCTTTAGAATCTAACTGTAGATTTTTTCACTGCTTTAAAATCCAACAATATATTTTTTCACTGCTTTAGAATCTAAACCAAGAATTTTTCCACTCCGGTAAAATCCAATCAATAAAAGCTTCACAGGCTTTAGAATCCAAATCTCAGCATCTAATCATATTTGAAAAATCACAATTTTACCAATGATTTTGCCCTCTACCGAATCCCCCGTGAGATTCGAAGGTGAAGTCACAAGATTCCAGTTCTTGTCCTCACGTCCATTCGTATTACTTGTACTCGTCTTGCCCCCCACTCCCCCTGGGGTACCTACACTGCTTATGATTGGGTCTGGTCCGTAGTATCCTCCTACATAACAAACAACACAAAATAAGTCTCCCACCCATCACAAAATCCTTCACTCTACAAAACCACAACCATGCACAAAATAAAACCTTTACCTACAAAATCATAATAACAAGGGATATTTTATACACATAAGGAACAAGTCATCTATCATACCCAAAATCTTCCATCCCTAACAATCCAAAACTAACAACTTGAACAAAAAAAAACGCTAACTTAAAACTAATATAATATAATTCGAACACAGCTCTCCGCTCTACAAAACAAGTTAGTTAATAATTTTTAGTGAATAATACAAATCTACAAAACAAAAATCAATTTTTAACTTACAATAAAATCACTGTACAAAATCATACAGATCTGGGCAAAAAATATTACAAATTTCACACAAAAAAACAGGATCCTCACTAATCTATACAGCAGTTTTATTGTTCAGCTATTATTATTCCCAAATTCATGCCTAGTGTATAAATCATGCAAAGGCTTGGCTACCAATGCGAAACTTTTACAAACTCGCATTGCTAGCAATCCCCAACAAAAATAAAACCTTAGTCAAGACGAAGCGCAAAGACAGACAGACAGACATGCATTTAGGTGAGAAAAATTAGAAATGAGCGACCACGTCAAGTTCACGGAGAGCTGTTGATTGTTCCATCAAGGGCATGCTTTGTTGTAGCGAACCTTTGGACCCCCGACTGGACCTGTGGGGAGGCGGCGGTGGAGGTGGGTGCCTCCCTCCCCCTCCCCTGGGGGGAGGGGGTGGCGGCCCGCCACTACCCCCCGACTTGTTCCGGGGGGTGCGCTCTTTGTGCAACACCGCAGGATACGATGGAGGCCCTTGGGATCCACTAGGACTGCCCACACTATATCCATAAGTCGGGTAATACGGGTAACTATTCACCATGTCCCCCTCAGTAGTTGCTTTCGTATACGAATCCGAGTGGAACAAAGGACGTCTACGAGATGTGACCGGGGGTGCGGACGTCTCAGCAGCACTACTGCTATCCTGCTCTGTATGATTTTTCGTTTTCCCTTCTTCCCCATGGTGCATGGATTTCGAAGAGGAGGGTTGGGCGGACATAATTGCTGGTGGACTTCCTACAAAGTGGGCCACCATTTTGCGAATAAGCAGCGATAGAAGAGGCACAGAATTAATGAAGAAAGTTAGTCACTTTTAGTTTGTTAGTTCCCATAAGTTAGTAACTTTCTAACTAACTAACTAACTAAGCCCCATTGGCCCCGGCTCAATATTAGCTATCGTTAGTTTACTCTCATTTTAAATCCACATGGACATACATTAGAGTTATACACTTTATGACAACTACAACATTTCTTATAGCTATCATTTTTTCTCTTCTTTTCGCACAGCACTGACTGAGCGTGCCTATTGATATAGTGTTATTGATATCTCTTAAACTAACAATGGAAAGACACACGACACATACCTACTAAAGAAGTCTCCGGTTGTTCATTCATATCAGAAGAATGTCTAGGCCTTCCAAAGGCAGGTCGTCTTTTTGAGGGTGAGTGTTTCAGGGCTGTAAACAAAATACAGATTAACTCAATCCAAGCCTAGTGTTGATATGTACATTATGTTGTTCATGTGACTTTCACCTTGGACCCATTAATTAATATTTACCTTAGTTAGTTAGACAGAGAGCCTGTGATCAAAAAAAAGGAAAGAAAAACGAAGCGCAAGAAAGGATAGCAGAGAAAGAGAAGAAGAAAAGTTTTTTACACATTTTAACCCATCATGATGATTATATTTACTCCCAAAACAGACTAATTACATGCTCACATAAGGAGAATCAAAACGAGCTAGTTAGCATGTTAATTAGCGATACACTGAAACTACACAGATAAAGTGAGTTAGTTAGTTTAGTCCGTAAGTAGTCTCTACAAGTTGTCTGTGTCTATGCAGTTAATAAGAATTTGTACAAACTGTAGTTTTCCCAGTTTAGGTGGAAAATTATGATTGACAAATCGAAATTTGCCTGAAAACTAACACCATATTGCTTATTTTCGAGCATTTTTTTGTAAAATTTCAACATTTTTAAGTAAATTTGGGCCAAAATACGGTTTGTGGTACAATTTCTTTTACTTTGGGCAATTTTAACCTGTAATTTTTAAAAATCTGCCCGACAGTTGCCCCTACCCTTTCCATAACCTGGTTACCGAGTAATGAAAGATTTTCCACCCAGTTAACTATCGTACACAAATTAGATTATTGTATGTACAGTTTAGATGAAGGAAGGATTATTCTTAAAAGTGTGTGTAGAAAGAAAAAATGTACATTTGATAGAAAACTTTGTAACTAACTAACTATACTCGAATTGAATTCCCCCTCCCCCTAGAAAAAGTGTGTGTAACTTAAAGCAAAATTAAAATCGCAAGTATAAGAATAAAACCCAACCCAAAAATCTGTGGCCTTTCGGATGGGATTTACAATTTTTCTAAATCACACTGAAAACAAAAATCACATCTGGTGGGCCACATCATTTTTTGGGATGTGAAAAACCTAACTTATACAATGCATGTCCTTTGTGTTCGCTCCGATTTCAACTAAATGCTAATATTTTTTGAAAATCAAGACATTTTCACCCACTATGTATTTTTAAACGTCCATCAATTTGAAACTTTCATAAATTCGATCTGAACAAAGATTCCAAAGAATATACAAAGTTTATAAACCCAATTTCCTTCTATTTTTCAAAAAAATTATGAAATGCAAACCCATGAATATCCAACAATTCGAAAACGGCAAACTCCCGCTATCACAACTTTTCCCCAAAATCGGAGCAAAAACACAGAGGACACACATTGCATACTAAAAAAGGAGAAATAAGTAAGTGTTCTTAGTTGTTTGGCTGGATTTTTTTCTGTACAGTGGACGATACCTATAAAGGAAGAGACGAGGTTACGGAATTTACGATGACTCCCTTTGAACTCAGGTAAATCCACTACAGTTGGCGAAAATTTGTGGCGACAGGTGAGAGAAACAGCGCAGCAAGACAAATACACAAAAAGAGAAAATCACAGTAAATGTAGTAAGTACAGGTAGAAGAATTCCAAAAAATTCCGTGTGTCATCATCAGTCCCAATACAATAAACAATCATTCACATCATCATTTCATCACGGCACACAGTCATCAGAACATAATCAGACCCAAAAAATTTAAATTTGTTTCCACAGTTAGCAATTAACTAACTAACTAACTAACTAACTACTACCCACAAAAAAACATGTCAAAAAAACTATATAGCAATGGATATTGATTAGAACATTATCAATTTCATCCAATCGCTGAGGCAAACCAAACCGAAACCGATCCCCATTGCCATTGTAAAACAAAAACTATCTAGTAAGTAAATCAAAATTGATTTTTAAAATCTTCTTAAAACTGACAAAAACAAAACAAAACAACCCAATTTGCTAACTAACTACAAATCTACTATTTTAACGAAAACTTTGTAACCAAACCACCGTACTCATCCTGCATGCACTGAAATTTTCTCCCTTGTCTGCCTAACTAACTAACTAACTAATTCAAATGGCACGACAAAAAAGGAACTAAATGAGTTTCAAAATGTTTCGTAAAACTACATTCTATAACTAACTAACTAACAGAGGACAGATTGAGAAGAAGAATTTGAATGCACAAAAAGAATGCTATCCAACTGCCTATATATTTTTGGAATACCATGCGAATTACTAACCAACAAGGTTTGTATAATTATCAAGTTTATGGTGACCATGTAGGATATACTGTGAGCTCTATACAAATGGACTTACGTGATGGGATCTTTTTGAAGACTGTTTTTGTCATGAAATTCATAAATCTTTCCGCATAGAAACTGGGACGATGGACTGAGACTGTGTCCTACAATCAGAAAAAGTGTTTTAAAAACTGAAATTCCAAGAAAAACATATTTTCATATCATCTTGGTTACCCCATCATGTATCATAGCTTTAAAGGTATGTTCCAGTTTCTTCTTGAGACGGTAACTCTGTAAGATGTCAATAATACCAAGAAATAGTAGCAATCTCTCTCCTTTGGCATTTCGAGCAGGAATCCCACCCGGCCTAAAAAAAACATATGAATCAATGCTAAATTCTCACCTAGTACTACATTTAACATGGCGGAAAAATGGGTTATAGCGGCGCCGCGCCGAATTTGACAAAAGGCACACCAAATGAAAGGGCTTGACGAGCTGATTTCAAATGTATAACTTTTATTGGGTGCAAACACATATTTACTAGTACAGTGCTGTATGTTAATTAGCTAGTTAAGTGGTTAATTGCTAGTTAAATATGCGCTTGTATCCAATAAAAGTTATATATTTGAAAACAGCTCGTCAAGCCCTTTCATTTGGTGTGTCATTTATGAAAATCGGTGCGGTGCCACTATAACCCATTTATACCAAAATGGCAAGGTTGTTTCGTATGTTTAACTTACGGGACATCCTCATCAGCATCAATAGGATCACTCTGAGCTTGAATACTTTCTAATGCCGTGGAATGGGCAACTAATTTATGTCTATTTATCGATTTACTTCGGCTAAGACCACCACTGGGACCGAAATCCCCTTCCTCCTCTTCAGACTCGTCTTGTGAAGACTCCAATTGTTTTGCACGTCTCTCCTGAGTTTCCCCAAAATAAGTTACGTTAGTTAGCTGTGTAGCTAGTTAGTTGGCGAAATTAATATCTTCAGATTTTATCTAAACTCATTTCTAAAGCGTTCCGAAGATTGTGAAGCTTGAAAAAATCTATCGCAGAGACACTATAGTATCAAAAAAATTCCTTTCAAAATTTTAAGCATCGAAACATTACGTTAAGATTCTCATCTCAAGTTATCTTAAGCATGAAAAAAAATACATTTAAGATTATAAAATATCAAAAAGATTCTTTTTTTTCAAATCCGAAGCATACAAAATTCATTGCTTCGAACTTAATGCATAAAAAATCCATTGCTTCGAACTTAATGCATAAAAAATTCATTGTTTCGAATCTAATGCTGCAAAAACTCAGTCTATAGATTCTAAAGCATCCAAAAATCTATTGCTTCAACAAACCTAAAGCTTCAAAAAAAAACCGTTTTGATTCTAAATCTAAAACATCCAACATCTGTAGAATATGAAGCATCGACAAAATTCATGGTTTACATTCTAAACATCCAAAAAATCCAGTTTGGATTCTAAAGCACTGAAATCGTTTGGCTGGCTCAAAACGCGTTCTAGTTTGCTTGCATTGAATACAAATCCACAGGTAAACTATCCTTACCATAAGATTTAAGTTTTTGCTACAACAACTAACAACCCTAACCTACCACCCGTCCCACTGAAATAACATACTAAACTCACGGCTTTTTCTTTGGCAGCAATGTCAAGATTATGGATGCCGACAAGGAGGGAGTAGTCCATAATTTTGAAACTTTCGAGCACTCGACAGTCCCGTTGCATCGTTTTAATCAGAGCATTACACGTGTCTGCTTCTAACAGTAGGCCATCCGGATGATGGTCCATAAAATCTAGGTCTTTATAAGTTGGATTCTTTTTTTGAGTTTCTTGTTTTGAGGCCTGCAAGCAAAAAACCAAGTGTTGGACAACAAATTCTTCCCATTACCAGCTTTGAGCCCGTATATGTATGAAAAAATTACCTTTCTCTTATAAGTAGATCCTTTCAAGTCATATTTCTGATGCATTTTCACAACAGAAGGTAATAAATTATTCATCACACAGAGTCGAATGTTTTTAGAGTTGCACTGGTAGCAGAAGAGACCAAAAAATTTGGGCAACAGGGTACGTGGATTTTGATTCAGATTCATATAGTAGCCAGGCAGTAGTTTTTGCAGAAATTCACATTCCTTATACATGACTGTCTTAATTATGAACTCGTCATCAGCTGTCAAGTAGAATATACTGCCACTAGCTCCAGGATTTGACAATTCTCTCATACGTTGACTACATAGTGACATCTACAGACATATTCCCATTAGATTTAGTTAGTTCGTGTGGACGAATTCATAATACAGTGTTAAAACGAGTTGCTTACCAAAAAATCATCAGGCTGGATGCCGAAAAGTTCACGAAAATAACGGAAGGCTATAGGAGCATAAGTTTTAAAGCGAAATTCAGAATAGCGATGAGCTGGGGTCAGAGCTGAGCCCCCAGGGGGGAATACCGTTTGTTCTACTGTCATGAAGTCCTGGAATCCACAATACAATAGTGGGCATTACAGTTTTTGAACAATTAAAACAATTCGTAAGTTAGAAATATAGCCATGAGTTTCAATACCTGCATGAGTAAGTCCCTCTCTGGCTTGGATGCCAGCCCGCCAACGGCATGTTGAACCCCCAATTGAATAGATCCCATGATTTGGGATGTTTCAATCTTCTTGTAGGTCACATCCCCACCTTCTGTGACCCGCCGATGACCGATCTTCTTCTCCCGTTCTGATTTGGATCGGGCCACGGTGATAACGGTCCCAGACGCTGTCGATGGTCCGGGGGTCGGTGTTTTCGGGCCAGAACCGGACCGAGTGCGGGCATTGTTTTGAGAGGGCATCTGGAATAATGTACAAGAAATAGTTGATTCATTTGGTTTTGAGCAAGCTCGGTTCGGAAGTACAAATGTCATATATTTTTTAAACATCAAAAGCCAGAAAAAAATGTCCCCGATCATCACAAAGTCTAAGATATTCGTTCTCCAGATTTTAGAGGGCTGAAAATTCTTCCTATTGATTCTGGATTATACGGCACTAAAAATTTCGATTTTAGATCTTAACTAAGACACTGATCACCAATAGATTCTAAAGCACTGAAAATTCCTCGTCTAGTCTAGATTCTAAAGCACTGAGAATTCCTCGTCTAGTCTAGATTCTAAAGCACTAAGAATTCCTCGTCTAGTCTAGATTCTAAAGCACTGAAAATTCTTCGTCTAGATTCATAAGTATTGAAAATTCCTCGTCTAGATTCTACGCAGCACTGAAAATTCCACCCTTCAGACTAATCATAATACAAAATATATAAATCACTTAAAAATAAGCATAATTTCAATTGGAAAAGTGTCTGCTATCCCATTTCCATTGTTCACAGAGCCATTTCTAAATTATATATAGATAACACCAAAATGAACCAAAAATTGAAAATTTGATCACATCACAATCATACCTCAAGAGGAGGAGGTCGATTTGCTTTGTTGGGGTCGTCGGGGACATTCCCTTCTCGATCCATGTCGTTCAGAATTCGGGCTGAATTAGAATTATTTTCCGAATCTTTTTCAGCGTGCTTGTTATTTGAAGTTGTGGTCGCATTCCCCACACCAGGGAGTGTCATCTTTCATTATTCAACATTCAAAATATCGTCTCTCCGGTTCACTTGCATCAGTTTGTAAAAATTGCACCACACGCC
>Ga0210040_10006514_pt1 | contig 14520 bp, 11 predicted proteins | sample CryGeyCG12114_NA_FD_185462 | JGI IMG/M metagenome (GOLD analysis project Ga0210040, IMG submission 185462) | Groundwater microbial communities from aquifer - Crystal Geyser CG19_WC_8/21/14_NA (SPAdes) (version 2) | ecosystem: Environmental > Aquatic > Deep subsurface > Groundwater | place: USA... | reverse complement strand
AACGTCTCCGCCCGCCGGGATGAGCTGCCCGACACCGGGACGTCGCTGGCTCTGGTCCGCGGTGCGCCGGTCGATCGGGCCGAGGTGCTGGTGGCGTTCCTGCGGGCGTTCGAGCGGCGGTACACCCGCTGGACGGCGGTGCTCGGCGACCCGGTCTCCTCCGGGCTGGCCGCGGACTACCTCGCCTGGTGCGCCACGATCGGCGTCGGGGTCACCGTGACGATGCCCGACGGCTCGACCCTCGAGGGCATCGCCGAGGCCGTCGACTGGGACGGTCGGCTCGTCGTCCGCACCACCGCCGGCGTCGTCGAGCTGGCGTCGGGGGACGTGCGGCACGTGCGGCGCGCGTGACGGCGCGTGGCGGGTCGGTCATCCTTGCCCCATGGCCTATCCGGACAAGGTGCTCGGGGACGACGAGGAGGTCGTGCGGCACCTGCACCCGCACTGGCTGACCGTCTTCTGGCCGATCGTGGCGTTCCTGGTGCTCGTGGGCGCCGCATCCTTCGGTGCGGCCCTGGTGCCCGCCGGTGACCAGCAGGGCACGTGGCGGCTGGTCGTCGTGGCCGCCGCGGTCGTGGTCGGCGTGTTCCTCGTGGTCGCCCCGCTGCTGCGCTGGCGGACGACGCACTACGTGATCACCACGCACCGGCTGCTGTACCGCACCGGCATCCTCGCCCGGTCCGGCCGGGACATCGGGCTGTCCCGGATCACCGACGTCTCCTACCGGCAGACCCTGTGGGAGCGGATGATCAACTCCGGCAGCCTCTCGGTCGAGACGGCGGGCGAGGGCGGCCCGACGGTGTTCACCTCGATCCCGGACAGCGACGGCGTGCAGCAGCTGCTGAACCAGCTGGTCGAGGAGGACGCCGACCGCCGGGCGTACGGAGCTGCGGTCCACCACGGCAGCGCGGCCGAGGACGAGAGCTCACGTTGGTGGGCGTGAGCTCGGTCGGGGATTGTCACCACCTGACAATGACAGCCTTGTAATTCGTACCTGATCAACTCAACGTGACCGGTCAGCCCCATTAGCGTTACCAAGGACGGCGGGGACCAGCACGGTCCGCCCAGTGGTGAGGGGGGACGCAGTGGCGACGACCGAGCAGCAGACGGACCGGACGGGCAACATCCCGGCCCTCACCGGACTGCGGGCCGTGGCCGCCTGCTGGGTGATGCTGCTGCACCTGCAGACGATCTCCGGGCCCTACCTCGAGCAACTGCCGCTGGTGCGTCCGCTGATCGGGGCCGGGTGGACCGGAGTCGAACTGTTCTTCGTGCTCAGCGGCTTCGTGCTCACCCTGGGCTACCTGGACCGGATCGGTGCCCGACCGACCGCGCCGGTCATCGGACGCTTCCTGGTCAACCGTTTCGCGCGGGTCTGGCCGGCCTGGGCCGTGGTGACGCTGATCGGCGGGGCCTGGCTGTGGACGATCCGCTCGGCCGGCTGGGACGCCGACGTGATCAGCCCGCACCCCGAGGCCGGCCTGACCTCCCTCGTCCGGCAGCTGAGCATGACGCAGATGTGGGGTTACTCCGAGCTCGGCGGTGCCAGCTTCGTCCCACCGGGTTGGTCCATCAGCGCCGAGTGGACGGCCTACCTGGTCCTTCCCTTGGCCATGGTCCTCGTCCGGCCGCTGCGGCGGCTGCCGGCGGGGCTGCTGATGGCGGCGGCCGTCGCCGCGATGTCCCCGCTGGCGGTGGACGCCTTCGTCCACGGCACCCCGGACTCCGAGCAGAACTGGGTGCTGCGCATCGTCTGCGGCTTCACCGCAGGGGTGTTCTCCGCGTTGGCCCACCGCAGGGTGGCGCGCACGGAGCGGACCGACTCGATCGGGCTCGCCATGGTCTGGTCGGCGTTGCTGCTGGTCCTCGCCGGGGTGTCCTGGGCCTCGTGGGCCGCCTGGCAGCAGGGCCCGGGCGCGGCGGTCGACCACTACGGGGTGATCGTGGTGCTGTTCCCGGTGCTCGTCGTCGGGCTCGCGCTTACCGCCCGTGGCCCGGCCCGGTGGTTGGCCAGCGCCCCGATGGTCTACGGCGGGAAGGTCTCCTACTGCCTGTACCTGGTGCACTTCCTGGTGCTGGACGTCGCGCTGACCATCTGGTGGCAGGAGCCCGCCGACCGCGACATGATCACGCCCGGTCTGGTGCTCACCGTCCCGGGTCTGGTGATCGTGGCCCTCGTGGCCAGTGTGGCCCTGCACCACGGCGTCGAGGAGCCCGGCCGGAAGCTGGTGCTACGCCTCCAGGAGCGACTGGTCCCGGCCCGGCGGTCGGAGCAGCCGGCCGCGACCGCCCGGCCCGCGTCGGTCGTCGCCCTGCCGACCCCGGTTGCCGCCGTCCCGGTGCCGTTGCCCCGCGGCGCTGCCGGCCTGGGGGGGCTGACCGGTGCGCCCGGTACGGGGAGCCAGCCGGACGGGCGGTCACGCCTGGACCGACCCGCCCGCCCACTCCAGACGGCCGTCCAGGTCGCGCTCCCGGCCCTCGTGCCGACCGCGTCGGTGCGCTCCGCTGCCGGTCGGCACGTCCGGCCCGCTGGATGGACGCGGGAAACTGTCAGCACCTCCCACTAGCTTTCCCCCATGCGGTTGCTGCACACGTCTGACTGGCACATCGGGCGGTCCCTGCACGGCACGGACCTGCTCGCCGAGCAGGAGTCGGTCTTGCGCGACCTGGCCGACGTGGTGGTCGCCGAGTCGGTCGACGTGGTGGTCGTCGCCGGGGACGTCTACGACCGCGCGGTGCCCTCCGCCGATGCCACCGGCGTGCTCGACCGGGCGCTCATGCGGCTGCGCAGCGCGGGCGCCGGCGTCGTCCTCACCCCGGGCAACCACGACTCCGCCCGGCGGCTGGCGTTCGGTGCGGGGCTGCTGTCGGAGTCAGGGGTGCACGTCCGCGCGGTCACACCGGCGGTGGGCGAGCCGGTACTCCTGCCCGACAGCCACGGCTACGTGGCGGTCTACGGGTTGCCCTACCTGGAGCCGGAGCTGGCCCGGCACGAGCTGGGGCTGGGGGGCGGGGGCCGCAGCCACGAGGCCGTGCTCACCGCGGCGATGGACCGGGTCCGCGCAGACCTGCGCGGGCGCGACGGTGTCCGGTCGGTCGTGCTGGCGCACGCCTTCGTCGGCGGTGGTCTGCCCAGCGACAGCGAGCGGGACATCTGCGTCGGCGGCGTCGACCTGGTCCCGGTGTCGATCTTCGACGGCGTCGACTACGTGGCGCTGGGGCACCTGCACCGACCCCAGTCGCTCAGCGAGCGGGTCCGCTACAGCGGCTCCCCGTTGCCCTACTCCTTCGGCGAGGCCGGCCAGCGCAAGCAGGCCTGGCTGGTCGACCTGGACGCCGACGGGCTCGCCGGTGTCCGTGCCGTGCCGCTGGCGACCCCGCGCGAGCTGACCGTGCTGCGCGGGGAGCTGCCCGAGCTCCTCGCCGACCCGCGGCACGCCGCCGTCGAGGAGCACTTCATCTCCGTCCAGCTCACCGACCCCGTCCGGCCGGTCGACCCGATGCGCCAGCTGCAGGGCCGTTTCCCGCACTGCGTGCATCTGGAGTGGGCCGGGGCCGGGGGTGCCGCCTCTGCGGCCGGCAACTACACCGAACGGCTCTCCGGCCGGAGCGACCAGGAGGTCGTCGGCGAGTTCGTGGACCACGTCCGCGGGGTGCCGGCAACCGTCGCCGAACTCGGACTGCTCACTCGGGCCCTGACCGCGGCCGCACGCGAGGAGGCCGCGCGGTGAGGGTGCACCGACTCGCCCTCACCGCGTTCGGGCCGTTCGCCGACCGGGTCGCCGTCGACCTCGACGACCTGGGCCGGGACGGGTTGTTCCTGCTCTGGGGGCCGACCGGGGCCGGTAAGACGACGCTGCTGGACGGCATCGTGTACGCCCTCTACGGCACCGTGCCCGGCGCGCGCGGGGAGGAGAAGCGGCTGCGCAGCGACCATGCCGCCGACGACGTGCGCACCGAGGTGGAGTGCGAGGTGACCCTGGGCGGCGAGCGGCTGCGCGTCATCCGGCAGCCGGAGCAGCAGCGCCCCAAGAAGCGGGGCGCCGGCTGGACCACCGAGCAGGCGCGCATGACGGTGCAGCGCCGCACCGACGACGGGTGGCAGCCGATCAGCACCCGGATCGACGAGGGGTCCGAGCACCTGCGCAGCCGGCTCGGGCTCTCCGCCGAGCAGTTCTGCCAGGTCGTGCTGCTGCCGCAGGGTGACTTCGCCCGTTTCTTGCGGGCCGAACCGGAGGACCGGGGTCGGCTGCTGCGCACCCTGTTCGACGTCGCCCGCTTCGACCGGGTGGAGACCTGGCTGGACGAGCAGCGTCTGGCCGCACGCGGCGACCTCGAAGAGGTACGGACGCGGGCCAGCACGCTGCTGGCCCGCGTCGCGCAGGTAGCCGACGTCGGCATCCCCGAGGAGCTCGCCCCCGAGCTCGTCGGCGCGGCGGCACCCGCGCATGCTGGTGCCTGGGTGCAGGAGGTCCGGGCCGGGGCCGCGGAGCGGCTGGCTCGTGGGGAGGCGGCGGCGGGGGCCGCGGCAGACGCGGTCGCCCGGGCCGATGCGGCGCTGGCCGCCGCCCGCACCTCGGAGCAACGGCACGCCCGCCGGGACCGGGCGCAGGCTGCGGCGGCCCAGCTGCAGGCAGCTGCCGAGGCGTTGGTGCCGCTGCGCGCAGCCCTGGAGTCCGGTCAGCGGGCCGAGCCGGTGCGCGATGTCCTGGAGGCCGCCGGGCGGGCGGCCCTGGAGGCGGAGGCCGCGCACGATGCGCTGGGGTCGGTCCGCCGTGCCTGGGCCGGGGTGGCCCGGGGACGGACTGCGGACACCCAGCTGGCCCGCGCCCTCCGCGATGACGCAGCAGCGCTCCGGGTCCTGCTGCCGGAGGCCGACCGTGCCGGCGAGCTGGCCCGGGTCGCCGCCGGGGTCACCCGGCAGGTCGAGGCGCTCGCCGCGCGCTGCGCCGCTGACGAGGCCGCGGCCGCGCAGTGGCCCTCCCGCGTGGCGGACCTCGAGGCGGCGGTCGCCGCGGCGGCAGAGGGCGCAGCCAGGCTCCCCGGCGTGACCGCGGCCCTCGTGGCGGCCCGGGGCGCGCTCGTCGCAGCCAGGGCCGTCGAGCAGCTGGCGGCCGGCGCGGAGCAGCAGCGCTTGGTGGGTCTGCAGGCGCGCCAGTCGTGGCTGGACGCCAAGGAGACGTGGGTGGAGCTCCGTGGCCGGCGGCTCGACGGGATGGCCGCCGAGCTGGCCGCCGGGCTGGTCGACGGCGCGGACTGCCCGGTGTGCGGTGCGCTGGAGCACCCCCGGCCGGCCCGCCACGAAGGGGCGCGCACCACCCAGGCCGACGAGGATGCGGCGCGGGAGCTGGTGGACCGGCGGGAGGAGCACTCGACGGTGGCCCAGCACGCCCTGGAGGCGACCGAGCGCGAGCTCGCCGTGCGGCGGGCCCAGGCCGGCCCGGCGCCGGTGGGCGAGCACGAGCGGATCGTCGCCGAGGCCGCCGCAGCCGCCCGGGCGGTGCAGGAGTCGGCCCGCTCCCTGCCCGCTGCCCGGGAGGAACTTGCTGCCCTGCTCACCGCGCGTGACGCCGCCAGCTCCGCCCGGGTCGCGGCCCGGGAGGAACTGGCCCAGCGCAGCGCCGAGCTCGCCGCTGGCGAGGACGAACTGAGGAAAGTGCGGGACCGGCTGACCGCGGCCCGGGGCGAGGACGCCGACCTGCCCAGCCGGATCCGCCGGCTCACCACCGAGGCGGAGCGGTGCGAGGCGTTGCTGGACGGTGAGGCGGTCGAGCTACGCGCCCGCACCGCCGCCGAGACCACTCGCACGCACGCCGAGGAGCGGATCGCCGACGCCGGCTTCGCCGGCCTGGCGGCTGCTGCCGACGCCCTGCTGGACCCTGGGCGGGCAGCCACCCTGCGGAACCAGGTGACCGAGCACGACCGGCAGGTGTCGGTGGTCACCGCCACGCTGGCCGAGCCCGAGCTGGCCGACCTCGCGCCCCGGCCGGACCTCGTGACGACGACCGAGTCGTGCCGGTCGGCCACGCGGCTCCGGGAGGAGGCGGTGGCCGCCCTCGCCGCGGCGCGGCGGTGCGTCACCGCACTCGATGAGCTCAGCGCCGACCTCACCGGCATTGAGGTCGAGCTGGACGAGCGACGGACCGTGGCCGACCAGATCTCCGGGCTGGCCGACCTGGCGAACGGTCGGGGCGGCAATGCGCTGAAGATGCGGTTGCAGTCCTTCGTCCTCGCGGCGAGGCTGGAGCAGGTCGCCGAGGTCGCCAGCCGGCGGCTGCGCGACATGTCCGACGGGCGCTACGCCTTCCTGCACAGCGACGCCCGGGCCCGCCACGGTGCCCGGGGCGGGCTGGGGCTCGACGTCCTGGACGAGTACACCGGCGCCCGGCGGGCCACGAAGACGCTCTCCGGTGGTGAGAGCTTCATGGCCTCCCTCGCCCTGGCGCTGGGGTTGGCGGACGTGGTGAGCGCGGAGAGTGGAGGAGTGCGGATCGACACCCTCTTCGTCGACGAGGGTTTCGGCACCCTGGACCCGCGTGCGCTCGACGCGGTGATGTCGGTCCTGGACGAGCTGCGGCGCGGCGGGCGCACCGTCGGGGTGATCAGCCATGTCGAAGAGCTGCGGACCCGGATCCCCAGCCGGCTCGAGGTGCTCACCGGCCGCGACGGCTCGCGGCTGGCCGGCTGACCTCGGTTCGGACGGACCCGCGGTCGGGCGGCCGGTTCAGCCGGGGAGCGGCGCCGTCGCGGTGTCCTGCCCGGGGGGCTGACCATGGGATCCGTCCTCCTCGGGCGTCGGGGCGCGAAACACCCACCGGCGGTACCCCAGGTAGCGGAGGACCGTGCCGATGACGATCGAACCGACGTTGGCGGCCTGCAGCACCAGGGCGTCGTCCTGCCCGAGGGGGTAGCGGACCAGCGCCACGACCGCCAGCCCCAGCAGCAACGTCACGCCGTTCACAGCCGCGAACACGACGTACTCCCGGGCGACGCCCGATCCCCGGCGGTGGGAGAACGACCAGTAGCGGTGCCCGAGGTAGGCCGCGGTCATCGATACGATCGTGGCGACCAGGTTGGCGGTCACCGCCCCTAGACCGCCGTGGGCGTAGAGCAGCTGGAAGCCGCCGACCTGGATGACGAAGCAGACCGCGCCGACGAACCCGAAGGCGCCGAGCTCCTTGACCAGCACCCGCCCCTTCGTCCCGAGCCGGTCCACCAGGGAGCGAGGGGTGGGCACCAGCCGAGTGTAGGTACCCCGTCGCCCGGGTGTCGCCGCATCGGCGGCACCCGGGCGATCAGCGCAGGGTCCGATCAGCGCAGGGTCACGGCACCTGTGGCCGCCGTCCAGGTCGCCGTCCCGCCGGTGAACTTCTGGGTCACGGATCCGCCGGAGGTCATGGGCTCGCCCGCCGGGTATCCCCAGCGGCCCAGCTCGTAGCCCTGGGCGGCCCAGGCATCCTTGATGGCGCCGGACACCGAGTGGGCCCCGGTCGCCGGCGAGTAGTAGATCGAACCGCCGGTGAACGTCTCGAAGCAGCCACCCTTGACCAGGCCGCAGTTCTCGTCGCTCGTGGGGTAGCCCAGCGGGCCACCTTCCCAGCCCAGGGCCTCCCAGCGTTCGAACACGCCGCCGCGAACAAAGTGCGCACCGGTCGCGGCGCTCCAGTAGAGGTTGCCTCCCTGGAAGCGTTGGAAGCAGCCGGCATGGACCAGGCCGCAGTACGTGTCGTTGACCGGGTACCCGAGCAGCCCCGTCTCCCAGCCGCGTGCACTCCAGCTCGCGAGCACCTCACCGGTGACCGCCTGCGCACCCGTCGCGGGGCTGTAGTACTGCGACCCGTTCTCGAAGAGCTGGAAGCACCCAGAAGACGCCAGACCGCAGTACTCCCCGCTGGTGGGGTAGCCCAGCGGGCCCTTCTCGGCGTTCAGCGCCTTCCAGTGGTCCCGGATGCCGCCACGGATGAACTGCGTACCCGTCGCGGGGCTGTGGTACAGCGATCCACCCTGGAACAGCTGGTAGCAGCCCGACCGCGTCAGGTTGCAGGTCGCGGCCTTCGTCGGGTAGCCGAGCAGGCCGTTCTCGTAGCCGACGGTCGCCCAGCCGGCCAGCATGTCGGCCAAGACCGGTTGTGCGCCGGTCGCGGGGGTCCAGTAGATGGCACCCTTCTGGAACTGGCTGAAGCACCCCTCCCGGACCAGGCCGCAGTTCTCGTCGCTCGTCGGGAACCCGAGCGTCCCGGTCTCGTAGCCGGTGGCTGCCCAGCTCTCCAGGATGCCGCCACGGACGAAGTACGCGGGGGCGGTGGCACTCGTGGCGTACAGGGAGCCGTTCTGGAAGGTCTGGAAGCAGCCCCCCCCGGACAACCCGCACCAGGTGTCCATCGTCGGGTGGCCGAGCGGACCGCTCTCCCCGCGGAGCTGCTTCCACCGCTTCTGGATGCTGCCGGTGAGCACGTGCGCCCCGGTGGCCGAGGACCAGTCGACGGATCCGGCAGCGAAGTCCTGGGAGCACGCGTTGCCGGTGGGATCACAGGTGAAGGACGTCGTCGGCGCCCCCAGCACACCGGCGGCGCCGCCCCACTCCTGGTACTCGACATAGATCGCGCCACCGCCGGCGGACTGGGTGGAGCCGAACCAGTCGGTGAAGTAGTTCCAGAAGTTGCGGTTGCCGTAGGACGAGCAGCTGTCACCGGTGCCGTAGCCGGCTCGCAGGGCGGCGGCGTTGGGCTGGTAAGGGGTGTAGCTGTAGAGCCCGGCGGTCGCCTTGTTCTGCAGGTAGACCTGGCTGGACCCGCACGAGGCGCTCGGGTGGTAAAGGACCGTGTTGTAGCGCCCGGCCCGGTAGCTCCCGGAGACACCGGCGGCGTACCGCTGGAACTGCCGGGCGGCGAAGTAGACCTGGCTGACGAAGCCGGAGAACTCCGGGTTGCACGCTGCGGTGTCCGGGCAGGCGAAGCCGGTGGCCTTCGTGTACGCCCTGTCGGTGGGGCGGGTGCCGGTGATCAGCCCCTGCTCCTTCTGCAGCAGCACCAGCAGCACGCGCGGGTTGATGCCGCACGCCCGGCCGATCTTCACCAGGATGGCGGCGGCGGTCTCGTTGGCTGCCCCCTGGTAGCGCCCGCAGTAAGAGTCACCGGCCTGGTCGACCGTGGTCTGCCGGTAGTCCTTCAGGCAGGGCATCTCGCCGGCGACGCACTTGGCGCCCTTGGCGGCGAGGAAGGTCTGCACGGAGCCGGCGTCGGTGGCCAGCGCGTCGAAGAACACCGCGTCGGAGATGATGTTGCCCGGGTCGAAGTAGCCGAGGTCGGCCGCTGACGCGGTGCCGCTGGGGTTGCTGCCGGTCGTGGGCAGCATCAGCACCGAGGCGATCAGCGCGACGACGGTCAGCAGCCGGGCCGCGGCCCGGGTCACGGGACGACCACCTCGACGGGATCGGACTTGCCGGACGTCGTCGCCGACGCGTAGCTCACAACCGCCTCCCAGGTGCCCGGGGACAGCTGGGACCCGGCGACGATCAAGGTGGGGCAGGCAGTCGAGGACGCATCCGGCTCGGCAGGCACCTCGGCGCTCGCCGAGCCGGACCCCGAGGTCAGCGTGAGGGTGCAGCGGCCACCGGACTCGGCGACCCCGGCGACGTAGCCCCCGACCTCGACCGCTGCGGTCGAGTCTGTCCAACCGGCGTAGGTGATCACGACGGGCACCGTGTCGGCGCTGGCCGAGGGGACCGCGGAGTCCGTGGCCACCCCGGTCGGGTTGGGCAGGGACGGGTCGACCGGCGTGCCGTAGGTCCCCGGCGCGGCCGTCGAGCTGGCAGACCCGGTCGTCCTCGCTGCCGACGACGCGGCCGCGTCCCTCCCGCTCGCGGTCGGTGATGAGGCGCATGCCGCCGTCATGGCCACTACTGCCATCGCGCCGACCGTTGCGATCGCCCGTCCGTGTCGCATCTCTGTCCTCTGCTCGGGTGGCCGGCACCAGCTGTGCGGGCCGTGTGCGGGGCATCGTCGACCCGGCCCTTCATGGCAATCGATAGTTGCACGAACACTCACGGTCACCGTGGACCTCGAGCCGGTGCTGGTGACGGGTGGGACGGTTGGTGCGCCAGGGCCACGGCGGGGAGGTGGACGGCTCCATCCCGGGGCCGGCCGCGGGCCCGGTGGGTGCGACCCCGGAGCGCTGCGGGGGAACCGGGCGATCTAGCCTTCCCGGCAGCATGGTGACTCCACTGGACCCCCGGACCGGCCTGCCCGTCGTGGCGATGGTGGGCGGTGGGCAGCTGTCCCGGATGACCTCCCAGGCGGCGATCGCGCTGGGCCAGTCGTTGCGGGTGCTCGCCACCGACCCGGACGAGTCCGCCGCGCTGGTCACCGCCGACGTCCGGCTGGGCGACCACCGCGAGCTCGTCGACCTGCACCGGCTCGCCGAGGGCGCCACCGTGCTGACCTTCGACCACGAGCACGTGCCCGTTGAGCACCTGCGGGCGCTGGAGGAGTCCGGCGTCCGCGTCGCCCCCGGGCCCTCCGCGCTGGTGCACGCCCAGGACAAGCTGGTGCTGCGCCGGGCGCTGGCCCAGGCCGGCGAGCCGCAGCCGGCCTGGGCCGAGGTGTCCACCGTCGAGGAGGTCACCGCCTTCGCCGACCGGGTCGGCTGGCCGGTCGTGCTGAAGACCCCGCGCGGTGGCTACGACGGCAAGGGTGTGTTCGTCGTCGACGGTCCGGCCGAGGTGTCCGACCTGCTGGCGCGGCACGGCGTCCTGCTGGCCGAGGAGCGGGTCGCCATGGTGCGCGAGCTGTCCGCGCAGGTCGCCCGCTCGCCGTTCGGCCAGGTCGCGGTCTGGCCGGTGGTCGAGACGGTGCAGCGCGACGGCGTCTGCAACGAGGTCTACGCACCCGCACCGGGGCTGTCCGAGGAGCTGGCCACCGCCGCCCAGGAGCTTGCTGTCCGGATCGCCGACTCCTTCGGCGTGGTCGGCATGCTCGCCGTCGAGCTGTTCCAGACCACCGACGGCGTGCTGGTCAACGAGCTGGCGATGCGCCCGCACAACTCCGGGCACTGGACGATCGAGGGCGCCCGCACCAGCCAGTTCGAGCAGCACCTGCGGGCTGTCCTGGACTACCCGCTGGGCTCCACGGCGATGACCGCCCCGGTGGTCGTCATGGCCAACGTGCTGGGTGGTGACACCGCCGACGAGAGCTGGACCGGCCCGGGGCTGGACGAACGGGTGCACCACCTGATGGCGCACTGGCCCGACGTCAAGCTGCACTGGTACGGCAAGGGGCAGCGCCGCGGCCGCAAGCTGGGGCACGTCACCGCCCTGGGTGAGGACCTCACCGAGGTGCGGTCCCGCGCCGTCGCCGCCGCCCGCTACCTGGCCGACGGCGTCGTCGATGACGCGTTCGCCTTCGCCACCGAGCACTGAGGAGCGCGCACGCATGAGCGACCCGATCGTCGGCATCGTGATGGGCAGCGACTCCGACTGGCCGATGATGGAGCCCGCCGCGCTGGCGCTGGCCGAGTTCGACGTGCCCTACGAGGCGCACGTGGTCTCCGCGCACCGCACCCCGCGCCGGATGCTGGACTACGCCGAGCAGGCTGCGGACCGGGGGATCCGCGTCGTCATCGCCGGGGCCGGGGGAGCGGCGCACCTGCCGGGCATGATCGCGGCGGCCACGCCGCTGCCGGTGATCGGCGTTCCGCGGCCGCTGGACTCCCTCGACGGCCTGGACAGCCTGCTGTCGATCGTGCAGATGCCGGCCGGGGTGCCGGTCGCCACCGTGTCCATCGGTGGTGGGCGCAACGCCGGCCTGCTCGCGGTGCGCATCCTCGGCGCCGGCGACGAGCGGCTCCGGGCAGCGGTCGTCGGATTCCAGGCCGACCTCGCCGACTCGGTGCTGGTCCGGGACGCCGCGCTGCAGGAGCGCATCGCTCCCTGAGGGTGAGGCGGCTTCCGGAGCCGTGGGCGCGGGCCTAGCATCTACTCGTGGGTAACAACGCCGGGCTGTACGCGCTGACCGAGGAGCACGAGGCGATCCGGGAGGCGGTCCGGGAGATCGCCGAGCGGGAGATCGCCCCGCACGCGGCGGAGGTGGATGCCGACTCCCGCTACCCGGTCGAGGCGCAGCGGGCGCTCACCGCGGCGGGTTTCCACGCCACGCACATCCCGGATTCCTACGGCGGTGAGGGCGCCGACGCGGTCGCCACCTGCATCGTGATCGAGGAGGTGGCCCGGGTCGACGTCAGCGCCTCGCTGATCCCCGCGGTCAACAAGCTGGGCTCCGTGCCGGTCATCCTGTCCGCGTCCGAGGAGCTCAAGCAGCGGGTGCTGCCCTCGATCGCCGCCGGCGACGCGATGATCAGCTACGGCCTCTCCGAGCGGGAGGCGGGCTCGGACGCCGCGGCCATGCGCACCCGCGCCCGGCTCGAGGGCGACAGCTGGGTGCTCAACGGCACCAAGGCCTGGATCACCAACGCCAGCGTCTCCGAGTGGTTCACCGTCATGGCCGTCACCGACCCGGCGAAGGGCTCGGGCGGCATCTCCGCGTTCGTGGTGCACCGCGACGACCCGGGCTTCGCCGTCGGCCCCAAGGAGAAGAAGATGGGGATCAAGGGCTCGCCCACCTGCGAGCTCTACTTCACCGACTGCACCATCCCGGCCGACCGGATCGTGGGGGAGCCGGGCACCGGCTTCAAGACCGCGTTGCGCACGCTGGACGTCACCCGGCCGACCATCGGCGCCCAGGCCGTCGGCGTCGCCCAGGGCGCGCTGGACGCCGCGGTCGCCTACACCAAGGATCGCCGGCAGTTCGGCTCCGCGGTCTCGGACTTCCAGGGCGTCCAGTTCATGCTCGCCGACATGGCCATGAAGATCGAGGCCGCCCGGCACCTGGTCTACGTGGCCGCCGCCCGCGGTGAGACCGGCGGCCCGGACCTGACCATGGTGTCGGCCTCGGCCAAGGCGTTCGCCTCCGACGTGGCGATGCAGGTGACCACCGACGCCGTCCAGCTCTTCGGCGGCGCCGGCTACACCCAGGACTTCCCGGTCGAGCGGATGATGCGCGACGCCAAGATCACCCAGATCTACGAGGGCACCAACCAGGTCCAGCGCATGGTCATCGCCCGCAGCCTGCTCCGCTGACGGTCGGCGCGGCCCGCCTGCCCGGTCCGCACGGTCACCGCTCCTACGCTGGGTCCGTGCACCGTTCCTCCTTCTGCCGGTTGTCGGTGACCATCGCGGTGGTCCTGGGGTCCAGCGGCTGCAGCTCGTCGTCGGAGGCCGTGTCCGCCGAGGAGACCCCTCCCTCCACCGGGGCGGCGTCGGAGGTCGCGGTGGTGGCGGCCTTCCTGGGCGACTCCTACACCGTCGAGTCCCTCGACGGCGGGGGGTACGTCCCGGCGACGGCACAGGCGCTGGGGTGGACGCCGGTGCTGGACGCGATCAGTGGCACCGGCTACGTGGCCACCGGCAACCAGGCGGACGGGGCGCCCTACCGCGACCGGGTGGGCGACGTCGTCGCCGAGGACCCCGACATCGTCATCGTGCAGGGCAGCACCAACGACGTCGGCACCCCGGCCGCCGATGTCGGCGAGGCGGCCGCCCAGCTCTACGACGACCTCGAGCGCCGGCTCACGGACGCCCGGATCGTCGCGGTCGGGCCGACGGCCCCCAGCGGGGTGGATCGGGCCGCCGTGCTCGCCATTCGCGATGCGCTGCGCACCGCGGCCGGCGACGCTGCGATCCCCTTCATCGACCCCATCGCGGCGAACTGGCTCACCCCGGGCGAGGGCCTCTACGCCGATGCGATCCATCCGAACCAGGCCGGCTACGACGAGTTCGCCGACGACCTCGTGTTCGCGCTGCGCAACGCCGGGCTGTGAGTCAGTCCAGCAACCGGGACACCGCGGACAGCCGGGTGTCCCCGGCCATCGACGCCAGCCAGCCGGCCCAGCCCGGTCGGGTGCGCACCGCCTCGAGGGCGCTCCGCGCAGCCGCCCGGTCACCCCGGCGGGACGCGGCCAGCGCGGCGTAGAGGTCGCGGGCGCCTTCCGGTGCGAAGACGGCCAGGGTCTCGTAGTCCCGCTCGTCGTAGGCGCGCTGCAGGTTGCGCAGCATCCGCAGCTGGGCGACCGGGTCACCGGAGTCGTCGACCCGCAGGTCCACGCGCACGCCGTCGTCGTCCTCGGTGGCCGGGGTGCCGCTGACCACGGTCAGTGCTGCCGACTGCCGGCCCCGCAGGTCGCCGCCGGCATCCTGGCCGGCGGTCAGCGCGGCCAGCAGCCGGTCGGCCAGCCCGCCGCCGGTCGCGGCGAAGGCCTGGGACATGGCGGGCAGCACGTCGGGGGAGGTGAGCATGTTGCCCTGCACGCTGAAGCCCTCGCCGAGCAGGTGGCCGCTGGCGGGCAGCGAGCCGCGGCCGGTGTCCGCGGCGACCTGACCGGCGGCGTCGAGCACGGCGATCTGCCGGTCGACGTCCTCCGCGGCGTGCGAGGCGTGCCGCACCAGGTCCTGCGGCGAGCTGCCCCCGG
>Ga0210040_10006513_pt1 | contig 14521 bp, 5 predicted proteins | sample CryGeyCG12114_NA_FD_185462 | JGI IMG/M metagenome (GOLD analysis project Ga0210040, IMG submission 185462) | Groundwater microbial communities from aquifer - Crystal Geyser CG19_WC_8/21/14_NA (SPAdes) (version 2) | ecosystem: Environmental > Aquatic > Deep subsurface > Groundwater | place: USA... | reverse complement strand
GACGCAGATATCATGATTTCATAAAGTCAACTGATTAGGAAGTGGAGAGTTATTTTACGAAGGTAATTACGAGTATCCAAGTTTGACAGGATTTTACTCAAAAATGTTCAGACCCTTGACTTGAGTGGGTGACTTTTAATATAGCAATGTTTAAAATTTTACATTTATCTTGTTAGGAATGTAGTTAGTTGGAATAGGAAGGTTAAAATGCTGTGCTGTCTGGATGCAGGATTCTTGATTTAAGATCGATTATGCATTGTTTGATAGAATATAGAATACAATTTATTATTTGCTGGTGTGCGATATACACTAACTATGCGCTTGCTAATAAAATTATGCACTATTTTAGTGAACGCGACAATAATTAGGAAGCGTTGATTTTGAAAAGACTCAAAGACTCCAATGAACGAAGGCGAAAAAACTAGATTGATCTCGATGTGCACAAAAAGTTTTTTTTAGGCAAGTGCTTTTTGTGTGCAGAATTACATTGAAGCAACAAATGTGCAGCTCGAGAATCGTATAATATGATGAACAGCATAACCAAGTATATACGAAAAGTACCATATATCGTTTATATTTATATTTTGCATTTGCATTGCGCTCAACTAATTTCTATCAAAATTTATTCGAGCAAGTAAATAATTAATTCATCGTACTTTTGATTTTGCCGACACAAAAAATTGCTCAAGGGCTTTCCGTATTAATCTTTGCAAACTTTAGGTTTTTTAACACCGTTTAAATATTCATGAGTGAGACCAAAAATTCCCTGCACTATCAACACATTTAAAAAACCGCCATCTTTGTTTTACAAAGAACAAAGGACACTATCAATGGTTGTTTGCAATCGTGCTTTGACGCTTGCGCAATCATCAGCCTTCACTAAACACCACGTAATAAGAATTAATAATTCTTTTGCACTTTGAACTATTCCAGAGCATTCATCTTTTCCCTCACAAGTCACAAGTTTGCATTCACTTTTTTCTCTCTCTTCAAATGAACTAGACTGCTAATGTTTTATTGTATCTATTGCAAATAACTGTGATAACATTAATTGGTGTTTAATAGGCTGTTTTGCTATTTATTCATTAAGTTTGTTTATACTATCTTAGTTAGTGTTATAAAGTTTCTGCCAAAACTCGCAAAGAGTGTTGTCGGGGAGTACAATTCGGGAACCTTTTGGCATCTTCTGTACCAGGTATAACTCTGAAAATGAATGCATTTAACACATCATATTTTTTTCCCCCGATTCATCCGCACAGTCGAACGTTTTTAGTCTAAGCAAACCATCAGATTTTATTACAAAAGTGAACGTGATTTTGGTCTTGATTTGCGTATGATGACGAACATGACACATTCAGGGTACTTTACTTACTTGCCTCACAAAGCAACGAACGATTCCTTAAATGGGATTCTGTTCTTGAACAGTAAACAATCTTAGGTTGTTCACTGCACAGTATGTCTATTTTTTGCAAGATGATGTGTACTCTCGCGCATATTACATTTATGAGATGTTAAATGTGCTCTGATATGATGAGATAGCTACTACTAACTAACTAACTACAGATATATAAAAACATGAGATGCTCTACCTCCAAGAAGAGATGGCTGTTAAATAGAAAGTCTCAAAAAAAAGTGGGCCGTCTCTTCCCCTAATTCACTTACATATTATAGTTATAAGCCAAGTTGGGTGCTGTGCTGTAAAGATCGTTTCATTCTTTTTTCAACCACTTTGCAGCATGCTCTACGAAAAGTTTCTTTTTGTTTTTAACGTTCGGCATTGTTGAGGCTACACGCAGTCTTGGACCAAGTTTAGTTAGATATCTGGGCGGATAGAAATCGTTATTTTACCTTTCGGAAACTGTATACAACAATTATACATTTGTAAAGTTTGGAATTATTAAGTGAATGTGTGTGTTCTATAGAGGATTTTATTGTGATGTCTTGTTATCGTGGGTTCAAATCATTAGTAGTTTGTAGTTGTCCAATTGTGAGGAAGATTTACTGTGTACTATGTCATTTCAAGATGATCTCTTGATGAACTCGTATTGACTTTGTTGCCACACAAAGGTAAATAAATAAATGGGTAAAAAATGTTTTCGTGTATGTGCGTGTGCCAATAGTTTAGCGAGCAAGTTGGTTTGTTAGTTAGTTAGTGAGCTAGTACCAGTTGACTTGGCTTTTTTCTTTGTATGTGCCGTAAAATGACCTTACATAGAGTTTATGAAGCCAAAAAAGCTTGAGGCACATTTTGTGTTAGGTTCGTGCATTTTTCTAGCAATAATAATCAGCTGAAAGTTATACTGGTGAGGAGATTATCCATCACGATTGGCTTTAGGCTGCACATCAGACTGCCTGAAATCAAAACCCGGTGGTGGTTTCACAATTTTTTTCTTGTTTATATATTTTCTAGTTAGTTATGTACTTTCAATCCTTTTCCGTATGCAAAACCAAGTTAGTTTTTGTCCTCACTCACGAAAAACTGCTGTGCAGCTATGTAACAATCTACTTGTTATCATAATCAGTATCAAAGAACCGGTAGCAGCTGTCTCAACACCTTTGAGCAGGCTAATTAATTGAAAGCAGTGTTGTGAAGCAAACATGTTTCGAATTCTTTTATGTCTAAGGCATTGTACAGTTAGTTGCAGCTATCTTGTAGCTCTCTTTTGAGTCTCTCATGTATGAAAGAGAGATGATGAGGTATAATGTAAAAACATGCAAAATGTGAACAATGAGGGAACATCAACCTTCCAAACGTTACGTATCATACTAGCCAGGGAGTGAGTGCACACTTGAAAAGAACACCTTTTTTTAGTTTGCTCATTTAGCTATGATATATTGCTACACTATACCGGTGCATGATGATGCCAGACCATGTCACAGCAACCAGACTCAATATAATACGATTTGGTTGCAAGTTATCAAAAAGTACAAGATTTTCTCTGAATTTGAATTCATGTCTGGTCGGCATTTTTTTGTTCTCACAAGTAAACACCTTCTGTTCCTTTTTTCATCTCAACATTGTTACATGTATTATTATTACATTGGGGAAGGAACAGGTCAACGTGTGAAAATGTTAAGAATGAGTAATGATCCACAAACAATAGCTGTCTGTAGAGAAATTTTTCTTCCTTTAATTTTTCTTTCTGCTATACCAACACAATTATGACAGCACAATGAATTAATATTTTAGCATTCTCATATGCACTAAATTATGTACTCTTTGAATAGTAAGTAACTCACTTACTCGCCAATACGACATGTTTATTTACATGAAAATTAATATGTATACAAAACCATCAGGTAAAAACAAGCTATTCTTAAAAACCACATACTCCTGTACTAAAGATTTTGCTAGAGAAATCTAGTATCGAAGCCAGTTTGTATTTGACAGATACTCAGTAGTACTGTATGCTACCTTTTAAAGCCACACACAAAGATAGAAATAAATATATTCTCGATTTGTGGCTAACATAGTAACTCACTCTTAGGTGACCGCGTGGATATGGGAAACCTTCCAACTGACTATCTAACTAACTTGACTTTTGCTTTTTCTTCTCTGTTTGCAGAGAATTACCAATAAAGGGAGCTAATGACAGAGCAAACAACAAACTTCTATCATCTCACCTCATTTTCGTGACCATTTTACATCCCATTAAAAGCCTTGAATCGATGAGACTACCAGTACCTACGGTCTACATCATTTATATGCAGTCCATAGGAGAGGGTGAGTTGCAAATTTAATGTTATGAGTCGAAAATATCGTGTGTTTAGCAGGCAGGTAGTGTGACTAACTAACCTGTTGAGAACAAAAAGTGGTCAATGCAAGTTGATCCGTCCTCCAGCAGTGAACAATACAGAATTTCTTCCTTGCTTTTCTGTTCTGCCCACACATATCTTTAGTATAGTCTTGTATACAATACATGTAGTGAATTATATAGCAAACATGCATTTTTCAACTCCCCACTCAAGTTTTCATTCATTCATTGAATAGCAAAAAACATACACCTGTAGTGGGGCATAACATGAGAAGAACACGTTATCTATCCGATTACGTGGAGTGAGTGAATGTACTCGACTACATACGTACATACGCAGTGCATGCACTACAAACGGTACTTTTGCATATATTAATTCTCTTTTCATTTTGTAGAAAAACGAAGAAAAAAGTTGAAACCTGGTCTACACTAACTAACCCTACCCATGTTTTGCATCGAGATGAAGTGAACGTGCGAAAAGGAATTTACCCGTTGCAAGCATCAATAACCCTACCTCACCTCGTGCGTTGTCTCTTTTCTGTGGGTTCCGTACCAAATTTTTCGTGGTTCAAGTGCATGTGGAACACGACTTTGTGAAACGAACTATACTAAAGAGTGTTGGGAAAAAAATAACTGATCTGCACACATGTGTATACATTTATTATCATGTGTTCTCCGACCATTTCTTCACGCAAGTTGGTCAAATAGAACTGTCTAAGCCCAAAGTGTAAATTATTTTCCCTCAGAATTTTACATGCGTGCAACTCTTTGTGCTCCAAAGGGCTTTCAAAGTGGGTCTCATTTTTCCTCCGCTACAGCTTGGACCGTTCACAAACTCAAGAAATGAGGACCATGCCATGTCTCTGACTCAAATCCAAGGGAACTAAACGTCACGAACAGTACTACATTCACCAATTGCCTATGATAATAATAATAAGCTTGATGGGTGTCGGCCATCTCATTGGATTCCATATATGGAGCAACAATAAACAATTTATAAACACGACCGGGAGTGTCTGAGAAAAGCCACCGTACGAAATTATTAAAGGCGATTAGATTCGTTGCGTACCCTACCTAACTAACCAACTACGTTCTTCTATATGCCCACATTGCTATAACTAGCCCAACCAGCAATCCTGTGCAGTTTACCAGAACATAACGTGCCTTTGTACCGTGTGGCTTGATCCGTTGTCTGACCTCCCTCAAAACCCAACAATCTCCCTATTATTTCCAAAATCCGCAAAAATGTCCGCCATTTGTCACGGGTTCGTGGAGAACGCTTGGCGGAAAGATATCTGCTCGAATTGTTTCCGACTGCGTGATGAACACAGGGCCAATCATTCCACATCGACTCATCATCATCATGCTAGCAACAGCAACAACCTAATCTCACCCAAACATACCAATCCCGTCTCCCCATTTAATGATAATGAAGACGATCAAAATAATAACACTACTGCAGTCAGCCCAATAAAAAACAAACAAGGGACAGCGAAACCCACAGGCAGATACCAGAGTCCAAACTATGGGTACACCAGTCGAACCAGTGCATCTCGGATTATCGCAAACGGAAAACTGAACAACTTGTTGTCTCCCAAGTCAACCAATAGTAGTAGTAGCAATGTTGGTCCCAATACTGCTAGCAGTTTGTACAGTAGCTACCACCACCAAAATCAAAACAACAATACAATGACTAGTTCAGGCCTTTCCACAGCTATCAATGGTTTTTCGGAGAAGAGCAATAGCAACACTCGAACGGAAACTTTTCGTTATTCCAGTAGTGGCGCTCGACTAGTGCATAATAACAATATTTGTGCTGCCAGTGTTGTTGATATATTTGATGCAACCAATGGTGGACCACATCCTTTGTCGAAAAATAGTGATAAGGACTCATATGCTACTACGTGCAATGTTAGCAGTGCACAGGATAGTAGGAGTAGTAGCATAGCAAATAATAAGAGTGGTGTGACTCACAGTCAAACATGTACTGCTACTACTAATAATATTACCAACAGTGGAAATACTCATCAGTTTGTGCCTGGAGAGTGTAGTGGGAACATCAGTGATACTAATACTACGTCGAGTAATAATTGTGTTAATAATACCAAGAGTGGTGTTGGCAGTGTTAGTAGTTTGGTGGTAAACCGAAGAAATGTTTTGAATAATTGTGGGACTACACCTACTGTGAGTAGTGGAGGACTTTTTGTCAAGAACAAGAGTGTTCTGAAAGGTTCCAAGAATAATAATTGTTCGGGGATGGATGAGACTGACGCGGAAGGCAAAGTGCGAATCGGTGGTTTCCCTCCTGAGAAAACTGGGGGCAAGATGGATAGCAAAGGGATTTTGCGAGGGAGGCAGTCGGTTGGGAAAGCCAAATTTACCGTGTGTTTCCCAAAGGAGGTGAGAACTATAGTGGATTTTTGGTTTTCATGCGAATAGTTAGTTAGTTTGCTGCCTTTGTGGGGACAGTTTTTTAAGTTAGTAAGTTGGTTAGGCAGTGGGAATGAGGTTGAACCGAGTGATGTAAGGACAAAAAATTTGCCAGTTTTTGTCCTGATTTTTTAGTTAATTAGTTAGTGTGCTGTTAGTTGTGCTACTAATTATGAACTATATTTAGTTATTCAGGCAGTAGGTATGGTTCAAGGGGGATTTTAGGTTGTGCATATTTGTTTTTAGTCATTGTTGACACTAAAGGTTTTTTTTTTGATTTTTTTACTTGCTATATTAATTGGCCGAAAGCTATTTAGTTAGTTGGTTAGTCAGTTTTCAACCATTTGGAAAGCAGCAAGTTGGTATTTTAACATTCTGATTTCATTTTTTGTAGCTTTCAAATAATTTGTTTAGTCGAAGTAATTTGTGTTTTGCATCATCGTATTTGTTGAAAGTATGTAATATCAAGCGTCGTCTACCATCTGGTTGCATAGACAGTCATTGTTAGTTTGTAAAAGCAACTACTGCATGTGCATATTAGTTTATGCTGAAGTTGCTTGTTTGTCTCAAGAATGTAGTTTGAAATTCTGATATGATGAGTTTTCCTGTGTAACTTAAGTTAAGATTATGTAAATTGCAGTTGAACAAACCAATGTACGGCGTAACAGATAAGTGAAGTAACTATAACTAACTACTGCTGTGACTCATGTTGAAATGCTGCACTCACATGCAGTACAAATTATTCACCATTTAGGCTTTTTAGACTTACGACAGATTTATTACTAACTAACCATTGGTAGGGACCAAATGCGGCTCGTAGTTTTATTTCATTAGCGAAATTATTTATTACTCTTTCATATCGATAGATTCGATCAACGTAATCTATAATCCATTATGGGATCAGTATTTTTACACCGTTGGGCGTGTAACTTTTTTGCCGAGTATCAAATGAGGTGTTCAAATCGCAATGATGGATGACACGATATGTTATTGATGATGAGATGAGTTGCATGATAAAAATTATTCATGGTGTAATTTTGTGACGGACACGAATGCATTCAGGGAACACAAATGCGTGTTATCATCAATTTTCACAACAACAATATTGCTCCATTAGCCTGTGCAAGCAAAATCGCTTAATCTGTTGCTACAAATTAGACACACACGTGGTGGTCATCATTACGTTTGTTATCAGGAGTACGAAACGTTATTAAATACAGATAGTAATAATGGTATTAGGCATGGTAGTGCTGAAAACAAAAGGGATTTTTATTGCTCTACAATTAGGTTGATTACATGTTGTTTTATCCTTCATGAGTTCATTTACTTACAGTTTTAAATGCAGGCCATAACCCAACCAAACCACGAACTGAACACTGTGTGTAAGATGATGGTAAAGTTAGTTGGTTAGATAAATATTTCCAGAGAGGCCAGTTGGATAGCATAGGCTACAACATAATGTTCCACACGTGCGTGCATATCAACTAAACAAACGTATGCGTTTGTTTATTCAGGCTGAAATGTGTGTGTGAGCAAATTTTTCTTGCCATATATAACTGTAAACTGTTTCTGGTGCATTTTTTATGCACATTCCAATGCGGTTGTGAATTGATCCAAAATTATTATGTGAGAAGTGAAGTGATGCATAGATAAAAATGAATGGTTCAGTTAATTTTCATACTAATATAGAATGACGAATGAATTTCCTTGTGAGAAGAACTCATTTAGGAGTTTGTTAGTTGTGTGTAGTAATCTATTATGACTATGTGTTGGTGAGTGAGCGAAAGTATGAAGCATATATGGCTGGCGAACAAAATTGATTCAATTTATTTCAGCTATAGTTGGTTTAATTTTGAGGAAAATGCTTTCCGCTGTGATTCTTTTTGTTTGAGAAACTTCTTTTATGATGGAGTAGCTAAGAGTTTTTGTAAAACAACATAAAAGTTATTTATGAATTTCATGCTTCCATTGGCATTGACTTTTACGCATGAATAATTTCACAATGCATTCTTTGTACCACTAATTACATTTGGATGTGAAAAAAGAACCATCTATGAACAGTTAGTTTTAAGCGAGTGTACTTATATATGATCATTATTATCAGATCAAATATAAATTACGTAGGTAGTGTTGTAGTATAATGTTCCGTAAAAATATGATTTATCCGTTAGTTAGGATCGAGTTGAATGATTTTTACCGTCTTCATTCAGCAATCATTTAGGTGTACCTTGTATAAGAATGCATCCAACAAGTGTGAAGATAATATATTTTACCATTCCGGCATATCTTTTATTTGGAAATGTTTTGCAAGCTTCATGTGCATGCATAATATGATCGTCTGTAATATTGGTCGGTATTACTCCTGGTTTCCTTCTTTTCGGCACGAACTTGCATATTTTATATTGAGTTTCTGTTGTGTAGTTAAGCTGGATATTCAGTGAGTCAAATTACATGGTATTTGGTCTACCACTAAAAAATTCAGTTAGGTCCGCGTAGAACATGTTTTATCTACCAAAAAAATGCGGCCATTGGCTTTGGAATTTATGATTGTATTGGTCACAATTTAATTCAAAGAATGTTGATGAAGAATCTATAAAATGTTTCGATAGTTTATACTACAGCTAATGAGGAGTTTCAAGGTTTAAACCAAGCAATAAAATTGTCCTTTTATTAACTTACTGTTGTACTATAATTAATCTCTAAGAATATTTTAATTGAGTGGCTCACTTTTTCTTTCAAGATAATGATACCACTATACTGTGATGACAGTAATAAATGATGCGCGACTAATAGGTTTGTCCGTTTCGCCATGTTTTTTATTTATGAAAGTCCTTTGCAGTGTTATTCACTCAAACAGTTTTCATCATGAATTCACTTAAATATGATTATTGTCAACCCATTTCATCCTCTCGAGTATTTGTTCACGCGTCTCTTATGAATAATGAATCACGGAGCCAATCTCCACTTAATTAATCTAAACTTTCACGACCAAGAAGAAACTGCTTCTGGTAAGAACCACAGAAAAACGCACACGCTTCAGTAATAATTTTTGCTCATTATTTGGCCCTGTTGGGGTTTCGTATCTGACACTGGTGGTGACAACTTTAAGGATTTTAAATGCCAAGAAAATCATTATTTTGTTCTGTGATTACTCTAAATGTGGAAATCTTTTTGCTGACATCATCAGAATGGGGGAATTTTTCCTAGTTAGTTAAAATAAATTACTCAAACAAGTTGGCAATTGCATATTTTTTCTAGAACCGTGTCCCAGCTTGTAACTATAGCTCTGCAGGCTACAAAAACAGTATATTATACGCGATTGAAATCAAAATGACAAATTAACGTTGCATGCAAGTCACACTTTTATAAATTCCATCGATAACATCATTGTTAGTTAGTGAATTCATAGCTGTATTTAATTATTGCAAATGCAAAATAATGCAGTAAAGTACAATGAGCTAAATTTCGTGCCTTTTCTGTATCATTTATTTGCAGTTAACTTTCTATTTATTGTTGTGCAACACTTTTGCCGATTTTACTTACATAATACTAAATTACCCTCTATGTTCTCTGTTTTTTCAGGTGTGCAAGGTGATTGGATACGGCGGTGAGCATTCCGATGAGTCGGACTCAGAAGAGCCATGTACCCCCTCAGATCCCAATGATAATGCATCAATTGTCCAACTGTTGGAAAAATGTTCAAACACTAGTGAAGAAAAAGAGCTCATTCGACTCACACAAAAGAACACCAACTTCAACTCGATAAAAACGAACTTACTTGGAACGACGTGCATTGAAATTGGTCCCATTGTCGGTTGTACCGGGGGAAAATCCATGCAGAACACATCCAAGCCTCTAGTCTCCATTGGAACATTTGAGTCACGCAGAGAGCCATTAAAAATAAGTAAACTTGTGGATGGCGACACCCCTGATGCAAACCCAGAGGTTGTAGAATGTGGTCGGAAATTCGTTCCAAGAGATTCCGTGGGGGACATAAAAACGAGCATCAAGTCGAGTAAAATCCCTAGTGATACGTTGAGAATGAAACATGAGACTGAATCGAAAACGAGCAATGCATGCAAACTAGTTAGTGAACAACACAAGTCTGTAAGTTCTCACCCGGGGGTAGTGAAAAACAGTAGTAGTGGTATTACCAGTTCAGATGAGAAAAAAAGTGTAGCATTTGATGCTAGTAAAAAAGAAGCACTTAAAACTAATGTGAACGCAACAATGACATCAGTGAATTCGGAAAAAATTGTTAAAAAGAATTCAAAACCAAGTGGTGACATTGTAACTACTTCCGGATCTAAGTCTGTGCCGAAAGAGAATGTTCCAATTAAAATAAGCACGGTTAAAGTGGACAATAGTGCGAATAGAATTCACTCTCGAGTCTCTGTTATGCCCGCCACGACAAATTCCCCCAAGCCACCAATTAGTACAGAGAAACCCACAAATCGATTAAAACCGGCTTTGAAAACAACAAATGGTATGACCGCGGAGTCAAAAAACGGGTCTTGTCTTAGCAATTTGATTATTATGACGGATGGGAATAACATTACAACTCGGAGAACAGCTTTCCTGAAAAATATTATTAATGTAGAGGAGCCAAGGGACAATTCTTTGGAAAATGATTCCCTGGAAAGTCAAACGAATGAGCTTGTGACCAACAAACAAGTTCAAATATCTTGTACTGGTAGTACAAAAGCTCCAGAGCCCAGTTTAGGATCCGAATATCAATTTGATGACAGTTTGGAAGACTCGGGTGTGGAACTCGGGAAATCCACCGAAAAACAGGAGAAAGAGAGTGATTCTGATGAAAAATCTGCCTCTGGCTCAGATTCCGGCAATGAAAATGACTACAGTGATTCCGGTGCATGTACTAACAATGGAAAAAACGCGAAAAAGGATGAATCCAATCCAGAAGCTAGAGAAGCATGCAATAATAATACTAATAATAACAATAATAATAACGAGACTGAGAAAACCATACGGAAGTCCGGACTTTTCATTTCTGTGGAAGAAGAGATCAGTGGATTGAAGAAACCTCAAAAACTCAGTCCTGATTCTGTGTTGTGCACTTCACCTAGTGAAAGTTCAGGCTCTGGCTCGGCAGAATCTATTCCAGAAGCTGTTCAAAAAGCTGACGACAAGAATAATAGTGAATTTGGCAAAAATGGATCCAAAAGACAAGCGCCACAACCCCCACAAGAAAACGTGATTTGTGGGGAAGAAGAAGAAAGTTATTCGAATGTGAAATCTTGTCAATACATCGCAGATGATGAAGATTTATATGATGATGTGGGACTGTATAGAGCGCAGCAAGAACATCATATAGAAGATATGATGGAAGAAGAAAATATTTACGATGATGCCATGGCCCTCCGTTCAAATGCAACTGGGAAAACTGTCAGTGGGAGCTACGACTTTTCAGACTCTTCTAGAGTCGGACTAGACACAGATGGGGACAATGAGGAAGGTCATTTGCCCAACAGTAGTAGTGGAGTGGAATTTATCGGGATCCGAAAAATTGATTCAGAAACATTCTTGAGAGAACGATCTCTTTCGCCTGTGAATTCATCCAATGGAAAGAAAGAGCGCTCTTCATCTGCCAGTCCAAAAGCACGTCGCAAAGTGAAACAGTTTTTCTCCACCATTGGCAAGAAAGCTGGAGCTGCCTATGGCTCTGCAGCAAACGCTTATCATAACTATAGTGAAGGGATGAATTCTAGAAGTAATAAAAATGTGCCATCTTCCAAACCCTTGTCTGAAACAGCCAGGCGCTCTATCTCTACAGATGAAATGAATATGACTCGCACTCAAGAAATTTACGCTACTACTACTCCCACGTCGATGAAATTGAAGGGATTAGCTCCCGTGCTTCAGAAGTTGAGTAGGATGGATATTTCTATGCATTCTGGAGGCACTTTGGATAGATCTGATTCCTCGGATGGGGATAAAATGTTCAGAAAAAAGAAGATTACCTCGTCAATCAAAAAGTTTTTGAAATTTGGTGGTACAGTCCGTGATAGTAGTTACAAGTATGATGACTACGGGAGTTCCTTTGGTAGCAAGAAGACTGACAATGGGTACAGTAGCGGTAGTAATGGGATCCAAAGATCTAATTCATGTTCTCCAACTGGCTTATCGGAGGAACCATCGTCTATACCATCTTCCTCTGGAGTTTCTGAAGAAAGTTCTTCGGCAATCAGTCATTCACGATCGGAATCGACTTCGTCTTCTAGTTCTTCCGCCATGCTGAAGAGTTTGACTAGCACGACGAGTAGCGGGAGAACTAGTTCGTGCATGTTGGGAAGGCCGCCTCCACCCCCACCTAGAGTCCATTCTTTGGACTTATTGAATAAAGTGGGGTTGATGAGTGGCCCTGGTGGCGGTAACAACAATGGAGTTGTGAATCGACCATTGAGACCACCTCCACCTGTTAGAGCTAACAAAGTGGCTCCTAGCTTCACCTCCGTGTTTTCACAGCATCCCAGTACTGGGGCTGAGATTTCATCCACACCACCGTGTAAACCGCTGAGGAAGGCGAGCATGAATGGCGGTTCTAAGGATTTAGAGAGCAGTTACAATCATATTACGAATCTCAACTTGGAGACTCTTAGAATAATTGCGAGTCAGACTCCTGTAAGTCATGTTTTCAAATATTTGATTTGTTTGGTTGCCGTTTCTTCAACCTAATTGTTCACTGAATTGAATGTATATTGTTCGTTTTTGTTGCAGGTGAAAATCAATGAAAGGAAAAAAGGATCACCATTGCTTAGAATGTCTCAACAATCGGTTTATTGGTGTGATTTTGATATTTTGCTGTCCCCAAGAATGCCATGTGGAACTGGATTCATCTTTTACGGAGCCAAATGGGAGGATCAACCTTGTGTACTGTTAGTGCAAGAAAGTTGCTCTGCTCCAGAATTTTCGGCCCCATTCCAATTGTCGTGTGTGGAGACTTTGCTTACTTTTGATGATAGAATCACGTCTGATTTCATTCCTTGGGAGATTTCTGATTCTGTACGAACTGATGATGATAGAGTCAAAGGTATTAAAAACCTTGCAAATCGTTTTTCGCTTTTCTTGTATTTTTACACGACACGAAAATTCATATTTTTTGTTTAAAACTAATTTTGACAATTTTTTTGCAGTGTTTGTATCCGTACTACCCGAGTTTGATGTATACCTGTTGCAAGATTTTATCAACTCCCCGTCAATATCCTGTAAAAATAAATTCTTTGCCCTCCTGCAATCCACGGAATACTGGGACCAAGAAGAAATGGCAAACTTGATCGTCCTTCACCAAACAACTGAAAAAGACACAGAACTTATCTACGTTCACCCTCAACCCTATTTTCCTAACATAAGTTGTAATAGTAGTAGTAGCGGTAGTAGCGTTAGTGCTAGCAATAGTCACAATAATGGAAGACGCCTGTCCAAAATCCACTTGCAGACTGAGTTTGAAATTTCGATGAAACAAATTTTGCTAATGCCTAGAGATGAAGCATCTCTACTCTGTGACAATGATAAAGAAGCCCTGTTGCGCCGTATTTCTGGGTCTGTGGAAGAAGTCAAGGCTCAACTACGACTTTTCCTACAACTGAAGCTTTTTTCGCCACTAGAGGACTCTCCAGATGCGCTGAAAATCCGAAAATTGCGTTCAGAACGTGCAGTTCAACAATGGCTGGACAAAGAGAGAGCATCTTGTATGAAAGAGGCTGTGGAACGTACTATGCAAAAATCTTCAGAGCCTTTGACTCCGTATAAAAAGTGCTACTTGGAATTCCTGATGACTCCGGATAATGGTGCCAAAGCCGTGCTAGATATGCTTACGGATTTGATGAATATTTATCAGAACTGATTATACTAAAATCCTGTGTACATATACACCGTTTGATTGTTTTGTCGATAATTGTTTACCAATCATGACTCGCACAATTGTTTTGTATGTTTAAGAGAGAAATGGATTACTAATACTGTACATTACTATTTTATACCGAGATACTACTAAATACTAAGCATAATTTTAGACGCACACGGTTAATTTTTTTGTGTCGAGCAGTCACATTGAGTTTTTATTAAGGAATATATTATATCAAAAACTTTGGGCTGGAAAATATTTATCAATTTTGGTCCATATGTGTCCGACCAGTTTGTTTGAATTTAATATTTATTGTTAGGTTGACCTTTGAACACAATGAAAAATCGGTTTGTTTACTTGTGAAATTTTACTATCAAGTGGAATCTCCTTTTTTCTGAATAAACGACTCGAGTTTCAACAGATTTTGCGTAATGCTGATTTTGTTGTGCACTATTTACTTCCCGGAGCATTA
>Ga0210040_10006512_pt1 | contig 14522 bp, 11 predicted proteins | sample CryGeyCG12114_NA_FD_185462 | JGI IMG/M metagenome (GOLD analysis project Ga0210040, IMG submission 185462) | Groundwater microbial communities from aquifer - Crystal Geyser CG19_WC_8/21/14_NA (SPAdes) (version 2) | ecosystem: Environmental > Aquatic > Deep subsurface > Groundwater | place: USA... | reverse complement strand
TGTTACATTGAGAAGAGAGCGGAGCGAGCGGTTTTTTTTTTCGTTCCTACGGAGCTGTGAGCGAGCGAGCGGATTTTTTTTTGTTCCTACTGAGCAGGGAGCGAGCGAGCGGTACGTTTTGTATTACCTGAGAGCAGAGAGCGGAGCGAGCAGGAGGAGTAAACTTGCATCACTGAACACAACTCACGTAATAAAACGCATTTAATCATCCTTACCTCCAATTCAACAACTCTAGGTTAAACTTATGATGCATTTGCGTTTCTGGTAGGGCAAAGCTGTTATTTGCGAAAATTGGTAACGTCCATTTTTTGCTCACAACCTATATGGGAATGTGAAGTAGTAGACACGCTGCAAATAAACTTCAGATTGGTTTCACCAACAAGAAATGGAGAAAATAAACATACCTCAACGTTGCCAAATTCATCGGTTCTTTCAATATCAATCACTAGAAAGTCACTGGTTACATTCGTATATTCCGAAGGAACAAATGCTCCCTTTACCACTAATGTGAGCATCGGGTACCACGGGCTGAAAGACAGCAGAAATTGCAGTGGTAATTCTGTAAGAAAAACAAAAATATTTTATCAGCGATCTTAAAGGTAAAAGGATAACTGACTACTGTAGATTTCTAAACAAACACATGGATGATAGACATTTGTTGAATTAAAGGGAATTATTTTCTCTCAGTAAAAAATACACTAAATCATTAATGGTGGACTAAATATAAATTTATATCTTGAAGTTTCGTTTCTCTTAGCACATAAAAGATAAAGAAATTCATATTAAATAGATAAACTGTCAGTTCAAACTTTTCCCTCCCAAAATCCAAAATGTAGTCCATATTAGAAACGAGCTGTCTGCTGTACTTTACATTTTCAATTCCACATTACTTTTAGCAAAAAATAGAATATGGCGACCCAAAATTAAAACAGACAAAATCTGCTTACTATAAGGTTCTCTGGACGACGTCGAAATTTGAGAAAACCTAATAACAGTCTCACTAGTTGCGGTTATCACTCCCTGCAAAAAGTAATTATATTGCAATCGTCCTTAACTGTCGTAATGAACCAATTGGCTGGTTTCGTAAACCATGATTAGACATACAGCAATTCCAATGAATAGGCAAGCAATAATGACTATTTTCACATTTCGGCGGAAGGAAAATTTTTGCGGAGCATCCAACATAGTAGAATTTCCTTGAAAATCTGTTCCACTAGGACTTGGTAGCGGGGAACGAGAAATATATGGAGTTAGAAGTCCACTTAATTGATTACTGGCAGTGTCATTGTTCCTATGTCGTTGTGAATGGAGATTTAATAACATTCTTTGCTGACCAAGTAGAAGTTAGTTTATTTTGATTGTGTAAATATTTTGAACCACTTACGGGTAGAGGAGATCGACAGAAAGGTAATTATTTGTTTGCTCTACATGAATTAATGGAATATTATCAAACTTCTCATCCTGACTCTTGGACTCTCCGTGTTCAGGGAGTGGGAGCAGGATTGTATTGTTTGTATCATTGACAATAGCAGGTATTGTCGCTGGCCTAGGAGACTCATCTTTGAAGACTTTTTTATGCGAGACAGATCCATATGACCTGGGTTGAGTTACAATTCATGGTGTATTTGAAAATGCAATACTAAATAGCTGCACATTTTTCAATCAAATTGTCGCACATGTAATACAATTCTTACTGAGAGGATGATGGTTGATGTGCGATCAAAAGAGTTCGACTTTCATCACCATCGGCATTACTTTTACCGAGTTTTTGATCCAATACGACATTTGCCATGTTCTGCGATTGTAAATATTATAGTAACTGAAGTGATATAATATAAGTCATTTATTTTTTCTGTCGTTTGCTTTACCACCGATATTTACCTTGACATGGTTACCCAACTTTACAACTTTGTTTGTAAGGCTATTTGTGAATGATTTATTAGAATTGTCACTGTTGGACAATTCCTCATCCATGGTTTTCGAAATTTCGATGGTATTATCACGTCACGTATGTAGTTTCCTAAACTAGCCTCTCAAACAGTTTCCGATTATATTTGAGCGCTTGAGGTTTCATCCCTTGAGGTTTTGTAAACTTGTTATGCAATATTCATAGTCTACAGCTGAGCTGAACTGATGGGCGCACAATAAAAAGCAGTAATGTGAAATAAAAGGAATGTCCACGAAATATTGTATAATGTGATTAAGATTGAATCAACACACGAGTTTAATGACAGCTGAACTTTAAAAAACATCAATAGGTTGTGTATGCATGGATGCTATGGCTAGGGGATTCACTGGATTTTTCCATCCGACAGTAGAAGCTTAATATCATCCCATTCATTGTTTTACGTGGTGCACGTGAGGGAAATTTTTTTAGACACATGAACAGTCAGTATGTACAAAAACTTTGTTCGTTATCTTTCTGTTAGGTTTACATACACAGTTGGATTGCGATATGATCAAATTTTAATATTTGAATTTGGTCTGCTATGCTGATAGCAACATGGTGTTATCATTCATAAGCAAATGGTAAATATATTTCTGTTAGTTTAATTTAAGACTCATGTGAGTAAATTAGTGAAAACGTTGAGAGAATACGTGAAAATAAACTTTTGTACACGAAAGTAACCACCATTATGAGGTTGGAAAATTTTTCCTCTAGAGTAAACAATTGTTTGGCTTTAATTGTTTCCTACTGTATCAATCATTCAATTTTTTTACTTGTAATTAGCTTAGTTGCTTTTGGAATAATAGAGAAGCCAAAATAGCTCATTTACAATTAGCATTTGACAAACGTGAACATTAGACAGCACTGTGTACTGCAAAACTGCAATCCAACTTTTTAAATCACCGCACATAATACACAAAACTGTTGGGACTGTTTTCATTCCGGCGTCAAACAAAATACAAACAAAAGCGAGAGCTGTTTTTTTACTTATTTCATTTCCCGTCTCGGGAAAAATTCACACTTGAACGGGACTCTTTAGGCTTACTAATGGCCCTGCGCCCTAACAGGCTAACTGCAGTGCGTTATCTAATAGCTATACTCACGAAATAGGATGGTTTGTTGATGCCACGATTGCTGTATTTATATTTAAAAAAATTCATCCCAACCACAAAATTTTTGATGAAATTCTATTCCACGGCATTTCCACGCTGAATGCCAGCGCTCAGCCGCTGCAACGAAGAAGAAAATGAATCCGGCTCTCCTGTAGCCGACTTACACTTACGACCTAAAAGGTAAAAAAATTATCAGTCAACAAGTTTTGTGTTTGTTTATGCGTACGTACAATTTTTTCTTTATTTTTTTGCATTTGCAATGAATGCAAAGCCAAATAAGGTCATCTTGTACCCCATATTTACTAAACAAATACGTAAATCCATAGGTAACGATAAGCAGTCTTTATATGCTTCTTTTGCATTGTCAAAAATAGCTTTAGGTATTTATTAGTAACTAAGAACCGGACTTGGCAGAATATTTGAAGTTCCCGATTAAAAAAAACCAATGTAAATGTACATAACACGAAAATTTCTTGGCGGTTGGTTGTAAACAGGTAAATCCTCGATGAATGAATCAGCCCACCCCATTTTGCATTATATAAAAAGTTGTTATGTGATTAAGATTTGGGTCAAATCATATTTTTTTCAATAATTTTTTTTGACAAACGATTAAACTAAAATTAAGCAGTTCTTAATCTTATGGTAGTATTCCTAATGAAAACTAACACTAACACTAAATTTTTTTTAAAATACATTTTCCATGGCAATTAAATATGAAAATTTATTTTAAATCGAATTTCTGCTATTTAGTGTAAGATCGCACTAACTTCGAATTAAAATAAATTTTCATATTTAATTGCTATGGAAAATGTATTTAAAAAAAAAAGTTAGTGTAAGTTTTAGTTTTCATTGGGAATGCTACCATTACTTCCTGGCTTCATGTGGTGCAACATTCAAGTTTAGCCTGAGAAAAACCAGTGCCTACCTGCCTACCCAGTTTGTCCTACAGATATCCAAAGCATATGCGCAAATGTCTTTTTTTTTTCTCAACAATAGATTGAAACCATTTAACTTCAGTAGGATAAAAAAAGGGAAGCAAAACAAACTTAAATGAAGAACGCTTGTTTGCTATATCTAGCCAGTGCATGAAATACAGTTAGATAGAGCCAAAGTATCTTCTGTAGCTCTTTATTATAGCAGGCAAACTCATCCACGTATTACAAAAGATTTGCTGTTTGCTTGCGATACGTTTTAGTTGAAAAAATTCCTCTTAATGAAAAGAGGTCGGTTAGATAAAAACATACTAAACATGTTGCTGTGTAAAGATGCTAGGCATAATTCAATTTTGTTCTTATTTTTTCGTAAACGAAAAGAATATTTGATTTCCATATTACACGCAAAGCAAGGTTAATTTTTTCATGTTTGCTTCCAATGAAACTCCTATCTACAATTTTGCCGACTTTATCAACATTCATGCATAATAGTCGATTATACTATGGGATATTATGGCAACATGTATCGATTATAAATATTGCGGTCCAAGCATAATTAGCTAAAAGGGCTTGAGCAAGATAAAACAACAGAGTAAATTCATCATATATGGCATCACACGGAAGCCTTGAAGGAGATCCATATTGTATTCATTGCATAAAACTTGCTGAATAATCCATTGCGGATTACTATATCCATGAGTGGCTAGTCTTCCAGTACAAGATAAAAATGTGATTCCAAAACGAATTATCGTGTGTGTATAACAGCATTTATGTTCAGCGTCGACCTAACTAAATTTGATTAAGGTGAATTTCGTCCATCCAAATCATTTCATAGCTTTAAGAATCTTGCTTCTGGTGAGAGTGAGCCACGTTTTCACACTATATGATTCCCAAAATACTTTTTAGTACTTTCTGTTCTCTTTATTGTGTACAAAAAGAGCACACCTTCGTACGTATCTAGATCAGAAAGGCAAAATTGAGTGCACTGACTCATTCTTTTTGCAAGCAAACTGTGTGCGTTGGGAAGATTGCCGTATCCCATTTTCTCATTGCAAGCTACCCAAGGTGAAAAAGCAAAGCAACAGCATACACCAAGAGTTGGGAATGACGTGGGAGAGTTTCAATGCTCAAATTTAGACATTTAAATTGTAAATTCTTACTAGCTGTGAAGTGGTTTCATTAGTTAGTTAGATTGCAAAATATTCTTAATACGTATTAAGTGGTGAGGAAATTAAATTAGGAATTAACTAACTAACTATAATGTGGACTGTATTGTGGTCAACAAATCAGAATTTCAAACTAGGAGGAGGCAGTTGGATTTAGTGACTATCTAACTAAAAGGGTTTTTGGTTTGTCAAATCGTGTGAGTTCGAGTTTACAAGAAGTTGGAACTTTACAGAATCGGGGCAGTAGACACGAATGTTTTGAAGGATGGAAGATTACAAGTATCTATTTAAAGTTGTTCTGGTAGGAAATGCTGGAGTTGGAAAAACTTGTCTCGTGCGGCGATTTACTCAGGTTTGTTGTTGTTGACATTTAAAGAAAATAAAGAATATTATTCCTTTGTTTGATTACAAACAATAACTTAGCTATGCTTATGTACTTGCTGAATCGTGTTTATTTTTTTATAACGTAGGGACTATTTCCTCCTGGCCAAGGGCAAACTATTGGAGTAGATTTCATGATCAAAACTGTGGATATAGGTGGAGAAAAAGTTAAGGTATGTTTCTATTGATTTCGTAGAATATGCTTTTGGTACATGTTGTGATTTAATTTATTTTTTTATTTTGAACAGTTGCAAATCTGGGATACAGCCGGGCAAGAAAGATTTAGATCCATTACTCAAAGTTATTATCGCTCTGCGCACGCCCTCATTTTAGTTTATGATGTGAGTTCACAACCCACGTTCGATTGTCTTTCTGATTGGCTCCGTGAAATTGAAGAATATGCTAACGCCAAAGTTCTCAGAGTGCTAGTTGGTAAGTTTTCCGCGACTTTGTTGTCTAAAATTATAACGAAGAGAACTTACCTATTGGTCTGATTGTTGCTAATTTCACGCATAATCCTTTAAAATCAGGAAATAAAACAGATCGCGAAGACAGAGAAATACCAACATACATTGGGGAAGATTTCGCTCAGCAGAACAATATGTATTTTCTGGAGACGTCTGCTAAAGAAGCAGATAATGTGGACAAGCTGTTTATGGAGATTGCTCACGCCCTGATTGAGGCATGTCAACTTATTTTTTTCTTGGGCATGTTTTGAAACTTGAGCATCCTAGTCTTAGTTTAGAATGCACAGTAAAGTCAGTTTCTCTGTTGTGCTTTTTGCAATGGTTTAATGTATGCTTTATCTTTACAGCAAGCGAAACTGAGAGAACCAATCCCAAATTATGATAAAAATACCAACTCGTCTGTGAAAGTAACGGACCGTCCGCCTGGTTCCAGTGAAGGTTGCTGTAGTCGACTCTTATGATGTTATTGTACCGAAAATACAAATCTTCACATTTCGCTTTCAAGCTTTAAGTGTGTCCAGCAATGCATCGAATGCATACCAAACTAATGCAACAAAGTATCCATCCAGCACCTTTTAAATGTGAGCTGCTACTCTTGCTAATAGTATGTAGTTTTTGACTGGATTTTATATGCTGATTTATTGAATAATAATAAAGAATTTAGGCTATCTTGGGCTTGGGAGTTAGTTACGTTTATGATTCCAATTATTTTTACCAAAGGTGCCAGTCAATAAGCTATTGAAAGTTATTACGGGATTAAGATTATTGGTGTTAATTGTCGATTAAGTATTTCTGTATTGATTTGTGTAGATCGCTGTGCGAAAATATATGATATCAGTCAATGCTACAAAAAATTATGGCTTTAACTAACTAACTAACTAACTTACTTACTGCCTTCTGTCAATACCCACTCATTTGTCGAATTTTCTATAAAAAAATAACTATCGTTGTGATTTTGGCGTACTATCTTTAAATCATCCGCCTGTGGATTTAGAGGATCTCATTTCAAAGTGTAAAGTGTATAGCATTGCAACTAAAAGGAGATTTATAACTCTCCTATTTCCAGTATGTGTATAATACTAACTTTGTTTTTGGTGATCTTGCTCACTGCAGTGATTTGTTGATTTTGTTTGATTTGATCCAAAAATGAATGCACTATTCCGTCATTTCCGATTCTGGCGGTGTTGGGTGAATATTCTTTTATAGAAAGTAAACTGTTAACTTTATGCATGTTTCAGGACGCATTTGTTTGCAATTAATTTAAGTAAGTGATTATGTGAAATAATCATCAGGGTTACATGTTAATATGTACAATTACTTTAGTTACTGTGCATAAAAACTATATTGTTGTACAGATTACTGAATTTGAAGGTACCCTTTATTGTGAATATATTTACGCTGTGTGCTGTATTTATTGCGCTGTCAACATAGTATTCGGAGTATTAACAACTTAGATAATAAGCCACAGCCTATGTTTCTGTTGGTTTTGTGTTTTTAATTGTAATTGCGAAGGCTTTTATAATATTTTTTTCAGTGTATAGTCATTTGAACTATAAGTATTATCAGTTGTTCGTGTTATGTTGTTTAATATTGAGAAATGGTTGTGAACCGACGTAGAGATTATTGTAAAGAGAAGGGAAAATGGAAAGATAATACCAGTAGCTTGTACCAGTAAAACAAATAATTTTAGTATGAATGGTATGTTACATCGCAGTATCCAAAAATATTGTAGTCATAAATGAGTTACCTGTTTCAGATATTTTGTTACTGTATTACCTGAGATCAATAATGACGATTATTATTTGAATAGTAAATCGGTTGAGTGAGTATAGTAATATTGTAGAACTAGCAATAGTCGTCCGAACAAACGTGAAATACTTATACCTATTAATTACGTTTAAGCCGCATACAATAAAAAATATGACTAAAAGTGTGCATCGTTCATTTTTATTCAATAAAATAGACATTTGAAAAGACAAGAAAAACTTCTTCAATTCAGCTGACTAGTAACTAGTTTAGAATAAAAATAACGCATTTATTAATTTGAAAAAAATATCTCATTACATCCTCTGGCATTTATATCACAACAGCATTGAATGTGCCATTTTTACCATCACGATTTTAAACGGAATCTTGTACTGTTCGAAAACTTTTGAATTCGACTTCATAGTCCGGATTCAATACTATAGCAAGATACCTGTGAAAATTTGTTCAACTGAACAAAAATAATTATTGAGAATTGAGACTTTCTACTAATCTACTAACACGACTAGGACGAACTCTTATGCTAAATGAATCTTTCATTGTTATTGACTAATTATACTAAATCAAAAACGTTCTATGTAGATTCAAATAAATTTACATCATTGTTGGGCCCCACTAGACCAAGTAACTTACAAGACATGTTCCATAGTTTTTGCTGCACGTCTTTATCTATCGCTATAGGATGCTGTTTCCATTTTTGGGAATTCGCTAGAAAAACTCCGCCGATATCTTTCAGGACCGGAGATAAAGCCGCAAAAATTATTCCGTCACTCCCTTGATCAGTATTCTGAAGCAATTTTTTAAAAATATATGAACTATTTCGGTCACTCTGCAGGGACAATCAATATGATTTCGATACAACAAACTTACCTTGCACATGGCCTTTGCGACGGGCTTAAATAATTGATAAAGACTCGCATTATTATACAACTCTGTGTCTACAATAGCAGGGTGTAAAGCCACACTCCTTATATGAGATCCTTTTCTGACAAAATTAGAGTTTAGGTAATTACTCATAGTAACTTGCAAAAGTTTGGTATCCATGTAGGCACGATGCGGAGAATAAAAGTTCCTGAGACACAAATTATTAAATTTTTCACTTTAAGAAAGTAATCCTGCATCACATGAAACGAAGTATAAGTATATTAGTATTGTTACCTAGCATTCAAATCATCAAAATTAATTTTTCCCCCAAAATGTACACACGAAGAAACATTGACGATTCTTCCTGTGAACTGAGCCTCGTCATTTAAATTGTAACCCACCATCTTCGGTGCTAATAAATTAATTAGCAAAAAATGGCTCAGGTAATTCACTTGGAAGTGAGACTCGAATCCATCAGGAGTGATGGAATAGGGATGCAACATTATTCCAGCTTAAATAAACAAAAATACAATCACGCATCATTTGCACCACCACTGATCAAAGCTGCTACACAATAATGAACAATACACTAATGTCGTAAATGTGAAAAACTACCATTGTTGATGAGGCAATGCAACGGTATATCTTTATTCAACACTTTTTGAGCAAACTGTCGAACGGATTCAAGAGACATTAGCTCCAATTTATGGCATTCTGCTCTTCCAGTTGAGATTTTCTGAGATCTGATTTGGCGAATAAGTTTATTCCCATCGGAAGGATATTGACAGCCTGACAAAGACGATTCATTAGCTCAAGTCCACTTATGGTACAATGCAACTTTGCTATTATCTTTGTCCTTACCCAATATCACGTTCTTGTTGCAAATCAACAATTTTTTCACGACTTCAGCTCCAATACCTCGTGTACCACCGGTAATAACAATTGTCTCCGAAGTCTGCTGCCTTTTAAGCTCTGTTATGTGCAAAAAATTCACATTTGTGATCACATAATTGGTCAGTTTGTGACAGAAGTGTCATCATACCTTCAAGGTTCAAAGTCCTATGTTTTGTGACCAGCTCGATAAGCAGCCATTTCACAGCCAACACATGAAGTATGAGAAAGTACCAAAATTCTTTCAATACATTGCAAAAAAATTGTAAAAATTTGGGAAGTGAAGAAGTCATCTCGTTTAATGAGCTGCCTGGAAGTTCATTTTTCTTGATAGTCATAGTCATGACTTTCATCCCACTTTTATTGGATTTTTTCTTCATTTTTTCTGATTCGTACACCCCAAGCAATCGGCAAAAGTTAGTCAATTAGTCATTAGATAAAAATTAACAACTTCAATGTCTAAATTGTCATATTGCATAGTTAAGTTATATAATGAAGAAATGTTCGATTGTTTTTTCACAGCCCAGTAATCCAACTCTTTTCTGTGCCTGTAATTTAAATCAAATGACAGCCCAAACTCCCGCCATCAACAAACCAAACCTTTGCATTCATATTTTCTGTTGCCTATACTAAAATCATAGATTCATTAATTCAGTAATGCTACAAGTATGGCTGCAATCGAACTAAAATTCAGTTTTCTAAACAAATAAGACCAGCATTATCATGATATGAGTCTCTAATTCTCTATCTTGGTTTTTAAAATTATCTCTGGCAGTTTGTAATTCACTGTAAATGTTACAGATATGGCTAATTGGAGTGTTCACTAAACATTAAAAATTCGAGCTTCCGTCAAAATTTTGGTATAACTATTGACATCACAAAATCTTAAGACGAAAAAGACGAGCTAATGCCCGGAGTCAGAACGACGCAAATATGCTTTGTACATGATGCTAAATATACATCCCCCATCCTAGAAATCGTAGAATCCTGCACTACTACAACTTACATGTGCGATGCCGTACATCACATGGATGGACCAAAAATAAAGATACAACGACAGTACTTTTTGGATGGAGCATGTGCATCAATATAAATCTTTGTTTACTGTGTGGCATACGAATACATTTAAATTTGCAGCACAATAAAGTGTATAAACTTTAGGTATCCATGCCACTCGAGTTTTAGAACGATTTAAAACACGGTGCGCTCAAACTAGAACTAAACAGAAACAGTTGTCTAGTAAACGCGAATGGTGAGCTGTTGCAATCAAACAATCTACGTTTGTTACCTCATTTACAAACTACGGCCATACTTCAACAATTTATCTCATCACACAGACACAACTGATTGACTTCTCAGCACAAAGTTTTCAAGGATACGCTTCGCTGGCAATCAAGGTAAACTTTTTTTTCTACTATGGTTCAAAAAATGTAAAGACGGTTTTATTTCCTATACACACTCGCTGAATAACAATCAAACTAGCAGAGAAAAATTCCAGCAGAATTTAACCTTGGGTGCATTCTGTAAAAGGGATTAACGATAGTCAGTTCTCGGATCAATTTTATCGCTTTGAAACAAAAAATAAGTAAAGTAGCATTAACTCACAAACTAGCATAAAAAATCCCTAGCAAAAATTGAATTGAAAAATTGAGTGTGCTTGCTGATTAACATATAGCGTGTTGATTACTCCATCAGATCAAGAGAATAACATCTCTACGTTACTCATCTTGTATTTAAATACCAACCCCATTCATCTTTTTACAATGTTGCAACTCGTCGCATGTGTAAGATGTATGACATTTTTTGCAACAGCACTTCATTAAATGGAATTTTTCCCTCCACTTGATCTTCATGTGTATTTTACAAAGTTGGAAAGAAAATCATAACCATTCATATATAGGAAAACATGATCTCCAACCATATCACAGGCTAGCCAACCACAATGATTCGAATTAATATATAAGCGAAATCAACAGCTAATTTATCGCTTGTATTTATTTGAGAACACACAAATGGCTTGAGGCCATTGCAGTCAGTCAGTTCCCTTTCCTTTGGTTTCCTGATTGCAATTTCGCGTTATCCAACCTACCGTTTCATTCATTAATTCATGTAGACGTTGTTGTGTCCTATAGCTCTACTGCATAGATGCATTTTACACTATTTTGATAACCGACATATTTCCTATCTCTGTTGTGAAGTTATACTTTGCTAGCATTCATCATCATGAATTTGTATGCCACATTAACTAACCATAAGTTAAGAGAATGGATGCGATAATACTATTGTAAACTAATATTGTAGTCCCCAGCATCTTTTTTTTGCACTCGATGCATGCATGAATGCACACAGGTAGATTTGTTTTGGTTACCTAAGAGAATTCTTTGTTCAAAACTAAAAATCATATTTTCCAAACAGTCTGCAAATTATTCACGTTCAATTTTATTTAGTACAAATTGCTAGTGATTTCTTTGTTGTATCGGTTCAAGTTTATACAATCATTTTCAATATTATTTTTTTGCGAAACCCGTTTCATCTATTATTGACGCCTCAATGTATAAATGCTGGTGATTTATTTGCATGAGAGATTACAATCGGAAGTCAATGTTTTAAATTGTGAGTGTGTGAATTTGTCAGTTATCAGTTGACTACACACTCAGTAAGTTAATTCCTGCCTTCATATCAAAAAAACATTTATATTTTCCATTATATTTTGTGTGTAGTTTTTCTTGCGTTTCGTCGACTAATCTTTCTCATCGGATTGAAACTTAACGTTTGTGGGAGACACAGAATACACAGAATGAGACCTCAACTGTCCGATCTGACTAACAGTCAGACAGAAGAAGATCAAACCGCTGCTGCCGCCGAATATCAGAAAGCTATGATGTGCACCAGGCTGGCTGGACGAGCAATTATACGGGTCGTGGGGAGATGCAATGATGCCCAAGAGAATGAAAATTTGGGTAAAAAACTTTTGTGTAATTTGTTAATTGTGCATAGAAATGCATTAAATCGTCGCCACCATAGAAATTAAAAAGACAGTAGGGAAACAGTAACCAGGAATACTGTCATGTGCATTGGTGTGTCTCTTTTGTGCTTTTCTTCAGCAGCGAAAAAATGTATTTATATTTGCTGAGAAGATAAAATTGGCACAAGGCGGAAAACTTTAACTTTGAACTAGTTTCCAGTTTTCGATAGAAGCAGCAAATGCATTCTCATTTGTGAAATTAAAAAAAGTTTAAATTTTAGATAGTTAGTTGGTTTGCATCCCAAACTGTGATTAGTTTTTACTCAATAAAATGGCGAGTGGAGTGACAAAAGTTGTAGGCCGATGTGAGCAAGGCGTGGAAACAGAAAATCTTGGTAAGTATTGGAATAATATGATTCGAGTCTGTTGTAAATATTGAATGGTTCGAAAGTCTGCATATGCATGCTAATGAATATTTTAGTTTATTTCCCGTGTATAAAGAATTTTTTCACTCGGTTCTGCAGGAGTTCATAATCTTGAGCTCGAGAGTTCCTATAACGCTACAAGTTACGGATGTGAATGTTTACAAAAGGGCTCAACTTTTTACATAAGAGGAGTTTTCAATGTTCTAATATTGGATTGAGTTAGTTAGTTTTTTTTATATTCAGGAACAGTCGCTTCATAAGGAAAATATTTTTCATAGTAAGTTTGGTATACTATGAGTAAGACAGGGCATCATGGTGAAAAAGTACGTTTTTTTGCGTCTTTCACTCGCTATGCACCAAAATAGAACAGTTTCAAATGGATTTATTTTTACCTTAGGCAAAGCATACTGCGGCCGTGGTATATAATGAGTGCAATGTAGAAACGTGAATGCACTTGCTAAACAGTATTCGGGTACTACGTACTCGCGGGGATTGTAATGGGTAATTTAACTTATGAAGTTAAGTGTACCCAGGTTTGCTAAGGCTAGGGAGCATAGTTAAAGTATGAATGAGAATGGTGTTTTACCAGTTTCCAGATAAAGTAAAATGTTTCAATGATTATGCACATATACTACATAAACCATTTAGACTAAACGAAATGAAAATTTTGGATTTCAAATTGATTAGGTTACGTTAAAAGTACGCTTGAAACCGTACTTTATTTTCTTTTAATTCAGCTTAACTATCTAATTGCTTGAATGGATCTGCCAATATGTCACGAATTTTTTACCAAATTGTGAAACTTTGTACAATTTGTACTAGTTGGAATTTAGAGCTCCAAACTATTACGGAGAAAATTGAACCCAAAATCATGTACTGTTCTAGTTATGAAGTTTGGAAATTTGCCATCTCATACTTTGGAGTTTAAGTTGTACACAACTCACATGCTTAATCTATATTTCAAGTTGTGGAATAACATTTTCTCGATAAAAATAGAAAAAACATTATTTATTGATCGCTAACAGCATAACTAAAAGACTACATTGCTCATACTTTACAGACGCTAATTAGATATAATTTCTTCCTTTTTGCATGTAAAAACATTTTGTTATGCCTCTTATCATCCATCAATGCGTTTTATTACTTTACTGACCAGTCAATCTATAATTTGGCAGATAATTATCGGAACTATTACTTTTTAGATTGCAGACTGCTACATGCACCAGAGATTTTCTTTGTTTCCTTCCTGACACGAAGAAATATTTATATATAGTACCTCATAACAAACACAAAATTAATACTCACTCACGTTGAGCAGAAAGCTAATGCTAAACCACACACATACAACGTCATTTGTACTGTGAAATAGAAACTATTATCATTCGCCTCATCATGTGTAAACATCATTGATACAATGCTGACTGCACAAATGAATGGCAGCTTGAACTACCATAGAAAAAACAATTAATTTTTCATTTAAAATAAACCTCAGCAAGAGGGTATTACGACGAAGCCGGGTTAGGAATTATTTATGTTAATATTACAAAAAACCAGTAATAATAATTAGGGGTTTTTATCGTTTTTCGGTAGTCTCATCAGCTAGTCTT
>Ga0210040_10006511_pt1 | contig 14522 bp, 10 predicted proteins | sample CryGeyCG12114_NA_FD_185462 | JGI IMG/M metagenome (GOLD analysis project Ga0210040, IMG submission 185462) | Groundwater microbial communities from aquifer - Crystal Geyser CG19_WC_8/21/14_NA (SPAdes) (version 2) | ecosystem: Environmental > Aquatic > Deep subsurface > Groundwater | place: USA... | reverse complement strand
CCCCGCCATAGAATGTGTGTCTGTTGCAGTTGCTGTTTCTCTTTGGAAATGGTACTCTCCGTTACCACTTTTACGTTGCTGATTTTTAAATACACGTAAAATAGTTTTTATAGCACTTTGCCAATTGTCATCAAAGGGGGAAGTGTCTCCCGTTTCTATCCAATACAGGTAAGCTAAGCGGATAGGGTAACACAAAGAATCTATTTCCCATTTTCTTTCGTGCACGCCTGCCTTCATATCTGTTTTATCTTTTGCCCACTCCCCTACTTTTGTATCGTCGTTATAAAAAGCATTTGCATAAGGGTCTTTTAAGATACAGCGGGCTTGCCGGTTAATTACCCCTGCTATTAGATGCTTTAATTCAACATCCTGCTTAATAAACTGCAGGTAAGGCGACACCTGTGCAGTGCTGTCTCTTAACCACATGGCATCTATATCTCCTGTAATTACATAAGTATCGGGTTTACCGTTTTTAAGTTCATAAGTAACTGTAGTGTCTAACGTGTTCGGAAAACTGTTTTCAAACAACCACCCCAGCTCTTCATTCTTCACACCTTTTTTAAACTCGGTTATAGCTGCTTCTACTGCGCTACTACGAAATTTTCTTTTATCCATGGCGGTTCTTACAACCGGAAACGCTGCACCAGGTGATGCGATTGAAATCTTATTAAATAGAAGTGCTGTGCTTGGTAAGCCCGTGCTTTTGATAAAATCCTTTCTTTTCATATTGTAGGCAAGTTTAAAAAATCCTATTTATAAATTATCCTATTACTCCCATATCTTATTCAAAACCTGTTTTCTTTGTTATGCGAACAAACAGTCTTTGTGGATCTCCGGTTGTGATCATGGATTTGTTCTTTTCTTTTCCTTCCAGTGGAAGGAATGAAAAGAATCTCACTTGTACAGTTAGTTTTTTATAGCGTCTTTGCTTTTGTTTTGCTTTGCACGTAAGCTACACTTGTACGTTATTATTGTTCCTTTACTACAACGGATTTCAACTCCCCGTTTTGGTTAATTTTCGAGGTTATTTGAGCTCCGGATTCTGCAATGGTTGCTTCAAATAAATTATGGGTGGCTTCTAATTGTATGGTATATAATTTATTAGCAAATTTAATTGTACTATCATTGATGCCAAGGTCTTTTAATGACGTTGCATATTTTTTTGATCTATGCAATTCTTCCTGTTGTTTATAATAAATCAACCACAGGTACTTCTTTAATTCTTCTGCAGCAGGGAGTTGAAAAGAGGCTTCAGTTTGTACTGGTTGGCCAGTTACAAATTGTACATAACCCCACCGTTCGGGGTAGTGCATATTAATTACTCCCTGTGGCGACCAAACCCAGTTATTCTCGGGTTGATTCTTGCCGGTTTCGGGATTTATCTTCTTTACATATTTATCATTCTTTACTTCTGTGTTCCATTCAACTCTTGAGAAATTCATTCGCCAAATTGTTCCATTAGCAGGAATTTTATAATTGTAACCGTAACCTATCGAACGGAAAGGAATAGCCATTTCGACCTGCCACTTTTTATCCTTATCTGTTGGTTTGTTTAAAGTGCCGTAAATAGTGACACCTAATTTTAAATCTTCAGTATTCCAGTTAATTAAGCCATCACCACCATTTCTATAAGGTTTAGACAAGAAAAGATCGAAGACTGTCTTTAACGCATTTACTTCAATTTCAAAATAATTATGGGTATTGCCATCCGGATCAATAAAAACTTCAAAGTCGTTGTCGTGGAAAACAATGGTGTCGTGTTGAGAAAGGTACGACCAGATGTGTGGCTCCTCCATTTCTGCAGCAATGTATAAGTTGCTGTTGTCCCACAGCATTTTGAAGCGGGTTTTAAAAGTAGGTGCTGGTTTTTTATCGCCTTCAATATCTACAAAATCTTCTGACCATTTAGCTGCATTCCATGATGCTTCACTTAATACTCCATCTGTTTTTATTGCTCCATTTACCTTACTAATGTTATAATATAAGGGAGTAGTAAATAAGGGCTCATAACCTTTAAAAGGGCTTTGCCCCATTGTAGTGAAGACCATAAAAAAGAGACCGGCAAAACAAAATAAATTTTTCAAAGTAGGGCGATAGATTGTTTTAATTTGAGTAAATGGCAGCATCGATAAATGTAGACAAAAGATATAACAGCCGAAATCCTACACCCGATTGAAGCGGAAAGCCTACAGTGCAGCACAGCGGAACGAGGACTTGCAGCGTAAAGCGGGACCAAAGCTGCAAGTCCTTCCACTGTTTGTGTACAAAAAAGAATTCTTACGCGATTATAGAAAATGCCATCTTACAAAAGCTTCCATCGCTGCATATTCTGCAAGACCTAATTTATTGTAAAGATCAGCAGTTGCTTTATTACGGTCTTCAGCACGTTGCCAAAATTCACGCGGATCACTGCCCTGGTAAACAACACCATCTTTTTGTGACTGATGCTTAAAAATACCTAAGCGTTTTTTCAAAACCTGGTCAGGGCTCATTGGCACCGCCATTTCAATCAGGTCTATATCCCATTCTGCCCAGGCGCCTTTGTATAACCAGATCCAGCAATCCTGCATAAACGTTTCACTCTTTAACCTTTTTACGGCTTCAAAAATAGCATCCAAACAAACTTTATGTGTTCCGTGCGGATCGGCCAAATCGGCGTTGAACCTGTTGCCAAACCAAGCACTGCATTTTTACCTTTTCTTTGTGCGTTGATGATTATATCAGCAATTTCACGTGCTACGACTTTTGAAGCCTTTCCAGAATCTTCATATATAACGGTAGGTATTTTTTCGAGAGATAAATGTGTTGTTGGTGTTATAACTTCTGACTGCATCATTGTTTATTTATCCGCTTATTGTAATGCTATTAACTATTCTTTTAAGTACTTTTTTAAAGTGAGCCTTTCCATAAAAAGTACAGGTCTTACAAACTCAGCTTGTTCTATTTCTATTATCTTTTAAGGGTTGGTCTTACTCTTCAACACAGCCGAACTATAATTTACTTTCCACAGATCGTACCGTTTAAACTGGTCTTTTAAACGCGGTTCAAAATCAGACCACTTACGCTGTTCCTGCGGGCTCCATAACACTTCGCTTAGTGCGCTCATACGAGGAAAAATCTGGTATTCCACTTTTGAGGGATAATTAATATATTCTGTCCAAAGGTTTGCCTGTGCGCCCAATATGTGATTTTGCTGATCGCCCTCCAGTTCCTTAGGTATAGGGTTGTAACTGTATACTTTTTCAACGCTGGTATAACCACCTATTGTAAGTGAATCATCTTTTTCAACCTGTGAATGATCAAAGTACACCCAGCCTCCCGGTGTCATAATTACATCGTGACCTTGCTTGGCTGCTGCAATGCCACCTTCTTCACCACGCCAGCTCATGACAGTTGCATTTGGTGCAAGACCTCCTTCTAAAATTTCATCCCAACCAATTATTTTCCTGCCTTTGCTATTTAAATACTTCTCCATTCTTTGTACAAAATAACTCTGCAACTCGTGCTCGTCTTTTAAACCTTCCTTTTTAATTCGTGCCTGGCAAAGCGGGCAGACTTTCCAGTTGGTTTTTGGTGACTCATCACCGCCAATGTGAATGTATTTTGAAGGAAATAAGGTAAGCACCTCATCCAGCACGTTTTGCAGAAACTGAAATGTAGAGTCTTTTCCCGCACAATAAACATCGTCGAACACGCCCCATGTTTCTTCCACTTTGTAAGGACCTGTACCAGGGCAACCCAGCCATGGGTAAGAAGTAAGCGCTGCTTCAGCATGACCAGGCATTTCAATCTCGGGTACTACGGTTATATGCCTGTCTGTTGCATATTTAACCACATCTTTTATTTCTTCCTGTGTATAAAAACCACAATATGGAAGACTGTCGTTACCAGTGCCGGGGTGGTGACCAATAATAGTTCCATTACGGCAACTACCTACTTCGGTTAATTTAGGGTATTTTTTTATTTCAATCCTCCACCCCTGGTCTTCTGTAAGGTGCCAGTGGAAGTAATTCATTTTGTGTAGGGCTATGTAGTCGATGTACTTTTTCACAAAAGAAACAGGGAAAAAATGCCTGCCTACATCCAGGTGCATACCGCGATAAGCAAACCTCGGTGAGTCAGCAATTGAAACAGCAGGCACCACAAGACTACTTGTTTTAGTAACTGGCAACAGTTGTATTAAACTCTGTATTCCGTAAAAAGTAGCGGCATAGGTATTACCCGATATAGTCACACCTTTTGGTTGAACCTGTAAAGTATAAGCATCCGTTGCTCCTGCTTTTGTTGTTTTTTTTGTAGTAAGCCTGATATAATTATCTGAGTTAGCGGCACCTGTTTTAAGCTTTACACCGTAAATGTTTTGAATGTAATCAGTAAGAAAAACTGCGGCTTTTTTATCTTCCCTATCAACCCCAACTACCATAGTATTTGCAGATATGGTAAATACTCCTTTATTTACCTGAACACTTACAGGCTGCGGAATAATGCTTGCCTGCTGGCTGTAAGTTGCTATAGAAATAAGCAACAGAATCCCAAAAATAGATGCCTTATTGATCATAAAGTTTTTATTGTTTGCTGAATTATCTTCTTGTCAGTTTTTATTGATGTAAACTTAGAAATATTACTACTTAATTCACTAATACGCCACCATTATAATACTTGCATTAAAAAGCACAAAGTTGATAAATGGTATTTAGAAGCCGTGCTTTTATTTTATCGGTTGCTAAAAGAATATTAACATGAACGCCGGTTGTTTCAAAGACTAAAAATCTTATTCGTTAAGACCCATTTTTTACCTTGCTTCGCAGTAGGTAATGCCTGCTGGTAATTCCACATCAATTGCTCCCATTCCTGAACTTTTTCATTACTGTTATCTGCCTGTTCTTTTGTATCGAATGAAAATCTTTCGTTTGTTTCCATTATCATAAAAAGGCGATTACCAACCCTGTAAATTTCCATTTGTTCTACGCCTGCCTCCCTTATACTTTTGATAATTTCCGGCCAAACTTTTTGATGATAAGTTTCATATTCGGCAATTAACTGCTCATCATTCTTTAGATCAAGCGCAAAGCAATATCTCTTCAAGAGTATAATTTTTTTCTAATAATACATTCAGTAATTAAGATGCAGAAGTCTGAAAAATAAGCTGGATTAACCCAACTCTTTTCAGCAAATTTCTACCATGCTTCTAACTGCACTTACCCTCATTTAATTTCCTGTTACCAATTTGCCTTTTACTATCATTAATTCTGAGCAAAAAACCAGTCCCGGATCTTTTCGGTCTTGTATAGTCTTGTAAATCGTACTGATGTTACGTTGCACTTTTCCTTCATAAATTGTTTGCCCTTCGTACTTTAGAATAACCGGTCTGTCAAGGTTCATCATTGTGTCGTTTAATCTAATGAAAAGTGTGTCGCTGTAATTTTTTTCTATATTTATTTCATTACCCTTAAGCCGTGCTATTACTTCTCCGGCTGTTTGGGTAGAAGCTGCAGACACAGCAAGCCAATAAAAACTGTCATGATGAACGTCATCCTGCTTCCAAACAACTTTGCCGGGAATTGTGTTACGCTTGAACTTCATCATCCACGGAAGCGCAACAGTATCTTCCCTGTTCATCCAATGAGCGCGGCCTTCGTGCAACTGCACGAAATGTTTATATCCACCAAAGTCTGCTTTTTCTAAACTATCCAGCATTTCTTTCCATTGTCTTGCAATAAGGTTACGGTTGTATGCACTGTCTACAGCACCCATGTGAAGAGTGAAACCAATATTTCGTAAGCTTAATGGAGACGTTTCATTTGGATGGCCCGCCATCATTGCGGCGGCAGCCCAGTGGTCAGCCATGCGTGGCGCCAACTGGTACACACCATCTCCACCGGCGGAATAACCCATAATATACACCTTGTCACGATTTACTCCTTCAAACAGGACAGCAGCATGTATAAGTTCATCAAAAAGGGTATCAATATGCGCCTCATGCCACATGTTCCAGGTGTTGGTTGGGGAACGAGGTGCAACATAAACGCCTTCAGCAGGTTTATATAAACCGATCTGGTTTTTCCATTGCTGATTATTTACTGCCGGCGGTGCGTTTCCGCCACCATGCATTGAAATGAAAAGACTGCGTCCGTCGGCAGGTTTTTCACCAAAGATTTTATATTCAAATTTCAGTGTGTCGTAATCTTTTATGATTGCCTTATTTGTCCAGCCGCCTGAAAGGGAAGAACGAAGCTGTTTATATGCGTCCATTAAAAGAACAGAAGCGGCTTCGTCAGATTCCTTTTTACTTAAAGCTAAATGAATAAACTTTTGACTGTTAAAAGAAGCACGCTTGCCAGCATCAGCCGACAGCCAGGTTTTTAAATTCTGAACAGGTTGAGCCTGTGCTGTTGCTAAAAGAAAAAATGAACAAATGAGCCGTGTAAAATAATGCTTGTTTTTGTACATTGTATGTTATTCGGGTTACTAAAAATTATTGCTCTTACACTATTGTCTATTACTGTTGATTGAAAATATATTGCCGAACTTATAGCCCCGATAGAAGTGGAAAGCCCGGAACGAAGCGAAGTGTAACGAAGCGCAGTGAGGACTTGTAACGGATAGCGGGACCACTGCACGTTAGAATTCCTGATGCTGCGCTTCGAAAAAAATTGTTTATTTCCTGATAAACTCCTGTTCGGTTAGTTTCCAGTTATTATCGTAAAATCCCACCATTTCTACATCGTTGACACCTGACTGAAGCATGCCTAAGCGAAATATCATAAAATCGGGGAAACCGCTGCCGCCGGCAAAATATTGATTCGCATCTGCTGCCTTCATTCCCTTAACTCCGGTGCCGCCAACGACCGCGACTGAAGTGATCGGAGAATTTTGCATGATCCAAACAAAATAACCGGCAAGATCATCGCCTGACAAGCTTTTATCATCCACTTTTACAGCATTTCTTTCCATTTGAATCGGGCAATTATTCAGCAACGTATTCCATGCAGTATTGGTGCTTTTGTTTCCGTACAACACTACTCCTCTGCCCGTGTATTTGGCTAAAGAAAAGTCTTTGTCAGCCACAATATCTACAGCCCCATTTCCACGATAATACCAGCTTTCAGCATCATACCTTGCTTTATTCAGGCTCCAGTCGTTTTCATCTTTGCTACCTTTTGTACTGTATACAAAAATCATTTTGTTGTTAAACGCCTCCTTAAAAGTACCATAGCGCTCAGGGTTTTTCTGACTGCTGCCGGGCTTGCTGCCAATAACCCAGCTATTTGTTTGTTTGCTAAGATATATAGAATCGTTGTCTGATTTTGTAACATATTCAATAGCTTTTGTACTGTCGAGAATTATTTGCACTGTAGAATTAGCTATAAACTGATTGAGCGCAAGCTTAAGCAACTGAACATTTTCCAAAGAGCCTTTAATAGTGTTCGTTTTATTAATCCTTTGCAATTGCATGCGGCTATATACCAATGGATGTGTTTGCTGTATGATAGATGCCCACCGGTACGTTGAAGAAATACCCGGGCTTGATGTAACAAAGTCAATTTCATTTACAGCGCTGTCTTCTAACCGTGCATGCCACTTAAAAAAATCAAACAAGGGCTTCCAGTCAACACTTTGGTTGCCAAACCAATGTTCCCCCCCCGGATATTCATAATAACTATAATCGCTGTGAAAACGTGCCAGTTCCTTCTTCATTTGCCTGGCATACTTAACTGATACAACACGGTCAGAATCGCCATGAAGAATATACGTGCTGAGTGGCTTATAATTATTAACGAGCTTCAATACATCGCTTTGGTTACCGGCCCGTAACAGCATTTGTTCTGCAGCGCTTACGCTGTTACCAGGAATTACACCATCGGCCGAACCATATTCTTTCAGAGTAGGATATCCTGAGCAAGGCGCAATACCGGCCCAGTTGCCGGGATAAGTAGCGCCAAGGAACCAGGTACCATGACCACCCATAGAATGACCGGTAAGATAGATGTGGTTAGGATGAGGTTTAAATCTTGCTTTTGCAAGACCTAACACTTCCAAAGCATCGAGCCTGCCCCAGTCTTCCCAGTTAAAACCACGGGGGCGTCGGTTAGTGGCCGCGACCAACGTTCCCCAGTCTTTTGACTCATAGGCCCTGGCCTGCCCTATCGCCTCAACTCCTGCACCGTGCACCGATAAGAATAATGCATCATTTATTTTACTTCCATTTAATTGAGGTGTTACTGCGTAATATTGTAAACTGCCATCAATATTGCTTATAAAGGTCGTGCTGTATTGACTGGTTGAATCAACTGCATCCAAAAAAATTTTTTTTTCATCTATTGCCCTATTATTACTCAACAGGGTTAAACTGCAATCCTGTTTGCCGATTTCGCTAACACTGGCTGCATCAAAACTAAAAATAACTTTACGTGTTGATAAAGCCGGCACAACAGGAAGATTTGTTACAACATTTTTACCTGATACAACAGCTTTAATCTGGTAATTTCTTAACTCTTTATCTGTTATATTTTGTACTACAACTGCACCCTGTAATACACCATTTTGCTTACCTAAAACTATATAGGGCAGTGTGGAGTCCTGTGTATTTATCATTACAGGTTTTTCAGGATATACAACTGATGCTATGGTTTGCCAGGACGTACGCACATAAAATTCATTATCCCCTTTTCTTAATTTAACCGGCACGAAAAACCAGCCCGAGCCATACGGGTCTCCTGCATGCAATATACCATTTACATATACAGCACTGTTTCCTTGTATATTCAGTAAAACATTTTCCTCGTTAGGCGAGTTATAAGTCAAATACAAATATCCACCTCTGCCAAAGCCCCTGCTTCTAAACCTGTTTGCATTATCCGCATTCACTTCTTTCCACGTTATCTGATTGCCATTGCTAACTGAAAAAACCTCATTCGCAGCCGGCTTCTTCAACGTTTGATTGTATAGCTGAAAAGCCAAAGTATCAGAATAAATTGCTTCCCTGCCATAATGGTGAGTACCACTTATCATTAAACCCCGTTTAAAATAAACAGTTTTCTGAGCATATGTAATAGCCGGCAGAACCAGTAGAAAAAGTAAGATTTTTTGTTTGAACATAGGGTTATAGTTTACTTATAAAAATTAATTTTTATTTTTTTTTTGTAACAGCCAAAGAACTTTTTCCCAACGGCCGACTGTCAAGCTAGCATAAATTCAGGTTTTTCCATTCCTTCAAACCATTGTGGATAGAAGTACCAGCGCTGCCTTATACTCCTGATGCTGTCTTAAGCATTTAAGACTATGAGAACAGTTGCAAGGAGAATGGGGCTGTCTTAAAAGGGCTGCCTCTTACGTTTTTATTCGGTCCCTGATTGAGACTATAGGTCTTTTACGCGATTTTCAGGCCCTACTTTTGACTTTTGAGACAGCCTCCTCAATTGTCCGTTTTTTATTTAATCAAGTTTTATATTTTCATCTCCAGGCTTATAAGGAACATAAATCATTAAAAGGGTGAACATCTCTTTTGTGCTCTCCATATTTTTTGTTGGTAGTATCGTTTGTGGAGGATTATTTGGATTTAAGGGATTGTTTTGCGTATTGTCATAAATGCCTTCCATAACCAATATAGAACCTGCGGGAATATAAGTCAGTTGCTTCATCCGATACAGCTCCTGCCACCTGTAGTCCCATTGAGGTATGGAAATAAGCCGGATGGTATCTTTTTTCGGGGTAACGGCATAAGCCTTAAAGGCTTTGCCTAACAGATGCATATGCGGCCAGACATACATTACTGATTGAGAACTTTTTGTAAGCATTTTCAGCTCAAAACTATTTAACTTATCTGGCTGGATAACAAAATCCGGAGTTATATCTCTTTCCCCGACACCTCCCGAGCCAAAGCTTATAATCTTTATTTTTCTTTGTATAGGCCCGTTTCCTACATGTAACCTGATACCAAATTCAAAAGACTCATCCACAGGGATCGCAGAAAAATGTACGGTAAAAATAATAACCCCTCTTTTAGGCATTACCCAACCAAAGTTTTGGAGATATTTTTCTCCTGATGATCCGGGTATCCATCCCGTATAATACATGGGGCGGCCCGTTAGAGGATCGTACTCCGCCTGATTGGAATTCGAATTGTCGGTCTCTATGAATTTACTGCCGGCCTTTATATCTATATGAGGTTCGTTGACGGAAAATACGCCATAGTTTACATGGTGAACTACCCGTTTATTATCCGACAGAAATTCAATACCGTCAATATCGTATTCCCGGTCATATTCAAAGGGTAGTTTAAACAATACAAAACGCTCTGTATTATCGCCTTTTACACCATAACGGAAATCGGATTTTATGATAATGGTATTGCTATCAGCCTTGCTGACTGAAGCTGATTTTGCTGGAGAAAGGGCATTTGTATTTTTGATTCCTGCCTGTTCATTTTTTGCTCCATTTGCTATCCAGTCCAGTATTGATTTTTTTTCTTCTGCGTTAAGCGATTTATCATTTGAATAACTGCAATAATTATTATCAGCTTTCCAGGGAGGCATATAGCCGGTTTCCACTACTGTTTTAATAGTATTTAATCTTTTTTTTACTTCGGGATAAGTAGCTAATGAAAAGGGAGCGTCACCACTCTTGTTGTGGCACGGCGTGCACTTATTAACAATAATACTGATGGCAGAGCCTTGTTGTGAAAACACCGGCACTGAAATGATAAAAGCGAAAAAAAGTGAAAAAAATTTTCTGTTCATTCTGCATTATTCTATAAAACAACCAACTGGTCTAATGTAATCTAGGACTGGTGTTATGTTTGCCATTGTGCCTTGAATTGCATTTCTAACAAAATTAATCGTGGCTTTCTTTTTTGTTTTCCCAAGTTCAATTGCCCAATCATCTATTGCACCGTAATAAATCGTTTTCCCTTTACTTAATACAAAGGCTTCTGGCGTTACACTTGCAGCAAGAGTTTTAACTAGTTGTTTCTCATTGTCAACCAATAAATTAAACTGTATATCGTATTTTTTTCTGAAGTCGCCATACTCCTCCAAATCGGGATCAACCTCCGCAAAAACTCCATAGAATTTTACCTTATCCTGGAACTCCTTCGCCAGCTTATTTAAGGTAAGCGTATATTTTTGCGATAGCGGACAGCCCGGAGAAAGAAAAACGATCACACAGACTTCTTTTTGAACATTGAATACAATCTTTTTGCCTTCTATTGTCCCTAATTTAACTTCAGGAATGGTTGTTTTCTGTAATTGAGCGTCGGCTTTGTTGCCAATAAATAAGAATAGTGTTAAAAGAAGTTTGTACATAAAAATATAGGGCTCCTATTGGAATGTAGCAACCCTGGTTAAGTTTTAAATTAGTAATTATGGCACATCCCACCAAACTCTTCCTTTAATGTCTGTGAGGTCACCGAAATTAGGATCTTTCTGCATTTCCTCAATAGCGGCTTTCGCATTCTCATAGTTAAAGTCGCTAATTGGAGGCAATACAACACTCCACCTTCTAGGCATGGCTATTTCGTTACCTGCATTCACAAATCTTTCTGCCTGTAGCACAACACCATTTGGACTTGGATAACTGGTACGCTTGATCAAAGCCCATACTTCATTCGGATTTTTATAAAAATTGATATACTGTTGAACGTAAATTTGCTCCAGCCCTTTGACAGCATCATATTTTATATCCGCCATATTTAGATACGCTGTTATTTCTGCGGCAGAGACCGCAGTAAAACTTTCCACATTTGCTTCCTGTCCCCACTCATTATAATCCCGTATAGATGCTTCTACACCTTTGTTATACCAGTCAGCTGCGTTTTCTGCGGTTATTCCTTTTGCAGCAAGTTCCGCTCTCATAAAGCAGACATCTGCATATGTAATAACGGGAAAGTTAACCAAACCTAGGGCGATAGAAGAATTCCACAGCGCGGTCTGTATTTCCGATGAATACATAATATTTACAACGGGAAGGTTGTTGAAATAAAACTTCTTGTTATTGTCGAGTGTAGCGTCAGGGCTTATATATCTTCCACTGTATTCGCGGTATTCCTCGGTAGCCGGAATGGTACCATTTGCCTTTAGCTGTAGAAATTGAGCTTGAGTTAGCCTGGTTTTCCTGTACATATTCCTCAATCTCGGATCTGTATTTTTGTACATGAAATCAATTAGAACTTTATTGCCCGACAGGCTTCCATATGTAGCCCAGTTACCACCGTTTGCGATACTCTTTCCTGCTTTGAAAACCCAGGATTCAGCCCTGCTGTTAATTGGTCCAACGTTGTCAGCCAAAACCTCGTCGATTATTGCTTTAGCAGCGGCTGGCTTTCTTTTATACATGCGCATTGCAATTCTCATCCGTAAGGAGTTTGCAGCCATAGCCCAGTTCTGGGCTTCGTTACCAACACCACGGTAATACAAATCATATGTTCCCAGGAGTTCCTGGTTTGGAAGATCTTGTTTCAACACATCTACACTTGCCTTAAGTTCGGCATCAAGTATATCAAAAAGTTCTTCCTGCGTATCATATTTTGGAGTTAGGTTTGGAGGTGTTGTATACCGGGCCTGGAATGCTTGTGAATAAGGTATGCTTCCTATGGCATCACTTAAATAAAAGGCAGCGAAAGCTTTTGGAATGCCGGCTATTGCCTTCATATGCGCAAATCTCACCTTGTCTGCATCACTCATGATATCGATGATGTGTTGAATCTCAGTTGCTGCGCCTCCCGCGCCCATGGTCTCTCTTGAGTAGAGGTTATCATGCCGGTAAGGAAAAGAGGATGCAGTCACCGGAGTGTTAAATGCCTGCAAACTTGCACCGCCTCCCGCGAGGCGAACCCAATGATAGTTCCAGAACATTATGTTCCTGTTAATGTCGTAGTACGCCTCAAAATCGTTAGTGTGATTTGCCAGAACTACGTTAGGAAACACGTTCTTGGGATTTAATTTATCCGCAAAAACGAGATCAGGGTCTTTGTTTATGTCAGCAAACTTCTCTCTGCTACATCCTGAAATAACCATTACTAATGCCCACACACTATATATGAATATCTTTTTCATTTATACATTTTTTATTGTTCTTTAAGCAATGAATTTTTCATCTAAATACCTTGATTAAAAATTAGCATTAATTGAAAAACCAAATTGACGGAAATAAGGAGTTCCACCATTTTCGGTAAATGCACCTGCACTAGTTGAACTGAGGTTATCCGGATTGACATGATCAGGAGCGTTGTTGTACAGGAACAGGAGGTTAGTTCCGGTTAAAGAAACTCTCAGATTATTCATCCCGAGCTTTGAGGCAGCCTGTTGCGGCAATTCATAGCTAACTGATAATTCCCTTAAAGACACCCATGAAGACTCAAATGTGCTCATTGACCTTAGACCTGATCCCCATCCGTAAGTACGATCGTAGTAATCTGCGGCAGGGGTTGGTTTAATAAATCCCTTTGCAAAAGCATCTGCCACTGTCATTCCTGACACATTGTGTGATTGACCGTCGGCACTAGCCGCTGCAGGTATTACTGTTCCAGGTGCAAAAACCCCTACAGGCAAAATACCATCTTGCCTTGGCCCGGGAACTTCACCGTTATAAGTTGTACTGCTTTGATATGGTAACCCACCTAACTGAGATGTTCTTCCGGACAGGGTATGATTGACCATTCCATATTGAGAGCCATAGCCATAAGTAGTCGAGTATACATCTCCGCCAAATTTAGCATCGAGGAAGACACTCAGGGAGAGTCTCTTGTAATTGAAAGTATTTCTCACACTACCCAAAAATTTCGGTAGAGTAGACCCGATAACCGGCTGAGCGTCGTTGCCAACTGTAGGGTTATATGTTCCTGCCCTTTGATAAAAAATAACCGGGTTTCCTAACGCGCCGCCTGTAGCTGAAAAACTAACGACAGGCATTCCATTCAAAGGGCTTTCAATATTACCGCCTGTGTTATTTTTCGCCTGATAGTAAGCATAGGAATAAGGAGCCCTGATAGCGCCGTAATCTCCTTTAAGATTGGCTACCGAATAAATGCCGTCACTCTGATCAAGAATAGCATATTGTGCATCAAAAGGAAGAGAGAGTATTGTATTCCTGTTTCTTGCATAGTTAGCAAGTAGGTCCCACGAGAAATTTTTTGCTTTAACCGGCGTTCCATATAGTGTTACCTCGATACCAGTATTTCTTACCTTTCCGCCGTTGATTAACGCTGATCTTACTCCGGATACGACGGGAACACTGAAGTCTTGAATCTGGTTTTTTGAGTCCTGCTGGTACCAGGTAATATCAGCACCAAGCCTGTTTTTCAGCATTTTGAACTCCAACCCTGTTTCGTATTTGGTGTTGCTAACTGGTAAAAGACTTAAATTAGGTAGTGAGCTTCCGAGTATACCATATTTCAATACTGTATTTCCATTAACATCAACGTAAGTACCATAAGTAGTATAAGAACCTGTACTGGTCCTGTATGGCGTTGTTCCTCCTCCGACTTTGGCATAAGAAAGTCTTAGCTTTCCAAAGTCAATAAATTT
>Ga0210040_10006510_pt1 | contig 14522 bp, 9 predicted proteins | sample CryGeyCG12114_NA_FD_185462 | JGI IMG/M metagenome (GOLD analysis project Ga0210040, IMG submission 185462) | Groundwater microbial communities from aquifer - Crystal Geyser CG19_WC_8/21/14_NA (SPAdes) (version 2) | ecosystem: Environmental > Aquatic > Deep subsurface > Groundwater | place: USA... | reverse complement strand
TCCAGCGGGCCAGCGCCGCCGTGCGGCCGACCGCCGAGGTCGAGGCGGAGCTGACCGCCCTGGCCGCGGTGCCGGTCCGCCTGCGACTGGTCTCCGCCACCTTCGAGAATGCGGCGGCGACCGGCGGCGGCCGAGTGGTCGGGGCGTCGGGCGGCCACAACTGGATCTGCACCACCGGCTACGTCGTCACGGCCGGCAACAACCGCGCGATCACCACCGCCGCCCACTGCCCCGATGGCCTCAGCTATCGCGGACCGGACGGTGAGGAGCGGCTGCTCACCATGGTGGGCAGCTGGGGCGCCGGCGCGCGCGACGTGCAGGTGATGGCCGGGGCTGGCGGCGGACCGGCGCTGTTCTTCGCGGACACGGCGCGCACCGTCGCCCGACCGGTGACCGGCTGGCTGACCCGCCCGATGACCCGCGCCGGCGACTGGGTGTGCAAGCGCGGCGAAGCGTCAGGCGCGAGTTGCTCCGAAGTTGAGCTGACCGACTTCGCCCCACCCGGCGAGCTGTGTGGCGGCCTGTGCTCGGCCAGCTGGGTGACGGTGAAGGGCCCCACCTGTCGCCGCGGCGACAGCGGCGCCCCCGTGTTCATCGGCACCACGGCGCTCGGTCTTCTGAAGGGCGGCGCCTTCGTCGAGAACGACGGCTGCGCCTTCTATTATTACATGAGCCTCGACTACCTGCCCGAGCAATGGCGCGTGGTCCGCACGGACGTCGCCGCCAAGCGCGACGGCGGTTGACCGACCGCCACCTCGCGTGGCACTCGCGGTCACCCAAGCGGGTGTAGCTCAATGGTAGAGCAGAAGCCTTCCAAGCTTACGACGAGGGTTCGATTCCCTTCACCCGCTCCATCTTCACGCGAAGCGTGAGATTGAGCGCACTGGATCAGATGACGGTCGCGACCCTCCGCAGCAATAAGCGTCGGCGGAGCTCGCCCCCTCGAACTACCGAACCCGCAACCCCACCCACAACGTCCGCGGCGTGATCCGCTCCCTGACCCCATCAGAGCTCACCGCCGCCAGCACATCCGCATTGAAAAGGTTCTCCACCCGCGCTGTCACCTGCAACCGGGCCGTCAGCGGCAGCCCGCCGGACAGGTCCAGCACTGTGCCACCCGGCAGGCGCAGGGTGTTGAGGTCATCCTCATATTGCGCACCGGTCCGCCGCACCGCCACAGTCCCGAACCGCCCCTCCCGGCTCCACCCGAGCGAGCCGCCCACGGCGGTGCGCGGCGTCTGCGCCGGACGGAGGCCATCCAGCACCGCCGCCGCCCCCGACGCGCTCACCTCCGCATCGGCCAGGCTGGCCGTGACCCGCGCCCGCCACGGCCCTCGGCGCCACTCTCCGGCCAGCTCGACGCCGCGGCTGGTGACCGCGTCGAGGTTCTGGCGCTGGCGATAACTGCCGCCCGCCCCGACGAAGCCGACCTGCGGAAAGCTGCCCGGCCCGCTCGCCAGGGTGACGTTGACCACCGGGTCGACCAGCCGATTGGCGTAGAAGGTCACCGACGCCGACAGCGGCCCCCGTGCCCAGCCGAGCGTCGCCTCGACGCCCCGCAGTCGCTCCGGCTCAAGCAGCGGATTGGCGGCCGTCGCGTCGCTGCCCGCGCGGAACGGCCGAAACAGTTCGTTGAGCGTCGGCAGCCGCCACCCGAGATAAGCCGCGCCGCTAACCGACCAGCCACCAGTGAGATCAAGCGCCGCCCCCGCGCGCCCGGTCGGCCGCCAGCCGTGCCGCGCCGGATAGCGCAGGTCCTGCAGGGCGGCGCCGGTCGCCAGGTTCCGCTCGCGATAGACGCCCTCGCTGATCCACCAGCGGTCGAGCCGCGCCGCGGCGCTCAGGACCAGCGGACCGGCGGTGCGGGTGGCTTCCGCGAACAGCCCGGCCTGGCCGCTCCGACCGCCCGACCGCCGGTCGCGGGTCGGCGTCCCGGCGGTGTAGCTGCCATATTCGTTGGAGAAGCCGCGCATCGCCCGCAGGTCGCCGCCTACCCGAAGCTCGATGCCCGGCGCGACGGTCGGCCGCAGCTCGGCACTGCCGCCGAACGCGCGCGAGGGCACGTCATATTGCAAGGCGCTGCGCCGCGCTTCCGTGCGTCCGGCGGTCACGCTGGCCGAGCTGTTCTCGAACCCGCGCCACTGACCATAACCAAGGACCGCGAAGGGCAGGGCGCCGCGCCCGACCAGCCGCACGGAGGCGTCGGCCCCGTCCGACTTGTTGCCCGTGAACGCCAGCCCGCGGGTTCGCCGATCGATGAAGCCGGACAGGCCGGCCTGGAGCTCGGCAGCCGCTCCGAGCGGAGTCACCCAGCGGACCCGAGCGGCCGCATTGCGATAAGGCGCACGCTCGTCCGCCGGTCCCCGGTCCTCGGCCACCACCGGCACGAACCCGTCGCCGCGCGCCGCCTGGGCCGACACCGTCACCAGCCCCGCACCGGCCCGCACACCCGCACCCACGGCCGCATCGAGCGACCCGCGGCTGCCCGCTTCCGCTTCGCCGCGCACCCCAACGTCCGCCCGGCTGGTCAGCTCGATCACCCCGGCCAGAGCGCCAGGCCCAGCCGTGACGCTGCCGCCACCCCGGGTCACCCGCACCTCGGCCAGCCCGGCCGGATCGTAGGCCGGCCACGGTACCCACCCGCCGAATGGATCGACCTGCGGAACGCCGTCCAGTACCAGCAGGGTGCGGCTCGCCGCATTGCCGCCTAACGCGCGCAGCGTCACTCCTTGGCTGGTCGGATTGGCCGAGCGCGCGTCCGAGCGCCGGAACAGCTGCACGCCCGCGAGTCCCGTCAGCAGCTGGTCCAGCCCGGTCACCGGTGTCTCCGCCAGCTCGCGCGCGTCGATCACCACCGGCCGCAACAGGCGCTCGCCCGCGCTGGCGCCGAGCGCTCGCCCGGTGACGACGACTTCGGTTGCCGCGGGCTGAGGCGGCGAGGGAAGGTCGATCAAAGAACGGTCAGCGCGATGAACGAGGCCATAGCACTGGCCACACCCAACAGGATCACCAGCGCGAGCCAGCCCTGCTGCGCCGCGCGCTCCTTTTGCCGATCACGATCAAGATAATAACGCCCGGATCCCAATGGCCGTACGATCGCCCGGCCGACCAGCTCCGTCAGCGCCGACGCCTCCGCGCCGTCCACGTCGAGCCGCATTGCTGCGCTTGGTTCGAATGCCCTCGCTTTCTTCAGCTTCTGCAGCACCGCTTGCTGCGCATTCTGCCCGTTTGCCGCCGTTGCGATCAGTGCTGCGTTGATTGCCGGGTTCACCATCGCCTCCCTCTAGCCGGAACGACTCTCCGGCCAAAGCAGTTGAATTGCTCCAGCATCGTAACGAGCAGGAGCCCCCGATGGCCGCACGCCCCGCCTGGCGCGGACAGATTAAACTGGCGCTGGTGTCGATCCCGGTCGAGATCTACCCGGCCACCAAGTCCGGCGCAGCCATCGCCTTTCACCAGATCCACGAGCCTAGCGGCAAGCGGATAAAATATGAGAAAGTGGTCCCCGGCATCGGGCCGGTGAGCACCGACGACATCGTCAAGGGCTTCGAGGTGACCAAGGGCGAGTACGTTCTGCTCGAGCCGGAGGAGATCGAAAGCGTCAAGCTCGAGAGCCGCAAGACGCTGGACCTCGTCCAGTTCGTCGACATGGCGGAGGTCGACGCTATCTACTACGACAAGCCCTACTTCGTGGTACCGGCCGACGACCTCGCCGAAGAAGCTTATATCGTGGTCCGCGACGCGCTCCGGTCGGCGCGCAAGATCGGCATCGGCCAGCTCGCCATGCGCGGCCAGGAATATGTCGTGGCGCTGAAACCCTGCGGCCGCGGCATGCTGCTGGAGACCCTGCGCTACTCGGACGAGGTCAACAAGGCGGCGAGTTACTTTCGCGAGATCGAGGACGCGGAGCCCGACGCTGACCTGCTCGACCTTGCCGGCACCCTGATCGAGAAGAAGAGCGGCAAGTTCGAGCCCCAGGAGTTCCACAACCGCTACGTCGACGCGCTGAGGGGCCTCATCGAAGAGAAACGCAAGCGCAAGGGCGAGCTGGTCATCCAGGACCCCGAGGACGACAAGCCGGCCAAGAGCAACGTTATCGACCTGATGGCCGCTCTCAAGAAGAGCCTGGGCGACGACGCGGGCAACGACAATGACGGCGCTGCGGCCAAGCGACCGGCGAAGAAGCCGGCCGCCCGCAAGCCCGCGGCTGCCAAGAAGGCCGACGCTCCCCCTGCGAAGAAGGCGGCGGCGGGCGGGCGCAAGCGCTGACGCTCAGGCCCGACTGCCTCTAGTGCTCCGTCAGCGAGCGGCGGAACGGCGCGGTCAGCGGTTCAATCATGTACTGCAGCGCGGTGCGCTTGCGCAGTGGGATCTGCACCGACACCGGCATGCCGGCGCGCAGCTCGAAGTCCCTGCCGCGCACCGCCTTGAGTTCCTTGAGCTCGCCCTGCGGCACATCGACCGACGCGGTGAAGAAGCTCTCGCCCGTCCGCTCGTCCGTGAAGCTGTCCGCCGACACCCGCGTGATCTTGCCCTCCAGCGGCCGCAGCGAGCGCTCGTGCATCGTGTCGAAGCGCACATAGGCCATCTGGCCGGGATTGAGGTCGTCGGCATCGTTTGGCGACACCTTGGCCTCGATCGTCAGCGGCGTATGGTCCGGCACCACGTCCATCAACTTCTGACCGGCCGCGATCACGCCGCCCGGCGTGAACACCTGCAGCCCGACCACCGTGCCCGTCGCCGGCGAGCGGATTTCCGTCCGGGCCAGCTGGTCCCGTGCCGCGTTCAGCTTCGGCAGCACCTCGTTCAATGACGCTTCGATGTCGCGCAGCTCGGTCGCGGCCCGCTCCAGGTAAGAGCTCTGCGCTTCCAGCGACTGCAGCCGGGCCTCGCCGCCCAGGTCGCGCGAAGAGGCGACGGTGGCGGTATATTGCCCCTTCTGCCCGATCAGCTCGGCCCGCGACCGCTCCAGCGCGCGCAGCCGGTTCTTGGCCACGAAGCCCTTTTCGGCGACGTCACGCAGGCTGTTCAGTTCCTCGTCCAGCAGGCGGACCTGCTCGTCGATGGCGGCGATCTGGCTGCGGTAGCCGGTGCCCTGGTTGGCCGCCTGGCTGCCGCGCTGGCCGAAGGTGCCGCGCTGCGCCGACAGCACCGCCAGCCGCTGGCGCAATTGCTCGCTCTGGATGCGTAGCGCTTCGCGCGCTGCCGGCCGGTCTTCGGGCGACAGCGAGGCGAACTCGCGCGGGGTGACGATGGCGGCCGAGCGCTGCTGCTCGGCCATCGCGCGCGCCCGCTGCGCCAGCAGGGTGATCGCCTGCGCCGTCAGCGCGCGCTCCTGCGCCCGAACGTCGGCGGCCGCGAGCCGGATCAGCACCTGGTTCCTTTGCACCTTCTGCCCCTCGCGGACGAGGATCTCTCCGACCACGCCACCATCGCGGTGCTGCACCGTCTGGCGCTGGCCGGTGACGACCAGCCGCCCCGACGCGTTCGCCGCTGCGTCGAGCCGCGCGAACGCGGCCCAGCCGAGGAACAGGACGAAGAACAGCGCGGCGACCATCGCGCCGAGCCGAATGTCCGTCGTCGGGTCGTCGTTGCCGCCCGCCAGCTGCGGCGCATGCTGGAAGGGCAGCTCGCCCGGAGTCAGCGCAAGGCTATGTTCGTTCATGACGTCGCTTCCGTGGTTCGGGCGGGAACCCGGCGGCGCTCGCCGCCACCCGCCGCCAGCTGCTTCAACACTTCGTCCCGCGGACCCACTGTCGCCACCCGGCCGTCGCGGATCACCATCAGCGTGTCGACCACTTCCAGGATGCTCATCCGGTGCGCCACCACCAGGATGGTCGCCCCGCGGGTCTTGGCCGCGCGCAACGTCTCGGTCAGCTGCTGCTCGCCTTCCGCGTCCAAGCTGGAATTCGGCTCGTCCAGGATCAAATAGCGCGGGTCACGGAACAGCGCGCGGGCCAGCGCCACCCGCTGCGCCTGCCCGGCGGACAGGCCGCGGCCGCCCAGGCCCAGCTGCGTGTCGTAGCCCTGCGGCAGCCGCAGGATCATCTCGTGCGCACCGGCCGATTGCGCGGCGGTGATCACGTCGGCGTCGATCGTCTCGCCGGGCTCGCCCAGCCGCCCGCGAAAGCGCGAGATGTTGTCGCGGATCGAGCCGGCGAACAGCGCCGAATCCTGCGGCATGAAGCCGACATGCTCGGCCAGCCGCTCCGGGCTCCAGTTGCGCTGGTCGGCGCCGTCGAAGCGGATCAGGCCCGCCGCGGGCAGCATGGCGCCGGCCAGCGTCCGCACCAGCGTCGACTTGCCGGCACCGCTCGGCCCCACGATCGCCACCACTTGGCCCGACGGCACGGCGAAGCCGACGTTGAGCAGGATCGGCCGCTGGGTCGGATCGGTGACCGTGAGGCCCTGCACCTCCAGCCGGCCTTCCGGCGCGGGCAGGCGGGTGAGCGCGATCTCCGGCGGCCGCTCGTTCAGCAGTTCGTTCAAGGTGCCATAGGCCGAGCGGGCCTGGATGATGGTCTTCCAGCTGCCGACCAGCTGGTCGATCGGCTGCAGCGCGCGGCCGATAATGAACATGGATGCGAACACCGATCCCGGGCTGATCTTGCCGTCGATCGCGAGCAGGGCGCCCAAGCCCAGCGCCAGCGACTGGATCAGCTGCCGGGTGAAGCGCGACAAGGCGGTCAGCCCGCCGCCGGCCAGGCTGGCGTCCGTCTGCAGGCGCAGCATCTCGTGCCGGTCGGCCAGGTGGCCGCGCACCACCGCCTCGCGCATGCCGAGTGCGCGGACCACGTCCGACGACGCAACGGTCGAATCGAACTCGGCATAGCTGCGGCCGGCGGCGGCGTTGGCGCGCTCCATCCGGACGCGGGTCGCCAACTCGTTGCGCCACGCCAGGAACACGCTCAGCCCCGCGCCGACGATGCACAGCACGCCGATCCACGGATGGATGAGAAATCCGATCAGGATGTAGATCGGGACCCACGGCGCATCCAACGCGGCCAGGATCGCGGGGCCGGTCAGCGCCTGGCGCAGGGTGTCGAACTCCCGCACCGCCTGGCGCGACAGCCGCCGAGTCGCGCCGTCCGGCCGCACCAGCGTCGCGTCGATCACTTCGGGCGCCAAAATCCGGTTCAGCCGCACGCCGGCCCGGACCAGCAGGCGGGTCCGCACCGCGTCCAGCCCGGCAAACGTCAACAGAGCGAACGCCAGCACCACCGTCAGCAGCAGCAGCGTGCCCCCACCCAGCGTCGGGATCACCCGGTCGTAGACCTGCAGCATGTACAACATCGGGGCGATGAAGAGTAGATTTACCAGCGCGCTGAACACCAGCGCATAGACGAAGTGGCGGCGGCACGCCCGCAAGGCGGCCATGATCCGCTCGTTGCCAATGACCGTGGGAACTCGCACTTGTGCCGATCTCCAAGAAGGCGCTGCCGTGCCCCGGACAGCGAAACGCCCCCGCACAATGGCGGGGGCGTCCCGTTTAAGCAATTCCGACTTAAAGGAGAATGTCGGAACTGGTCAGGTGGACCTGGCCGAGGTTGACGATGAAATCGGCCACCCCGTCACCGTCGATGTCGCCAGCGACGAAGTTGACGTTATGGTCCACGTAGGTCCGGACCTGGCCGGCCGAGTGGCTGAACGCCGTGTCGCCGATGAACGTCATCGCCTGGTCACCGGTCGTCACCGTGTCCGGATCGAAGCTGCGCAGATCCAGCTTGTCGGTGCCCCGAAGGAAGTCGGTGATCGTGTCCACACCGCCCTTGTCGGCAACGACGAAGGCGTCGACGCCAGCACCGCCGGTGAGGATGTCGTTACCCTTGCCGCCGTTGATGTTGTCGTTGCCGGCACCCGCATCGAGCTTGTTGGCGACATCATTGCCGAGCAGGACATCGTTGCCCGCTCCGGTGCGGCCGTTCTCAATGGTGGTGTTGTAGGCGATACCGATGTTGTCGGACAGGAAGCCAGGGTTGCTGGTCCGGCCGTCGTAAATCGCATTCCAGAACGCCTGGTCGAAGTTAGTGCCCCAGACCTCGTTCAACTGAGCGGCATCGCCGTAGCTGTACCCGGTGCTGAAAGCACCCGGACGGAGATCCAGGGTGATCCGGCCCCCAGTGAAGCCGCTGAGGTCCAACGTGTCATTGCCACCCGCATCGTAGATGCTCAGGAACGGATTCTTGTTGGCACCGAAGTCGTAGACGCTGCCGGTCAACGTCGAGTTGAAGCCGTACACCGTGTTGTCGGTACGGGTCGTCAGATCGGCGCCATAGACCGCCTGAACTGCGGCGATGTCGTGAACCATCGGCGTCTGCGGCGTCTGGTAATAGCCACCCGTTTCCCAATTCACATAGCCGAACGCGCCCGAATTGCCGTGGCTGAAGTAGGACATGATCGAATATTGATACGAGTCCTGGAAGAACTCGGCATCGTTCGCATAGCTGATCGGATCGGGCTTGCCATCGCCATCATTGTCGTCACCGGCGTTGTAGTCGCCAGTGTGGCTCAGGCCGATCGCGTGACCGATCTCGTGCGTAATCGTGGTCTCGCCGTAGCCGCCGTAGTACAGGTCGAAGTTGTCTTCCTGGTTGGCGTTGATGTACACGTCGCCGTTGATCTTGCCGTACTTGCCCTTGTAGTCGGGGATGAACGCAGCCGCCTGGCCGGGGCCACCCTCTCCGGTGTTCATGAACACGATATCGGCACCGCGGCCATTCTTCTCCACGAACTTGGGCGCGATCAGGTCGTCCCACAGCTGGATGGACGCGCGGGCAGCGTCGCGCTGGTCGGCCGTGAACGGCGAGAACTCGGCAGTCAGTCCGACCAGGTACGGATCGCTGTTGTACTGGCCGGTCGGAGCGTGCTCCAGGAAGCTGTAGGTGATCGTGTTGCCACCATGGACTTGCCACATGCCGCCGGTGCGGGTCAGATTGTCGACCGCCTGATCGAGGGTCAGAACCGTCTTACCGTTGGGAGCTGTACCCGACGCATCCGGAGCGATGTAACGCTGCTGGTTGATGGTCGGCAGGTCGTCATCGGCGCGGGGGGCCACACCGGCTGCGGTTGACAGAAGACGCTGTTGGATCACTACGCATTCCTCCAAAGCAATTACACCCCGACGAACGCGTCGGAGCCCTCACCCGTTAACCATTGCGAGGAATGCGACCGCCTGAATAGTTCCTCGTTTTTGGTCAAGCACTTACAAGTGGTTTTGAGACCAACCGTTTACCGCTCCGGAAGCGTAATGGAACCTTTGCGGAGGCCGACGATTGCTTCTCGCACCTCGTCAGGCGGAGCGCCAAGAGCTTGTCAGAACCGCGTCCCCGTTGCGGCAAGATCGCCTTGGCTGTCTTGCCTCCCAGGCATGTCTGATGGCTCGCGCAGTCCGCAGCGCCCGTCCGGGCCTCGACATCGAAACCTACAATGCCAAGCGCGACTTCGCGAAGACCGCTGAGCCGAAGGGCCGCAAGCTCAAGGGCAAAGGCGATAGCTTCGTCGTCCAGAAACACGACGCCAGCCGCCTCCACTGGGACTTTCGGCTGGAGCTCGACGGCGTGCTCAAGAGCTGGGCGGTGCCGAAGGGGCCAAGCCTCGACCCCGGCCAGAACCGCCTCGCCATGCGGACGGAGGACCACCCGCTCGACTACGGGACGTTCGAGGGCATCATCCCCAAGGGCGAATATGGCGGTGGCACCGTGATGCTGTGGGACCGCGGCCGCTGGATCCCGCACCCGGACAAGGACCCGCGCGCCACCATCGAGGAAGGCCACCTCCACTTCACCCTCGAAGGCGAGCGGATGAAGGGCGAGTGGGTCATGTTCCGGATGAAGCCCAAGCCTGGCGAGAAAGGCGAGGCGTGGATGCTCAAGAAGGTCACCGACGATTTCGCCAAGCCTGACGAGGGCGACGCGCTGGTCGACGATTGCCTGACCAGCGTCACCAGCGACCGCACCATGGCCGAGATCGCGGCTGGCGAGGACGTTTGGGAATCGAACCGCGGGGGCAAGCAGGGCGGCCGGACCAAGCGCAAGGTCGCCGCCCCACCGCCGCCGTTCCAGGAACCTCAACTGGCGACGCTCACCGACACGATCCCGACCGGCACCGACTGGCTCCACGAATACAAATATGACGGCTACCGCCTGCTGCTGAGCGTGGGTGAGGGCGTCGCCCTGGCCTGGACCCGTGGCGGCAAGGACTGGAGCGACTTCTTCGCGCCGCTGACCGCCGCCGCTGCCAAGCTGCCGCCCGGCTGCCTGCTCGACGGCGAGGCCGTAGCCTTGGACGAGCACGGCAAGCCCAGCTTCCAGCTGCTCCAGAACACCCTCAAGGGTGGTCCTCGCTCCCGCGGCAAGCCGTCCGATCTCAACCTGGCCTACTATGCCTTCGACCTGCTGATCGACCGCGGTGAGGACATCACCGGCCTGTCCAACCTGGAGCGCAAGCAGCGCTTGGCTGCGCTCCTCAAGACCGCCCCGCCGCCCTTGCTCTACGGCGACCATATCGTCGGCAAGGGCGAGAAGCTGTTCACCGCCATCTGCAAGGAAGGCGGGGAGGGGATCATCTCCAAGAAGGCCAGCGCCCCCTATCGCGGCACCCGCACCAAGTGCTGGCTCAAGGTCAAGTGCATCCAGCGCCAGGAATTCGTGATCGTCGGTTGGCAGGCCAGCGACAAGCGCCGCGGCTTCCGATCGCTCCACCTCGCCGTTAACGAGGGCGGCGCCCTGCGCTACGTCGGCAAGGTCGGCACCGGCTTCGACACGAAGATGATCGAGGACCTGGCCGCGACCATGGCGTCCTTGAAACGCGACGAGCCCGCGCTGGACGTGCCGCGAGCCATGCGCCGCGGCTCGACCTGGCTCCAACCCAAGCTGGTCGCCGAAATCGCCTTTACCGAGTTCACCAGCGACGGCGTCCTCCGCCACCCCAGCTTCATCGGCCTGCGCTCGGACAAGGCTGCCAAGGAGGTGGTGCGCGAAACGCCGACGCCGCTGACGAAGTCGGCCAGGCAGCCGACCCTCGCCACCTACGAAAGCCTCGGCCTCAAGCTGACCAGCCCCGAACGCGTTGTCTTCCCCGGCGACGAACTCACCAAGGGCGACCTCGCCAATTATTACGCGGCGGTCGCCGACCTGCTGCTGATCGACCTCGCCAACCGGCCGATGACGCTGATCCGCTGCCCGCAGGGCCGCTCCCGCCACTGCTTCTTCCAGAAGCACGACAGCGGCGCGATGGGCTCGCACGTGCTCCACGTGCCCGTGGTCGAGAACAAGGGCGAGACCCAGGACTATCTGTACGTGACGGAAGCCTTGGGCGCGCTCGAATGCGTCCAGATGAACACGATCGAGTTCCACGGTTGGGGCAGCAGGGTCGACCCGCTGGAGAACCCCGATCGGCTGGTGTTCGACCTCGACCCCGACGTCGGCCTCGACTTCGACAAGGTAAAGGAAGCGGCGCTACGGCTGCGCGCGCTGCTCGGCGACCTCGGGCTGACCACCTTCCCGTTGCTGTCCGGCGGCAAGGGCATCCACGTCGTCGCGCCGCTCGATCAGACCCGCGACTGGCCGACCGTGAAGAGCTTCGCCGAACGCTTCAGCCGCGCCATCGCCGAGGCCGAGCCGGAGCTGTTCACCGCCAACATCCGCAAGGTGCAGCGCAAGGGCCGCATCTTCCTCGACTGGCTTCGCAACCAGCGCGGCGCCACGGCCGTCATGCCCTACTCCGCTCGCGCCCGCGAAGGCGCCCCGGTCGCCGCCCCGGTGGCGTGGGAGGAACTGGACGGCCTCACCGCCGCCAACATCTACTCGATCCGCGACGCCGCCACCCTGCTTGAACGCTCGTCCAGCGACCTGCTCAAAGGCTGGGGTCAGGCCAAGCAGACGCTGCCCGACCTTTAGCCGCCGGCGAACCGGTCCGTCGTCCGGATCAGCCCGTCAAGCACGCCCGGCTCGCTGTACAGGTGCCCACCGTCCGGAACGATCACCAGCTCCGCTTCCGGCCACGCCCGGTGCAGCGCCCAGGCGGCGCGCGGCGGGGTGCAGGTGTCGTGCCGCCCCTGCACGATCACCGCGGGGATGTGCCGGATCCGCTCCACTCCGCGCAGCAGCTGGCCTTCGTCCAGCCAGCCACCGTGCCGCATGTAATGGTTCTCGATCCGCGCGACTGCGATCGCCTTGTGAGCTTCGGTGAAGTCCTCCAGCGTCTCGGGACTGGGCAGCAGCGTCACCGTCACGCCCTCCCACCGGCTCCACGCCTTTGCGGCGGCGAGCTGCACCTGCTCGTCGTCGCTGGTCAGCCGCCGATGGTAGGCCTCCACCAGATCACCGTGCTCCGCCTCCTGGATAGGCGCCACGAAGTCCTCCCACCCATCGGGATAGACCGCCGACGCGCCACCCTCCCGATAGAGCCAGTCGACCTCAAATTGGTCGAACAGGAAGATGCCGCGCAGCACCAGTTCGGTCACCCGCTCGGGATGGGCCTGCGCGTACGCCAGCGCCAGCGTCGACCCCCAGCTGCCGCCGAACACCTGCCACTTGTCGCACCCCATCACCTCCGTCCGCAGCTGCTCGATGTCCGCCACCAGGTGCGCCGTGGTGTTCGCCTCCAGGCTCGCGAACGGTTCCGACCGGCCGCAGCCGCGCTGGTCGAACACCAGGATGTGGTAGCGCTCGGGATCGAACTGCCGGCGGTGGTTCGCACTAGCCCCGCCACCCGGCCCGCCATGCAGGAAGACCACCGGCTTGCCGTCCGGGTTGCCGCACAGCTCCCAATAGAGCCGGTGGCCGTCGCCCACGTCGAGCATGCCGCTGCGGTAAGGTTCGATGGGCGGGTAGAGCGTGCGGCGGTCGGTCATGGCACCAGCCTAACCGCCCACCTGCCGAACGCCTGTGTCCCTTTCGCCACACTGGCCAAGTTTGTCCGCTTATCGTTCGATCGTTCGCAACCGCAGCATGGCCTCGACGCTTTCAGGCGCACTCCACCAGTCGCGTAATCAACCAGAAAAGGGGAAACCCATGAAGCATATCCTATTGGCAACGGCGATCGGCGCTGCCGTCATCGCCACTCCGGCCGCCGCGCGCGACGGCCGTGGTTACTTCGGCGTGGAGGGCGGCCTGCTCTTCCCGAAGGACCAGAACGGCGACGTGTTCGTCGACTACACCACGACCCAGACGCCGGCGACCACGCCGCTGTTCGTCGGCCCGGCCGACACCAGCTACAACAATGCCTTTGGGCTCAACTACAAGCGCGGCCTCGATCTCGACCTGGTCGCCGGTTATGATTTCGGCATGTTCCGGCTTGAGGGTGAACTCGGCTGGAAGCGGGCCAAGCTCGACGACTTCGACGCCAGCAGCGCCTTCATCAGCGGCCTCAACACCGGGCTCAACCGTCCGTCGGGCACCGGCGATCCCGTTGGCGCCAACGCCGTCCTGACCGGCGGCAGCTTCGATCTCGACGGCCGCACCAAGGTGTTGTCGGGGATGATCAATGCGCTGGTCGACATCGGCAACGACGACGGCGTCAGCTTCTATGCCGGCGGCGGTGCCGGCCGGGCGCGCGTCAGCTTCGCCGGCGACCGCGACAACGCCTGGGCGTTCCAGGGCATCGCGGGCATCCGCTTCGCAGTCAGCCAGAACATCGACCTAGGCCTGAAGTACCGTTACTTCCGCACCGGCAAGGTCAACCTGGCGGGCGACACGTTCACCACGCTGCCCGGCAATGCGGACGCCGTGGCCGTCGGCACCATCCCGGTGCTGGCGACGACCAACGCCGCGGTGTCGAGCGACTTCGACCAGAAGTTCCGCAGCCACTCGCTGCTGGCCTCGCTGATCTTCAACTTTGGTGGCGCCGAAGCGGCTCCTCCGCCGCCGCCGCCCCCGCCGCCCCCGCCGCCTCCGCCGCCCCCGGCGACGCAGACCTGCCCGGACGGCTCGGTGGTCCTCGCGACCGACACCTGCCCGGTGCCGCCGCCGCCGCCGCCGCCGCCGCCGGCTCCGGAGCGCGGCTAAGCCGCCGAGCGTAAGAAGGAGGTTGCTTCGGCAACCTCCGCCTTATGCGAAGAGCCGGCGAAAGCCCGGACGGCCTGCCGCGAAGCGGACAGGACCGACGTCAAGGCCCACGGGGTTCACCCCCGTGGGCTTTCGTTTCCGCCGCACTCCCCCAAACCTTGACTCGCGTACCCGCATCCGCTTGAGAGCGCGCGTTATCAGCGGGGCAACGGCCTCGCCGTTTCCATTGGGGCTTGGGCAGCGCCCCGTACCGCTGCCTGGCTGGACCTACCTCATCCGGGGTCCCGACGAACGAAAGGAAGTATCCCATGCGCCATCGTGTTGGCGGCCGTAAGCTTCAGCGCACCTCGGCCCACCGCGCCGCCCTGTTCCGCAACATGGCCGCCGCCCTCATCAAGCACGAGCAGATCACCACCACGCTCGCCAAGGCGAAGGAGCTTCGCCCTTACGTCGAGAAGCTGGTGACGCTCGCCAAGAAGGGCGGCCTGTCCAACCGCCGCCTGGCCCACGCCCGCC
>Ga0210040_10006509_pt1 | contig 14523 bp, 16 predicted proteins | sample CryGeyCG12114_NA_FD_185462 | JGI IMG/M metagenome (GOLD analysis project Ga0210040, IMG submission 185462) | Groundwater microbial communities from aquifer - Crystal Geyser CG19_WC_8/21/14_NA (SPAdes) (version 2) | ecosystem: Environmental > Aquatic > Deep subsurface > Groundwater | place: USA... | reverse complement strand
TGGGTAAAATAAAAGTACTTGCTACTGAAACTACTTGGTTATACTTGACCATGGCATTATCCACCTGTCTGCAGACTCGTATGCAATTTCATTCGTTTCGTTGCGTAACCAACAATTGACTGACTGAGAGTAATGGATAGAATAGACTGTGAACATTAAAACAGTACATAACAAAACAGTACAATAGTACATGACAAAACAGCATGGATTGTGGAAAAAAAGTACAAAAAGTAAAAAGTTGTGCTCTAATTTTATACACTACCCGAAAAGCCTCGGCCCGACGAGTATGAGCTCCGCCCAACTGGAGCTTAGTATCTAATCTGGCCGAGTGGAGAGTAGGGGGGGGGGGGGTTCTCAGGGAGAGACATTTCGTCACTAATTACCTTAATGATCTGCGAATACAAAACAAGGTGTTAGGCGAAGCAAAAGTCACTCCAACGTCCTCCACGATTCGTTTGAGTATATTTTGAAAGCATTCTTTAGAGAGCATTTTTTTAAATTAGTCTAATTAAAATGTCTCTTTTAAATGGTACTGTTTGTTTTGTTTACAGTGCTGTTTTGATCTTGTACTCATAAATTCTTACTGTTTTGTATATGTTTTCATAGGCAATCTGTACAGACGTAAATCTGCACAGCAAACATTGATTCGCAAAAAGGTGTTACAAAACTAACCAATCTATTTCCTTGTCATCGTATCGACTATCGACCGAAACCCCTAATGAAGCATTAAATAGTTTCCTACCTATTTGCTTACAACATCGGACCACGAGCTAAAATTGGAAGCAGAAAAATTGTAATTTATTGTCATTCCGTTTCATTGTATCTGTTACTGCTAGGTGCTATCACTGAAGTTAGTTACACATTTACTTACAAATCAGAAACTAGTACACGAAAAGTTAATGCATGTGTTTAGTCACGTTCCCCATTTGCCAATTAACCAAACTAACCAACTCTCTCTGTACTTGATATCATGGAAGATACAAAACTTGTGGGACACCATGTGCTTTCCGTTTAGTTATATGTGGCCAAGGTGGTAACTCTGTTGCAACGGATTCAAATACCCCATCCACCCCAAAACTATGGGACCCACGTTTTGTAACCGGCACGTTAGCAGCACCAGATGATTTAATACTAGTCACTGACTTGCTCATCCTGTCTAAAGAATTCTTGAATGAGACTTGGGGAACCACGTCTGGCTGTAATTCATCGGTCTGTGGGTGTTCACTAATTTGGGGTAACAGATGTGGTTCTCCCATGCATGAACTATTGATTTGTCCGAGAGTCCAAATATCACTATTTGATGAGCTGGATGGTGGGATGTTGGGCATCCTAAAAATCCCTTTAGCTTGTTTCTCTTTCCTGTCAAATCCTCCCGGTTTCATAATTGTGGACTCGGAAGTAGTTTCCGTGGGCCTATGCAAAGTTGTGGTCGATTCAACAGGACTAGATATTTCACTTGGGCTGACAAATGTTTTAGGGGCTGCGAGTATGCTGGATACAATTTGAGGATGCTTCATGCCATGAAATTTGCCTGATTTTGAGTTCATAGGTTGAGGTGGTGGAGCCAGCAATACGGATTGAAGATAGTCCTTAGGGCCCTCATTGATTTCATGGCAGGATTCTAACCGGTTCAAATACCAGGAATGAAACATGCTATGCGTGTCATTATTTTCTTAATTATCTGTGTAATTTTTAGCTTTGGGAGAGTGAAACTTACCTCGCGATTTGGGAGGAGGAATGTTGAAGCCATTCTTTGAATCAATTTTATTTTGTTGTGCGTGGGAATCATCCTGCAGCTCTGCTGAGGCTGTAATATCCACTACTGATTGGCGATATGTGTCGATTAGTTTTTTTAATCGTGCAGCTTTCACAGTGCACATCTTTTGTATAAACATTCTAGTGTTGTCCGAAATTTCTTTCCCATCAAGGGCCTCTATGTATACAGTTAGTTTGTTTTTGGTTATATTTTTTTGAGGGGTTTGAGTTCGAGTGCATATGATGGGAAAAGTGTTTTTTACCCAAGTTGTAATTGTTGCCAATAAGTTTTTCTTTGTACTTGGGATTTTTTGCTACAGGATTGTTTGAAAGATCCAAAGCTCGTAGGCGAGGCAGAGTTCGCAAAATTATTGTTGCGTTTTCCAAGTTGGTTATGTTGTTGTTTTTAGCTATTAAGGCTTCCAATTTATCCATGCTGGCTAAGTCATCAATTCGCTCAAGTTGATTCCCACTTACGTTCAAGTATCGAAGGGAGCACTATAAATAGACAGAAAATGAATTGATGTGTCACATTTCTTGTCACACAGGCTTGCGTCATTATAAGTTTGTAAAAAAATGTTTCAATTACAGCTATGGTATCCATTGAGGCTGGACAGAAAATTAAAGCTTGTTTCTTTGGCAGCTTTTGATTTTCTACATGAAGGTCTGTAAGATGTTTTAAAGTCTCGAGACCTTCCAGTACTTCAATCTCATTGTACCCCAGAAACCTGGAAAACATGAATAAATAGTTTTACTCGTAGCGTATTATGTATCCTACTAATAACTACTAATTAATACGCTATTTCTTGCGGTTTCAATAAGCTACAGACTACAGATGTCTTTAGAATCTAGCATCTTACAATTTTCTGAGGTTTGTGCACCCTCTCAAGTTTTCAACTCGGCAGATTTTATTATTGTTGAGGTAGAGTAGCTGCAAATTATGAGCGAATTCCAATCCTTGAATGTGGCGAATTTTGTTTCCATATAAGTACAAGGCAGTTAAGGATCGGAATGGGGATAAAATTTTCGAATCCTATATGCAAATTGTACCATAAAAAATTAACTGTGAATTTATAAAAACATTTTTGAAACCCTATTGTTATTTTTCATTTACCAATAGCTCAATGTTCTTTTCTTGTAAATGTAAAGAGGGAATTCTTTTGAAATGATTGTCAATATTGTTTCGTTGACCACGTTTCACTGCAACATGTGATATTCCAGATAACAAAATTTTCCTGTTCAGTTTCACTATCTAAATGGTTAAAAAAATAATTACGCATATTTGAAGTATCAGACATCTGCAATTTGCATTGTGTAGAAATAATTACAGACTAGGGGACAAACCGATGAGTCTCAAGCCTCGCATTAATGCAAAAGCGCAACAAAAATGCAAAAGTTTTCTGACCTTACAATAATGCACAGCAGTATTTAAATTAAACTAATCAGAAGTCAGAACTGTTTTGCGAACAGTTGTGCACTTTTGCATTGGAGGACTGGCAAATCGACCTGCAGAATGGGTATTTTGCTTAATCTATTTTATTATTTGAGCAAAAATTGATTCTAAATGGTAGTCTGGCAAAACCTGGACAAATGGGCAAGACAATTGAAAACTTTGCGAGTTTGTTTGTGAATTTGCATTCTTTTATGTTGGCCACAACTGAAATTTATGTTTGCATGGGTTTTAATTTGAAGCTGTGATGAAATTGTCAATGGCTGAACCATGGGTTTTATGATTCTGGCGCGGAAGGCGCACAGAAGGTTCTTTCTGGATAATTTTGTTTCATTTTCTAGTTAACTAGGTTAAGTTATTGTTAAAAGGTAGTCAGTTCAATGTAAGCACAGTTTTTGATGAATTGAAAATTGTCAGAGCCAACTACCAAAAATTTCGGTAAGAGAAAGCTGTAGTATCACGGGAATTGATTATAGTTTGATTATTCAAATTTTTTACTTCTTCATAATTGCCTTTAATTTGTGCATGTACTTTTAATTCTACACGGTTAGTTAATGTAAAATTTACTTGTTTTGACTAAGGCTACACTATCATCGGTTTATGGTCTGCACTTTTTTTCTGTATGACATAGTTAACTTATGTTGGTGTTGGTTAGCTGACTAAAAGCTTTACGCGGGCGAATGAAGCAGCAAATATTTTCACACGATTTTTAGTAAATGTTTTTGCAGCGCATTAACAATTGGCACTGTATTGTCGTATTTGGTATTTAGTTAGTGTGTAAAAAAGATACAGGATTCCTGGTTATAGGATAGTTAGTGATAGTGATAATAATCTTACGTGATCATCTTTTGAAGCTTTAGATGGTCGAGATTTGGCTTCTGAAGCGCTATCAGATTCTCTCGTCATGGGGTAGTCTGATGTTGTATCCATTTTAGTATTTTTAAACCTCTTGATTTAAATTAGTTTCCAATGTTTTAAATGTACACGTATTTTAATTTCATATAGAGATTGTAGGGCAGCATTTCATGCAGTTGCTATTACATGATAGCCCAAATTATTGATTCCACAACCGAATGCATGGCTACGCTCGTATCGATTGAAGTTTTTGTAAACAAATAGATGGATTCAAGTTGCCAAGAGGAGCAGTCAGATTTACAGCATTCCGGGGTGAATGTAAGTTGTTCAAATGTTACGATTGGAAATGAAGAGCAAAGATTGAGCGAAAAGGAAGGTCTTTCGAAAAACAAGATCAGAAAGCAAAGAAACTACCTTAAAAAATTGGAGTCCCGGAAAATCAAGCGAGTCAAAGAAAAGGAAGCTAAGAAAAGTAAATCGTCTAAGCGGATTAGCAGTGCAAAAAAAGCTGAAGTTTCTCAAAAATTACGGGAAGCATTTGAAAGGGGCCCAAAGATAGTTATTGATTGCCATTATGGGGAGCAAATGAGTTTCAAAGAGCAAAATAGATTAACACAACAACTTAGACGAGCTTATGCATCCAATAAATCAGCTTCGAACCCGCTCCATTTATATTTCGCTAGCTTGCCCAAATCTGGTTCTTTGTATAAACTATGTTGCGAGAAAAACACTGGGTTTGAAAATTATATTGTTGATATTAGGGAGGAAAATGTGCTTGAAATATTTCCTACGGAGAGTATAGTTTATTTGTCTCCCGACTCGGAGAATGTGCTAACCGACTTTAGTCAAAGTAAAGTATACGTGATTGGGGGATTAGTAGATGAAACTACAGTTAAAAACTCATCTCTTGGATTCTGTGCAGAAAATAATATAACAACTGCGAGATTACCGATTGAAGAATATTTCAAAAAGAGTGGAACTGGGACGTACAAAAAGATACTAACAGTGAACCAAATGATAGACATTGTTATTGAATGGTTTAAATCCTATGATTGGCAAGTAGCCATTGAAGCTGGACTTCCTAAACGAACAGGTCTAATTCCTAAATAAGTGATCAGAAACTCTCAGGCAGAACACTACAAAACTTTCGTCTTCATGCAAAATGAGGAACTTTTCAATGCTGTGGAGGTTTTCTAATACTGCGGCACATTTATGGAAAAGCAGGACTTCGCCATTTCAGTCCTATTCTAAATACTTGCATACAATAAACAACGACGAAAGCGATTTAGAAGAAATTAAAGAGCAGTTTTTAAAGTTACAAGGGGGACAGGTAACTTTAGAAAAGAATGAATCCAGGGGTATTGCAGTTATCAAAATTGACCATGAAGACAAGAAGAATGGATTTAGCGGTTAGTTACCAAACAGCATTAACCAAGCAATACTTAATTAGTTCACACTAGCTATTTTGAAAGTATTTCTAATCAAAATTTATTTTTTAAATAGGTAAAATGATGGTGGACCTGAATAACTGTATTGGGGAGCTGAAGAATTGGACGACAGGGAAAGGAGTAATTATATGTGCCGAAGGAGACATTTTCTCGTCTGGAGGATACTTACCAACTGTGCGAAGTATTTTGAATTCCCAGGATGCATATCGTATGTCTACTTTAATGCATGACACTTTGCTCAGATTGCGCGAACTACCGTTAGTTACGGCAACAATAGTTCATGGAAAGGTATGATTTAAAGGAATATTGATTTAAACGATTATAGAGTACATTTGTGTATGATGAGTTTAATTCACTCTAAATCTGACTTGTAGGCTATAGGCGGAGGAGCAGAATTGATTCTATTTACTGACTATCGAATTTTCACCAAGAAGGGGGAAACTGCTTACGTTGAAGCCAAAATGGGAGTTGGTTGTGGATGGGGAGGTGGAACCCTCTTACGAAGACTAGTTGGTCCATCAAAAGCTTTAGATATATTGTTGACTAGTCGCAAAATGGATGCGTCAGAATGTTTACAACTAGGTTTAGCAGATACAGTGATTGATCATGACGAGAGTTATTTTGAAACGAGTTTGAAATGGTTAGAAAGAAAAATTAAACATCTCCCTCCAGATGTAGTTCATACGATGAAAAAAATTGTTACTTGTGATTCTTTTCAAGAGGAAAAACGCCATTTCTCTAAAACATGGGGTGGACCATCGCAGCTTGCTGCATTGGGTAGTAATCTTAAACATAACTAGTTTACTATTAGCATATATAGTTTAATAGTGTGGTTTACTATTAGCTACAGGGATTAATTATGATTACAAATATTTTGGGAATCTGTGTGATTGTTTAAAAATCCATGCTTGAATAAAAATCGCAATCAAACTTGTTGAGTACAACTTTATAGTTTTTATGGAATTTATTGTAAATGTGCCAAAGTGTCACTTTTTGAAGCACTGCTGATAGTTTTGAAATAAGAGATCATGTTACAGAAAAAAAGCCTGAATTCGAAAAATGTTCGGGTTGGAAAATTGAATTTTTATGAAACATGCAGTAAATACATGCTGACAGCTGACACACAAAAGTCTCTGCGTAGTGCTGCCATTGACAATGATGCATGCACAGAAAGCCTCAATGATTCAGTTACCTTGTAGGCCTGATGGATTCCATGACAACAACCATGCAAACAAATCATCCCTCAATCATTTGAATTCACTACAATGACCACTTTATTTCGTAAACCTTTCTCTTATCTCGAAAATTAAATTACAAAAGTCATAAACCGAACTCTAAATGGAGTTCTACTCTTAGTAAATGGCAGAGCTACACGTAATTGGTCAACTTCAAGGAGCTGCATCATCTGAAGAAAAATCCACTGGGCTGTTTTGTAAATGGTCAATTGAAGCTGGTAAATATTTTCTTTGCAAAAATATCACATTGTTTTTATAAATTCCCACAATTTTAAGATTTTAATGTATGATCATTATTATTATTATTATGCGTCTAGTTCTATGTAAAACACAAAAATAAATAATGCAATCCCAACAAACATAGTATTGATTTTTAAGGGAGTGCATGGAGAAGAATATCTGGGCTTAAAGAAGGGCAAACTCAAGTTGACACGCCTAAAATAGCAAACCAATCATCAAAGTGGGCTCATCCAATTGACATTCATTTTGCTACAAAAGGATTACAGGGTAAAAATTAAAAATTATAGCTGCTCAAAAAATCTCAAAAGTAAAAATCCATTATTTTCAAACATTCCAGGCTGGCCGAAACTTATTCTAGAGGTGTGCAGACAGGACCAATTCGGCCGAAGTGATTTAGCTGGCTACGGAGTGTGCCACATTCCATCTTCGCCAGGAACACACATACTTGAAATTCCTTTGTGGCGACCAACTGGTAAATAATGTCTCATACATTGGTTTGCATTCAACTTTGTAATACAAAACGCTCAATCTCACTTCCCCGATTTATAGGTTCTGCACATCACGAAATTATCCGGCATTTCATTGGAGGCTGCCCGGAACTTGTTGAAACAGATTTGATAGCAAATCCTGCAGAACGATATAGACTCAAAACAATTCCCTCTGGAAGTGCATTCGTAGAACTGGGAATCATCCTTAGAAATTTTGAAAAGTTTGGAGTTGAAACTTGACAAGAAAATGAATTCCTCTTCCACATATTCTGCATTTATACTATTCATAATCATTTGGTCCATACGAACCACTGTGTATGGCTTTCACGAAGGAAATGAAAACAAAGATTTTGCTTACTCCGCTGTGGATCCGGAAGAATTATTCAAAGCGTTCGAAGAAGATGTTTTAAGTGAGGATAAATACAAGAAACATGGGATTGTAAGACGAATGGAGCAGGTAGGGGTAACTCATGAGGATAGTGAGCCTGTTGCAACAGCGGAACCCGATACAACCACGGCAGGCTCGCATTCTGAGTTGACAACAGAAAAAGACTCCAAAAGGAAAAAAGAGGATACGACTACTACGGAACTAAAAAATTCGACATCAAGTAAAATGACTACGACAAAAAAACCAGCGATTATTAGTCCCAAGAAAAAATATAATCTGGATATTTGCATCTGTGACTTTCATGTAAAAATGCTGTTTATTTTGATACAAATTATGATATTTAAATATTCAGTTAGAGTGTAAATATTGAATTATTTCATGAAGTTACATACTATTTCAGATGCGCAGCTGCGATATGAATTGTTGCTGCGATCCCGATTGCACCACTGAAGAGAAAAAGTTATTCAGTGAATGTAGTGAAGATTCCCTCCAAGAGAAAATTTTTGGAGATCGTCATTGCTACCCTGCAAATATGTTTTACAGACAAAATATTCCGTATGAAATTGATAGGTCAAACGATGGTCTGTTTTGTGTCATTACTGACAATGGCCCCAGCAGAGAATTGCCTTTACCGCTGGTATAGGAAGAATGCTGACTTTTTAAATTACTCCACATATTATAATGCGGTTTAATATTTCTATTTATTTTATAGGAGAAACTAGAAAAATTAATCAAATCATTGCCGAAACCAAAGTATGATTGGGATTCATCTGATGAGGAATCTTTACTGCCAACTTTTCAGCCTGTGCAGTATAAGTACGGTAGTTTCATTTGGGGTGTTGTGAAACTTCCACCTGATGGCTCTGACAGCAGAACAAATGCGACTGTGCCTTTAAGTAAGCGTGTACATGCTTTTAAAAATCATCGTGAAACAATGGTCCTGATTAAACTTTTAAACAAGTTTAAAACACATAAAATTCCTTTTTCAGCTCTTCCTGTGCCATTTCACGGAAATCAATGTAATGTAAAAGAGCCCATACGGTATATGAAGAAACACAAATCACGTTGTAAAGTCTCCATCGGCCAAAATCTGCGAGCTAAATGTGAAAATCTGAATGAATTGAATGCAGCCAAACTTTTACAGGATGTAATGATTTACGAGGACCCTTCTGTACTTCCCAATTCAACATTAATAAAGCCAACGAGATTTATTTGCTACAAAACCAAAAATGGGAAACAAACTTGTGCAATGGAATCCAAAGTGCCAAACTACTCACCCAAGATTGATAATGCTACTGCCTCGTGTCAAAACGTTCTACAACGACTAAACATGACAATATTTCATGATGGAGTAGCTGGTATTAAGAAAATCAGGACGGAATATTTGTTGGTTAACTTGAGTTTGGAAGAAACATCACAATTTTTTCAAGAGTTCATAGTATCCTACAAATGGATGAATGCGTCTTTCCCACGGAATGAAACATATGAATGGAGTGACATACCAATTCCACGAGTTTATGATAGAAGTGGAAATCCAGGATATTTGGTTGGGAAACCAGTCATCATAGGTCGAAAGATTCCTGTTAATTCTTTGCCCACTGATTCTGAAGATCGTAACAATAGTACTACCGGTGGCAAACAAACTGGGAAAGAGGATTTGGACGATAGTTCCAATAACTCTGAAGGAGCAGATGCAAAAAAGCATTCCAAAAAACCTGAAAACATTATATTAATTGATAAAGAAAACTATTGGATGGACATTTTGGCACCTGGATTTTGTCCCGAAACTAAAGAACAACTTGACGGGGTGAAACGAAAACCAGTTGCATTCGATTATGGACACAGCAGCTCCTGCTCATTGGATACTCGAAAGTTTAAATACTGCTACGATTTGCAAACACATATTGCCCGTATTCTCTTCGGCAATAAAAATTATATGGATCAGCAAAAACGACAATGGTACGTCAAATAGCACATATTGACTTGTGCTCAAATGAATTTAAAAATAATAATTCTTCCATTTTCAGGCATGTGGCTTCCTATGGAAATTCGGATCCCGCTTTTATTGATAAATGGGTACCAATCCAGTATTCAAACTTCCCCATCGTGTACACGTCTGAAAAGAAAAAGAAAAGTTTGGTCTCATCTGGATGTAATGGCATTGTGACCTCCTTCCATATTCTAGTAACGTATGCACTTACGGGTCCTATTGATTTTCCACAAGCCAAAATCATCGGTGTTTTATACAAAAGGGGAGACCCAATTAAATTGCCATCTTTTGAGGAAAATTCTTGCAACAATAAGGCGGAATGCGGTGCGCAAGATTTTTCTATTGATGTAGCCACAACAGTCACATTTATGGACAAGACTTCACCACCAAAATCATACTATGCACAATGGCCATCTATTTCGATACGATTACCAGCTGATTTTTTCTACCCATTCTCCGTTTTGGTATCTTCTTCTGATTGTGCATCTCTGTTCATTTCCAAATATGTAATATTCATTACCACCTTAGCTATAACTTTCCTATAAATCCCGATTTTAACATATTTAATTAACTACTTTAATTTTAGGATCGATATTTAAAACCTCCAATTAGATTTTTTGTGCATGTTCATAGCATCAATAAAATATTGAGATCTTTTTGGCATTATTTCCAATTCGAACTGAAATGCAAGTATTTTTCATAGCAAAAGCAAACGTCGTCATGGTTGAAAATTGTCAGAATCGGATTTGGTATACAACGTAAAAGTGGAAAGTGTTCAAAAATGCTCAATGAATACAAAACGCATCCAAAATTTCAGTATGCAAAATCTTAGTACACTATTCTTACAACTACTGTAATGAAAACGGCAACATCAGCATCATCTCATTCACGAATCCCAATTCTTAGAGCCGTTAGTAAATCAAGCATCTCTAGAAAGAATTCTAGAACGCTGAGCGTACCCAGTAAAACCACAATGGAGGAAAAATGTCCACCACAAGACCCTTCCAAAGTACACCGACCAAATCTCAATTACGATTACAAAACTTACCGGAAACGAGGGAAAACCTACGAAGCCGAAAATGACGTTTATCCAATGACATCAAAATCTCGAGGGATATCATTCGAACCCGAATTTCCCGCAACAGGTAAAAATGGGCGACATTTTGACCGAGAGAATCATAGCTTTGATCCCAACTTAGATTTGCAAGATCTGTATCCACGACCGGATTATGTTCCGCATCGAATGGAAAAAATTAGCCCGTCTTGCTACACTCCAATGGAATGGAAAAGGCAAACTTACAACAATATTAATGAAGAAAGAATCCCGCTGCCTCCCCTGGCTAAAAATTCTAGGACAAGTGAGAAAGATGTGGACAATATGCTTGCAAAGTATAACAAACGATTCTCAGTTGACAATACACCTTACCACCAATTGGAAAACGATAGGGAAACAAAGAAAAGTTTGGCGCAACCGCAGCAGCAAAAGCAGGCTCGTAGCATTGCAAATGATGATCCAGATTTCTCCCAAATTGGAAATGAAATAGACAAATGTAGTACTTTAAATCCGAATGAGGCAGAAAATGATAAAAATGAAAAGCAAAACAAGTATTTGGAGTATTTGTCTAGCATTGGAGCTTTTCAGTATATGGGATTAAAGCGTAGTGCACACACATTCCCTTTTCAAGAAACGCCAAACGGGCTTTTAGTTGTACATCCTGATCAGGTATGATTTTTATTTGGGCTAAATGGTCGCTTGTATAATTAATTCATTTGAAATTACAATGAAAACTAGTGGATCCTCGTTTGTTTATAGATTGCATTTGAGAGCAAGAAAATTAGCGTACTTGTGAGCGATCCTAAAAGAACTCAAGTGGATATCAATTCAACGAATAAAATTAGCACGGATTCTAATCGAAATCCGTCCCCTGGATTAGATGAGTTGGAAGAAACTAGATCAGAATTGTCAGAAATTGATGGAGCTGAATCTGAGGCTCTGAGTAGATTTTTTGATGCTTTGAAATCAAGTCAAAATGTTGTAGCACCAAAAGAAAAGTATGACATACAAGTGTATTTTTTATGCCAAAAGAATGGACCCCATTTAAGTAGCTTTGCTTGCAAAATGTATAGTGGTTCCGATACATCGGCGCAGGATAGACGATTGTACACTCACAAGTATTCGAGTGCTATAAAAGGCTCTGATGGATTCACGGAAACAGTTCATCGCCATCTACGTAATGCTATGTACGTGTTTTTTGCGTCTTTCTTCATTTAGTTCAATTTACGTTTTTCATGAAGTCTTTTAAACTAACTAATTAAACCACAGAAATCCAGACACTCATGTGATGATTGGGAACAAGGCGTTTCCGTGTCATGCTATTGCATTGCAAGCATGTTCTAGACGTTTTGAAAGATTATTTCGACCAAAGGAAGCAATTCATAAAATTGAAATTTCTGAGGTTAGTCAGTTAGTCTCATGGTCGTATGTATGTATATACATGTATATTCATTTTTGTATTCCAAAATGAGTATCAGAAAAGAATATTTCTATTTGTATGATTAGGAATAGGAATTGAAAGCATAGATGAATTGCAACCATAGAAGTATATTTTTTTCCAGCTTTTAGTCATCGTTTTTGTTGCTAACATTTTTCACTGATTCCTATTTTGTTTTTTTAAATTTCATGATTTGATTTTTTTTAGATTAAAAACTATTTTAGTTAATATGTTGATTGCTTATTTTGAGGAAAAAATTCATTTCATAACTTAATTTTACAAAAAACAGACTGATGTTCCTGCAAAAGCATTTCCCCCTTTAATGGACTGGATACTGCAGCCTTCAGAGGATAAAACTTCAATAATAAATGTGTCAAATGTTATAGCTCTATATGCTGCAGCTAAATATTTAGATATTCCAGGTAAATTGAATTAAAATAATCAACAATACTTTTTATAATAATTTGATGCATTTTTTCAATAAATTTTACAGAGCTATTGCAACATTGCTTATCATTCCTGCAAAGCAAAGTAGAAACTAAAAGCTCACAGTTAATGGCGTTATGGGAAGAAGTTAAAGCTAGACCAATTTGTTTTGAATTGATGAATGTGCTCATCTTAAAAGCTGCTATTTCATTTCCTGAGATTTACAAGTCGGGCCAGTTTTTACAGATGGATGTAGAAGAGTTGATTATGCTACTTAGCTCGGATGAAATTGTTATTGAAAGGTACGTATGTACGATCAATATATGGGTCAGTATGTTACACCATCGTGAGAGCAGATAAAACTTGTTGTGGTATAATGAAATTGGCACTACTCGCACTTGAACTTTGTAAAACACATGCTTAAGTGTTTTACAAGCGCAAATAAAAATGTACTGGTTTTCTATTCATTGATTTCCTCAATGAAGTGAATTACAAGTGTGTGATGCGGCTGTTCAATGGCTTTTATTGGATTGGGAGGGTCGTCAGCAGCATGTAAATGGAGTAATGAAAACAATTCGGTAGGAAAAATAAATTTATCATCATGCTACGCTTGGTAAGAGTTAATCATACTGTTTTAAAGACAACTTTGAGTTCATGTTTATAGTTTTGGCCTTCTAACCCCGTTGCAACTCACCCAAATTGGCCATTGCCCTGATGCACAGGGATACAAAAAGATGAAAGAATTCACCCACATCTTAAATATGCCTGAAGTGAAGAATTGGATGGATCAGGGACTAAAGTATACACTTTAAGTTTACCAGAAATTAATCGCAATCACTAAGCAATGTTAATTTAATGTAACTTAATTCTGTAGATATGCAATCTTGAGTAAATCTTATGATTCCTCAGAAGAGCTACAGAAATGGATTGACAGTACAGGAATAGTTGCACCTAAACCACGGAAGTACATTTTAGAATCTGCAGAGGTATTGATTGCTATCAATGTTAAATTTATTGTATGCTTTGATTTACAAACATAACGGATTTCCTTGTCTCATAGACTGACTTTGGAATCAGTCCATGTCAAGTTGGTGCGCCATGCAAACATACGGAAAGTAAACCGAAAAGAGGAAATGAATCGTACACTGTTTTATACCAAAACTCAACATCACGACCTTTAACTGCGCATTCGGCTTCTAATAGAAGATCTAAAAGCTTGGACAAAAATAGTTTTCACAGGGAGTCTGAGAGTAACTGGGTAGCACCTGTAGTGTTATCCCCAGATCATCAGACCCCATCAAAATTGAAAACCTCTAGATCTTCATTTGAGCAAATGGCTATGAGACCCCCAATCAAGGCAGAAGATTTACCTTGGGTAGCTGGGAATTTAGACAGTGTGGATCTCACTTCAACCCCGGGCTCAACTACTGACTTTAGCACTGCACATGCCATAAGGGAAGAGACAGGTTCAGATAATGAGGCCACTGAATCTGATGAAGATGCTGCAGCACACGCAGATAACACTGATCATCAAAAATAATTATAAGTTGTACATACATCTCACAAAATTATCTGTCTTATTGAACAGACAAATTGAATATGCTGATATGCATGCTCGGCTGCAATAATAATACTCATCATGACTAAATTCTTACAAATGAGTAGACTTCAAAAATAATATATTGGATTGACGCACGGTATTTTATTTGCCACAGTGAGCAAAAACAATAGAACAAAATTAAATACATGACTTTGA
>Ga0210040_10006508_pt1 | contig 14524 bp, 5 predicted proteins | sample CryGeyCG12114_NA_FD_185462 | JGI IMG/M metagenome (GOLD analysis project Ga0210040, IMG submission 185462) | Groundwater microbial communities from aquifer - Crystal Geyser CG19_WC_8/21/14_NA (SPAdes) (version 2) | ecosystem: Environmental > Aquatic > Deep subsurface > Groundwater | place: USA... | reverse complement strand
CTTCTGCCCAAGGCAAAATCACCACTGCCGTTACCTGAATCATCGGACTTGCGTTCTTTCGCCTGATCTTTCGCGTATGCTGCATTTATGGCATCAATGTGTTTAGGAGAAAGTGCCCAGTAATCTTTGTTGCCCCGCTCAATAGAATTTTTACCCATACGGTAAATATTGTAAAGCAGCTCATCCCGATGACGCGCCGCATAGTTCAGTACGGCATAGTTGAGCGATACAGAGTAATCAATAGACTGGCGGAAATGCCATTTCTGCGGCACCACCGGATTAGGCGTAGCACCATTTGGTATAAGTCGTTGCGCTACCAGCGGTACATCTTCTGGCGTAGGCCCACCAATGATCTCGGTAAGCAAGCCTACCATGTTGTGGAAGTAAGGTGTAGTACGTAAGCCGCCATTCCACCAGGTCGAGAACTGCGAACCGGCCCGTTGTGTATAACCTGGTTTGCTTTCTACATTTAGCCGGTTGTTCATAGCGGCACCAACGGCATCAATACTTGTTACTAACAAAGGGTCATAAACATAGTTGAACGGATCGCGGTAAGGCGGCCCCGCCAGCACCGAACCAGCTGGGCCGCGCTGGTGGTGATTGTACATGATCTGAGGAATCCATTCTACAAACAACTGGCGGCTTATATTCTGCGCCTCCTTCATGTTCATCATATAAAAGTCCCGGTTGTTATCGTGGCCAACATATTTTTGATAAAGCCGGGGCAAGTGCTCTAAAGATCGTTTTTGGGGTTTGCGCTCGCGCATATACCAGTTCGATACCAATTCTTGTCCATCGGGGTTGGCGTGGGCCAGCAGTATGATATTCTGATCAAGTATGCGCTGGGTTTCCTGGTCCTGACGGCTTACCAGTTGCCAGATGGTTTCAATTAGTTGGTGCGCACCTACTGTTTCGGTAGCATGCAGGCCACCATCTATCCAGATTACGGCTTTGCCTTCGGCAGCCAGGGCCCGCGCCTGCTCATCGGTAAGGCCTTCTGCCCGCGCCAGTTTCTGCGAGATTTCTTTATAACGATTAAGGTTCCTGATGTTTTCGGGAGAGGAAACAATCAGCATATATTGGTGACGGCCTTCTTCCGTAAGCCCGATATCTACCAGCTTGGTACGCTCAGACTGGGCTAATATTTTAAAATATGCTTCTGTCTGGGTATAATTTGCCAGCTGATAATCTTCGCCAATATTAAAGCCAAAATACTCTTTTGGCGATGGGGTTTTCTGTGCCCAGGCCACCGATGCATGCAGCAATAGTGCCAGGACCAACAAGTGTAGTCGTTTACTTACCATAATAAAGTGTTTTGAGGGGATAAGCTTATGATATTGTTAAATCTAAGCGTTTTTTAGTTTCAGTGCTGCGGCTTTATAAAACCTGGCGATAAAGATTCCGGTTCTACAGCTAGTTATGCGCTTATTGCAAGTTGTCGCTTTCTTTAGTTTGATGATTGTTTTTAGAGACTTTCCACCAAGTAATAAATTTAATCAGGTCTGCGGTTTTGTTTTTATGCTTTCATTCCAGCTATGCAGGAACTAGCTAATCTATAATCGTTTCCGGAATTTAATACGAAAGATTCACTGGACCTTAAATTAAATTTGTGGCAACAACAGGTAATAACCCCATTATTGCCACAAATTATTTACCGTAAAATTTTAAATACCCAGGTTGCCGGATATTATTCAAATTCTAGTTATTCACCATTAACTTATTTAAGATAAGTTCACCATTGGGGATTGGGAAAATATAGTTAGGTGATGCGGGCGAAGAGGCTGGTACTGAGTGCGCCGGCTTTGCCGGTATATTTAACCCCAGGCGCATAATATCCGCATTACGAATCCCCTCGCCTAAGAATTCAATCTGGCGTTCTTTTAAAATTGAATTAGTTAACTCGGTGGCTCCCGGAAAATCAGCTGGCGTATACGTAATGCTTTTATCCGAGCGGTTACGTACTGCATTTAACAAAGCAACTGCCCGGGTATCTACGGTCATTGTACTTCTTGTTAAAGCTTCAGAAAGGTTAAGCAATACCTCGGCGTACCTAATAACAGGAATATAATCTGTATATGGAGATGCTTGCGTAAATTTACTAAGCCAGGTCTTTTTCGAACTTGTTCCTATTTTAATAAAGCTTCGGCGGGCGTCGGTTGCAGTCCAGCTCGGATCGGCAACAATGCCATCAGGGTTAAGATAGTATTCACCAGCTCCATTACTGGTGGGGGTACCGCCATCGCCGGTTCCGGGTAAATAATACCTCGAAATAGCTATGCCTGGGGCATCGTTATTAGTAAACGGCATAGAAAAAATAGATTCACTAGTGGTATAGGGAGGTGCGAAAACACTATTTATAGAAGCGGCAAGTTCATTTTTAACCCCTGTAGGGGCAGTGAATGGTGCCGACTCAGATACAATTTTGTTTGCTTCTGTAATTACATTGGCATAATCCTGCATACTTAGATATACCCTTGTTTTAAGCGCAATGGCGGTGTTCCTATGGGCACGGGTAGTGTTAAAAAATGCAGAACTATAGTTGAGTGGCAGGTTAGCTTCGGCAAAGTTAAGATCCACAAGAATTTGATCATACGTCTCTTTTACGGTACTTCTCGCCAAATCATAATTCCCTGGGGTTTTATTACCTGTAAGCCTTAAAGGTAATCCTGGTTTAGAACCGGCTCCATCCCAATAGGGCCTGGCATACAACTGAAGTAAATTATAGTAGGAGAGCGCCCTAATTAACCTGGCTTCAGCAATATAATTTGCCGAAAGTGTTTCCCCGGCTACTGCTGTTCCATATTGGGTCATCCCGTCTATAAAAACATTGCAGGCATTTATTACCTGATATCCGCTTTCCCATATAGTCACTACATCGCTGGTAGTGGTTTGCGTGAGTAACTGGTACGTAGTAGACCCGGTTGCAGCATTCATATTAGAACTAATGAAATCTCCGGCGCGGATGTCACTTGCGATATAGTAAAAACTACCCAGAAAACGGTCTTCTTTTAAAGTGGCATACAAACCATTAACCTGGTTCTGAATACGCTCCGTGGTACTAAAGGCGGTCTCATCGGTAATTAAGGTAGTTGGAGTAGGATTTAGGTTTTCTTCTTTGTCGCAAGCAGCAAAAAGAAATAAACAACCGCTGAACAGCAGAACTTTTTTAAACTGGTATTTATACTTAAATATTCCCAGTGAACTTTTCATAATCATATACTTTATAAGAAAATTTGATTTTAGTTGATTTTCAGCTGGTTTTTAAAAGCCAACGTTCAAACCAAAAGTGATTGTTCTGGCATTGGGTGCCTGGTTTTTGTCTATCCCCTGCGTAATGGCATTATTGGCATTGGTAGTTACTTCCGGGTCCATGCCGGTATATTTGGTTAATAAAGCAAGATTTTGTCCGCTCAAGTACAACTGCGTGCTGCTTAATTTTAACCTGGCCAAGAAACTGGTCGGAATATTATAAGATAACCGCACATTTTTTAACCTTACAAAATCCGTAGAACTAATGTTGATATCAAGCGGCATGGTATTACCATTAGAAACATTATCTCCATTCACCACTCTTGGTATATCCGTAACATCACCCGGGTTTTGCCAACGGCGTAATATATCGGTAGAATTATTCCAGAAACGCTGGTCTCTCATGGTAGATTGGGTACCATTGTTCATGTAACCGCCCAATTGGTAGGTCATTAAAACATTCAGCTCAAAAGCTTTGTGCCGGAAAGTATTGGTCCAACCCCCAAATATCTTAGGTGCTGAATTCTTATAAACAACAGCATCTGCTGCAGGGGTAATAGCAGGCGCCTGCGAGCCATCTTCGTACGACCACTGATAGCGTGATGGAGAAGACGCATTGACAACGTGCTGATAATATACTTTTCTATCTCCTTCAGCAGTTTTGCTAATAAAGATTCTCCGGCCAGTAGCCGGGTCTACTCCGGCGGTGCGGACAGCATACAGCATTCCGGCTGAATAACCAGGCAGGGTAATACTATATGCATCTACTGATCCTATAATAATGCTGGGTACTCCCTCGGCCAAGGATGTTACCTTATTCTCATTGCTGGTGATATTGAAAGAACTATTCCAGGAGAAATTATCATGGTCTATGGGGCTGCCGCTTAATGCTAACTCAATTCCTCTATTGTACATTTCACCAACGTTCTGCATAACCGTGTTATTTGTTGAGTTAGGTATACCGGCAGACGGCGGAAGTGGAACACCAAAAATAAGTCCGTCGATATTATTTTTGTAGTAAGACAGCTCTCCGGTTAATTTATTGCCAAACAAGCCAAAGTCTACACCTATATCTGTTTTCTTACTGGTTTCCCATTGCAGGTCTGGGTTACCGGTAGCTGAATAAACTAATCCGGACTGACCGCCATACAGGGTAGCAGAGTAGGTATTTAAAGCCCCAAAGTCGCTTAGGCCACCCACATTACCCACTTTGCCATAACTTGCTCTCACTTTTAAATTACTGAATACCCTATCTAGCCCCATCGAAGACCAAAAATCTTCTTTCATGATTTCCCAGCCGGCAGAAAAGCCCCAGAAATTTCCTTTTTTATTGTTCAGGCCTAAAGCAGAATACTCATCTTGCCGGAAATTGGCAGTAGCGAAATACTTCTGATTGAAGTTATACTGCATCCGGGTAAATAAGGAAGAAAGGTAGTTGTCAAAAACCTGGTTATCGGTATTGTAATCAAATACATTTTGCCAACCTCCCTGAATATTACTGTAGAACGGGTCTGTTTGCCCCTGGCGCTGCAAGCCAAATTGATTTCCATCTGTTTTTTGCTGTTCCTGGCCTAACAACAAGTTAAAATTATGGATATCGGCAAAAGATTTATCTATAGTAGCAGTATTGGTCCAAACCCATCTTTGCCGCTTGGCATTTGCACTGTTACTGCTACCATTAGTACCAATTCCTTCGCCGCTGATAGGGCTGAAATAAGATTCGTAGGTTGTATATCTATAATCTATACCGTATAAACTTCTAAGTGATAGCCAAGGTAAAGGAGTAACTTCGAGATAGGCATTTGATTGGATGTTGTTGACCTGGTTGCCTGAATAATTATTATTCAATGATGCTTCCGGGTTGTAAAAACCTAAGCGGGATTGGTTTAAGTGGCCCGCATTGTCCTGCAGACCAAGGAAACCGTTGGATGTGCTATTGTAAGTACCATCATTATTATACGGCCCCACAATTGGCGCCAGAATTAATGCCAGCCTCGACATTGCGCCTGATGCGGAAGAGTTACCGGCCGCGCCTGTCGACATTGTTGAGGCATTATTCTCATTTATATAGTTAATTTTTGCACCAACCCTTAACCACGAAGTAGTAGTATTATCAACATTGAACATAACTGATTTGCGATCAAAGTTATTTCCTCTGAAAATACCTTCTTGCTTGGTGTAGCCTACCGATCCGTAGTATTTTGTAGTTTGGCTTCCTCCCGCAATGCTTAAGTTATTGTTATGTGATACCCCAGTCCGGTAAATATAATCGTACCACCTGGTATCTATAATATTGCCGTTGGCATCGCGCGAAAAGTCATAATAGTTAGTCTGCGGATTATAGGTTCCTTCGTTTCTTAAACCTTCATTTTTAATTTCCACGTATTCTGCGGCGTTTAACACATCTGGCAATCTGTTGGCGTTACTAAAGCCAACCCACGATTGCAGAGCAACTTTGGCGGCGCCGTTTTTACCTTTTTTAGTAGTAATAAATACTACCCCATTGGCGGCTCGGCTACCGTAAATACTAGTTGCGGCTGCATCTTTGGCGATATCTACACTTTCAATATCCGCCGGATTTATGGCTGATAAGGGGTTTGTAGCGGCATTTCCAAGATTAGACTCATTCTCATTTGTAAAGGTAGGCACCCCATCTACTACAATTAAGGGGTAAGAACTTAAGGATAGAGAGTTTGTACCTCTAATACGAAATACGGGTGCCTGGTTTACTACCCCTGCATTGGCCGTCATGTTTACACCTGTAGCTCTGCCGTTCAACGCGCTTTCGAAACTAGCTACTGGCTGAGCCGCCAGTGCGCCCCCATTTACATTAGAAATACTTCCGGTAGTTTCAGATTTTCTTTGCGTTCCATAACCTATTACCACCACTTCATCCAGCACTTTCTGGTCAGACCCAAGCGCTACGTTTATGGTGGTTTCATTCCCGATAGGGCGCTCTACAGCCTGATAACCAATAAAGCTAAATACCAATGTAGTTCCATTATCCGGGATATTAAGAGAATAAGAACCATCGGTAGCTGTAGCTGTTCCTACTGCGGTTCCTTTTATAATAACCGAAACACCTGGGAGCCCTTCACCACTTGCCTGGTCGGTTACCTTACCAGACACGCTTTTACCCTGTGCCGTAACTTGGTGCATGAGTGTAAACACCAGCGCAAAAAACAGTAATAATCGTTTTGTCATGTGATAAAATTTAATGGTAAATTATAAATGGTTTGTTATTTGCGATTATAGCTCCGCAAAGGGCAATAAGAAGCCACTGCACTTTTAGGGTACATTTTTGAGGCTTCCGCCCGCATGGTTTATATGGTTAAAGTATTTTTCTTTATAAAGCCTGAGAAAGCTTTATTCTTGTTTATTATTAGAAGTCAGGGCTTTTTTGTTTTTTACGTATTTCTCCAACCAGCTATCTTGTTCCCAAAAAGTATGCAGAACAGACTCACGACTTCTGTAACCATGGAATTCTTTAGGCAACATTACCAGTCTTACGGTGCCGCCGTGGCCTTTAATAGCGCTGTATAAACGTTCACTCTGAATAGGGAAAGTGCCGGAATTATCATCATCAATGCCGTGCGTCATTAGTAGAGGCGTTTTAATTTTATCGGCGTAGTTGAAAGGAGACATTTTGTTATAAACATCCATTGCCTCCCAATAAGTACGGGCCTCTCCCTGAAACCCAAAAGGAGTTAAGGTTCTGTTATAAGCGCCGCTCCGGGCAATACCCGCCGCAAATAATTTGGTATGCGCTAATAAATTAGCGGTCATAAAGGCCCCGTAAGAATGGCCGCCTACCGCTATCCGATCCCGGTCGGCTACGCCCATGTCTACTACATAGTCAATTAAGGCCGTGGCATTGTCTTCAATTTGCTTTAAGAAAGTATCATTGGGTTCTTCTTTTCCTTCGCCCACAATTGGCATATCGGCTTGGTCTAGTACGGCATAACCCCTGGTTACCCAGTAAACCGGCGAACGGAAAGCTAATCTGGTAAAGCGATAGGGTGATCCCTTAACCTGGCCAGCGGCGGCAAGGGTTTTAAATTCTCTAGGATAGGCCCAAATTAATACGGGTAATGGCGCATCTCCTTTTTTAAAGTCCTTGGGAACGTATAAAGTAGCTGTTAACTTAATGCCATCCTTTCTGGGGTAAGATAATAATGTTTTCTGCACGCCCTTTAATCCCGGATAAGGATCTGCAAAACTGGTTAAAGCTTTAGCTTTTCTACCTTTAATATTTACCGCAAAGATGTTAGGCGTTTCATCGGTAGATTCTTTTGAAATATAAACAGTACCCGTGTTGTTAAAGAAAACCGGCTCTTCATAATAGGGCGCCTTAGACTTAAACAAAGTATCTTGTTTACCAGACATCAGGTTCCATTTTAAGATAAACGGACGATCTCCCTGCGGGGAAGCGCCTGTACCTTCTGTAAACACCACTGGCTGATTGCCTTTTTCAAATAACAGGGTTTTTCCTTTATCATGAATAAAATCTCCCGGATCGGAGTAAGTATCTTCTGAAGATCGATTGGCTATTTGCTTAATTACTTTTCCGGTTTCCGGATTAATCAAGGTCATTATGGCCTTCCGGTCCTTTCTCCAATGCTCTTCTACTATAGCATAATCCTTATTCCCCCACTCTACTCCACTGTACCTTAAAGGCATAGAAAATAACTTTTTTGGGGTACTGCTAAATGGTGCACTCAAAGTAAATACAGCATCGCGTATGGGGGCTTTTGCATTCGGATCACCGTTGTCCTGTGCCTCTGCCCAGGCCACTGTGGCGGGGGCATCTTCCCGCCATTCATAACTACGCGGACCGGTTAATACCGCATCAAATCCGGTAGGCAGTTTATCCGCTAATGGGGCACTATGCAGTTGCTTTACTACCGCACCTTTAGTATCCAGAATGGAAGTATTATAAGGAAAGTAATTAATGGGAACTAGGTAAGAATAAGGCTTTTGCACAGCCTGAACCATCAGGTATTTACCATCCGGCGAATAAGCAACGCTGCGATAAATAGCCGGTGAACCAATTTTAACCGATTGTCCATCTACCGAAACCACCTCTAGTTGAGAGGTTAAGTAGTAATCCATCAATTGCTCATCATAGGCATTCTGCAATAAATTCTGATAAGTTCGGGAAGGTGTAATAACGCCTAAGTTTTCCTGTACAACCGGGCCGGAAGGAACAATATTTTCGGCGGGTTTATTTCCCCGGTCAGCTTTTATAAACTGAGCCAGGATATGTTTTCCGTCCGGATGCCATTGGATAGTTCTACCAAATGCATCGTTCAGGTAACCATTGGTTAATTTAACCGCTTTTAATGATTTAGTATCTGCCACCCATAATTCAACCCCGCTAAAAGTGTTGTTACTAAAAGCAAAGTAACGACCATCGGGACTCCAGGTAATATTGGTCATCCTGGGATTTGCCGGCAGGCCAGTGAGCTTTAGTTCTTTCCCGGTTTTTACTTCCTTAATGGTCAGCGTATTATAAACACCAGCGACCTCAGATTCCGTAGAATTATTTGCCGGATTCACTTTGATGCCGGCAATTCCAATTACGGGTTGCGCCACCTGCTCCATGGAAGCATAACCTGGCGCTTGCAGCAACAGCATCAGACTTCCATCTTTATTAAACTGAACTGTCGGACTATTTGGGGCATCTACCAGGTCGACAATGCTTTGGGGAGGTAACTGGTATTTTAAATTGCTCTGCGCATAAGCTGAAATAGTAAGGCCTCCAAAAAGAAACAAACCCAAATAGTATTTTTTCATATTTTTAAAGTTGTATATCTGCATCATATTTTTACCATCTTCTTGTATATAAAGCATTTAAAAATTCATAAAATACAATATAATTGAATTCTGCAGGAAGGTTTTGTTCCGTAGGCTTGTAGTTTTCCTTTACCTATTAGAACTATAAAAGCAACTAATTCATGGTTTTTTGCTAATCAGGACCGATCTATTACTTTAAAAGTTGTTTCCCGTGGGAAAAAGCTGATCTTATTTTATCCTGTAATTTTATTGAATTAAAAAATTGTAGTGCGTAACTGCAAATATTTTAATTAATTTAATTAATTAAAAAACGTTTGAAGTTATCTAACACAACTTTATTTTTTACCTATAATTATCACAATAATACTTAATTGATTTAAATGGTACAATTTTTAAAGCTGTTTTTATAAAAGAATACATATTCCCTTAAATAACCCCTGAATTTTCCATTATCATTGAAAATATTTTTAATTTTAGAAATAGTTTATTTTAAATCTTTAATAATACATTGTATATATTTAATATATTATTTCAATGTAATAAGTTCACTCCAAGACTAACCCCATAACAATAGAAGATACCATAGAAGATATTTAAGATTATTTGGCAATAATACTCCGCTGTCTGCTCCAGAATAAAGAGTTGCTTCCGGTTAGCGCAGCACGATATTAATATCATGCCAGACAAGCAGCCTGCTAGTTGAGATAACCGCCTGTAAGAAGAAAGGAAAATATTAAAAAGAAAAGGCTTTTATGTAATAGGTAGTGGGTTCCACTATTAATTTAATAATGAGGAAACATGTTTTTCAAATTCGATGGTTGTATTATTAAAAAATAATCAGGACTATTTTACCCCTGATTATTTTTTAATAAAGATATACTTATAAGTAGCTGTTAGTAATTAGCGGTTAGCTATTATTTCAAAATCAACCATTTATATCATGAAAAATGCCGGTTAAATTTAGATTAGTACTGAGGTAAGTTTATCCGGAAAGCTTTATCCGATATAATAAAGAATATTAGGACTTTCGCAAAATTAGAGAATAATGGGCAGCTAACTGCTTTTATGGGCCGCTTTTACCAATAACTGACCATCGATAACACCCAGCCTACGCGGTTTTGCGAAAGTCTTGAATATATACAAAACAATATTAAACGCACAAGCTTTTTAACTTATCTTTCGGCCGGTATTTATTACATTTATCCCGTTAAACCGGGTAGTTGGGCAGCCATGCGATACGGCACTTGATTGTCCCGGCTCTCCCTTGCCATCAAAAAATGTTCCTCCTAACCGGTAATCATCTTTATCACCCAAGGCCGCACACGCATTCCAGAATTCCTGGGTGTTGGACTGATAAGCGGCATCGCGCAGCATACCTACAATTTTGCCGTTTTTAATTTCGTAACACAATTGGCTGCTGAATTGAAAATTGTACCGTTGGTGATCGATAGAAGAAGTATTGCGCCCCAGCATGTAGATACCCTTTTCTACATTTTTGATCAGATCGGAGGCACTCATTTTTTCTTTTCCCGGCTGCAAAGAAACGTTGGGCATGCGCTGAAACTGCACATCTTCCCAACTCTGGGCATAACTGCTACCATGGGATTCCGGCAAACCAATTATGTGGGCTTGGTCGCGGGTAGCCTGCAAACCAACCAGAATACCGTCTTTCACAATATCCCATTGTTTCGCTTTTACCCCTTCATCATCATATCCCACTGTGCCCATGGCATCAGGTTGCGTTTTATCGGCTACCAGGTTTACAATTTTGCTACCGTACGGAAACTTTCCTGATTTTAGTTTATCTAAAGTAACAAAGCTGGTGCCGGCCATATTGGCTTCGTAACCCAACACCCGGTCTAACTCCGTCGGGTGACCAACCGATTCGTGAATGGTGAGAAACAATTGACTTGGATCCAGGATCAGATCGTATTTTCCTGGCAAAACAGGCTTTGCTTTTAGCTTTTCATCCAGGTTAGCGGTGGCTTCCTTTACATCTCCCAAAATATCATAACGGCTTTTATAGGTGGTTACTATACCGAGCACTTTTTCTTCTTCTTTTGGGATGAGGTATTCATAACCTTTGCCAATAGGCGCACTCAGCGCATTTCTACTTTCAAAGCGGCCGGTTTTAGAATCGGTTTTCGTTACGGTAAAGGTGGGCCAGAGTCGATGGATATCCTGATCGATATAAGAGCCTTCGGTAGATGCAAAATATTTTTGCTCGTTGATCAGGTAAAGAGATGAATTGGCAAAATTGGCCCCGCCTTTTAATCCTTCGGCATTAACGTTTAAGAGTAAATCTACTTTTTCTTTTACCGGCACGGCAAAGCCATTTACCTCAATGGGCGTTTTCCAGCTAACTTCGCCATATCCTTTCTGGGGTGCCAACTGCACGGGCATATCCATCAGTTTAGCATTTACTTTGGCCAGCTCAACCGCCTGCGTGGCAGTTTTTGCTATAGAGTCTTTATCCAGGTTATCCGTTGAAACAAAACCCCAACTGCCGTTTACCAGTACTCTTATCCCCATGCCGTAAGATTCCGTATTGCTGATACTTTCTACCTTTTTTTCGCGGGTAATTATAAATTGATTTAAATATCGGCCAATGCGTACATCGGCATAAGATGCTCCTTTGACCCGTGCCTCGTTCAGAGCAATATCCGCTATTTGCTTTTTCAAAGAAACCTCCACCGGACTTAGAGATTCTTCGAAAGGAATAGCATGGCCCAACAGCGGTACACTTTGGAACATGGATGCCCCCATCCCCATTCCTGATAAGTATAAAAAGTCTCTTCTTTTCATTTTCTTACTTTTTCTATTTAGTAGCGGTTAGTAATTAGCTTTAAATTAATTTGTTCTGCCCGGCTTCTAAAAGCCATATCAAAAACCTTTATAACTTTCACTTTATGGATTTAGGGGCAGCGTTCTTTGTTTTTGCACGTTTCGCAGGGTTACTCCTCAGCAGAAAAAAACTTTAAAGTCTACACCTTTGCTCCTCCTTTTTCCTAAATTAATTTATAACAAAGCAGTCTTAAGCCTTTTATAATTTGGTTCGGCTTAAATTTTTTTTAACAGTAGATCATCTGAAGCAAAAAAAAATTAAACTGCATCCGAAAGCGATGTGAAGGTAAAATCCCTTATTTTCATGGGAGGGATCATCATGTTGCCACTCCGGACCGGTTTACCCAGGGCTTCCAGGTTATTCAGCATAATAATGGGGCTTTCGTTAAAGCGGAAATTTTTTACCGGAAACTTGATTTTGCCATTTTCGATATAAAATGTACCATCCCGGGTGAGACCAGTTAACGTCAGGGTTTGCGGGTCTACCATGCGGGTATACCAGAAGCGGGTAACCAGAATGCCTCGTTCGGTTTGCTTAATCAAATCTTCGATAGATCCCGTTCCGCCCTCCATGATAAATACGGCTGGTTCCGGAATTGGCTTTACGTTCTTTTTACTGGCCCAGTACCGGGAATAACTTAAGTTTTTTACTACTCCATCTTCAACCCAAACATTTTTATCCTGTGGCAAGCCGTCGCTACTCCAGGTAGGAGAAGGTAATTCCGGATGTAATGGGTCAGAATAAATGGTCACTTTTTCATCTAAGAGCCGCTCCCCCACGCGAGTTCCACCTCCCTTTTTGCTCATAAAGCTCCGTCCTTCATCGGCGTTACGGGCATTGAACCCATTCATCATAAACCTGATTAAACCTTCTGCGGCCAAGGGCTCCAGAATAACCGTATATTTACCGGGCTCAATTGCTTTAGCACCGGCCGAAGTGATTGCTTTATCTGCCGCAATTTTGGTTTGGGCTAAAGTATCCAGTTTAGAGAAATCATGGGAACTCTGGCTGGCATACCCGGAACCTGTACCTTCCCGGTTCCGGACCGTTACCGAAAAGGAAACATCAGTCTCTTTATTGTAAGCAAAAAGGCCCTTAGAGTTCTGCATGGCCAGAAAGCTGGTGGTATTATTCAGAAAACCTGCTGCTTCTAAATTTGCAGCTTTGGCTACTTTAATACTTTGCAAAGCCGCTTCTGCCCGGTCATTAGAGGTTAGCGCAGCAGTAACCGGGTTGTACGTAATAGCTTCTTTATAATTCTGAGGCCCCAGTAAAGGCATATATTCCGGGTTTTCGGGTGCTAACCTGGCTATTTCTTCAGCCCGCCGCATGCCTTTTTCCAGAGAAGCATCATCAAATTCGTTGATGGTAGTATTACCGGTTTTTTTACCATAAGTAGCATTTATACTTAAGGTAGTTTTACTTTTTTCACCGGCCGTTGAAACAGCATTGAGAGCCGAACGAATATTGCCTTCTACGGTACCATTCAGTATAACTTCGCACGCATCGGCTTTTGATAACTTTAGTGCTTTGCTTAGAATTTCTTGTGCTTCTTCTTTACTTAATATAGCCATATATCCTAAATTTTACATTTTATTTCCTACCAGCAATCTTTCCCAACCACTTTACCCAATATATTATAACAGGCACAAAAAACTTGTGTACACGAGGGCAGGTGCGTTAATAATTATATTATTAAGCCTCCAATTAAAAAATTTAATTTACAAACATTTAAATATATACCTAAATTTTTAAAATATTTGTATCATAAATTTTATTCTATTAAAATTGTTTATGCTATTATTTTAAAATGATATAAAACTAAGTCTTAATTAACTTTTATCAGTTTAAATTAGCATTTTAAAACATTGAATATTATATCGCCTGTCAGTCGGGATTTGAAACGACACAGGAGTTGAGCAGGCAAGTTGCAAGCCTTAACTTTAGCTGAGACTAGCCCTAAAAAGCCGTTAATGATATTAAAGGTGGAAAATTTTGCTTCTACCGGTTGAAGAGCTTGCTTCAATTGACAGCTGTAATTACCGGACCACCGCAAAAGTTAAATATGGCGGTCAGTAAAAAATATTTCCAGCTGTATGGTGTCTTCAATAAAAAATATTTTTACCCGGCAGTTTGCTTTCTCTGAACGGTTACATATTTATAATTTCCTCAATCTATTGATCAACATTTTATCTATGCAGAAATCACTTTTACTTAGTCTACTCTCTTTAGTACTTGCTTCTAGTCCTTCTTTCTTTTTATATGCCCAGGAAAACCAATCGGTTCCGCTGCAAAAAAAATATGAAAACGAAATAAAAACGTTAGCCAAAAGGCCGGCAGTACAAAAAGCTTTTCAGGCAATAGTAGAGCTAGAATCAGAAACCCAAAAAGATCATATTCTGCTCACTGAGATACCGGCTCCACCCTTTAAAGAGCAAGAAAGAGGAAAACAATATGCTACTATGCTAAAGCAAGCCGGCGCAGATTCTGTCTGGATAGATGAGGTGGGTAACGTTATAGCCCAAAAGAAAGGCCGTTCGGGCAAGAAAACGGTAGTGCTGGAAGGCCACCTGGACACGGTTTTTCCGGAAGGCACCGATGTAAAAGTGAAACAAAAAGGTGATACTTTATTTG
>Ga0210040_10006507_pt1 | contig 14525 bp, 11 predicted proteins | sample CryGeyCG12114_NA_FD_185462 | JGI IMG/M metagenome (GOLD analysis project Ga0210040, IMG submission 185462) | Groundwater microbial communities from aquifer - Crystal Geyser CG19_WC_8/21/14_NA (SPAdes) (version 2) | ecosystem: Environmental > Aquatic > Deep subsurface > Groundwater | place: USA... | reverse complement strand
GCGGCGGGGTCAGCTCAGGGAGCAGGTGCTCGTAGGCCACCGGGGTGTCCAGGGTGCAGACGACGGCGTCGGCCTGCACGGCCTCCCCGCCGGCCAGCCGGACGCCGGCCACCCGGCCGGTGGGGGAGCGCAGGACGGTCTCCACCGACTCCCCGTAGCGGAACTGGGCGCCGGCCTTCTCCGCGGCTGCGGCCAGCGCCAGCGGGACGGCGTGCATGCCGCCCTCGGGGAAGAACACGCCCTCGATGCTGTCCATGTAGGTGATGACGGCGTAGAGGGCCAGCGCCTTCTCCGGTGCCAGCCCGGCGTACATGGCCTGGAAGCTGAACAGCCGGTGCAGCCGGGGGTCGCGGAAGTGCGAGCGGACGGCCGGCCCCAGCCGGCGAAAGGCGCCCAGCTGCACCAGCTTCGCCGCGGCCCGCGGGTTCTTCAGCAGACCCAGCGGGGAGTCGAAGTTCGTGTCGATGAAGTTCGGCATCTCCACGACGTAGAGCTTGCGCAGCCACTCGACGAAGCCCTCGAAGGCTGCCGCGTCGACGCTGCCGCAGGTGTCGGCGATCTCCTGCCGCATCGCCTCGCGGTCGCCGCGGACCATGATCGTGCTGCCGTCGGCGTAGACGGCGCGGTAGGCCGGGTCGAGCCGCTTCAGCGGACCGAGCGCGGACAGGTCGCTGCCGGCGGCCCGGAGGACGTCGGCGATCAGGTCCGGCATGGTGAGCACGCTGGGGCCGGTGTCGAAGGTGAAGCCCTCCCGCTGCAGCAGCCCGTTGCGCCCGCCCGCGATGTCCTCCCGCTCGACGACGGTGACGTCGTAGCCGCGGCCGGCGAGGTGGCAGGCGGTGGACAGGCCGGCCAGGCCGGCGCCGATGACGACGACGGAACTCATGCGCGGCGGGCCGGGGACGGGGTGGACATGGCGGTGGTGTGCTCCTCGAGGGGCGGTCGGGCGGGGTGGGGGAGGCGGTCGGTCACCGGTCGCGCCAGGCGATCCGGTGGGCCATCTGGGTGAGGCCGGCGACGCCCTGGGGGTCCAGGCCGTCCGCGTCCAGCGCGGCGACGGCGGTGTGCACATGAGCGCTGATCCGGGACTCCACGGCGTCGACCACCCCGCCGGCGCGGAGTGCGTCCTGCAGGAAGACGACGTCGGCCGGGCTGAGGGCGGGGGTGCCGACCCGGGCCAGCACGTCGCGCGCGGGACCCTGGAGCAGCTCGTGGGCGAGGGAGAGGATCACCGTCGGCTTGCCGGACAGCAGGTCGTCCCCGGCCGGCTTGCCGGTGCGGGCCGGGTCGCCCCAGACGCCCAGCAGGTCGTCGCGCAGCGCGAACGCCTCGCCGACCTCGGCGCCGTAGGTGGCCAGCACCTGCAGGGTGGCCCGGTCGGCGCCGGCGGCCGTGGCGCCCAGCTGCAGCGGCCGCCAGACGGTGTAGCAGCCGGACTTGGCCTGGGCCACCTGGCGGGCGTGCGCCAGGTCGCGACGGCCGGCGGCGCTCCCGGTCAGGTCGCGGCTCTGGCCCCGGACCAGCTCGACCACCAGCACCCGCCAGATGGCCCGCATGTCGGCGGGCAGGGAGCTGACCAGGTGGTCGGCCTCGGCGTGCGCGAGGTCCCCGACCAGCACGGCGATGCTGTCCCCGAACCGGCTGGCGCTGCCCCGGCCGCCGCTGTGCAGGTGCAGCTGGGCGGCGAGGGTGTGCACCGAAGGCTGACCGCGACGGGAGGCGGACTCGTCCATGACGTCGTCGTGGATGAGCGCGAAGATGTGCAGCAGCTCCAGCGCGGTGGCCACCTGGAGGAGGTCGGCCGCCCCCTGGTCGTCGCGCCGGCCACCGGCCACCACCCAGCCCCACAGGCACATGCTCGGGCGGATCCGCTTGCCGCCGGTGCCCACCAGCCCCCGGAGCAGCTCGGGCAGGTCGCGGTCGGTGAGGATGTCCAGCACCGCGCCGGGAGGGGCCAGCTCGTCGTCCCAGACCCGCTCCAGGTCGTCGACGACGTCGGCCATCCGGCTGTCGACCCGGGCGAGGAACTCCTCGTTCAGCTCCCCGGCCCGGCGCGAGGGCAGCGCCACCACGGCGGACGACCCCCGTCGGCGGCTGGACAGCTCGGCGGGGGACACCTGGGAACTCATCGGGCTCCCCGGTCCACGCCCGCCGCCGGGCTCACCCGGCCACCGCCAGCTGGTCGACCTGCAGCACCGACCAGGGGCTGAAGACGAACGGCGTCGCCTGCACCGCCTGCACCACGTCGTCCCATGCCCCCCACTTCCAGTCCATGACCTCAGCAGGGTTCGGCAGCGGGTCGGTGCCCGGATGCAGTGCCCGCGCCCGGTAGACGGGGCAGATCTCGTTCTCCACCACCCCGCTGGCGTCGGTGGCGGTGTAGGCGAAGTCGGGGAGCACGCACTCCAGCGGTCCGAGAGCCAGCCCGAGCTCCTCGCCGACCCGGCGGCGGACGGCGTCCTCCATCGGCTCGCCGGGGGCGGGGTGACCGCAGCAGGTGTTGGTCCAGACGCCGGGCCAGGTGCGCTTGCCCAGCGCCCGCCGGGTCAGCAGCAGCCGGTCGTCGGCGTCGAACAGGTAGAGGGAGAACGCCAGGTGCAGCGGCGTCTCGGTGTCGTGCACCTCGGACTTCAGCCGCTGCCCGATGGGCTCGCCGTTGGGGCTCATCAGCACCACCGACTCCTCGGTGACCGTCATCGGGTCCCCTCTCCGCAGCAACGGCTGCGGCGGTCCCGGTGACCTGCTCGACCCGCGTCGTCCACGTCCTCACTGTAGCGAGGCGTGGAGACAGGCCCCGTCGCTCAGCGCCGGCCCGGGGCGCAGCGGGTGGAGCCGGACGCAGCGGTGCCCGCCGTCCCCAGGACGGCGGGCACCTGCTCCGACTCGATCAGCGGGTCGGGTTCTCCCGGGACGTCGCCGCGTAGTACTGGAGGTTCCAGTAGTCGACGGACGAGACGACCTTGTGGGGCGAGGTCACCGTGGCGACTGACTGGCCCTTCCGGGTGGCCGCCGCGGAGACGGTGCCGGTGGTGAGCGGCAGGGTGAACTGCGACACGCCGGCGGGAGCCTCGACGGTCTTCGTGGTGCCTCCGACCTTCAGCGTGACGGTGGCGGGGGCTGCGAGCATGCTCAGCACCTCGACGGTGTCCCGCGGAGCGGTCCTGCTGCCCGCGAGAGTGGAGGCCATGACGCTGGTCTGGACGGTGGGCTTGGTCCCCACCTTCTGGATCCGGTGCGTCACGACGAGCTCGTCCCCGCGGAGGGCCGGCTTGGCACCGGACTTGAATTGGTTGGCGTAGTAGCCGTTGACGTCGAGGAAGGCGCTGCGGTGGGCGGTGGACGGGGCGAAGGTGGTGGACTCGCTGTAGTCGTTCCAGGTGAGGAGCTGTGCGAAGTCGGCGCCGTCAGAGATGGCCCGGGACCAGGTCGCCCGCAGCAGCTCGGTGTTGTTCGACTCGGCGAACGTCAGACCGTCGTGGCGGACGTCCTGGACAGCGACCGGAGCCATCCACTTGACGCCCAGCTTCTGCACGTCGGCGGCCCGGTTGCGGGTCCGCATCGTGAGGTCGGCGTCCCGCGCTCCCCACACGCCGAGGGCGTAGCTGATCGGGGCGTACTCGGCGATCTGCGCGTCGGAGATGCTCAGCAGGATGCCGACGAAGGCGACATCGACGTGGTGCTTGGTCTTCAGCTCCGCGATCACTGCCTTCCAGTAGGTCGCGGGCTTGTTCTCGGCCTTGAACGTGGACAGCAGGTACCGGCCGTCCGGCAGCCGGTAGGCGCCAGGGGTCTTGTAGAACTGGGCCAGGTAGTACGCCATGGTCGTGACGGAGGCGTCCTTGGTGGACGCCGTCATGTCGACGTTGGGGGCGACGACGAACCCGGTGCCCGACTTCGCGGCTGCCTCGGACAGCGCCAGCGAGGCAGTCCAGGACTGCCCGTTGAAGTTCATGATGTCGGTGAGGAAGCCTTCGACGCCGGCGGCAGCGGCCTGGCGGACCTCGGTCTCCGCGTCGGCGAGCTTGTAGTCGCCCGTGCGGACGGGTCGACCGACCGGACGGTCGCGGAGCAGGCCGCCCACCGCCCGAAACTTGCCGTTCTCGCCCGCAGGGTTCAGGTAGTGGCGGGCGTAGTAGTCAGAGTCCATCGGCTTGTTGTCGAGGGAGATCGGGTAGGGCGGGAAGTAGTGGGCGAAGACCTTCTTCTCGGTGCGGCTCACCGGGGGGGTGGTGTACGGGATCTGGTCGGGTCCCACCAGCGGCACGCTGGGCGTCGGAGCAGGGATGGTAGGGGCCACCGCCGTGTCGGTGGGCGACGGAGGGGCGGTGACCAGTCGTAGGACCGGCCGCGCGCTCTTGCTGAGGTGGATCGTGGTGCTGCCGACGCTGTAGGCCAACTGCAGGCTCAGCGCGGAACCGATCGGCTTGCCCTTCAGGCCGGTGAGCTTGGTGACCACCTTGGTGTTCTTCTTCGGAACGACCTTGCTGCCGGCGTTGATGATGGTCGGCGCTGCCTTGGGCATGGAATTCCAGGTCAGACCGGCGGCCGTCCACTTGGTGCTGGTGGTGCGGACGTCGATCTTGGGCTTGGTAGCTTTTGACGTCGTGACGACGAGTTCCAGCTCCGCGGATACGATCGTGGACTTGGCTTTGATCGCCGAAGTGTCGTACTTGAGGTAGGTCCGGTACTGGCTCTTGGAGAAGTACAGCTCTTTCTGCGCACTGTAATTCTTCTTCGGCGATCCGTGGTTGGTGAACGACATCGCCTGAGGCTTGAGCGTCGTGGCCTGGTTGGCGGCGGCGGCGGGTTCTGCGCCCGCGAGTGCCAACCCAGCGACGACGGACAGGCTGAGGACAGCCGCCAGTCCGAGGCGGACGCCGCGCTGGCGAGGCCGCGTCGGCTCGACCTGGTGCAGCGGGACGGCGTGGCCTCCGGCGGGGCGAGCAGGACGCAAGGCAGCCGCCCGGAAGTCGGACGAACCATCGGACTGACGGTCTGCGGGGTGCAGGTTGGGCATGGCAACTCCTGAGAACTTTCCCGAGTTCCGAAATGTTTTCGACCTGAGCGTCATTGATTTCGATCGATGCTCTGGCTGCCACATGCTGCCCCCGACCGGCTGGTAGCGATGGGTCGGACTGGCGGTGAACGGCCACCCCGGCTCATGTCCCTATCCAATCGAATTTGGCTCTCGGGGGTCAGAACTGGAAGTCCCGTTGCGGCCAGGACCTCCGGCCCCGGAATTCGTCACGGAAAGGGCCGGTACCCCGGACGAGAGTCCTGTTCAGGTGGGACCTAGGTCATCCTTCGACCGATCCCAGGACGCAGGGCTGGGCCGCTCGTCACGGGCACCGCGGGATGACGCACGGATGCGGTCGTCGAGGAACCTGCGCCGGTTCCGACGACGACGTGGCCGCGTCGACTCGACCCGTGGCGCCGGCGCCTTCGCCGGTAGGCCGCCGAGGTGGTGGGCGGTTCGCTCGGGGCGGCGCCGACGCGGGAGCGGGGTGAGTCCGCTCGACGACCGGGTCGCGACCGGGCGTTGCAGGCAGCGGGAAGGCGGCCCCCGTCTCGGGGCTCCCCGTGGCCCGACTTCAGGTGGGGTCAGGTGGTCGCACGAGCGCCTCGACCGGGCGTGCCGGGGCTCGCTCCCAGGAGAAGACGGCCACGCTCAGCGTCTGCGGGCAGTCGCACGAGCAGTCGAGCCGCGGACAGGAGCGCAGCGGGTCCTGTTGCTGCAGCGCCAGACCCGCCCGCGGGTGGCTTCTAGCTCGACCCGCGCGTCCGCTGCACGATCCGGTCCAGGACCGCCGAGAGACCGGTCAGCGAAGCGTTCTCGGTCAGGTTCGCCTCACGGAACGCGACACCGCGGTCGCCGAGCTCCCGCGCCAGCTCGGGAGCCGCCCGCAGGCGCAGGGCCGCCGACACCAGCTGCTCGGGCTGATCGGCGTCCACGCGGAGTCCGGCCCCGGCGAGCGCCACCTCCTGCGAGGTGACGCTGCTCTCGTCCGTGGCGGCGACCACCGGTAGGCCGGTGGCGAAGTAGGAGGTGAGCTTGCTCGGGACCGCCATCTCGGTGAGCCCGGCGCGCTCGTTGACCAGCAGGACGTCGGCGGCCCGCAGGGCGTCCAAGAACTCCTCGCGCGGCAGCGGCGCGACGAACTGCAGGCACCGGTTGCCGCCGCCGCGCTCGAGAGCGGCTCGTTGGTTGCCGTCACCCATCAGCACGAACAGCAGCGGAGCGTCCTGCTCGGCGGCACGCTGGGAGGCCTCCACCACGTTCTCCAGGCCCTGCTTGGCCCCCATGTTCCCCGCATGCAGGACCACGGTGGCGTCCTCGGCCCAGCCCAGCCGAGCCCGGACGGCGGCGCGGTCGGTCTCCCCACCGCTCTCGACGTGGGACCAGTTGCGCACCACGGAGATCCGCGCCTCGTCGATGCCGAGCTCACGGACCAGGTAGGTCTTGAAGCGCTCGTGGATGACGACGACCTCGGCGGCCCGGCGGAGCAACAGCTGCTCGGCCAGGCGCAGGACCCGGGCAGCCAGCCCGCCGCCACGGCCGGTCTCGGACACGCCCAGGCTGTAGATGTCCTGCACCCAGACCAGCACGGGCTGACCACGGAGGCGGGCACGAGCAGCGGCGAAGAGGCTGGCGAACAGTGCGGGGCTGATCAGCACCACCACGTCAGGCCTGCGCCAGCGGGCGAGGACGGCTCGGCACCCGAAGGTGACCTCCATCCACAACCGGTTGAGCAGCTGAGGGTCGCCCGGGACGCTGTGCCGGACGCGGGTCACGGTGAGCCGCTCGCCGTCCTGCTCGGTGCCTGCGCCGTGTCCGGGGTCGACGCGCCACTGCGGGTAGTGCGGCAGCCCCGTCACCACCTGGACGTCCATCCCGCGCTCGGCGAGCCCGTTGGCCAGGCCGCCGCTGTAGACGGCGATGCCGGTCGGCTCCGGAGGGTAGTTGAGGCAGACCAGAGCGACCCTCATCTAGCGTTGCCGGAAGTCGGCTTGGTGCTCGGCGAACCACCGGTAGGCCTCCCGCAGCCCGTCGGCCAGCTCGATGGTCGCCGTCCAGCCGAGAGCCTCGATGCGGCCCACGTCCAGCAGCTTCCGCGGGGTGCCGTCCGGCTTGCTGGCGTCGAACGCGATCCGGCCGGTGAAGCCGGCCACCTCGGCGACCAGCCGGGCGAGCTCGGCGATGGGGATGTCGCTGCCGGTCCCGACGTTGACGTGAGACAGCATCGGCGTGACCGCGGACCAGTAGACCTCGTGGTCGAGCTCCATCACGTGCACGCTGGCGGCGGCCATGTCGTCGACGTGCAGGAACTCCCGGCGCGGCGTCCCCGTGCCCCAGATGGTCACGACGTCCGCGCCACTGGCGACCGCCTCGTGGAACCGCCGCAGCAGAGCGGGCACCACGTGGCTGTGCTCGGGGTGGTAGTTGTCGCCCGGCCCGTACAGGTTGGTCGGCATGACACTGCGGTAGTCGCGCCCGAACTGCCGGTTGAAGCTCTCGCACAGCTTGATCCCGGCGATCTTCGCGATGGCGTAGGGCTCGTTCGTGGGTTCGAGGACACCGGTCAGCAGGCTGTCCTCGCGGATCGGCTGGGCCGCCATCTTGGGGTAGATGCACGAGCTCCCGAGGAAGAGCAGGCGCTGCACCCCGTGGTCGTGCGCCGACTTGACGATATTGCTCTCCATCACCAGGTTGTCCCAGATGAAGTGGGCCGGCTCGCTGTTGTTGGCCTGGATCCCCCCCACCCGGGCCGCGGCGAGGTAGACCTGGTCCGGCTGCTCCTCGGCGAAGAACCTGTCCACGGCGGCCGGGTCGAGCAGGTCGAGCTCGTCGCGGCTGCGCGTGAGGATGTCGGTGTAGCCGAGGGCTTCCAGGCGTCGGACGATGGCGGACCCCACCATCCCACGGTGGCCGGCGACGAACACGCGATCGGACATGGTGCGCAACTCAGTTCTCCGTGCTCAGGTTGACAGGGTATCCGTGGGCGCCCAGCAGCGCGTGCTGCTTGGCCACGGCCAGGTCGGCGGCGACCATCTCGGCACACATCTCCTGGGCGCTGGTCTCCGGCTCCCACCCGAGCTTCTGCTTGGCCTTGGTCGGGTCGCCGAGCAGCGTCTCAACCTCCGCCGGCCGGAAGTAGCGGGGGTCGACTCGGACGATGACGTCGCCGGGCTTCACGGCGGTGACCGCCTGGTCGGCGACGGCCTCGACCACGCCGACCTCGTCCACGCCGTGGTTCGAGAACGCGAGGGTGATCCCCAGCTCTGCGGCGCTCCACTGGACGAACTCCCGGACCGAGTACTGCAGGCCCGTGGCGATGACGAAGTCCTCCGGCTGCTCCTGCTGGAGCATCAGCCACTGCAGCCGCACGTAGTCGCGCGCGTGCCCCCAGTCCCGCAGGGAGTCCATGTTCCCCATGTAGAGACAGTCCTCCAGGCCCTGGGAAATGTTCGAGAGCCCGCGGGTGATCTTGCGGGTGACGAAGGTCTCGCCCCGCCGGGGGGACTCGTGGTTGAAGAGGATGCCGTTGCAGGCGTACATGCCGTAGGACTCGCGGTAGTTGACCGTGATCCAGTAGGCGTACAGCTTGGCGGCGGCGTAGGGCGAACGCGGGTAGAACGGGGTCGTCTCCCGTTGCGGGGTCTCCTGGACCAGGCCGTACAGCTCCGATGTCGAGGCCTGGTAGAAGCGCACCCGATCGGTCATCCCGAGCAGCCGCACCGCCTCCAACAACCGCAGGGTCCCGAGCCCGTCGACGTCAGCGGTGTACTCGGGGGCCTCGAAGCTGACCGCCACGTGAGACTGGGCGCCGAGGTTGTAGATCTCGTCCGGCTGGACGTGCTGCACGATGCGGGTCAGGTTGGAGCCGTCGCTCAGGTCGCCGTAGTGCAGGGTGAAGCGCCGGTCGGAGTCGTGCGGGTCGGCGTAGAGGTGGTCGACGCGCTGGGTGTTGAACAGCGACGACCGGCGCTTGATCCCGTGAACCTCGTAGCCCTTCTCCAGGAGGAGCTCCGCGAGGTAGGAGCCGTCCTGGCCGGTGATACCTGTGATCAGGGCTGACTTGGTCAAGCATGCCTCCGGGGACGAGGTGGTGGTTCTGGGTTCTGCGGGAGCGGCGCTGCTCCGCTACGGCTCCCCGAACGCCTTCGAGCGCGGGCCTGCGGCCTCGCCACCAGGGCACCCTACCGGGAACTCCGGCCGGGGACAGCGATTCGTCCGTCTGCAGGAGCTGTGGCGGGCCAGACCCTGCTGCGCACGACACGAGCCGGTGCCGGCGCGTGCTCCGGTGCGAGGCCGGCGGACGGGCCGGTAGGGCTGGCGCCTCCGTGCCAACCGGGAGCACCTCGGGGACGGACCAGTTCTGGAGATCGGAGAGCGGCAGCGCCGTGCAGGATCTCCCCCTCGTGCGGCGGCAGTTGCTCGAATCGCCGGTTTGATGGCAACGAATGTGGGACAGTTGAACGTCTGATCGTCTAACTGAGCGCTTCCTCCCGGTGACACCTCCCGGCGAGCGACTCATCATGCAGGGGGGCCGTTATCGCCACGGGGATGTCTGTGGGTGCTGCCTACGAGGCGCTCACGAGGGCGCAGAAACCTCCGAGAGGTGTGTCGCTCTACTCACGCTTCGTCAACCGGAGGCTCGGGCGGGTCTTCGCCGCTCTCGGTGCCCGCCTGGGTATGAGCCCGAACGGGGTGACGGCCGTGTCCGGCCTGCTGACCGTGGCCGCGGTCGCACTCGTGGCCCTGGCCCCGCCCAGCCTGTGGCTGGGCGTGACGGTGGCCCTGCTGCTGGTCCTCGGCTTCGCCTTCGACGCCGCGGACGGTCAGCTGGCGCGGCTCCTCGGTGGCGGCTCGGCGGCCGGCGAGTGGCTGGACCACGTCCTGGACGCAGGGAAGTCGGTCGCCCTGCACGCCGCCGTCCTGATCTCGGCCTACTGGCACTTCGACGTCAGCACCGCCTGGTTGCTGGTGCCGATCGGCTTCCAGGTCGTCGCCGTCGTGGTGTTCGCGGCGGGGACGTTGCGCGAACTGCTCGGCCGGGTGGCGCGACCTGCTGCTCCGCCCGTGCCCTCGCGCCCGCGGTGGGGGACCGGGATCCTGCTGCTCCCGGTGGATGCCGGCGTGCTGGCGCTGGCGTTCGTGACCCTGGCCTGGCCGCAGGTGTTCGTCGTCGTCTACAGCCTGCTGTTCGTCGCGAACCTGCTCGTCGGAGCCGCTCTCATGGTGAAGTGGATGCGCGAGCTGAACGCGCTCGCCTCCGCCGCTCGCCCAGATGCACTCGAGAACAGGAACGACGTCCGCAGATGAACTCTCCCAGGATCGGCTACGCTGCCGGCGCCTTCGACCTCTTCCACGTGGGACACCTGAACCTCCTCCGCACAGCCCGCGAGCACTGCGACCACCTCATCGCCGGGGTGGTGTCCGACGAGATGCTGCGGTTGACGAAGGGGCTGGAGCCCGTCGTGCCCTTGACGGAGCGCCTGGAGATCGTCCGGAGCATCCGCTACGTGGACGAGGCGCGGGCCGAGGTCGTGGCCGACAAGCTGGAGACCTGGCGGGACGTGCGCTTCGACATCTTCTTCAAGGGCGACGACTGGAAGGGCACCGAGCGGGGCCGGCGGCTCGAGCAGAGGTTCGGGGAGGTCGGCGTCGAGGTCGTGTACTTCCCCTACACCGCGCACACGTCGAGCACGATCCTCCGTCGGGCGTTGGACACCCTGCAGCTGCGGGCGACCGAGCGGCTCCTCGACCCCCGGGCTTCGGTCACTCCCTAGGCGTCGGACCGGGCCTGCGCCTTGGGCGCCAGGACGACCGACCCCGCCGGTACCGAGCTGGTGACCAGGGCGCCGGCTCCGATCACGGAGTCGTGGCCGATGACCGTGCCCCGCAGGACGGTGGCGCGGGCGGCGACCCAGACTCCGTCCTCGAGCACCACCGGAGCGTTGTCGAACTCGAAGCTCGGGGAGCGCCGGTCGTGGCTGCCGGTGCACAGCAGCACCTCCTGGGAGACGCAGACGTCGCTGCCGATCCGCACCGGTTCGAGGTTGAGGATCCAGGTTCCCTCGCCGATCCAGGAGTTGGCGCCCACCGTGAGCTTCCAGGGCCAGTGGATGCGCACCCGGTGCCGGATGAGGACGCCCTCGCCGAGCTCAGCGCCGAAGAACCGGAGGATCGAGCTCCGGGTCGCGGCCGGGCACCACCACCGGGTCACCACCAGACCGGACACGAGGAGCCACATCACCTGCCAGGGTGCCGACCGGCCGCGCTCGTAGCCCGTACCCGTGAAGTCGGCGAGACGCCACCGGGGAGTCGTCGGGTCGACCGGCTCCGCGGCGAGCGGCTCACGCTCAGGATTCGGCCCAACTGCGCGCGGCGGCATGGCGGGAGTCTAGCCTTGGCGCGGACAGTCCAGCCGAGGGCTTGCTCCTGACTGCTCGCTCGCGGAGACGCTGTTAGTTTCTGCGCATGGGTGAGCCGAGAGGACTCTGATGCAGAGCCGTGGACCTGCTCCAGGTGCCGACCGCCGGTCACCCGGCCTCCGTCGTGCCGGCCGTGGGGCCAACAAGTTCTTGGGGTTCGCGCTGTCGATGGCCGTGCTGGCCGCTGCCTCTCTCGCGGTGATCCCGGCGCTGATCGACGCCGGCGGCGCTGCTGCCTGGGGGCACCTCGCCGCCGGTCAGTCGGTCGGGGCCATCGCCGCCGTCGTCGTCGCCTTCGGCTGGGGCCTGTCGGGACCGGCCCGGATCGCCCGGTCCGACGAGCCGCAACGGCGGCGGGAGTACACCGAGTCCCTCGTCACCAAGCTGATGATCTTCGCTCCGGCGGCTCTGGTCGCCGCAGGGTCCAGCTACCTCCTGGGGGGCGACCACGGCGCGCTCGCTGCTGCGGGCGCGGTCTCGGCCTGCAGCATCGGGCTGACCGCCAACTGGGTCTTCGTGGGCCTGGGGAAGCCCTACCAGATGCTCCTGGCGGAGACGCTCCCGCGCGCGGCCGGCACCGTGGTCGGCATCGTGCTGATGGCCCGGGGCGGGGGAGCGATGGTCGGCGTGCTCGCCCAGCTCGCCGGGATGGTGGCGGCCTTCGCCGTGGCGACGCTCTGGGTCCTGCGGCCCTGGAGCCACCAGCACCAGGTCCGCCTGCCGCGACGCCCTGTCACGCACGTGCTCCGGGAGCAGCGGAACGGCATCACCTCGAGCGTCGTGTCCGCCGTCTACGCGTCCGCCCCGGTGGTGATGGTGGGTCTGGTCGCGTCGACCGTCCTGCCGGTCTACGCGCTCCTCGACAAGGTCCAGCGCCAGATCAACGCCGCCGCCGCCGCCTACGTGACCGTGCTCCAGGGCTGGGTGCCCCGGGCGAGCGGAGGGGAGGCGCTGCGGCGCCGGGTCCGGCTCGCCCTGCTCGTGTCCGGTGCCGGTTGCCTGCTCCTCGCCGGGGTCCTGGCTGCGGTGGCCCGCCCGTTGCTCTCCTGGCTGTCCCGCGGCCAGCTCGCGCCGTCCATGCTGTCCATGGTGCTGATGGCGGTGATCGTGGCCGTGACCCTGTTCGAGTCGGTCGCCAGCCGCGCGTGCCTGACCGCCCTCGACCGGCTCGACGTCGTGGCCCGGGCGACCAGCATCGGCTCGGCCGTGGGGGTCGTCCTGCTGCTCGTCGGCGTGCTGGCCTGGGGCGTGGTCGGCGCGCTGTCCGGCGTGCTGGCCGGTCTCGTCCTGCGGCTGGCCGTCGAGCTCGTGGCTCTGCGACGCGGCTCCCGGCCCCCGACCACGCGGTCGGTGCTGGTGCCGCGTGAGGCGTCGGGGCTCGCATGAACGGGCGCTCCCTCCTCCGCACGGCGCGCGAGCTGCTCCGCGCCCTGCCCTGGCTGCTGCCGGCCTCCGAGCACAAGAACGCGCTGCTGAGGCTCCAGGGTCACGAGGTGCACGATCGGGCCAGGGTGCAGGCGTCCCTGGTCTGGCGGGTCGACCACGTCGTCCTGGCCGAGGGGAGCCGGTTGGGCCGGGGGAACGTGATCAAGGACCTCCGAGAGGTCAACCTCGGCTTCCGGGCGTCCGTCGGTCGCTTCAACGTGCTGTCCTCCCACCCGGTGTACAAGCGCCTCTACTCCGGTGGCGCTTCGCTGCACCTCGCTGAGCACGCGAAGGTGACGAGTCGGCACCACTTGGACTGCGCGGGCTCGATCGTGATCGGTCCCTTCGCAAGCGTCGCCGGCAGCGGGACCTCCTTGATGACCCACAGCGTGGATCTGAGGCGCGACGCGCAGGTGGCCTGGCCCATCGTCATCAACGACTACTGCTTCGTCGGCACCCGGTGCACGCTGCTCGGCGGCTCGGTGCTGCCCGCCCGCTCGGTGCTCGCGGCCGGGTCGGTCCTCAACCGTTCCTCGGGACCCGGCGAGTCGGGCCTCTGGTCCGGTGTCCCGGCGGCCTACCGGCGGCCGGTGGACGGTGCCTGGTTCCGGCGGACGGAGGCGCACACTCGCCGGGTCTACGTGCCCACCACGGACACCATCGTGGAGAACGCCTTCTGACTGGCTCCCCGCTCCCCGGGACGGCGCGTAGCGGCTCGGCGGCTCGGTGGCCGGGAGCCAGCCCTGCTGGTACCCGGCCGGCCCCTCAGTAGGCGCCTCTCCTGGCGACGACCGCGAAGAAGGTCTTCCACAGGATGAGCAGGTCGAGGGTCAGGGTCCAGTTCTCGACGTAGCGCAGGTCGAGCCGGACCGTCTCCTCCCAGCTCAGCAAGGACCGGCCGCTGACCTGCCAGAGGCCGGTCAGGCCCGGCGTGACGAGCAGGCGGCGCCGGGCGTCGTTCTCGTAGCCGTCGACCTCGGACTGCAGCGGCGGACGCGGGCCGACCAGCGACATCGAGCCCGCGACCACGTTGAACAGCTGCGGCAACTCGTCCAAGGAGAACTTGCGGAGGAACTTGCCGACCCGTGTGATGCGCGGGTCGTCCTCCATCTTGAACAAGTGGCCGATGTCCGGGTTCTGGGCCCGCAGATCAGCCAGCTTCGCCTCGGCGTCGACGTGCATCGAGCGGAACTTCAACATGGTGAAGGTCGAGCCGTCCAGTCCCACTCGCGTCTGCCGGAAGATGACCGGGCCACCGTCGTTCAGCTTGACCGCGAGGGCCAGGGCCGCGAGGACGGGGGAGATGACGACCAGGCCGACCACGGTGAGGAGGAGGTCGGTGGCCCGCTTGACGAAGCGACGCCAACCGGTGAAGTGCGGCTGCTCGACGTGCAGCAGGGGCAGCCCGACGTACGGCCGGATGTGCATGCGCGGACCCGCGACCTCGACCAGCCCGGGATGGACGAGCAGTTCGACGCCGGCGCCCTCCAGCGCCCAGGAGAGCTCGCGGAGGTAGTTGTGCCGGGTGGCGTCACTGCCGGCGACGGCGACGGCGTCCGCGGCGTAGGTCCGGATCAGTTCCGGTACCTGGTCCAGGTCGCCGATGACGGCGAGGCCGGCCTCGCGTGCCCGGGCGACGTCGGCACGGGGGACGCAGGCGCCGA
>Ga0210040_10006506_pt1 | contig 14529 bp, 10 predicted proteins | sample CryGeyCG12114_NA_FD_185462 | JGI IMG/M metagenome (GOLD analysis project Ga0210040, IMG submission 185462) | Groundwater microbial communities from aquifer - Crystal Geyser CG19_WC_8/21/14_NA (SPAdes) (version 2) | ecosystem: Environmental > Aquatic > Deep subsurface > Groundwater | place: USA... | reverse complement strand
CTTCAGCCGTGGCGGTATCGGGAGGGCGCCCGAGGAAGGTGGCGAAGCGCCCGACATCGCCGATGTAGTTGCGCTGCGTCTCGCGGCTGAAGTGCCGCATGTTCATATCCTCGATCAGACGCTGGCGCAGCGGGCTGACGGGCGCGGCGGGGTCAACAGCGACAAGCTCGTTCATCGGTCGACTCCTTGGTTGAAGGAGCCGAGATGCTCTGCTCGCGTCCGGTCTTGCTCAATCCAGGCGCTGCGGCCGCCGTCTTATCTCAACCGCACCGCCAGCACCTCTCCGCGGAGCGGTTCGTGCTTTTCGGCGGCAGGACGTGAGAAGCAGACCTTCGTTCAGCCACTCGCTCAAGATAGAGAGACCCATTGCGGACGTTCAGCGCTGCAGGTTCCCTCCTCCAAACCGGCCGTTTGTTCATGAAGACTGCTCGGCTGATTTCAGGATTTGGGCGAGACAGCACTTCACGATACGCTCTCAATCGACACGCTGCGGGGCGAGTAAGTCTCCCGCCCACGGAGCTTGGCCGCATCGCGCGACGGTGGAAGGCCGAACTGGCGGGCATACTCCCGGCTGAACTGGTTCGGGCTCTCGTAGCCGACAGCGAAGGCGATGGAGGTCGCGCCTCCTTCTCCCGCAATGAGCAGCGATCGCGCATGCAGGAGCCGCACCTGCTTCTGGTACTGCAGGGGGCTGAGCGCCGTGACGGCCTTGAAGTGCCGGTGGAAGGCCGAGATGCTGAGGGCCGCCATTTCCGCAAGGACTTCCACGCGCAGTGGACTGGCGAAGTTCTCCCTGATCCACTGTATGGCGACGCCGACCCGCGACAGCGCCGTGTCCGGGGTCGCGATGTCCCGCAGCATCCAGCCGAGCGGGCCCTGCAGGACGCGGAACAGGATCTCGCGCTCGTAAGCAGGCGCTAGGGCAGCGATCTCATCTGGCCGATCCATCAGGCGCAGCATCCTGACCCATGCGTCCAGCAGGTCGGGTGTTACTGGCGCGACCGAGAAGCCGGGCGCGTAGAGTCCGCCGCCGGCAGGTTTAGGCAGGTCGGCTAGCAGATTGGCGACGATCGCTGGCTTCAGCGTCAAGCTGACGGCAAGATAGGGCTCGCCGTCGCCGGATGGATGAACTGAGCCGACCGCCGGCAGATCGACGGACATCACGAAATAGGTCGCCGGGTCGTAGCGGAAGGTCTGGTCGGCGACGCCCATCGTCTTCGATCCGGCGAGGATTAGATTGACCATGGAGTCGTAGACCGCCGCGAGCTGGTGCTCCGGAATTTCGCCCTGCACCATGGCAATCCGCGGGATGCCGGTTTCCGTGCGCCGGTTCTCTGCCCGGGCCGCAAGACCGCGTAGTTCCTGAAGCTGCGTCTCCATGCGGCGCTTGTCTCACCCTGCCCCAGCGACATCAACGCAAAAGCACGATCAGGCAAGTATCGGGCAAGATCGAGTGAGCGCGCGGCGCCCGGCCCCGGCACAACGCTGTTCATCCAATCTGGAGGAGCAGCACAAATGAGCATTGTCATCATCACCGGCGGCAGCCGCGGCCTCGGCGCCAGCGCCGCCATCCAGTGCGCCAGGATTGGCATGGGGGTCATCCTGACCTACAATAGCAACGCGGAGGCGGCCGCGGGGGTGGTCGGCGCGATCGACGCCGAAGGCGGCAAGGCGGTCGCCTTGCAGCTCGACGTCAGTTGCAGCGCCAGCTTTCTAGCCTTTCGCGATCAGGTCCGGGACGCGCTGCAAGCAAGCTGGGGCCGCAGCGACTTCGATGCGCTGGTCAAGAATGCAGGTTACGGCCTCTACAACCCGATCACGACCGTGACCGAGGAGGAGTTCGACGAGCTGTTCCGCGTGCATCTGAAGGGGCCGTTCTTCCTGACCCAAACCCTGCTGCCGCTGATGGTTGATGGCGGCCACATTGTGAACGTCGCCAGCGCCACCAGCCGCGTCGCGACCGCTGGCGTGGCGCCCTATGCGTCCTTCAAGGGCGGGCTGCAGGTGCTGACCCGCTACATGGCCAAGGAGTTCGGCGATCGCCGCATCCGCGCGAACTCGATCGCGCCCGGTGCGATCAGGACCGATCTCGGCGGCGACCTCAATGACGAGTTCGAAGCCATGCTCGCGGGCCAGACCGCGTTGGACCGGGTCGGCGAGCCCGACGATGTGGGCTACATGATCGCCAGCCTGCAGTCGGACGACAATCGCTGGATCAACGCCCAGAACATCGAAGTCTCTGGCGGCTACATCATCTGAAGGAGGGCCCCATGCTCGACCACATCTTCCTGACCGTGAGCGATACCAATCGCTCGACAGCCTTCTACAAGCAGGTGCTGCCTGTGCTCGGCATCACTCGTCGCCTCGATTATGACGGCAAGGATGGCCCGCCCGGCCATCCCGACCTCAAGGGCTTCGGCGGCAGGGGCCGCATGTTCTTCTGGCTGAGGCAGGGCACGGCCGCGCCGGGCGCGGTTCATGTCGGCCTCGTCGCCGATAGCGAGGCGATGGTCGACGCGGCTCATGCCGCGGCGCTCGCGGCCGGGGGCACGCAGATCCATCCGCCGGGGCCGCAGTTGCACTACGATCCCCGCTACTATGCCGCGCAGGTGCGGGACCCGGATGGCTACAGCTTGGAATTCGTCTTCAAGAGCTGGCAGCATGAGGACTGATGCCAATACAGGCGGCGATCAGCGCCCCCTCGTCGACGCACTCATCGCCGCAACAAACGCCTTCGACGTAGAGGTGGCGCTCGCGCTGTTCGCCGCCGACGCCGTGATCGACGATCCATCACAGGCTTGCGCTTCGAAGGGCAGGCCGGCGTGCGCGACTATGTCGAGCGGTTCTTCGTTGGCTACCGCACCCTCACCCGACTGCTCTCGATCGTGAGCACCGGCGAGCGCCAGGCACGCGTGCGCGTCGATTTCACCGGCGACTTCGGACACGAGATCGGCCTGCTGGAGGTCGTGACCGATCCTGCAGGGCTGATCGTCCGCATTGATGCCGACCTCGAATAATCCGAAAGAAAGCACACAAGACGATGAACAGGCTGATGATTTATGGCGCCGCCGGCGGCCGCATGGCGACCGCGAACGCCAAGGCTGCCGGGCTCGACCTGGTCCTGGCGACCGCGCGACGAGGACAAACTGGTGGCGATGGCTGCGAAGATGGACGCCGAGTGTCGGCTGTTCGCGGTGGACGACATTCCGGCGCGGGAACGGGCACTCGCCGGCATCGCTGTGCTGCTCAACTGCGCGGGGCCATTCATGCGAACGGCGGAACCGCTGATCCAGGCCCGCCTCGCTGCCGGCACGCACTATCTCGACATCGCAGCCGAGCTGGACAGTCACCGGCTGGCGGAGAAGTACGATCGGAGGCATAAGAGGCCAGCGTCATGCTGCTTCCGGACAGCGGCGGTAGTGTTGCGATGCTTGGATGCCTCGCCGGGCATGCAGCGCGGTGGGTGGTGAACCCCTGCAAGCTGAGCATCGCCCTGCATGTGGCAGGCGGCTTTTCACGCGGATCGGCAGTCAGCGCGAGCGAGAACGTGACGGTTGACACGCTCCACAGGTAAACGGCGAACTCGTGAGCCGCGCGTCGGACGAGCTTCGCGTTTCGACTTCGGCAACGGAGCAGCCACCTCCTTCCGGCTCACCTTGCCCGAACTGATCACGATCTGGCGGGCCACCGGCATCCCGAACATCGACACCTATGTGCATGTGACCGACGGCGCTTTTCGCGGAAGGCGATCTCGCAGCCATCCCGGATGGCCCCACTCTCGAGCAGCGCAAAGCAAACCGCTAGCATGCGGCGGTCGAGGTCACGGGCCAACACTGTTCAAGCCGATACTCGATCCAGGAAACATGCAGGGGCTCAGGAATCCGAGACAGCACGAGATGAAGTTCATAGACCTTGAACAGCAGATAAGGCGAACTGATCGCCAAGGCGCCGGCCAGAAAAATCGCGATCCTTTCGCCGCGACGCTCCTCTCCGGCAATGACCCACTACTTGTGAAGCGAACAATAAAGACGATACAGTCCGAAAACCGGTGCAATCAATAGAATCAGAATGAGTAGAAGAACGGCAAATCCGGCCGGGCTTCGCTCCCGTGCCCTGCCGAGCTAAACGACCAAGGCTAACAGGTCCTGACTGTGGCAGGTACGCCTCTCAGTTCCACTTCGAATGAGCCAAGCCTATCCAGACTGCGGCACAGTTTCGGCCGGACGCTTCCGCATATGCAGACGACATTGCCGCAGCTCGGCTCAAGGCGTCAAAGACCAGTGTCAGGTTCTCGCCGAGCAAGCCCATTCCGGACGAACTCATCGCTGCGCTGGACCTTGCTTCGAGAAATGGAGCTGGGGGTGTGAATGGCCAATGCAGCGGTGCCCGCTAGGGTGACTGCGCGTCCGACCGATTTGCTGTGTGTCCCGCTGATGGCAGTCCTGGGGATAGTGCTCCTGAAGGTTGAAACCCAGCAGCTGGGGCGACTGCCGACCCGCAGCATCCAGAAGCAAAATAGGAAGAGCAGACGATCGGGGGCTTGGCGATGCTGAGCAGCTCAGCGCCACGTTGCGATGTTCAGTGCGGCAAGACGGCTCCCGCAAGCGGTCACTCGCTTGTTCAGTTCTCCCGGCGACCCATGTAAGGCGCCAACGGCAGCACGTATCCAACGGCAGGCCTTGGCCGGGCGCTTTGATCGCGAACTTGCCCGGTCTCTACAGCAAGATTGGAGTCAATCGGCGGGCTTTGGAGGTAGTTTGGGTGCGCGAACGAAGCCGGGCCTGACAGCGTCAGCCGGCCTCGCTCTCAGATAAGGCGTAGCCGCTTAGCTCCGCATCCCACGCACCTGCGTCAAATGCTGGCGAACGATCGAAACCGCGGACGCGGCAGAAGTCTTGAGGCTGGGCGTGTCGCCCGCGCTGGCATAGTTCTCATGCAGCGCCAGGGCCATTTCGTGCGCAGCCAGCTGCTGGCGCGTATATTCCCGGTCGAACTCGGCGCCGTTCAGACCCTGGAGCCTGGCGATCATCTCCTGCTGCATCGGCATCAGGCGCGGCGGAGGCGGGGTCAGGCCGGCAGCCCGGGCTGCGGCCGTCGTTGCCTGGGTGGTCTGCGTGTGATGGTCGATCATCATCTGGGCAAAGGCGTGCAGCTGCTGGCTCTCGCCGCGCTCATGTTGGAGCTGCGAGGACTGGATCTCGTACAGATCGCTGGCACCGGCCATGGCGACATAGGGCAGCGCCGCCTCCGGGGTCATGTCGGCGGCGGTGGCGGCAGTACCGGCTGCAGGCCCGCCCCGCGCAATAGGGCCTTGCTCACCCATCGAGGTCGAGCAGGCGGAAAGTGACAAAGCCGCGATGGCAGCGGCGAGAACTGGCTTTGCGGTCATGATAAAACTCCTCTGAGGGCACGTCCAGCCAACCCGGAGGAGATGGCGCAAGTTCCCGTCTCGGAACGATAATTCTCGGACCTGCGGCGAGTCATTGCCAGCGCTGTTCAGCGAGGTGCCGGACTCTAGCTTCAGGTGCCGAGTACATCGACGGGGGCGGTCGCGAGTTCGGGCGGCACGGTGTGCCCCCTCGCGAACGCGCGATAGCCGATCGCGTAGCCGGCCGACCTGAGCTGCGCCACGATGCGCCGGCTGCAGCGATCGAACGGTAGCACCCGGTCCTCGACACCGTGCGAGACAAAATCTGGCGGGCGGCGATCAGGTTCCAGGTTTGATCGCGCGAGCCCAGCGCGAGGACCATGAATCCGAGCCGATCGGCGCGCGCCCTTGCAAGTCCGATCGAATGGGTGGGCACGCAGCCGGCCCCCATGCAGCATACCACGAGCGGCATCGGGGCATCGGCTTCGTAGCTCGCCGGAACGTACAGCAGCACGGGTTCGGCACCCTCGAGGCTAAGCTCGTGCAGCCCTGGAGCACCGCGCCGATCCGTCTCAGCAACGGGCGCGCGCTCCGAGTTCGCCGCGCGACCCCTCGACCTGGATGCTCGAGGTGGATGCGTCACTCGCCGGCATGCAGCCCCCGGTGCTTCTCGCAACCGGCGTGATGTCCCCCCCCTCCCCCGATTGCGCTGGAAATCCACGACACGACACTTGCACGGGGGTTGTGTGTTATCGGAACCGAGACCCACGGTCACGACCGGGGGGTGTTCCTGCGAACGTATAGCACGAACGTCACCCTTATCGCTCCGCATGCGGAACATGCCCTGTCGCAGGAGGGACGGGGTGGGCTGGAAGGTCTCGGCGCGAGGATCGTTGATGGCCCGTGCCGATCCTTGCGGATCGTCGGCGACCAGATCCTCGTCCCCACACCCGGCGGCGAGTTGTCGTTCGATGTCGTCTATCCCGCCTTGGGTTCAGTGATCCGGTCCGAACTGGCGGTGTCGCTTAAGGCCGAAGCGGCTGCAAATGGCTGCCCGGCTGTCGATGATCACCGGCGGACGACCATCCCCGGACTTTACGCCGTGAGCGACTCGCCAGGGGTCTGGACCAGATCAGTCACGCGATGGGTGAAGCCGGCGTCACCGCAACGACGATCCGGAACGACCTTGCGAACATAGTCCCTCTCGCCCGTTGAGCGGACTGGAGGGAGCGATCAGAGAGGCGCTGGCGAACACCCGGCCGAGGCAACACGGTTGCAGTACCAGCGCGCGATGATGTTCTAAGCGCAGCCACCGATCTCGCGAGCGAACCGTTCGATTGCGTGCGAGAGGTTCGGCATGAGCGCGCCTTTCTCGCTTACGAGCGCACTCGCCGCAGGTCTGATCGCGTTCCAGTCAAGCTCCGCACTCGGAACAAACTCGATCAAAGCTTCATCAAGGTTGCATGCACGCGCAAGTCGAACGGCGAACTGCGCCCAGCTCACAGCCTCCTCGTTGCTGAGGTGCCATAGGCCCGTTTGGCCATCGATCAGCAGGTCGAGTGCCGCATCGCACAAGTGGGGTACGTAAGTGGGAGTGACGACGCTGTCCGCCGCCGCGGGGAAGGCGATGCCACGGCGCAGGTGGTCGATCAGCACAGCGGCGAAGTTGTAAGGATCGTGTGGCGAGAAAAACGCCGCGGTGCGGATCACGAGGTGCTCTCCGCGCAGCCGGGCAACCTCCTGCTCCATACGCCATTTGCTTTCGCCATAGACGTTCAGCGGGGCTGGCTCGTCGCTCTCGCGATAGGTTGACTGACTGGCGCTCCCAAAGACCAGGTCGCTTGAAAAGTTCACGGTGGCGATGTTGCGTGACTCGCATGCCCTCGTCAGCGCAATCGCCCCATCAGCATTAACTCGCATACACGCCTCGCGCTCATCCTCGGCATCGTCGACCCGGACCCATCCAGCCGCGTTGATGACCCCCCAAGGCTTATAGCGATCGAGTGCTGCTGCGATGCTTGCCGGGTCGTGCAGGTCGAGCTCGCTCCGGCTGGTTAGGTGGAAAGCCAGCCCACGGCTTTCGCAAGCCCGGGCAAGTGCCTGGCCCAGCGTACCCGTTGCCCCGAGGATCAAGAGCGGACACCCCGCGTCGGGCTCCCGACCGGACGCAAGATGATCGGCAAGCGGTGCTGGCCGGATCACAACCGGATGGTGCAGCCGGGATGCCCTCCGCCACCAACCGGCACCAGCGACGGCATGGGGTGGACAGCCGCCGGTGGTGACAGCCTTCATCAGCTTCGCCATGGCAGTCGGGCGGGAATGGCCGGCGCGAGTGTCGTAGGCGCCGGGCTCATATAGCCCTGGTGCTGTAAGCAGCGTGTTCCAGCCATTGTTCCCGTATAGCGCCCAGGCCGTGACCGCTCGCACGTCGATACCGGAGCCGCGAAGATCGCTCGCTGTCGCCCAGGCCTCGGCGAACCAGCGCAGTTGCTCTTCGCGCGTACAGCCATTGTGAACCTCGGTTACGGCGAGAGGCAGACCATACCGCTCCCAAGCTTCCGTCAGCGCGCCGCGCAAGCCACCAGAAGGCGGATCAAGCACCCGAACCGCCTCGATATCTGCGAAGGACCGTGGTGGATTGTGGCCATGCGTGTGCGCTGGATAGCGTTGCAGGCGATGATCGAGAAAGCGATCGCTGGTGAGATAATGATTGATGCCCAGCACGTCGGGCAGGCAGGGATCGTCCACCAGCGATCGCAGGCTTGCTTCCAGGCCGTATCCGCACAGCCTTTCCCAAATGTCATGTCGGGGATCAACGCGCCCGCACAGCAGATCCCATCCCATCCAGCGGCGCACATTGTCAAACCCGGCCTGTTCGGCAAGAACCGAGGTCGCGTAAGTGCGGCCCAGATCATCAGTCTGGATGAGGCGGGCAGACGGATTAACGCTGCGGATCGCTTTCATTGCCGCCCGGGTCGCCTCGATCTGCTTCACCAGCGCGGTCCAGAACGCTCGCTCGTCACGAGCATGAGGATACCAGTGGCCGTATAATGCTGAGAACCGCGCCGTAGTCAGCGGCTCGTTGACGGGAGTCCAGTCGTCCACCCATGGATAGCGACGGGCCGTGGCCAGCGCGTGCGCTGCGAGGCCGTCCACAAAGCTGTCATCCAACAGCGATGTGTGTCGTGGCCCGCTGCCGTGGTGGACTAGGCCGACAATTGGCCGGATCTGCAAGCGTGCAAGCAGGTCCAAGCCTCGATCGCTCCATTCCCAATCCGGCTCACGCCTTCGATCAGGAGAGACCCGCTCCCAGAGAACCGGGAAGCGCAACGCCTTCACTCCGAGCTCGCTGAGTGCGGTCAGGTCATCGAGCCGATCGTGATGCCCCGTCAGGACCAACTGATCCCTGAAAGCATCGCCGGTCCGGTTCACCGTACATTCCGCGCCAGCCCAGAGTTCGAGATTGGTCATTTTCAGAATCTCTCAACTGGCTCAATGCCGAGCTCTGCAACATCAGCTATCTTTAACACTTGTTAACCAGCAAGAGCTTCACGCCTGTCTTCCGGAACTAATGCTCCATACCCGGTGTTCCCGATATACAATTTCCGGGAGAGTTTTGTATGCTTGGTGAGGCTCAGTCCGCGCGTGGCCTCCAGATAGGCAGCACCTCTCCCGAACTGCCGTTGCTCATTTGCTTCAGCCATCTGCGCTGGGATTTCGTGTTCCAGCGCCCGCAGCATCTGATGACCCGCCTCGCCGACTCAAACCGGGTGGTGTTCTGGGAGGAGCCGATGGAGCTCGCCGGAGTGACGAGCCCCCGGCTCTCGCTCCGCCCATGCTCTAAAAGCGGCGTGACGATCGCGACTCCTGAACTTCCCGCTGGACTGGATCAGCATGGCACTCAAGCAGCGCTCCGCGTCCTGCTCGACACAGTGGAAGCGAACCGCGATGGCAAGCTGCTGTTGTGGTACTACACCCCATTGATGCTGTCCTTTTCGCAGCATCTTGAGCCGGACTGCATTGTCTATGACTGCATGGACGAGCTGCTGAACTTCAAGTTTGCGCCCCCGGAATTGCGTGCGCGCGAGGCCCAGCTTCTGCAGGCGGCCGATCTCGTGTTCACTGGCGGCTACTCACTCTACGAAGCGAAGCGTGACCGACATCCGAGCGTTCACCCGTTCCCCTCCAGCGTGGAGCGCGAGCACTTCAGCAAAGCCCGGGATCTTGTCGCCGAGCCGGAGGATCAGCGCGTGCTGCCGTTCCCTCGCCTCGGCTTCTACGGCGTGGTCGACGAACGCATGGACTTGGACCTCCTGGGGCAGCTCGCCGACGCGCGCCCGAACTGGTCGATCGTGATCATCGGGCCCGTGGTGAAGATCAGCGAAGCGGACCTGCCGAAGCGGGCCAATGTTCACTACCTCGGCGCCAAGGCATATGCGGAGCTGCCCGCCTACCTCGCCGGATGGGACGTGGCGCTGATGCCGTTCGCCGTCAACGAGGCGACCAGGTTCATCAGTCCGACCAAAACGCCGGAGTACCTCGCCGCGGGCAAGCCGGTGGTTTCCACTGCCATCACCGACGTGATCCGGCATTATGGGGCGATGAAGGGCGTCACGATCGCCGACACCAAAAGGGCCTTCATTGCCGCGTGCGACGAGGCACTGGCGCTCGCTCAGGGTGACAGCAGCTGGCTTGTGGAAGCCGATGAGTTCCTCGCGAACACCAGCTGGGACGATACGGTCAATCGCATGCGCGGACTGATCGAGGCGCAGTTGCTCACGGGTCGGGCGCTTCATCCTGTAGTCTCCCCCACCACCTGGCCGCCGCAAGCACCCGCAAGCTACGATGTCATGGTGGTTGGCGCCGGCTTTGCCGGCTCCGTCATGGCCGAGCGCCTGGCGACGCAGCTTGGCAGGCGTGTGTTGGTCGTCGACCGACGCCCGCACATTGCCGGCAACGCCTATGATCGGCTCGACGAGGCCGGCTTGCTGATCCACCAGTACGGCCCGCATATCTTTCATACAAACAGCGCGGACATCTTCGACTACCTCTCGCATTTCACGGGCTGGCGAGCCTACGAGCACCGCGTACTGGCTCAGGTGGATGGCCTGCTGGTGCCAATCCCGATCAACCGCACAACCATCAACGCGCTGTACGGCTTGGACCTTTCGACAGATGGGGAAGCCAAAGCCTTCCTGGCGTCTCGCGCCGAGCCAGTAACGGTGATCCGAACGTCCGAAGACGTGGTCGTGTCGGCGGTTGGCCGCACGCTCTACGAGAAGTTTTTCCGTGGCTACACGCGAAAGCAGTGGGGTCTTGATCCGTCCGAACTCGACAAGGCGGTAACCGCGCGGGTGCCGACCCGCACTAACACGGACGATCGCTACTTCAATGATCGTTTCCAGGCCATGCCTGCCGAAGGCTACACCAGAATGTTCGAGCGCATGCTCGACCATCCCAACATCGATCTGCTTCTGGGGACCGATTACGCGCAGGTTCGCAGCGCCTATCCGCATGCCCACCTGGTCTTCACCGGGCCGATCGACGAATTTTTTGGCTACCGCTTTGGCAAGCTGCCTTACCGCTCCCTGCGCTTCGAGCACGAGACGCTCGACACTCCATGGTCGCAGCCGGTCGCCGTAGTGAACTACCCGGACCCCGAGATCCCCTATACCCGCATCACCGAATACAAGCATTTGACCGGCCAGGAGCATGCCAAGACGAGCATCACCCGCGAGTACCCGCAGGCGGAGGGAGATCCTTATTATCCGATCCCACGAGAAGAGAACCAGGCCCTGTTCAAACGCTATGAAGCCCTGGCCAGGGCCGAGGAGAACGTCACCTTCGTCGGCCGTTTGGCAACATACCGGTACTACAACATGGACCAGATCGTCGGACAGGCGCTGGCCGCATTCCGCCGCACGTTCCTGCAGACGGAAGGAGAACTCGCTGAAGCGGACAGGACTGAGGTAGACCCCGTTCCTCCCGTGGCGAGCGCAAGCAGGCCCGCTGGCCGGCTCGCATCAGCCACTTGACCGCCATCGTCGGTGGCTCTCTGCCATGGATGGACGACGATGCATTTCGCTTCGAATACGTAATCTCGGCGCTTGTGCCGCTCGCTGCAACGATCGTCGGTCCAGCACTCACCTTGCTCGAAGCCTGCAGTGCCTTAGACAACGACTTCAAGCCGGACGCAGTGATTATGCGGGATCGACGTGCGGCTCATCCGGATGAACCTCTTCTCCCAGCGGTGCGCCGGTTAGGGATTCCACATCTTGTTCTCGTAGGAGGCGAAGGGCCAGCGACGCATGAGCTCGCGACGAGTTCCGTGCTACGATGGCCGTTCGCTTCCTTCCAAGTGGCCGATTGGATCATCAGCCTGGAAACGCAGGAATGAACTCGGGCTAGTCGCCGGCGAAATGCGGCTTTTCACGACGTTGTGCAGTTCCGGCTGTGCGACGACCAGCTTCAGGCGGAGCGATAGTAGGAGCGGCCATTCTGCACTGGCGGGCTCATGCGGCCCGTAGTTGAGATGCCGAAGCAGGCACGGGTGCGGCGACAATGCCGCTCTCCTGCGCTAATTTCGCGAACACACCTCCGGCGGCGACGTCAGGCGGGGTCCGTCTCGAAGGGAAACCCGGAACTCGCGCCAGTCTACTACGCCGACTTCCAAGACCTGCTGGACATCATCAAGCGCAAGGATCTCTGGAAGGAGGTCTTCGGCTCGATCTTCGGTCCCCAATCCCTTTCAAGGCGACGACGACGCGTCTGCATGGCAACCGGGTCGAACTCGCGCATGCGCGGCCGTCGACGAACACCGCCCGCCTGCGTCTCGAGGTCGAGGCCCAATTCCTTGTTCGCCGCGCTGGGTGTCCTGAGACACGGTAGCTAGAGCGAACTCAGCCGAAGCCGCACTTCCATGGGAATCAACAATAGCCGCCGTGCGGCCCCCGGTCGGCACGCCATCGAGCACGAGCTTGACGCAGGAGGGCGAGAACCGGTCGCGGGCATAGGGCATGCGCTGCTCCACCAGCGCCTCGTCCGCCCCCCATAGGCAGCCACGAACGCGCTGCTTCAACTCGCCCGCATCGGCCATATCGGCGTAGGCTTCGGCCGTGGCGCGGAAAACACCGGCATCAACGAAGGCGGTGAACCCGTAAGGGCCAGCGAGTTCGCCCAGGCGCTGTGGCCGGAGATGTCGCGCAGGAGCACCGGGTTCTCCGGCGCCACGCGGTCGAGCATCTCCTTATCGGGCGGCGTGTCGCCGAAACTCTCGTTCTGGTATCCGCCGCCGGTGATCCACTCGCCGGCTGCGCGTCGGCGACGCAGCCGGCGATGTGGGCCAGGCTCTGCTCGGCATTGGAGCCCTGCGGGATCATGCAGCGGAACTGCGCCAGGCCGCCGCCCGAGGGATGAACATGCATGTCGTGCAGCCCGGGGATGACGAGCTTGCCGTCGAGCTCCACCGCCTGGGTGGAGGCGCCGCGATATGGCTCCACCGCTTCCGCATCGCCGATTGCGATGATCGCGCCATGGGCGATCGCCATCGATGTGGCCCAGCCGAGCTCGCCCGGGACGTTCGAGACGCGCTGCCCGTTCGACTGGGACTGGAAGCTGGCGGACATGTCGCGCGGCGATGCCGCCACGGCGCGTCTGGCGGTGCAGGCGGCCACCGATGCCTTCCCCGTCTGGGCCGCGCTCTCGCCCAGGGAGCGAGGTGCGCATCTCCACCGGCTGGCGGACCTGATCGAGGAAAACAAGGACGCTCTCGCCCTTGTCGAATGCCTCGACATGGCGATGCTGCTCGAAAGCCTGCAACTGCGCGTGATCTCGCGCGCGGCGCTCAACTTCCGCAACTACGCGGACCTTGCGATGGAGCATCGGGAACGCGTCTGGTCCTCCAAGGGCACGAAGAACCGCGTCATCCGCATGCCGGCCGGCCCCGCGCTGATCATCACGCCGTGGAACGCACCGTTCATGCTCTCCACCTGGAAGTGCGCCCCCGCGCTGGCGGCGGGCAACACGGTGATCCTGAAGCCGGCCGACTGGTCGCCGCTCTCCGCGTCGCTTCTCGGGGACCTGATTGCCGAAGCCGGCATTCCACCGGGGGTCTTCAATATCGTGCAGGGGGGCGCCGAACTCGGCGACGCCCTCACCAGCGATCCCGGCATCAGGCGCATCAGCTTCACGGGCTCCGTTCCTACCGCGCGGATCATCGGCCGCAATGCGGCGGAGAACATTGTGCCCTTCACCGCCGAACTGGGTGGGAAGAGTGCGCTGCTGGTGTTCGAAGACGCCGACATTGACGCAGCGGCAAAGAAGGCAGCGGGCCAGTACGACGATAGCGGGCAGGTCTGCATGGCCGGCTCTCGCCTGATCGTGCAGGACAGCGTCAAGGAGGAATTCCTCAGCCGCCTCCATGCCTACACCGACCAGCACGTGCTGGGCGACAGCCGCGATCCTGCCACCACCGTCTCTGCGATGATCCACCCCATCCATGTCGAGCGCGTCCTCGGCTTCATCGAGCGCGCCCATGCCGCCGGCGACGAGATCGTCCGCGGCGGAAAACGCTGGAAGGAAGGGGCGAACTGGATCGAGCCGACGCTGATCCTGCCGAGCTGCAATGAGTGCGAGGTGGTGCAGAACGAGGTGTTCGGCCCCGTCCTCACCTTCCAGACCTTCGCCGACGAGGCGGAAGGCGTCGCGCTTGCCAACTCAACCGCCTATGGCCTTTCCGGCGTGATCTACACCGGCAATGCGGAGCGGGCCGAGCGTGTCGGCCGACAGGTGCGCGGTGGAACGGTGTGGGTGAACACCTTCCTCGTGCGCGACCTTACCGCGCCATTCGGAGGCGTTGGTATCTCCGGCATCGGGCGGGAAGGCGGCGACTACGCGTTAGATTTCCATTCCGATCTGAAGACCTTGCAAATTCTTGAGGGCAGTGTCTGAGCGGCGGCTCTTACGGGGAGGCACAGCTGCCTCGCTGCCAACCGCGAGGGGTAGCGGGTGAGATCGCGCTTACCAGCAGCGAGGCCTAGCACTAGTTTGGCAGATTGATTGCGTAGGGGATTCCCTCCGGGGGGCTTCCGGTGATTCATAGGAGGCTGGCTTTGCGGGAGTGCCGGCCTTGGGAGTGGACTGGAGAGACGATCTCGAGCGGT